>WNFJ01484087.1_pt1 | contig 14536 bp, 13 predicted proteins | sample 5400461 | NCBI WGS metagenome assembly WNFJ01 (sample SAMN13153349, study PRJNA577476) | soil metagenome | isolation source: 115 cm saprolite on Douglas fir-dominated hillslope | place: USA:California | collected 2013-09-17 | reverse complement strand
CGCGGCAACTCATCGAGTCCCACTCCCCCCGCGTCCAGCTCCGCCATGAGTTTCCGGCGCATCTGGGGGCTCCAGAAACTCCTGATGTGATTGGCGATGCCGGTGACCGCGTCCTGCCGCGGCTGGGCGCGAAAGAAATTGCCGATATCGTTCGCCATATGCACCAGATGCTGTGTGCTGCTCATGGTCTGTCAGTCCCGAACATGCGGCTAGGCGCTGGACCTAGGCCGGCGCCGGTGGTCCGGCTCCCTGGGTAATCCGTTCCGGCCCCTCGGCGAGGCTCTGATCTGCCGGGCTGAGCCGTTCTTCGGAGGGCGGACGTTGCAGGTGGGCAAGTTCCGCGATTAGATGTTCAATCTCCTGCACCAAATCCTCTAGCTCTTTTGTTGTTTTTGCCATTCTTTTCTCCGCCAGGGCGCAATCGATGAGACCGCTCGAACCACGCTGGCCGGAAGTGTCCTTAAGCGTATGCCGCCGCCGCTATCCGGCATTCACCTCTAGCTGACGTAGGAACTGCCTGACGGCGGGCGAAAGCCCGCCGACACGTCGGATCAGCGAACGTGCTCGCTCGCCAGCACCTCGGTCAGGCTCTGGTCGAGTAACGCGATTGCCTCATCCACATCGGCTTCGTCGATCACCAGCGGCGGCATGAAGCGAACCGTGCTCTGGCCGCAGGACAGCAAAATAAGGCCGTTGTGATACGCGCGGGTGATCAGGGCATCGCAGAGCTTCTTGGCCGGTCCCTTGCCGCGCACCTCGCCGACCACGGCGAATTTATCGGCGAATCCCCTCAAGCGGCGCATGAAGTAGTCGCCGACCTTGACCGCATTGGCGCAGTATTCCCGCTCGACGAGATCGATGGTTGCGAGTGCAGCGGCACAGCACAAGGGATTTCCGCCGAAGGTGTTGCCGTGAGCGCCCCGGGTCCACTTCTGCATGATGCTGCGCTTCGCGACGACCATCCCGATGGGCAGTCCCGAGCCGAGGCCCTTGGCCAGCGTCATGATGTCAGGTTGGACGTCCCAATGCTGCGCGGCGAACATCTTGCCGGTGCGGCCGATGCCCGATTGAACTTCATCGAATATCAGCAGAATCCCGTGCCGATCGCAGAGCTCGCGCAGACCCTGTAGAAATCCGTCCGGCGGCACGAGGTAGCCGCCTTCTCCCTGAATCGGCTCGATGAGAATCGCCGCCACCTCGCTCCCTGGCACGTTGTGCACGAACAGCACGTCCTCGATATACCGCAGCACGGCGCGGCCCTGATCCGTACCCGCAAACAGCGGGCGATAACTGTTGGGGTACGGCACATGAGTCACGCCGGGCATGCTGGGGAAAAAACCCTTCTGCTGCGTGTACTTGCTGGACGTGAACGACAGCGAACCCATGGTTCTGCCGTGGAAACCGCCCAGAAACCCGATGAACCGGCCGCGCCCCGTGGTGTAGCGCGCCAATTTCAAAGCGGCTTCCACGCTTTCGGTGCCCGACTGGGCGAAGAAGCTCATGACCGGCTCCTTCATGGGCGACAGCTCATTGAGTCGCTCCGCCAGCTTGATTTGTCCTTCATGCCAGTAATCGGACGAAATATGCAGAAAACGATCGGCGGCATCCTTGATGGCTTGAACCACCGCCGGATGGCTGTGGCCGGTGCTGCACACCGCAATACCGGCGGCAAAATCCAAAAAGCGGTTGCCGTCGACGTCCCAAATTTCCGCGCCCTTGCCGTGCGACATGACGAAGGGATAGTCGCGCGGATAGGACGGCGAGACGACGAGCGCATCGCGCGCCAGCAGCTCGCGCGCCTTGGGGCCGGGCAAATCGGTCTTGATGTTCGGCTTTTTCATGTCCAGTCCAGCTCCCCCAGTAATGCATTCATTGTATCGAGTGCCCGCTCGAGCTCATTCTCCCCGATCACGAGGGGCGGCGCGAGAATAATCAAGTTGCCGCGAACCGCAAACGAAACTCCGCGCTCGCGCGCCGCTGTCACGAATCGGGCCATCGATGGATGCAGGGACGGCCAGGGCGCCAGGGGTTCGCGCGTATCTCGGTTCTTGACCAATTCGGCGATGGCGAACAAGCCCCTGCCCCCGCGCACATCGCCGATCACCGGGTGCCGTTCTTGCATGGCGCGCAGGCGCTGCAGCATCGCCCCGCCCAACACGCGTGAACGCTCGATCAATTTCTCATCCTGATACGCCGCGATCGCCGCCACGCCGGCGGCGCAGGCCAGCGGATGCCCGCAGTAGGTCAATCCGGTATTGAGCATGGTGTGCTCGAGCTTTGCGGCCACGTGCTGCGCCAATATCACCGCACCCAAGGGGATGTGCGCGCCGGTCAAACCTTTGGCGAGAGTCATGAGGTCCGGGCGTCCCGCATCCCCGTGCGCCTGCCATGCGAACCATTCGCCGCAGCGTCCGAATCCGCTCATCACTTCATCCGCGATCAGATAAACGCCGAGCCGGCGCGTTTGCGCGCGCAAGCCGGGCCAGAAGTTATCGGGCGCAATGATGCCGTTGGTGCCCGCGTTCGGTTCCATCAGAACCGCCGCGACGTGGTCCGCGCCCGCCTGGCCGATGACCGCGCCGATGTCGGCCACATTGCGATCCGCGCATTCGGCATCGCTCGCCGTTCCGTAGGGGCAGCGATACGCGTACGGCGGGGGAACGCGCAGCACATCGCAGGCCTCCTCGTTGTGGCTGCGAGTTCGGCTGTCCCCGGACCAAGCCATGGCCGCGTAGCTCGCGCCGTGATACGAGCGATCGCGCGTGACTACTTTACCCTGCGGTCTGCCGCTCGCCTGGCGCGCGAATTTCACCGCGTGCTCGTTCGCATCGGCGCCGCCCAACGTGAAGAACACCCGGCCGCCCTCGAATCCGGAGAGATCCAAGAGACGTTCAGCCAGCGCCGCGCGCGACTTTGCGCCCCAGCTCGAATTCACGAAGCACAGAGTCTGTGCCTGCTCTTGAATGGCGCGTATCAGGCGCGGGTGCTGATGACCCAGATTCATGCACTCCGCCAGGCTGCTCATGTCGAGATAGGTGCGGCCCGATTCATCCCAGAACCGTGCTCCCTCTCCGCCGACGATGGTCGGCGCGTTCCAATCCGACTGAACGCACCAGCTGTGCAGGACGCTCGAGTTTTCCGCAATCAAGGGATACCCCGCAATTTCTGATCGAGATGCGCGGCAGTCTCCGGTCCGGTTCGGCGAGAGTGAAACGCCGCGCTCTTGGATTCTGGTTTTCGCAATGGCATACTCGAAGGCGATTACGATCTGCGGGATGCGATCTGTCAACGGTTACAACAAAAGATCGCGATGAGCGGCGCCGCCTTGGATTTCGCACGATCGCGCCGCGTCCATCCTCGGGCGTGCGTTCCCCGCCGGCGACTTTGAGGCACGACGATGTGGCGATCTTTCATTGCAGTATCGGTGGGCGGCATGCTCGGCTGCCTGTTGCGGTGGTGCCTCGCGATATTTCTCAACCGCTACCTTCCGACGATTCCGCCGGGTACCCTGGCGGCGAATCTCATCGGCTGCTACATCGTTGGAATGGCCATTGCCGTTTTCACCGCATACCCGACAATTGCGCCGGAATGGCGGCTGTTCGTGACGACCGGATTTTGCGGCGGCTTGACCACGTTCTCGACTTTTTCCGCCGAGACCGTGATGCTGCTGCAGTCAGGGCGCGCTGTTTGGGCGCTCTGCGCCGTGGCGGCGCATTTGCTGGGTTCTTTGTTGATGACGTTCGCCGGCATCGCCACCGTCATCTGGCTCAAGGGCTAACCGGCGCGCCGCAACCCCCGCAACTGCCGAGTCAACCGCGCCCTCGACACCAAAGCGCGCACGATCGGCGTGGTGTTTTTCTTGCCGGCCTCGATCACCAATAAATGGGTGATCGCCGCCTCTTCCAACACATGCAGCAGATCTCCGGCGCGGGCCGATTGAATGCTCTCCCACTCCACCGCCAATAATTTATCCCACGGCGTCATGATGTGCCCGACACGAATCTCCTGATGCCGGGTGTAAGTGGAGGTCTGCAGGAACTGCAGCGGTCTCTCGCCCTGGATGTCGTACGAGGTGATCAAACCCACGACGCGCTGCTCACGCACGACCAACATCGCGCGAACGCCCAGATGAATCATGTCCTGCAACGCGTCGTCGATCTGGCGTTCTTCGTCGACGGTGACAGGATGCTCGCGCGTGAAATCGGTGATCGCATGGATCGCCGGGTCGCTCGGATCCAGGAACTGGCCGTCGGCGACCGAGCGGCGAGGCAGTGCAGCTTCGCGGAATTTCGTTGTCGGTATCAACGATGCGCTTTGCATGAAAGCTAGACCCTCGAGGCTATCGATGGGTTCCCTGTGTACTTACCCGAGGTCTGAGCGCCGTACAAGAGTTCCTCGATGATTTTTTTCCGTTACTTTCCGATGCGTGATATATTGCTTAGAGTACTAACCATTAGAGCTCTTTGTGAATGAACGACCTTGAGGAACGCTTCAGCGGCGCCCTGCATAACGCCTCCCGAGCCTGGCGCCAGGCCCTGGATCGCAGGCTCAAATACTTGGGGGTCAGCCAGGCGAGTTGGATGACCATTGCGGTCGCCGCCAAAGCTCGTGCGCCGCTGTCGCAGTCCGAACTCGCCGATCGTCTGGGTGTTGAAGGCGCCACCATGGTGGCCATGGTGGACCGTTTGGTGAAGGCTGGACTGGTCGTTCGCGAGCCCTCGACCACCGACCGCCGAGTCAAGCGCGTCGTGCTGACCCCGGCCGGCAATTTGCTTTACGACAAGGTGCGTGCGGAGGCCGCGGCGTTCAGCAAGGAATTGCTCGCCAATATGGATCCCGAAGCGCTGCTCGCAGCCACAGAAGTACTCGAGGGCTTGCAAGGCACCATCGACTCCATGCCATGACCCGGCCGCTCAAAGGCCTCCAAAGCGGACGCCCCCGCCCTGATGGGACTAATCGGCCGTCCGGCCGATTAGAACGCCCGAAGGGGCGGCCCCGTAGGGGCGAGGCGCGCAAGCGCCGAGTACTAATCGGCCGTCCGGCCGATTAGTACTCTGGATGGCGCGGGAGACTCAGCCAGCAGTTTGCCGGCTTTCGGCGCAATCCAACGCTCGACATCATCGAGGACGGTGAATACGGCCGGTACGATGACCAGTGTCAACGCCGTGGAAGTGATCAATCCACCGATCACGGCGATCGCCATCGGACCGCGGAAGTCACTGTCTCCTCCCCATCCGGCGGCCACCGGCAACATACCCGCCACCATGGCAACCGTCGTCATGACAATGGGCCGCGCCCGCTTGTGTCCGGACTCGAGAATGGCTTCGACGCGCGTCTTCCCGGCCCGCATTTCCTCGATGGCGAAATCGACCAGCAGTATCGAATTCTTCGCGACGATGCCCATCAACATCAAAACACCGATCACCACCGGAAGCGATAATGGCAGGCCGGTGAGCAGCAGCGCGAGCACGGCGCCGCCCAGGGACAGCGGCAGGGCGGATAGAATCGTAATGGGCTGGAGAACGCGCACGAACAGCAGCACCAGCACGGCAAACACCATGAGGATGCCGGCGCCGACGGCCAACACGAAATTCTGGTACAGCTCGTTCATGAACTCGACGTTCTGGGTCTCGACCAAGTGCACGCCTTCGGGCAAATGCTTCATGGTGGGCAGCGCATATATTTTCTTGAGAGCGGTGCCCAGTTCGACGCCCGGACTCAAGTCGGTTTCAAGAAAGACGCGCCGGCTTTGATTGTAGCGGCGCACGGCCGAGGGGCCTTGGCCGAAACTCAAATCGGCAACGGATTTGAGCGGCACGCTGGCGCCCGAGGCCGTGGGCACCGGGAGATTCTCCAGCGTCGTCAGATCGCGCCTCGCGCTCTCGATCAGGCTGACGCGGATGGGGATCTGCCGGTCGCTCAAGGAAAACTTCGCGCCATTCTGCGGCAGATCTCCGAGCGTCGCGATGCGGATCGTCTGACTGATGCTTTGCACGCTGACACCCAGTTGCGCCGCGATATCCAGGCGCGGGTGCACCACGATTTCCGGACGCGGCAAATCTCCCCTGATCCGCGCGTCCCGGACCTCCGGCAGCGCACGCATTTCCGCCAGGACTTGACGGCCCGTCCGCTCCACCAGGCGCGAATCATCGCCGGTCAAATACAACTGAATGTCGCGGCCGCCGCCGCCTTCGGAAAAGCTCAAATGCCCGTCCGGCACTTGACTCAAGCGAGGCATCATCTTCTGCTCCCACTGCTTCTGGGTCAGGGCTCGCAGGGAGCGCGGCACGAGGCTGATATAAGTCGTGCCGTTGCGAATCTCGCCGTCCTCACCGCCTACGAATTCGACGATGTCGGTCACCTCCGGCGATTGCCTCAGGATGGCGGCTGCAGCCGCCGAGACCCGCGACGTATCCGCCAATGTACCGCCCGGCGGCAGTTCGATTTCCAGCGTCGCGCTGGCGAAATCCTCAGGAGGGATGAACGCCGTCGGTATGATCATCAAACAAGCCACCGACAGCGCAAAGAATACAGCGCCCGCGGCGATGGTCTTCCAGCGGTTAGCAACACACCAGCGCAGCATCCTCAAATAGCGCGTCATGATCGGCCCGTCGGCATCGTGTACGACGAGGGAGTCGCTGCGCAGCGCGTAGGCAGCCAATACCGGAGTGATGAGCCGCGCGACCATGAGCGAGATGAAGACGGCCGCCGCGACAGTCAGGCCGAATTGTTTGAAGTACTGGCCGCTCACACCGCTCATGAAACTTACCGGCAGAAACACCGCGATGATGGTGGCCGACGTCGCCACCACCGCCAGGCCGATTTCGTCCGCCGCATCGATGGCCGCTTGAAAGCAGCTCTTGCCCATGCGCATGTGCCGAACGATGTTTTCTATTTCGACGATGGCGTCGTCCACGAGTATGCCGGCAACCAGAGAGAGCCCGAGCAGCGTGATTTGATTGAGGGTGAAGCCCATCCATTGCATGAAGACGAAGGTGGGTATCGCCGACAGCGGAATGGCCAGCGCGGAGATCACCGTCGCGCGCACATTGCGCAGAAAAAGCCATACGACGGCGACCGCGAGAACCGACCCTTCCACGAGGGCGCTCATCGCCGAGTGGTAGGTGCGCATGGTATGGTCGACCGTGGTGAAAACGGCTGTCATGCTGACCGTGGAATTCTCGGCCCTGATCTTGTCCAGCTCGGTGTTGACCGCGCTCGCCACGGTGACATCCGAGGCGCCCTTGGCTTTGAACACGCCGAAAGTGGTCGCCGAGCGGCCGTTGAGTCTCGCGATGGTGCGCACCTCTGCGATGCCATCGTGCACGTCGGCAATTTCGCGCAGGCGCACCGATTTCCCTCCGGGAACGATCACTTGGGTATCCCCGAGCGCCTCCGCCGTTCTCGCGCCGGCCAGCACGCGGATCGCCTGTTCGCCGCCGCCCACCTGGGCGCGGCCGCCGGCGGCATCCATGTTGAGCGCTCGCAATTGCTCATTGACTTCGACGGCGGTGAGGCGCAGAGCCTGCAGCCGGCCGGGGTCCAATTCGACTCGGATCTCGCGGTCGACGCCGCCGCTTCGCGACACCTGTGCGACGCCGGGGATCGCGAGCAGCCGTTTGGTCACGGTATTGTCGATGAACCAGCTGAGCTGTGCAGGGGTCAAGCTCGTCGTAGTCACCGCATAGTAGGCGAATGCGCCGCCGTCGATGTTGACTCGCGTCACCAGCGGTTCGAGTATCCCCTGCGGCAGATCATTGCGAACTTTGGCGACCGCGTCGCGAACATCGGTTACCGCACGATCGATCGGCGTACCGATCTCGAACTGCACGAAGCTCGTGGTTTGACCCTCGACGATGTAGGTCGTGATATTGCGCACATTGCCGATGTTCGATATCGAGCCTTCCACCTTCTGTGCGATCTGCGTTTCCATCTCGGTCGGCGCGGCGCCCGGCTGAGCAATGGCGACGTTGACCACGGGAAAGGTCACATCCGGATCAAGATTGATGGGCAGGCGAATGAACGCGACGACGCCCAGGAAAAACAGCACGACGAACAGCACGATCGGCGTGACCGGATGACGGATGGCCCAAGCCGAAATATTTTTCATGTCCGGCTCGAATCTTTCAAAACCGGATTGACCAGTTCGCCCTCCTGCAAGAACGCCCCGGCGGTGGCGACGACCTGGTCCTTGCTGCTTACACCCTCGGCGATGGTCACTCCGTTCTGCACTATCCCCGACACCCGCACCGCGCGGCGCTCGACCTTGTGCTGCGCGTTCACGATCAAGACGTAGCTACCCTTGTCGTCGGTCAGCACGGCGGTCTGCGGCAGAACCGCGCGGTCGGCGTTGCTCACCGTCACGTCGGCGCGCGCGAATGCGCCGGGTCGCAGATTCGGGTCCGGAACCAGGGAGACTCGAACCTGCCCTAAGCGGGTCTGCGGGTCGATGACGGCGCCGAGGAGACGGACGTGGCCTTCGTAGGCGCGGGTAATGCCGGTCAACCGCACATTGACGGACTGACCCACCTTGAGCAAGGGTAAATCCTGCTCGGCAACCTCGCCTCGCAGCTCGACTTCACCGCCTTCCGACAGGCGGAACAGCGCCTCGCCGCCCGGCGTCGCGGTTTGCCCCACTTCGACGTTGCGAGTCAATATGATCCCATCCGCCGGTGCGCGCACGGCCGCGCGCGCAAGACGCGCCTGTGCCTCCGCAAGCTGCGCGGCGGCGACCTTGACCTTGGCGGCGGCGGTCAATGTGGCGGACTTGCGGCGCTGCGTTTCTTCGGCCGACAACGCGCCCGACGCGCCGACCGCCTGCGCGCGGCGGTATTCCGCTTCGGCGAGATCAGCCTCGGCGCGCGCCTGCTCGAGCGCTGCCTCGAGATTGGCCACCTGCGGCTCCAGCACCGAGACATTCAAACGCGCCAGCACCTGGCCGCGCTTCACATGGTCGCCGGCTTCGACATAGATCGTCGCGACGCGTCCGGCCTCGCCTTCGACGCCGATGGGCATGTCGTATCGCGCCGCAATGGTACCGATGATGCTGACGGTCGTGGGCAGAGTGCTGACGCCGACCTCAGTGACCGACACCGTCGGAATGGGGACCTTGTTGACGAGAGTCTTCACCCCCAAGGCATGGGTCAGCCGCATGGCCAATAAAACCACCACGCCGACGACGGCGATCCCGATCGCAATCGTCACCCACAGATTGCGCCGGCCCGCGAACGGGGCGGCAATCGATTGGGGGTACTCACTCGATGCACTCATTACACGACATCCCAGGGATAACTTCCTTTGTCCAGGATGAAACCGGCCAAGCCGTTCATCTCCTCGTCCTCGTTGCGCGTGATTCGCCGCACGGTGTTCGCCATGCGCCGCTTCGCCTGTTGAGCGAAGATGCGTGCGATCCCGACGGCCTGGGCTCCTTGCTCGCCCGGTGCCTTACTCAAGGCCGTCGCCCGAGACAATACGCATAAGCCGACAAATAGATCGATGCCGATGTCGGCGATGCGCTTCAAGTCATGCTGACGATCGGCAATCGCCTTGCCGTGCTTGCGCAGCAAGTAGTCCGACGCCTTGGCGAGTTCCACAGTATACCGCTCATAGACCTCCGCCGCCTCACGCAGCGTGTCGGGCATCTGAGCGAGGATCTTGTCGCGCCCCACCCCGGTCGCCTGCGTCAGACGCTTTTCCGCGTAGTCGGTCAAAACGCCGAATCTCCCCCAGCGACTTGCCGAGGTCCTTGAGGCCGGATAGAGCGATATACAGCCTGAGAACCTCATTGGTTCCCTCGAATATCGTTAAAATGCGGCAGTCGCGGGTGATCTGCTCATAGGGAGAGTCGCGCATGTAGCCGCTGCCGGCGGCTATCTGCAATGCCTCGTAGGCGCTGCGCTGCAAGGCTTCGCTGGCAAAGACCTTGCTCATCGCCGCTTCCACCGAATAATCCTCATCCCCGGAATCGATGTAGTGGGCGACCATCCACACGACGCTTTCGGCGGCAAAGCAATCGACCGTCATTTGCGCGAGTTTTTCGCGGACCAGGCCGAATTTCGCAATAGGAGTGTCGAATTGCTTGCGCGTCTCTGCCTGCCGGGTCGCATGGGCAATGAGCGTCTTCATGCCCCCGACCGCACCGCCGCCGAGGCCGGTGCGCCCATTGTTCAATATCGCCATGGCGACCTTGAACCCCTTGCCTTCGGCGTCGAGCACATTGGCGGCGGGAACCCGCACGTCCGCGAAACTCACCGTGGTAGTCGAGGAGGCACGGATTCCCATCTTGTCTTCGTGCTGGCCGTGGCTGACGCCCGGCCATGCGGCCTCGACCACGAATGCCGTGATCTTGCCCGCGGCCGATGAGGTGCGTGCGAAGACCGTATACAGGTCGGCAATGCCGCCGTTGGTAATCCAGATCTTCTCGCCATTGAGGACCCAACTGCCGTCGGCGTTCTTGACCGCCCGGGTGCGAATCGAGGCGGCGTCTGAACCGGCACCGGACTCGGTCAGGCAAAACGCCGCGATCATTTCCCCGCCGGCCAGTTTGGGCAGGTAGCGCGCCTTCTGCTCGGCGGTGCCGAACAACAAGATGCCCTTCATGCCGATGGAGCTGTGCGCGCCGATGGTGAGCGACACCGAGCTGTCGTGAGAGCTCGTCTGGCTCAACACGCGCGCGTACCCGGCGTTCGACAGGCCGAGGCCGCCGTGCTCCTCGGGGATGATGAGGCCGAACAACCCGAGATCACGCAGGCCTTGAATGAACTCGGCCGGCTGTTCGGCGGCGCGGTCCCAGCGCTTGAAATCTTGATGCTTAGGTCCCAAGAACTGATCGATGGCATCGACCATCATTCCCAGAACTTCGCGGTCCTTATCGCGCAGAGCCGGGTATGGAAAGAGTCGATCTTCCAGGATCCTTCCCGCCATGAGATTTTTCGCAACGCTCATATCGACCACCTACTCGGCGACGCGATCAATCACCAGATTGCGCACTCCGTCGCGGCCCACATCATAGGAGAGTTCGCCGTACAAATCCCCTGCCGACGGCACGGGCTGCCCGCTGAAGGACACTCGCGCCGTGATGGATACCTGTTGGCCCTTCGCCAGAACGCGCCCCGGCAACATGGAGTCGGCCTGCGACAGATGAACCTGGGTGCCGATCGCGGTGCTCGTCAGCCGCTTGGCGGCCAGCGGTGGTCCACGGCTCCCGGGCTCACGTGCAAAGACGAACAAAGGGGCCTCCGATACCAGTCGTGATTTCAGGGCGGGTGCAATACTGGTATTGACAGTGACTTCCGCTGCGCTCGAGGCCCCCGTCGAGGCGCTCGTCCCTGCCGGCGACGCACTCGTCTCTGCCGGTGGCGCACCGCTGCCGGGCGAAGCCGTGTCGGCCGCGCCGCCGGCTGCGGGGCTGCCCGACGGCGGCCCCAGTTCCGCAATGCGCGCATCGAGCATTTGGACGATCTGCGGCGGCGGATTCAAACCTTTGAGCGCCTGCCAGCGCGTGCGCGCGAGTGCGCGATCGCCGCGCACCGCCGCAGCGAAACCGGCGTATAGGAGAGCCTTCGGATTGCCGGGCGCCAAAGCCAAGGCGTCCTCGAACAGCTGTGCGGCCTGGGGCGTGATATCGCCGCCCGCCCGCAGGCTCATGGCCTCTCCCAACCCCATGGCGGCATCCGCGCTCTTCGCGTCCAGCTGATGTGCGTGATCGTAGGCGACGATGGCCTCGTCCAAGCGATTCAGCGTCAGATAGGAGCGTCCGAGCATCAACCAGCCCGCCGGGTCATTGGGCTGATCCTGCAAGCGCTTTTCCAGTTTCGAGACCATGGCGGCGACGTCCGGTCCTGCGGTGGCCTCCGCTTGCGCCGGCGCGTGCCAATTCCAATTCGACCACAGCGGGTAGAGACCGGCCGACGCGCCGATGACCATCACTGCAAGCAGGGCTCCGAGCCGCCGGCTTTGCCTGTCGCGAAGCAGCGGTAAGGCGACCGCGGCCGCGGCGATCGCGGCCATGACGGCGGCGATGACGAGAAATGTATTCATTGTTTACTGGTTGCCTGTCTGACCCGGGGCGGGGTCATCGTCGAGCGGCATGCGCGCACGCTGGCGTGCGACGCGATAGATGATGACGCCACCCAGAAGCAGCATGAAGAATGGAGCGCCCCAAAGAGCCAAAGTTTTGGGCTCCAACGGAGGGTTGAAGCGCACGAACTCGCCATAGCGGGCCGTCATGAAATCGAATATCGCATCATTGCTTTTGCCGGCGACCAGCATCTCACGCACTTGCCGGCGGAGATCGACGGCAAGGTCGGCATTCGAGTCGGCGATGGACTCATTTTGACAGACGAGACAGCGAAGTTGCTGAGTTATTCCTTCGAAGCGGGTCTGCAAACCCGGATCTTCGAGCTGGCCATTGGCGTCCACCGCCTGATCCGCGGCGAAGGCGGCGAATGCACCCATGACGCCTGCGAGCACCAGGGCGATGATCACGGAATTTCCCGGTGCCGGTCGTTTCATGCGCCGCCTCGGCGTGCGGCGGCGATGCGGGGCAAAAATTCGCGATCCCACACCTGCAGCGTCATGGGCGAAATGAATTTGTAAACTACCCGGCCTTGCCGGTCCACCAAGTAAGTCTCGGGCGCGCCATAAACGCCCCATTCGATGGCGGTGCGCCCATCGCCATCGAACGCCACGGCCTGATATGGGTTGCCGAGTTGCTCCAGCCACTGCTTGGCTCGTTCACGCTGGTCCTTCCAGTTGAGTCCGATGATGGGCACGACGTGCTGCCGGGAAATCGCCAGCAGCGCCTCGTGCTCCTCGCGGCAGGGAACGCACCAGGTAGCCCAGACATTCAGGACGTACACTTGGTCCTTCAAGGCCGCGTTGCTGACGGCGTGCGACGGATCCAGCACATCGGTGAGCGCAAATGCCGGCGCCTGCTTACCGATCAGCGGCGACGGCAACGCATGTATATCGCGGCTCGGGTTGAGTCCAAACGCGAATAGAACCACGAGCCCGACGAACGCCGCAAACGGCAGTAAGAACTTCCACATCAGGCGTTCCCAAGTTCTACGCGGGGATCGGGCGGCGCAGGCGCCGCAGCCTGCGACCCGGCCGGTACTTTGACCCGATAGCGGCGATCGGTGGCGGCAACGAGGCCGCCGATCGCCATCACCAAAGCGCCGAGCCATATGTATCGAACCAGCGGCTTGTACTGGATGCGCATGCTCCAGGCGTTCTCGCCGAGCGGGTTACCCATGGCGACGAATAAGTCGCGCGCCCAGCTCACCGAGATGGCGGCCTGGCTATTGTCGCTCTGCTGTACCCTGAAGTGCCGCTTTTGCGGCTTCAAGATGGCCACCGGCTTTCCGCCGCGCGTGACTTCCACCAACGCTTCGACGGCGTCGTAGTTCGGCCCGCGCACGTTCACGGCGTTCACGAACCGGAAATCGTATCCGGCGATGCGGAAGCTTCCGCCCGGCTTCAACGCCACGTCTTTTTCGATCTTGTAGCTTTCGACGCCGCTCGCGCCGATCGCAAACATCCCGACACCGAAATGAGCGATGCACATGCCCAGCAACGCCGCGGTCACGGTCTGCTTCTGACGCCAGCGGCGTACCGGCTCGAGCACTGCGGAAAATATGATCCAGAAGCCGAAAGTAGAGCCGATCAATCCCACCCAATGGAATGCGCCGAACACCAGGCCTTGGATCGCGAGGGCCAGCGCCGCCGATATTCCCAGCAGCCACCACAGAGGATTGGCTGTCACGGTGAGCTTGCCGCGGCGCCAGGCCGAATGCATCCCCACGCCCAAGAACACCATCAAGGGAAGCATGGGCACCAAGAACATCACCGCGAACACCGGCGGACCGACCGAGATCTTGCCGATGCCGAGCAGCTCGTACACCAGCGGAGACAAGGTGCCCCAGAGCACGAGTGCGGCAACGCTCACCAGAACCACATTGTTCACCAGCAAAAAGAACTCTCGGGAAAAGAGCTCGAAACCGCCGGCCACGTACAATTTCGGCGCCCGCCACGCATACAGGGAGAGTGATCCGCCGATCGTCAATACCAGGAATGCGAGAATGTAGAGCCCACGGGTCGGGTCGGTCGCGAACGAGTGCACCGACACCAGGACGCCCGAGCGCACCAGGAAAGTTCCCACGAGACTCAAGGAGAAGGCGAAAATCGCCAGCAGCAGGGTCCAACTCTTGAAGATGCCGCGCTTCTCGGTGACGCTGAGCGAGTGGATCAGCGCCGTTCCCACCAGCCACGGCATGAACGAGGCATTCTCCACCGGATCCCAGAACCACCATCCGCCCCAGCCGAGTTCGTAATAGGCCCACCAGCTGCCAAGCGCGATGCCGATCGTTTGAAACATCCACGCGAAAATGGTCCAAGGCCGCGTCCATTTGGCCCAGGTCTGATCGAGGCGTCCTTCCAGCATCGCGGCGATGGCGAACGCGAAGGCCACCGAAAAACCCACGTAGCCGGTGTAGAGCATGGGCGGATGGATCGCGAGCGCGAAATCCTGCAAGAC
>WNFJ01489183.1_pt1 | contig 14538 bp, 15 predicted proteins | sample 5400461 | NCBI WGS metagenome assembly WNFJ01 (sample SAMN13153349, study PRJNA577476) | soil metagenome | isolation source: 115 cm saprolite on Douglas fir-dominated hillslope | place: USA:California | collected 2013-09-17 | reverse complement strand
CGCAGTCTTCCGGTGAGAGGGGAAAGTATGTAACAGCAGGACAACACGGCTGCCTACCTGCGGCCTCATGCGCGTAGCACCGGAACCGTCACCGGACAAAGGGAACCGATACGGCAAGAGGTAACTACTTGATAGAAGCAACTATATGAGATGACATCAACGATAGTTACGCCTCCAAATAAAAAGTCACGTAACAGGAGCCACACCGCGACCAATAACCTAGAGTGTTTTTTGTCCGTCTCTGAGCGGTTAGGGGAGCCGTTTCTCTTTTAATCAGGGAGCTATTTTTACCAGCAGCCGCGTAACGCTTGAAATGAAAAAACAGCGTCAAACAACCATGAAGAAGATGCAATACCTTTCAGTTAGGTGGCAATAAACGCGGCGAAAGCTTCAAAAAACGTTTACTCTAGGCTCTCCCATAGTATTGCTCAAGGTTTGTTAAGTGAAGACCTCTAGTATTTATGACCGATCAAACAACATCAAACCATATCAGACTGAACGCTTACAGGAAAAAACCGACGCCTCCGCGAAAATTATTCTTGCATGAAGAAAGGTACTCACTGCGAAAGATTGTCAGTGAACATGGCAACTACTCATACTTCAGAGAAAAGCAAACCCCAACGGTATAGCATAACGAACGGGTAACAACCACTTTGGTGGTGTATGGCAAGATAAAAGCGCGTCGAGACGCGAGCGCGTAGCCACCGTACAGCCTGCATCACCCAAAAAAGTGGCGCGAGCGCGTCAAATGGACACAAAAAGTTCCTGTTCACAAAACTATTTCAAAGACTCATTTCTTACCAAAATCTCATGTATTTCTTTCCCTTTTTCGCTAGCTTGGGTTCATATGAACTATCCTGCCCCAACTGCTCAAACTCCGAGCCAAACACGCAAACATTCTCGTCAGCGTCAACTAGTTCAACTCACCATCTGGCTCAAACCAGCCGTGAAAGCTGAGATACAACGGATAGCGGAGAAGGAAGGATTAAGCGTTTCGTCAACAGGCAGAGCAGGACTTGAGGAATGGGTACGCCAAAAGCTCCATATCCAACACGCCGTGTTACTCCAACCCATCATTGAAACAACGATCCGCAAAGAAATACGCCGCACTACTGACAGGCTTGTGTTCGTGCAAGCGCGAAACGCCTATGAAGCGGGATGGACGAGACGAATAGCCTCCAACATCCTGAAATACGTCCCTGGTATGACAGAGGAAAAGTTAAATACGATCCTGGACAGAAGCAGTATTGACGCCAGGAAAAACATTTTTCGCAAAACGCCGCAGATGAATGAAGTGAGTGAAGAGGTGAGAAAGACGCTACAGGAGGAAGAAAACAGATGATGTGGCAATTGTTAAGGCTAATTATACGAAAAAAGCAAGCGCGGCGAAAGCATCTATCCGCTACATTGAGCATAGACCAGGGAGAGAAGGGGAGCGGATCACCCGCGCGTTATTTGGCAGTGACGGACTCATGGGGAGATACGCGGCGTATGAGATGATTAACAACGCCTCAGAGGGGAGTATTTTTTTCCGTTTTGTGATGAGTCCTGATCCAAACTTTGAGGATACCGAGCAAGATTTATCATTGCGGGAAATCACAAAAAGCACTATGGATACACTTGAAGAGCGGATAGGAAAACAGATTTCTTGGGTAGCGGCAGTACACGCCGACCACGCCCCGCACCGGCATGTGCATATTGTCGCGGTTGTTGACGGGAGACTTCAAAAACAAGACTTTCCGGCACTCACCAAAGCAGCGACAGAAGCGAGTTTAGCGCAGAGACAAGAACTTGACCGAGCGCGGGAGCAGAAAGAGCGGGAACAGGAGGCGGCGCAATGGGAATTGCAACGCTCATAGAACGGATATTGCATCTTATCATTTGGGGGTTTGACAGAAGACTCCACAGAGCGCGTTTCGCGAGACTTGATGAATTAACCGGCATCACTTCCCGCGAACCAGATCCAACCAGTTTACTCATCGGTGTCAATCGCTTCAAACAATTTCTGCTTGTCCGGCCAAACAAGACCCGCAGGGAACTTGGAAACATGCTTATTGTCGCGCCAACCAGAGCGGGGAAAGGACTGTTAGCGACCAGCCAACTTTTCACCTGGCAACACAGCGTTGTGATAAATGACTTAAAAGGTGAGCTATTTACCGCGACCGCCGGATACCGAAGCAGGCTTGGCAAAGTGTTTGTCATTGATCCTACTGGTGTCGGACATCGGTATGATCCGCTCATGAGTAAGAAAACAGAAGACCAAGTATACTCAGCCTCCGCGAGGCTTCTGTATAAACCACATGAACGCGACCCTATTTTCACCCAACGCGCGACCACAATGCTCACACAGCTATTTCTCGCAGCAAGAGCCGAGAACGCGCCGCAACTTCCTTACGCCAGGTCACTCATTCGTTTAGGCTTAACCAGCGCGGCAAAAAAACTCCACGCGCTATCACCGGAGCTTGCAACACAATTTCTCGATGTCAATTTTGAAGAGGCGAATTTTACCGACCGCTTTTTATTATCCGCGTGGGGAACGCTGACCGCCTCGATCAAACCGCTACTTACCGAAACAGTTGTCCGGTGCTTTACTGGTTCAGACTTCACGCCACATGATCTTATGTGTAGTGAAAAACCGATAACCGTCTATTTACGCTTTCCTGAGCGGGATTTACTTGCTCTTTCTCCACTGGTGCGGCTTTTATGGGGATCAATTATTGACGAGTTAATCACCACGTATGACAGACAAGAGGGGAGAGGATGCAAGCCAGTATTGTTACTTGTTGATGAAGCGGGAAGAACCGCCATTCCAAGTTTAGCAGATCACGCCACAACCGTTGTCGGACGGGGAATATCACTGTGGGTAGCAGTGCAATCGCTTGAGCAATTGAGAGCAGAATACGGAGAAGCCCGCGCCCAGGTGATGCTGGACAATATGGAGACACAAATGTATTATCGTCCCTCTGGACAAAAGACCGCAGACTATCTTGAACATTGTTTAGGAAGGAAATCCGGTTACGCCCGTTCGCAAACACTGAAAGACGGAGATGAGACAAGCCAGGGAAAATCAGAGCAGGGAATACCACTAATGACAGCCCAGGAGATCAAACAAATGAAAGACGAGCACATTATCGGTTTTCATAGACGATTGCCACCATTCAAAATGAGACGTGTTGACTGGCGGCAGCACCAGGAATTTATCAAAAGAAGGCAGATACCGCCGCCGAAGCTAACCGCTTTACCGCGCCTTTCAGATATGGCTTTCAATACTCGTGAGTTTTATGATGACGGCTATGTTGACTCTGATATGATCCTGGCAGGCAGGAAAAAACAGGAGATCAGCAGAAGACTTTGGAACTAATGCTTAAAAACCCCGTGTAACGCCACCAAAAAGCCATAGAACAGATTTATTTCCAAAGATGATGATTTGTACGTCCAAAAGAACCAATGACCTAAAATCGGATTGTAGCGCGAAAACACAACAATACATTTCTTATTTTTCCATTCCGATCATCTGATAAATTGTGACGTGCGATCTGTCACGAAAACAAAGATATTGTTTTCATAACTCAACTGTCATACTATGATAGTACCATCAGCATAATGGAGAGATTTTTAATATTCATTGTTGTAGGCGTTCTTCTTGCAATTTCTCCAACCTTTGCTTTTGCTCGTAGCGGTTGCTGTTCACATCACGGAGGAGTGAGAGCCGACGGTTGCGGTTGTAATGACGGAACACCTTTGAGTGAAACATGCGCTCCTTACTATACATGTACTACAAATACCACTCCTACAAATACTAACCAGCCTGTTTATACAAGTATTCCTACAGCAATTCCAACTCCAACCAATACACCAACACCAACGGACACGCCAACACCAACAACCGAACCTACCTCTATCCCTACACCGGAAGTAAAAGGAACATCTATAAAAACAACCCCTCCTGCGGATGGAGCAGATGCAAGTTCAGGAAGCTTCATACTAGGTTTGTTCGGACTTGGAGTAGTGGGAGGATTGGGTTATCTGGTTTGGAAGAAAATAAAAAATAAAGGGAAAAAGCAAACTTCATCCATTGTCACTCAAAATGAGACTACCACAGAATAGTATTGCTCGAAATTTGGTAACAAATCTGGTACTACACGTTCCAGGAAAAAACCGGAGAAGAGAGGAGATATTCACCCCCGCCGCGTTTTGAGAGGAGCGATATTTGTTTTCGTTTTCGATGTGCTCGGTTTCAGAACAGAGAGAATGTCTATCAATGTGAGATAAGTAATCTGCCTCGGTTCCGAGTCGTTACCCATTGGCTGTTCATGTTCATTTGTTACCCTGCCTTTGATGGTCACGTAGTTTCCCCGTTGTAACTTGGCCGCTTTTGCCAGCTTTATTGTTTCCGGATCAATCGCTGACACATGGATGATTGCCGGATTGTCCAAATGCCAGAGATCAGGCGGGGAAGTGAACGTGCATTTCCATTCTGTCCGTTTGATCGTTTTTCCGTGTACTGTTTTCTGAGTCTCTTCTATAATTGGCTTCATTTCCACGAAACAATCAGCCATTGTTCTGACTTCTCCTTGCTCGACCTGCGCGAACATGCCTGTTTGTGTGAGATCGTCAGGATTTATCGGTTCAGCAGGTTTCGCGGCTACTCCTCGACGGGAATGTACAGGCAATTCAAACAAAGTCCCTTGCTCGGTGTCACCTGGCAGTAATTCCTGGGGAGGCGCGACATCACTATGGAACGGTTTATTTTGCAGTTCAGGATCGAGAGAAAATAATTGTGGTTGTGGGGTTTCACCTTTTTTTCGTCCCATACGAGCCACCAGGAAAAACAGGAGGGTGAAACGGTTGGGCAGTATGTTGCATGAACCCATCCTAGCAACAAATGGAAAAGAGACCCGCAAGAAAGTAGAAAGAGGTTTGTAAGAGGCTTTTTCGTTTATTACCTCTCTCTTTACAATCTCTTGCTCTTTTCATATGTAAATTTAGCTAGCATAAAGCAGTATGCCAGGATACCCAGGCGAGCGACAACCAGGACACAACCCGCAGTTTCACCAGGCAAAGCCGGTTGAGTTTCAACCCTACCAGGGAACGCAAAACTTTCCGACATGGAGTGTTTATACTGTCATGACAAGCTACTATGAAACAACCTATATGTTACAAAGCATGGCATCTCACCCATCAGAGGGGAGAGGCGCAGTGAGACGCGCCATTCTTGGTACTGTTGAGCATTGGAAAAATGGAAAACCTACGCCACACGCGGAAGCGGCGAGGGTCTTAGTGCAAGGTTTTTTGATGAACGGAGTACGAAGAGTAGAATGGACACCTGTAGTAGATACTTTGCGAGGGGAGAAAAAAGAATTAGGCGAGACGAACGCGCTAACAAGTCTTGCCTATGAACTGCTTTCTCAAACAGACTGGCGATCAATTGTTAAAGGCGCGGAGACTTTAACCAATGCAGATACCATGCTTCAGGACTGGGTAGAGGCTCAGTGTTATACATGGGTTGACTCACCGGACGCGAGGAAGCATACGGGAAGTGCTGGCAGGTTTGCTAATACTGTCCTTGACATTTATTTTCAAGCGGTTCAGTGGGAGAAGTTGCATGATAAGCTGAAAGGGAAGTAGCGCATCCTATTTTCGCTAAACAAAGAACTCCGCAAAGCGCACATACAATCCCTCTCTAACGCCACCAAAAAGCCATAGAACGTTTTTTCTTCTCAACATGATGAATTGTACATCCCAAAGAACCAATGACCTAAAATTGCGTTGTAGCGCGAGAAAGGGAGAAATCGTCCCTATGGTAGTTTGCTAGTAAGGTAATGAAGCCATGACCAATGGGCGGGTTCGCCATTTTGTTTTGTTTGCCTGGACATCTCTAACAAAAGGTCTTCATGTGAAAGTGGAAACAAGTAGTTCTCTATTCTGTGTCTAAATCCAATAAAGAGGGGGATTAGAGGGAGTAGAGAAAAGCTCAATGGGCTTTTTGTGGCACAGAACATAATTGTTGTACCTATTATCACTACCGGTATGAAAAAAATACAGAACGTGAAGTTTGCCCACAGGTAAATCCAACGCATTTGCTCAATAATTCTTGAACTAATTTGGGTTTGTGGTATATCGGTGTTAGTGGTAGTGTCACAAGCAGTACCACTCCTCTGAGATATAGGCATACAACGCTCCCTTTTTTCTATTTATGACAGGCTGATTGCAGTATACTTTATCAGGTTTTTTTGCGAGAATTTTTAGTTCTCGCACATCTTATAGTATGCCTCTTGTACGCCTCCTGAGGCTGGTTTAGGGCAATTTAATACAGTAAGTGGCAGCAATTGCAAACTAAAAAACCGAGTTTTCCGGCTTCTAACATCGTTTTAACAAATCCTCAATTGACAGCAAGTACTTTTGGTTGGTTCAAAGTGTTGGAGATTTTAGAGAAAAGGAATTGACACCAAACGAGCATATTTGAAATACTACCTGTATGGAACTCACGAACGAGCAGAACCCGCAACAAACTTTAACGCCCTCAGAAGTAAATCCCCCAATTGAAACAGGTAAAGCAAGTTTACTTCAACGAGTGAAAAGCAACCCGATGAGAGTAACTCAGCTAATTGCTTCAGCACTATTGATTGTAGGGGTAGTTGCTTTAAGTTTTAGAGGTAATAAATCAAACAATCAAAATGTTTCCTCGACTATTTCAAATATTCCACAGTCAAATACAACCATAACTCCTAAATCAGCAGATACGCCAACACCAGCTACAAGCATTGTAAAGCAGATCGGAACGTGTCCAACAAATTCAACGAGTGATTATACAATTATTAAATGTAGCATATTGGTAGATAGCCAAAGCGGGCAATATAACGATTTATATGCGGTAGTAAAGCCGATAAGCAATATGACAGGAGATAAAGTACACGTTTTTGCAAATGAGATCCAAAAGAACGAGTGTCCGAAAGAATGTCATATACAAATTTATGATGACACGAATACAGCTAATCTTAGTGTTGAACTTGATTCATTAAAAAGCGATAGTGATAAAAAAGCATGGGAGAATGCTCACCCAAACTATTTAGGGTATCAAGGAGATTTTTCAAAACATGACTTGGCAGTTCTTGATGTTACTGGAGGAGTAGGAAATTTTAACTACTTATTTATACCACTACCAACAGCTATACCAACCGATACACCAACCCCAACTCCTACACCTATTCCTTATGATGCAAATGGTTTTCCTGAAGATGCGCAACGAGTAACGGTTGCTGATATTGCAAAAGTTCCTAGTGCGTATGAAGGGAAAAAAGTTACTTTTACTTGTACTGTCTTGAGCTTTCCAAAAGATAGCAACGGAAACGCAGCAGGACTCAATTGTTCTGATCCAAATGATTATTCTTCTCTTCTTCAAGTAGATATGGGTACGTTTGACTCATCAACAAATATAAATAAAAACGACACTGTTGCTGTCTATGGTATGGGACAAGGCTCAGCATCAGGAACAAATGCTTTTGGTGGTCAAGTGAGTGAAGCAGTAGTATTAGAACTTCATTTGAAAGATAATACAACCGGATACAACGAATAAATTGTGCCTCCTCTCCCTTTTTTGATACACTCGTTTTTCTTAAAACCGTTCATTAACTAGACCTCGCCGTAGTAAACCGGAAAAAAACAACGCTTTCACACTGGTATTAATTCTGGTAACAATTCTGGTAATGCACGTCCCAGGAATAAACCGGAGAAGAGAGGAAAGGGAAGGGCGGCGGGCATCGGTGGGGGTAGCCAGCAGCCGTACCTTTCGCTTCACTCAAGGTACTAAAAATGTAGATCATTTTTGCTGCTGGCTACCCCCACCTCTGTGCTTTCATCACCTCTTTCTACTCTCACCTCTTTCTTTTCTATAACTCATTTACCGCCGCCGCCCGCAAAAGGTATTTCATGCTATTTGGAAAACGCGACCCCGCGTTTATTTTTTTGTAGAACCGTTTAGCGATCCGCACGACAGATTTTCAGTTGACTGAAACCGGAGAACCAAAGAGACGAAGGAACGGGGAGTGGTAACGATGTTTGTCTCTTCTGGCTTTCTCATTGTGACCCGCAACAAAATTTTCGCAGTCAAGGCAACCCCGCCAAAGGGCGGGGCAAACTCTCCGGAGTTTGACCTTGACAACGAAAATTCTTGTGCGGGAGTGTGTGTTACCAGCCAGAAGAAATCAAAATCTACCTGGCAGAAAGGAAGTGACTACCTATGAAACAGGTTATCAAAGACTTGCTTAAAACACTGGTCAAACAACTCACCGCGACAACGGAAACAAGCGGAGCAGTACCGAGCAAAAAGCCACCTGAAACGTTGCGCTTCACCAGCAAAGCAATCAGCAAAATGAAATATTGGGGGTTGTCTGAAACGCAGGTGTGGGATGTGTTTTCCAAAGGGGAAGTAGTCCAGGACGGCATAATGACCCGAACGTACAACGGGTATGAAATCGGTATTGCCTACGGGCGGGATAAACGAACAGGGCAATACATTATCTTTTCCGCCTGGAAACGGCCTCGACGGTAGTTTCTCTGCAAGCTGGACTAGCGAAACCTAGTCCAGACGCAGGGACGCTATCCCTGAGAAAGGTGGTGAGTCTATGACCCTCGAAAAGCAAAAACGACGCATCGAAATAATGCGCCGTAAGTTTCGGGCTGAACATCAGGAAATGATGGAGACAGCAGAACGCTTGAGAAAGCGTTTTGAGCCGGATCACCGGCATCCCGAAAAAACCCTTTGGTAGTAGGTCTACCAGCTACTCACAAGTTTCAGCTTGTGGGTAGTCGTAGGCATAGTACCAAACACACGGTACTAAGTCAACGCCGAAGAAAGGAGGCGAATTGAATATGAATACTATTATCGAAGACATCTATATGACCTTTGCATCACAGACTATTGAAGTATGGCGACGGGACAAAGGAACTATCTTTTTTGTTTACAACAAAGACGGATTATACTTCACAGTTTACCCGACGCTGACAGACTTTTTAGGCTGGATCACCGGTGATACACTTGCCGTTTCTGAAGCTCCTCTTGCTACCAAATTGCCCGAGCATAAAGAGTTCGACATATCCGAGATACAATACTACCTTTTAGCCCAAATCGATATAGACGAGCTAACCCGTGACGGGTATCCTCGAAAGTTACCGGTCTTTGAAGGCTACACGGTTGATGAACGGCTGGAAGAATTTAGAAAAGCAGAAATCGGGAAGACGCTTGAGTTTATCCCGTTCGACAGTGAAGAAGGTAAAGAATTGCTTCAGGCAATACGGGAAGCATGATCTATAGCTTTTCTGGACGCTGGACTAGTAACCCTAGTCCAGACCCAGGCAAACTATGCCTGAGATTGGAGGTGAAATCATGTGAGTAAAGATGATGTGATAATTGTGTACACACTTCAGCAAGCAATAGATGAAGGCGTACTTGTTGAGGTTTTCAAGAACCGATGGCAACAATTGACACACGGAAAACCGATTGTTGCGACTTCACACTTGTTCGGTGAAGTAAGCCTAGCGGCACTCCTTGAAATCTGGAATGAGTTTGTAGAGTGGAATATTCATTTCAAAAACACTCTTCCAGAGGAGGAGCAGCTTTTCAAAACAACGATGAACGAACAAACCGTTTGGGTTTTAGAGGACGGCCAGGCGTTCACCTTGCTCTATCCAGAGGATTATTAACCTAATCCCGTTGTATGTTTTCTTGTGCTTATTGTCTGAGAGTAAGCAGAAGTGAGCATAGAACAAAAACGCTTGAGTGTCAACAAACAGGAACGTTGCGCGGCTTCTCCCAGGTAGTTTGAACACTGGCAGGAAAGACCTCTCAGCTACGCAACGGTTTTCTATTCTAACGCCGCGCCCGCTTATTCGGAGAGATCAAGAAGCGGCAAACGATCACCATGTATTGTTAGCCAAACAGGGGAGAGAAAGAGCGTCTTTGGGTCTAATTCGTTGGGAAGGCAGGTAAAGTAAAACAGGGTATAATCAGCGCGACGACCCATCTCAATTAAAACCTCTTTCACATACTCTCTCATCGCGTTTATTCTGGTTTCGCCAACAGGAGTAGCGAAGGCAATCGTCACGCTGTCAGTGCCAAAAAGGTCTTGATAATCTGTACTTCTCACTGCCTCGACTAAACCCCGGATCTTTCGCTTGAACTGTTTTGCATATTCTGATCCTCGATCCAGTTCTACCCACACGGCAGATTGATAGATGTCCTGTCCTACATGCAAGCGGAAATCAAGCCAGCCGTCACCCACCACCCTAGTGTTCTGACTCTGCATGGTTACGGTCATCGGCATATGGCGCAGTTGCCAGCCGTGCAGGAGTTTTGCAAGCGTTATAGACGGCTCGACTTTGGGAAGGAGGGAGGCGGCAATCAGAAAGTCATTGAGAGCCAGTTCATGCTGCAAATGGAGAATTGAGGGGGGAGTGTCGCCAGGACGGAAATACACCTCGTACTCTTTGTCAATTTCTTTGAGGTGTTTTATGCCTTTTGCCGCGAGGGTAGCGATTAGTTGCTTATTCCCCCGCTTGCTGTCAGGCAGGGGAAAGCGGAAGAGATAGCCAGCATCGGTTAATCGTTTTAACTGCTCGTTTGTGTAATGGTCTAATTTTGTGCCGTAGATAAGCCTGGTTACTTGCGGAACGGTTAAGTAGTGAAACGTATAGACTGCCTCAAGAATATCGGTATCACGGGCTGAAAGCATGTATGGTGTCTCATACACGGGCTTTGTCCTCTCTTTCGTTGTGTTGGAACAAAGTTACTAATCATGTGCAAAATCTAACGCACAAAATTTGACAGGTGTCAATGATTTCTGTTAAACTGCTGTGCTTGCTATAGGACGTAGCAAGAAATACTTTATGCCAGTTGAAAGCGGGTTCAGACCGCGACCAGGACAAGAAAAACATGCAGCGTTCAAGGCAGGATTGCCAGGGAACAATGGAGTTTTAGGGAGTGGAAGCGGTGAGAGACGGGGGCAGCAGGGAAATGCAAGCAATCCATTTACTGCTTTTATAAACAGACTCGCGCCCATAGGAGAACAGACACAGAGCGAAAAAAGAGGTTTACAATTAGCACATCCATTTGACCCTTTTTTCCTTATGCATAAGTTTAATCTACGTTATGACGGGTTTCAGGTGGAGGAAGTAAAATTTGTACCAACAGAAGAACAAAACCAAATGATAAAGCATGTCAAACTTGCCTATGGGATTATATCCCATCCAATTATTCAAGAATGGCAATATAGAAATGAAATAGAGAACCAGGTAGCAATGGATAGAGTATATGAAGGAAATAACAGAGTCGTATTAACTGATCCAGAACGAGAAATATTTATTAAGATTGCGAAAGCGGTGGGTATTCCTTGCGATCCAGAGAGAAAAGAGTATTTCTATGATGAGATACCGCGTCAAAACCTAGATGAAGAGGGATTTATTAAACCTAAAGTGGTTGACGCTGATAAATAACGTCAGGTAATTTTTTTACGTCTAGGTGATCCTGGCGGCTCTGGTGATGGTTCTAGGAACACTCCCGATCCTGGCGGCTTGCTACATTGCTCTTGCCGTTGTCTTATTTCTTCTTCTACTTCTATTCGTTCTCTCACGTACTCATCCTGTAAATTTTGCGTTTGAATATCAGTGATCCGCTTGTTAAGCGTTGCATCTGCAAGCCGACTCTCTTTTTTCGGGTTCAGCGTTTGTATGATATGCTCAACAGTTTTACCATCTGATGCGATCTTGACCCTTGCCATATATTGATCTAGCTTTACCATCTTTGACGCGATCTCATTTTGCATATCCTGATAGGTTCGTTGCACACCTGGCACATCTTTATACTGCCCGCTATCTACCATAATAGGATTATCAGCGAGAGTATTTGCTGCATTAAAAATACATTGAGTAAAAGCTACTATTGCATCTACTTCTCTATGCGCACGAGCTAGCAGGAGTTCATGAATACCGTTTTTTTCTCTTTCACGTAAAACTTCATCTTTCAATTGTGAACGGGCATATTCATATCGTACTGCAATCAATTCCTTAAAAAGGTAATTATGCTTATTGGTAAGATAATCAGGATACTTATACTTGTACCCATCTCCTAAAGACACTTGAAAGGTTTGGTCATCCTCTTTATTGAGGTAGAGTTTATGCTCAGGAAAGAACCATTGTTTCTTCTTACAATAAATCATATACGCTAATTTTGTGCGTGCATCTAGTTCTTCTTCATACCATTCGCTCTCAAACTCATTAAAAAGGTCTTTCCTCAGATAATATTCTTTGCTGCGAAGTGCTGCATCCGCAGCAAAGCCGAGAAATGAACGTAAAGGAACAATAATATCATAGATATGTTCATAAATGGCTTCTCTATACCGCTCTTTATACGCTTCTTCATTGAAGTCTACTTCCAAAATATGCTTCCTCATCTCATCGAAAATAGGATCATCCTTTGCTAGGGAGTCTTCCATCATTTTCACAAAAAATGTGTTTATCTTTTGTAAGCCTTCTATTAAGTGTGCCCGCTTACATATATATTCATGTTCATCACCAAAACGAGGGTCACTTATTTTAAGAATATACAATGTGTCATCAGTCATGGCATCAATGTTATTTGAAATCCTCTGCAAATAATTCACAAAAAATTTCTTTACAGCTTCATCCTTATGACCATAGCGAAGTAACTGCTCAACAGGTTTTTGAGTTACCACTTGGACTGCTTCTCTTCTTGGTTCAGCAGGAGGAGGTGTACAATCAAATTCCCCTGCTAACTCGTCAGCGTCAGGACTACTCACCTTAAACACGACCAGATTAGCGACATTCACCGTTGCGCTTCTATTTTGCCTGTCTAGCTGTTCTCTCATTTGATGAGCTACGGTTAATGCAATGCCAAACTTCCGAGCCTCAGTGAAAAGTATTGCAAAATCCTCAGTTGCGAACCGTTGAAACTCATCGGCATAGAGATTGAACTGTTTTCGTTTTTCTAAAGGAAGATCAGCGCGGGAATAGGCAGCGTTGAGAAAGAGCGCAATAATCACCGAACCAACGAGACTTGTCACCATCTCAAGACGCGGATCAAGTTTGACGAGTAAAATTTTTCGCTCATCCATCACAGAACGCATATCTATAGTAGATGCTTGACCTACAATCAAACGGCTTAATGGCTGTAAAAATTCACGCACCCGCCGCAGTGTTGAAGAGGCTTCTTCACTTCGTTCACTTGGTTTCTTATCATCGTATTGTTGCCAAAAAAGCTTTACATCAGTATCCATCACATTTGGGACAAGTTTTCTTCTGCATTGCTCATTGAGCAGGAGCAACGGAATATCTGCCATTGTGTAACCAGGATTGACAACTAAGGTATGTGTGCAGTTTCGTAAATATTCTGCAAGCAGGGGAGTCGAACGGTCTACATCAAATAGCTTGTCAAAAACGTGCATCACCTGGTCAATAGTTTGTTGCAGTTCACGCGGGTTTGTTAAATCAGAACAGGCAAACAGATTAAGCCCAAAAGGGTAGTGATAATCTGCAATGTCAAGGAGTATCACATCTTTTACACGGCGATCCGGCAATCGTGCCAGGACTGCTTGTGTTAAATCTCCATGCGGATCAAGAAGGCATACCCCGATATCTTGCACAATATCCTGGATAATGAGATTTTCAATCAGTCCTGATTTACCAGTGCCAGGCGCACCGATGATATATAAGCCCCGAAGCCGTGAAGGTTTCGGAATTTCTACAATTTGTCCTGTTTGAATATCAGTCCCTATTTTTGAAGAAGTCACGCATCACCCCCGTATTGCTGCTAGAGGTTACACATTATTTGATGAAAGTATACCAGGAAAAGAAGCGCAGCAACAATCCCTTGAGAAGTCATGAAGGAATGTTTAGTACATCCCATAGTTGACATAAGACAAAATTTATGCTACTATCCGCCAACATATGCCAGGTTACTCACCTGAAGTGGCGATAGCAGCAGCGAATAATCTCGTTGCAGCGAGAAAATCAACCCCAAATATACATGGTGTCGGTGAACTTGGTGTTCGCTACAAAGTAGATAACCAACCTGGCAACGGTGGCAGATCAAGCGCAGGCAACGTATCAGACGTACCCTCTTTTGTAAAAAACCTTACTGCTTTCACCCCGCCCACAGCAACAAAACTCACGTCTCAAGCTCCTATTGAAAGAGATCCCTATCACCCTAACGCTATGAGAAATTTGCAAGATTTTGAACGAATTAGGAGAGACAGACAAAGGCAGAAACAGGAAGCTGAAGAACAAGTAAGAAGTGAACAATTGCGAGTGGAACAACAACGGCTTGCTCATGAAAGAGAAGTTCAAGCCCAGAATGAACAAAGAAAAAGAGACGAAAAAAACAGAGCGGAAGAGATGTGTGACCGGCTAGAAAAAGAAATGAGAAGTACCCCCATCCCACAGCTTGCAAAGTACATTAAACAGGAGTGGCAGAGAAATTCATCCAATATACCCATTACCCTTACGGCAGTTCGTGAAACAGAGAGA
>WNFJ01167844.1_pt1 | contig 14539 bp, 13 predicted proteins | sample 5400461 | NCBI WGS metagenome assembly WNFJ01 (sample SAMN13153349, study PRJNA577476) | soil metagenome | isolation source: 115 cm saprolite on Douglas fir-dominated hillslope | place: USA:California | collected 2013-09-17 | reverse complement strand
TCTGAAAATGCAGCTGGCGAATGCGGCGACTGTCGGCCTGGGTCACAGTCACGCAGTAATTGTCGATCTTTACTTGCTCGCCTTGTTTCGGGAGATGGCCAAGCAAGTGTGTGACATAACCGCCAATCGTGCTTACGTCCGGACTTTCCAGTTCGAGCTTGGCGAGATCGTTCAACTCGTAGAGCCCGAGCGTGCCGTCCACCGTAAATTCATCCGCGTTGATCTTTTTGAATTCTTCCTTGTCCGTGTCGAATTCGTCCTGGATGTCGCCGACCAATTCCTCGAGCACGTCCTCCAGCGTGACCATTCCGACAGTGCCGCCGTACTCATCGACCACGATGGCGACGTGCGCGTGCTTGCTCAGAAAAAAACTCAGCAATTTCTCGAGCGCCATCATCTCCGGGACCGGAATCAATTCGCGTTTTATCCGCATCAAGTCCGGATTCGGATCGCGCATCATCGGAACCAGTTCTTTGATATGAATAAGGCCGACCGTGTTATCGAGATTTTCACGGCAGAGCGGAAAGCGCGTGTGCCGCGATGCGAGCGCCTTTTTCACGTTCGTCTCGAAATCGTCCTCGATATCGAGATAAACCACTTCGCCGCGCGGCGTCATGATATCGCGGACCACGCGCTCACGGAGATCGAGCACGTTGAGCACGAGCTTGCGCCCGAGCGCCGAGACTTCCTTCGATTTCTCGCTCTGCTCCAGAATGAGACGCAACTCCTCTTCGCTGTGGGCCAGCTCGGTCCCCGGAATCGGTTTCATCCGAAGCATGCCTCTCAAAAGCAAATTGGAAGACTTGTGGAGTAACCAGATCGCCGGCTTGAACAGGAAATAAAACGCGCCCAATGGCCTGACCAATCGCAGCGAAACCGCCAGAGGATTCGCGATCGCGGTGTATTTCGGCGCCAGCTCTCCGAATACGATGTGCATGAAAGTGATCCCGATGAACGCGAGCGCGACTGAAACCGAGGTGACAAACACGTGCGACTGAATGTTGGCCAACGCGAAGAACGGCTCGAGCAGGTGCGCGAGAAACTCTTCGCCGAGCCAGCCGAGCGCGAGACTGGCCACGGTCACGCCGAGCTGCGTCGCCGAAAGATAGGCGTCGAGGTGCGAGCGAATATATTTCGCGAAACGCGCCCGCGGATTCCCCTCCTCCGCCAATTCGTCGAGCTGGCTCGCGCGCACTTTGATGATCGCGAATTCGCACGCGACAAAAAATCCGTTCAATCCGACCAACGCGGCGATGACCACCAGTTTTCCAATGATCACGGCGGCCGAGTCCCATTGCGTGACTGGCACGTCCGCGAGCGGAAGCATTAACAAAGAGTTCATTTTACGAGCGCGCGCGGCGCACCCGAAAATCGACCTCTGGTTGTCCTACCAGCTGGACTTCGTCACGCCAGGGATCAGTCCCTGGGAGGCGAGCTCGCGAAACGTCAGCCGCGAGACTTTGAACCGGCGGATGAACGCGCGGCGGCGGCCCGTGACTTCGCAACGGTTCACGACCCGCGTCGGGCTGGCGTCGCGGGGGAGCTGGGCCAAACCGGCGTAATCCTTCTTCGCCTTGAGCTCGGCGCGGAGCGCGGCGTATTTCTTCACTGTCGCGCGCTTGCGTTCATTGCGATTAATCCAGGATGTCTTTGCCATAAGGGAACGCGGAATTTAGTGGCGAACTTCCGATTTTCAACTTGTTTCTCTTGGCACGCCGTAGCCTTGGCGAAGGCGGCGGCCCTGTGATTTTGGTGGATCGACCGCTCCGCGGGCGATGCTAAAGTTACTCGGCTTCGCCGACATTTTATACCATCGAGCTCGCCACGGGACGAGTCCGTCCGTCGGCGGACAAGGGACTGCTCGATCCACCTTAACGCCAAAGTTGAACGTTGATCGCTGAACGTTGAACGTGTCGCTCATGCTTTCGCTTTTTCGCAAAGACTTTCCATCGCCTAGGGGCGATCTCGCCCAGGCACTGGACGCGGCGCTGCACCGGTTCGTCCAGAAATCCGGGCCGATTGTCGATCTTCGGTCACGCGTTTTTCCCCTGGTCGACGAACTCCGGATCAATCTCGATGGCGCGAAGCTCGATTCTCCCTCTCCACCGCTGGCAAAGGTCGAAGGCGAGACCAAGCTCGCCTTTGAAACGGCTGTCGTGAACATAAGAGGACGAAACATTTCCGTTCTCGGCGTGCCGCTTAATTTGCGAATGGAAATCCGCGACGTCCTTTTTCACAAAGGCGCCGACGCCAACGGCGACGCTGTTTTGGTCATCCACCGAGCACGCGAGGGGCAATTGGTGATTTCGGCAGCGCAGTTGAATCTGGAAGAAGCAGTTGGGCGACTTGGCGGAGAGAAAGCGCGCCTTTGGGGAGTCGATCTCGAACGAGTTCGCTTGGCGATGCGCGCGCGGAGCCGGCGCTCGCTGGCCGCTGATTTCAAGATCCAGGCGAAGAAATTTTTTGCCCGCGCCAACATTGACATCTACGCCCAGCTCGACATCAGCAACGAATTCGAGGCCAAAGTTTCCGAGCTCAAATGCAAAGGCGACGGCAAACTCGGCTCGTTCGCCTGTGGCGCGCTTGGACCGCTCTTCGAGAAACTGAAGAGCAACGCATTTCCGCTCAAATCGCTTCCGCTCGGTGGTCTTCAAATTGTCGATGTGCACGTCGCGGTTGCCGACACCGTCGAGCTCACTGTCGATTTTGGAAGCGGCGCAGAATGATCTCTGAAGGTGGATCGGCCACTCCGTGGGCGATGCTATTGTAGGTGGCTTCGCCGCGATTATTTAACATCGGGCTTGCCACGGGACGAGTCCGTCCGTCGGCGGACAAGGGACTGCTCGATCAACCTCAAGCAGCGTTTGATCACCGCCGCGCTAGTCGTCGAAACAAGAATACGCCCAGGACGATAAAGAGAACGTTCGGCACCCGCTTTGTGTCATTCCGACCGAAGTGGAGGAATCTCTAAATATTTCTGGGCAACTGACGCGTGGCACTCAGAAATAGTAAGAGATGTCTCGACTTCGCTCGACATGACATGGGTTGGCAAGCGACGCGCTTGCCCTACAATTTTTCGTCTTATTGCCGCGCTAAGCGGCGAAACAGAAATGCGCCCAGGATAATGAAGAGAACGTTCGGCACCCAGATCAGAAGTTCCGGATGCACTTTTGGATTTCCGCGGAGCGTGTCGGCGATGATGACGAAAAGAAAATAAGCGACCGCGACGATCAGGCCCATGGCGAAGCCGATCGAGGTCTCGCGCCGATGCGCGGTCACGCCGAGCGGGACACCGATGATGGCGAACGCGACGCACGCGAACGGAAATGAGAATCGTTTGTTGATCTCGGTCCGGCTCTCGCTGCGCTCCCGCGTGCTTTCGCTTTGCAACTGATCGAGCAATTGTTCGATCGACATGGCTGATCGGCTCGGCCGTTTTTTCTCTTTTTCGTAAAGCTCGTCGAGGCTGATCGGCAACGTCCCTTCATGCATGCTAATGCCATCCTTGATTTTGCGTAGATCGCTCGGGTCCTTCTCATCGCGCTGCTGGTAACGCGCGTTGTAGAGATGCATCAGGATCCGTTTGTTATCGAGATCGGCCTCGAGCATTCCGGTCCGCGCGAACGTCACCCGCAGCGGCATCGATTTTTGATCGAGCTCGAACACGGTGATGTTCTCAAGCTTGTTCCCCTCTTTTTTCCCGACGTAAATTTTTCGCCCGGGAAATTGATCGATCACCTGGTCGCTGCCAAAAAGCGCCATCGGGTCGCGCGTCGCCAGATCGAAAATGGTGCTGCGCAATTTTTTCTGCGCCGCCGGCGACACCTGGACCGTCAGCCAGAGACAAAGCGCCGTGCACACGAGCGCAATAACGCCGAGCGAAACGGCGACGCGCGGCACGCTCACGCCGTTGGCGCGGAGCGCGATCAATTCGTTGTCGGCCGAGAGCCGGCCGAAGACGAGAAGGATTGCGGTGAGTAATCCCCACGGAATGGTGAAGATGAGCGAGAACGGAAAAACGTAGGCGATGAACGCGAGCAAATATTCGACTGGCACATCGTGGTTGACCAGCAACGGCAGCAGTTTGCGAAAAAAATGTTCCCGACCACCAGGACGAGACTCAGGATCGCGATCGCGAAGAGCACGTTCACGAGCAGCTCGCGACTGACGAACTTGTCGACCAGCTTCATCGGTAGCCAAGAGTAGCACAGATTTTCCGGGGAGCGCACGCGCCCCCGCGTGCTCTTTCCGGCGCCTCGCCGGAAAGTCTTAACCAAACGCGAAGGCGCAAATCAATCTCAGCATAAAAAGTTCGCGATCGCGAGGGCGCGATCGCCAGCATGCGAGGCGCATGCGCTCCCCAATCCAACTTTGCTTCAGCGCGATGCTTCGTTAAGAATAGTATCCGTGGACAAGATCGACATCTATGACGTTGCAATCATCGGTGGCGGGCCGGCCGGCAGCACGGCGGCGACGTTGCTCGCGAAAGCCGGCCGGCGCGTGATCGTCTTCGAGCGGGAGAAGTTTCCGCGATTTCACATCGGTGAATCGCTTCTGCCGTTCAGCGTGCAAACGTTCGATCGCCTCGGCGTGCGCGAAAAACTCGACCGCACGTTTCTGCCAAAATTCGGCGGCGAGATCATGGCTGCCTGCGGGACCAAAGGCGTAAAGTTTTATTTCAAAGACGGCTTTCGTTCGCAGCGCGACCGCGCCTATCAGGTGACGCGTTCCGATTTCGACAAATTGTTGCTCGATCATTCGCGCGAAAATGGCGCGGAAGTGCGAGAGCAAACCGAAGTGACAAAACTCGATTTCGCCGATGATCGGGTAAAGATCGACATTGAAAGTTCTGACGGCGCGAAATCAACGATCGAAGCGCGTTATCTACTCGATTGCAGTGGCCGGCAGACGCTGCTCGGCAGTTTATTCAACGTCAAAAGAACGTACGATCATCTGCAAAAGTTTTCGGTGTTCGCGCATTACGAAAATATTGGCCGGCTTCCGGGACGCGACGCCACTCTGATCCGAATGGTGCGCGGGCTCGACCGCTGGTTTTGGATGATTCCGCTCACCGAAACGCGCACCAGCATCGGCGTGGTCATGGACACGGCCACGTTTCGGGCGGCAAAACTTTCGCCGCAAACTGCGCTGGAAAAGTTTATCGACGAACAACCTTTGATGAAAGAGCGGATGAAAAAGGCGGTCCGGGTCTCGCCCGTTTATTCCGCCGGCGATTTTTCCTATCGTAACACGCGCTTGGCCGGAGAACGTTGGCTGTTGGCCGGTGACGCCGCGGGCTTTATCGACCCGGTATTTAGCAGCGGCGTGTTTCTGGCGATCATGTCTGCCGAGAAAGCAGCCGACACCTTGGACGCAGCCCTGCGCGATGAATCAAAACGACGTCGCCTTTTCAACAAATATTCGCGAAGCGTAAATCGCATCATGGACATCTACCTGACGTTCGTGAATTCATGGTATCGCCGGAGCAAGGAGTTCCTCGAAGTTTTCTTGAATCCCACCGACACGATGCAAATCGCGGCGGCAGTCAACGCCGTGCTCGCCGGCAACGAGGGCAAGAGCCTGGCGATCAAATGGCGAATGTGGCTGTTTTACTTCTTCGTTTACATGCAAAGATTTTTCGCGCTATCGCCGCGGCTCACGCTGGTGCCAAAATCGGAAGAGATGCCGACGCCTGTTGGCGTCTGAAGAATTAACCACTACGAATCGACACGAATTTGTTCCGTGAGATCGTGCCTAATCGAATGTTCCGGTTTATTCTGTCTCGGACATTCGTGTTCATTGGTGTGAATTCGTGGTTAAATTCTGCTCTGATCGCGCTGTTAATTGTCGATCTGACAAGCTGCGCAACAACTTCAACGCATCAATTCCCGCAGCCAGCGCGGGATTGGCAGACACGCACGGGACAACTTCTTTATCGCAATCCGAAAACGACGGTCATCGGGGACGTCATCGTTCGTTTTTCCAGGAACGGTGACTTTGAACTGACGTTCTCGAAAGGGCCGGGCGTAAATCTTCTATTTTTGCGACAGGACGCGAGCTTTGCTGAAGTTAGCGGTCCCCTCGCCGGCCGCGGCTGGTCAGGCCCAATCGATCATGCGCCGCCGCCGCTGCGAGCCTGGCTCGAACTGCGTAACAAGATCGTTCAGGCGAAAGATCGACATCAGGTGCGGCATGTTTCGGGATCGGAAACTTTTGTTTTCCGATTTTAAACGCGGCGGCAATCACGGAAGCTCAAGTATGCGGATGAGTGATTTGATCGCGCGCGTCATGGCGCAACGACGCGTGCTTGTCTGGTTTGGCGTGGCCGCGTTGGCCGCAGCCTGCCTCGGAATCCTCGTCACGCGGATCGAGCTCGATTCCGATGTAATCAATATGCTGCCGAAGGGTTTCGAATCGGTCGAAGGCCTGAAAATTTACGATCGCGACTTCGAACAGACGCGGGAGCTGACCTTCGCACTACGATGTCAGCCTCAGGATGTCGACGAGCTGGAAGAATTCGCGCCGACCTTTGCGGAAAATTTGCGGAAGCAATCGTGGTGCGAACGCGTGCTGGCCGGTTCGCCAATGGAAACGCCGGACGGCATCCGTGATTTGCAATCGATCGCGGTTCCACTGCTTCTGAATCTGGAGCCGGCCGCATTCGAGCAGACGATGGCGATCTTGCAGCCCGAGAGAATTCAAGAGCGGCTGCATCGTTTGCATCAGGAAATCGAGGCCGGCTCGCCGCGACCAGAATTTGAACTCGGGTTCGATCCGCTGGGCATCATTGCGCCAGCGCTGAAACCGTTTGCAGAAGCGAACGCGATCGAGCAGGAGCAACCGCTCACGTCGCCGGACCGCACGATGCGCGTTTTTCTCGTGGTCACGAATCAACCGTCGCTGAGCGCGTTCGAGTGTCAGCGGTTGATGCGTCAGGTAAATGCCTTTCGTGCGCGCGCAGGAGATGGCTGGGAGGGCGGGCCGTTGGAAGTTCTGGTCACCGGACGCTCGGCGTATGTCGCTGAGATTTCCTTGAGCATGCGGTACGATATCGTGGCCACGCTCGGCAGTTCGGTCCTGCTCGTCGGCATCATTTTCTTCATCGGCTTTCGACGATGGCTTCCGCTGCTCGGGATGGGTTTTTCGCTTTTGCTTTCGTGCCTGGTCGCGCTCGCGGCCGGACTACTTGTCTTTGGCAGACTCAGCATGGTGGCGGTAGGCTTCTGCGCAATCCTGGTCGGACTCGGGGTCGATTTTGCGATCCTGATTTTTGGTCGCTACCAGCAGGCGCGGATTGACGGCGAGGAATATCGGTCAGCAATTGCTACATCGGTGGCAAGACTCGGCCGCGCAGTTTTTTTCGGCGCGCTCACCACCGCGGTTGGGTTTCTTGCGCTGATCCTGAGCGGCTCGATGGGTTTCTCACAGCTTGGCGTCCTAATCGCGATCGGCATTTTCTTTGCGGGACTCTTCATGTGCACAATTCTGTTTTTGTTTGTCCGACCGGGGCAGGCGCCGCAACGACACGATTGGGTCTTCGAGATAGTGAAAAAATATGTGCGGTGGAGCGTCCAACGACCTGCGCCCATGATCATTGTCGCCGGCGGAGTTCTGTTATTGCTGAGCGTGATCGGGTTTTCGCCCGTGCCTCCACTGCGCTTTGAAGCCAGCGTCCGTTCGCTCGAACCGAAAAACAGCCGGGCCGCCGAGGCGCTGCAAGCAATTATGGCAAAAATGCCGACGCGCTGGGAGCCGGTGCTCGCGATCGTGCATGCACGCGACGCCCGGGAGTTGCATGACGATTGGCAAAGAATCACGGCGCACTGGACCGAGCTCCAACAGGCAGGCAAAATCAAAGGTTTCTCGACGCCAGCGGCGCTGTGCCTTTCTCCGGTGTGGATGGAAAAAAATCGGGAACACCTTCGAACAGTGAATCTTCCGGCGGTACGGCAGACTCTGGAAGAAACTTTGAGGGCAGAAGGCTTCAGCACTGACTCGTTCGCGTCTGCTTTCAAATTGTTGGACGATTTGCGGACGGTTGCCGATCCAAAGGCACCGCTACCGGACTGGCGAAAACAATTGCCGAAGGGAGCGGGTTGGTGGTTTTTGGTGGATCGCTATTTCGCAAGGAATCCCCTGCTGACGACGGGCTTTGCGACCACGAACGAGCCCGTTGCGATCCACGCCCAAAGCGAAGAGTGATTCTCTCGGGTTGGAGTTACACGTTGGCCGATTTACAACCATGGTCGCAGCGGCAATTACTGATCATCAGTGCGCTGATGGCGTTGTTCGATGTCGGGCTGCTGGCGATTTTGTATCGCGACTTGCGGCTTTGGCTGATTCAGATCGTTACGCTTACATTCGGAATTGGCGCGATGATCGCCACGATGAAGCTGCTCAATCTTCATTTGAACTTGCTCAATGTGCTTTCATTCCGGCTGGTGCTCGCGATCGGCGTCGATTACGGAATTTACGTTGTGCTCGTTTGGCAAAAGACGCGGGAGCTGGAGCACGACGTCGCGGGAGTGATCAAACCGGTAATTCTCGCGGGGCTAACCGCGGTCAGCGGATTCGGTTCGTTAGGCTGGGCGCGCAATCCGTCGTTGAGCGGACTCGGTATCGCTTGCGCGATTGGAATTTTTTGGAGTTTGCTCGCGACAATTTTCTTCGCGTTGCCAGCGATGGCAGCAGCCAAACCCAAAGTCTGGAACGAGCGATGAGGGCGCCGCAGCCGATATAAGATCGAGCAGTGAGACACTGGGGCCCTTAAACAGAGCGGCAATGTTTGCCATTTCCAAATTATCCCTTCTCCTGCTGAGTTTAGTTTTGCTAACGCCAATCGTTCGCGCGCAGTCGTTGTCAGAAGCGGACGTAAAGAATCTTCTCGCCCGGATCGCCGAACGGCGCGCGTCGTCACCGGATGTCCGCGCAGATTTTCAGGAACAAAAAACGATGCATCTCCTGAATAAGCCGATCGTCAGCTCGGGAAAAATCTGGTTTCACGCGCCGAACAAATTCCGGCGCGAAATCACCGGAAACTCGCCGAGCGTGACAGTGAGCAACGGCCGCGACCTTTGGATTTATTATCCAAATTTCAAATCAGCCGAGCATTACTTGCTAGGAAAACGATCGCCGGCGGATGCGGCCATCGCCGCGATCAATACCGCGCTCAATTTGGAAAATGTTGAAAGCACATTTCGAATCATGGGGGCAAAGATCGACAATGGCTATGCTTTGGAGCTAACTCCGCGCTCGCCGTCGATGAAACGCATGTTTCAGAAGTTCGATCTGCGCTTGAACAACGATCTCGTCGCGGAACGCACGGAGATGACGCAACCAAACGGCGATCACATCGTCACGACATATTCGAATCAAACGCGGGCGGCGATTCCGGCATCGACGTTCGAGTTCACACCTCCGCCGGGGACGGCGATCAGCACTCCACTCGGGCGTTAGTGTCGCTTGCCAGTGGTGGTCGAAGGCGGGGACGATTTAATTTGCTCGTAGCGAATGCTCGTATTTTGCGTCGACATGTCTTCAATCATCCAAGTCAGATGTGCCACGTCGTTAGCGTCGAAGATTGCATTGATGAAGTCGCCCGCAAACCGATTGTCGCCACTGCATCCCGCCGCGGCACAAATCGCTCCAGTGTGGACGTTTGATTCAATGACTCTGATCGTCCAGGTCGGAACCGCGGTATCGGCGTTAAACGATTCCGCCCAGATGGTTGACCAGGTCGAGTTTGCGAACGCGGTCAGATCCCCGTTCGGATTTGCGCTACTCGGCGTGTAATAATAGATGACGCCGACATGGCCTTTGGTACCGGCTGCAACCCAGCTGAAAACCGCCGTCCCGGCCGTCGTTCCTGGAATGGGCGCGAGTTTGCTCCAGGTCACGCCTTCGTCGGTCGATCGCCCCAGAACGACTTCGCTTCCGCCTGCGGGATTAGGCTGCTCCGATGCCACCCAAAGTTGGCCGTCCTTGCCAAGAGCAGCGCTTGGCAACGCCACTGGCAATGATAGTCCAGTGGAGCGGACAGCCGCGATGATCGATCCAGTAGTATTCGGCGAATAAACGTAGAGTTTCAGCTCTGGCACTTCCTGTGGCAGCGTGCCGAAAATTTTCGTGATCTGGAGGATGTTGCTACTCCCTGGTAGCTGGAGGAGCGGCCCAGTCTGAGGTTCGAGCAAGCCCGCACCGATCGACGTCGCCGTCCAGGTCGAGCCGCGATCGGTGCTGTGGAGGAACGCCGTCTCGTACAATCCTTCGTTCGTCGTTTCGTAGTCGTCGGTCAGAGTCGGCGCCAATGTCCACATGCGGTCGGTCCCGCCCGGGACCACTGCCGGATTACAATTCCAAGTGATTCCGCGATCGTCGCTCGTGCAGACGGCAGTCGTGCCCGCGTAGGGATAATCGAATGTGAAATATAAGCGATTGCCCGGATCGACCGAGATCGAGCTATCGGAATTGAGATTGATGCTGGAGGCATAGATCGGTCCCAACAATTCCGTCCAGGTCGCGCCCGAATCGGTCGAACTGTAAATGTGTTGCAGCGCGCTGATGTAAAGCGTTCCATCTGGCGCGGCCGCGATGAGCGGCTCATTTCCATGAACCCCAACGGTCACTGGTGTTGGTGCCGGAGTCGGAGTGGGCGTCGGTGTGGGCTTCGGACGTTGCCCTCCGAACGCCAACGCGGGAATCATCACGCAGGCAAACAGTAAAAAGATAGTCTTCATGCTGAAGGCTGAATCGGTTTTGGGCAAAGATTGGCCGTATCAGCGGCGCAAAAAGCCGGCCTGACCCGGCTTCAGATTTTCGCTCGACTTAATGTCTCGCGGCGTGGTAACGATTCGCGGTCGTTCCCCCAAATGAGCGCGAACTCTTTTTATCTGCTTTTGCTTCTGTCCGTGTCGCGGTTATCGATCGCCGACTCGCTCGAGAATAATAAGCCCAGCCCGGTCCGCCAATCGGGCGGGCTCGTCCCGCGGCAAGCACGGACCGCTGTTACGTCGCACATTCCGCGCGAATCAGTGGTGTCGAAGGGCATCGCGTCGATTGGATACAGCAAACGGTTGCACATTCTCGAAATCGAATTTGTGAACGGTGCGGTTTATCGATATCTCCGAGTCGCGCCGTCAGTTCACCGGGACTTGATGAGTGCCGATTCGAAAGCGCGCTATTACGACGCGAACATCAAAGGCAATTATCCGTCCGTGCGCGTCCGTCCGCGAGTGAAACAGCAATTCGATTGAAACTCCCTGAACATTGGCAATGGGAGGAGCTGAGACACAAGCTCGTCCTCACGCCCGAAGAGAAACGCGTCATCCTTTTTATCGTCGCTGTCTTTTTGTTGGGCCTGGGCACAAAATGCTACCGCCATACGCATCCGCGTCCGCCAGATTACATCGACAAGCGACATCCGTGGAGCAAATCGACGACTGGCTCACCTTCAGACGCGCCTAAACAAAAGCGAGCTCGCGGGAACCGCAGCCCGACAGCGACAGAGAGCCCAAATCCTTAGGCCGACCTCTCGCGAAAGCGTTTCATTAATTCGAGAAGTTCTGCGCGAACATCGAACAACTCAGCGCGAAACGATTCTAGTCGTTTCGCATCGATCAACTTTCTCTCTGCTAGCTTGTCCGACGCCGCCACGCTTTTGTGCAGATAACCGAGCGCGCGTTTCAACGCCGCGACGATAAAACCGGGGTCATCCAAGTCTTCGCGATAGCCGAGGCAGTCCGACGCGCCGGCGATCTTGGCACCGGTGGTTTGAAATTGAAAAACCATCTCGGCAATATCGACGTCTCCCTTCTCGCCAAGCAGACCGCGGTCGTTGCAGTAATGCCACATCGCCATCGCGCTTTCGAACGCGCGTTTCGTGAGCGGATGATGAATGTGACCGTCCTCGTCCCGCACCCAATCGATGCCCTCGGTCAAGGGATTTGGGACCAGCTCGGGAATTTCTATCGGTTCACGCTGCGGCAACGCCCCGCGTTCATCGGCCTCTAGCGCTTCCTCAAGCCAGGTCCAACCCATTTCGCGCGCGACGATTTTTTCCTGATCAGGATGACCTTCGTATTTTTCCAGGAGCTCCATGTATTTGTCCGTGCGCGCATCGGATTCGCGCATGAATTTTTCGTAACCGAATTCATCGAGCGACTTCTCCTCATCGGGATCAAACTGCTCGCGCTTTTGAGCGAGCGCATTATCCAGACGCTCGAGCCAATCACGCATTGCCTCATGGGTAGCGGCGATTTGTTCCTGCTCTTCATCCGGCGAAAGCGCCCAAGCTGGCGTCGAGACATCGATCTTGTAATCTGTGCTCTCGACCACAACTCGGCCATTGGCTTCACTAAACCATTCGAGGTAAAAGCAATTCCCGATATGCTCGGGCGGCTTTTTACCTTTTCTCATCAGGTCGAGTGCTTCTTCCAAGGGTAGATCGAAGACGCGAACTTTACGCGAGGCCGTAATGTCGCCAGCGACTCCGTCCTGTCGGGCCGCAAGATCGACATTCTCTTCGTCAGTCGATCTCGATTTGGGATTTTCGAATCTTACCAAACAACCCGTAAGATCGCGCGAGCAGTTACCGGAAAGTTTAAGGATGATCGGCTGCTCGCGACCACTGAGCCAAATGCGACCTTTGATGCGCCCACGCATACGATTGTCGATCTCGCCTCGGAGAATGCTCAAATGAATTCGCCAGGCCATACGCGTTAGTCTTTCGCGCTCTCGAAGTATTTTGCCGGAATCATGTGCCCGCTGCCTTCGTGCTGCCAGTAAATTGATAAAATCCACCAGCGACTCCCGTCGTTGAAAAGTTGAATGCTATTGATCCCGCGCATGAACGGTACGGGATCGCTCGGATCGTGGCGCGACTCGTATGTGCTCCAGACATGCGCGATTTGGCCGAACCGTTCGACCCGCCGCGCGACTTCCTTTTCGTAAAATCCAGTTTTCTCGAAAGCCTGCTCGGCTCGTGCGATGAAGCCTTCGATATCCAACATCTGCGGCGCAAGTCCGCCATTCGGACGGACTCGTCCCGCGGCGAGATCGACATCGTTCCTTCCGGCATCGACTGCCGTCGGGATCAAACGCGCGCCGGAAATGAAAAGCGATCGCATGCGATCCCAGTCGCGCTTTTTCCCGGCCGGGCCCGAGATCGAATCATATGCCGCGGCGATAATCGCTTCGATTGATTCGATGTCAGACGGATTCGCCGGTCTTTCGACTGCCTTCGACATTGGCGTTTGTTACTGGGCTTACCCAGGCTTCCCTCTCACCGCTTCAGCATCTTTCAGATGCTTGTCGAGAAAATCGAGGATCGCTTTGTAGGCGCGAACCTCGTTGGCCTTTTTTGTAAAGCCGTGACGCCGCCTCTCTTTTTAATTGCGGCCACGATCTCGTCCGACTCCGGCTTAATCACGCGCGGATCGTTCGCGCCTTGCAATACCATGAGCGGTTTCGTGATCTTTTCGGCATGAAACAACGGCGAAATTTCGCGTAACATCGACAACTGCTTCTCCGGGTCGCCGATCTCGGCGTAGAGGGATTTGCGCTGCGATTCCCAATAGGGTGGAATGCTTTGCAGCGTGCGCACCCAGTTTGAAATGCCGAACAAATCCACGCCGGCCTGGAATTCATCCGGCTTAAACGTTAACGCCGCCAACACCATGTAGCCGCCGTACGATCCGCCCATGATGCCGATTTTCTTTTCATCTACGTAACCGAGCGACGCGAGATACTTTTTTGCTTCCACACAATCCCACAACGGCTCGCGCCCGTGCTTTTGATCGTCGGCCAGATAGAATGTTTTTCCGTAGCCGCCCGAACCGCGGTTGTTCACGTCGATGACGCAATAGCCATGATTCACTAAAAACTGCGTGGATGCACTATAAGGCATGCGCGCCTGTCCGCCCGGGCCGCCATGCACCTTCACAATCGCCGGAACTTTCTGCTGCGCGCTCGCGCCATGCGGCTGATAGAGAATCGCCGGAATCTCCAGACCATCGAAAGACTTGTAACGCGCCACGCGTCCATCCACCAGGTCCGCCGCATTGATCTCTGGATTCAAACTCTCGGTCAACTTCGCCAGCTTCTTGGTTTTAAAATCGTAAACGTAAAGATTGGCCGGGGCGCGCGATCCGTCGTGATAGAATGCCATCTTCGTTTCGGTGTCGGAAATATTGATGCCGCTGATATCGCCTTCCGGTAACGATGGAAGGTCGACAATCTGGCCGCTCGCTTCCTCCAGGATTTTGATCTTGGTGCGCGCGTCTTCGTTCCTTGCCACGACGCGATATTTGCCGTTGCGCGAAAATGCCATGAATGAAACGTCCCAGGGCGCTTTCTCTACAGCCTCCCGCTGGCCGGTCTTGAGATCGTAGCGCGCGATATATTTGAATTCGCCGCCCTCATTTGAAAGGAAGTAGAGATACTTCGAATTTACATCGAACGTCTGTGGATCGTTCTCTACGTCGCCGGTATGCGGCGTTAGATGCTTCATCTCTTTGGTCTCGATGTTGAATAGATAAACATC
>WNFJ01207787.1_pt1 | contig 14544 bp, 12 predicted proteins | sample 5400461 | NCBI WGS metagenome assembly WNFJ01 (sample SAMN13153349, study PRJNA577476) | soil metagenome | isolation source: 115 cm saprolite on Douglas fir-dominated hillslope | place: USA:California | collected 2013-09-17 | reverse complement strand
GAACTAGCTGGGTGGGACAGCCCGGGGACCGATCTCTCGGGGTGGGATTTCGCCGTGGCCACAACTCCCCCGGCAGAAACCACGCAACTTTCGTGGCGTCCCGCTCCCCCGGTCCGGGCCGTAGGCGTCGTCATTACCCAGGCGATTACCCAGCCGCTGCCCGGTGTCTATGTCTTCGACATGGGCGTTAACTTCGCCGGCTGGCAGCAGTTGAAAGTGAGCGGTCCGGCGGGAACCAGAGTCACCATGATGATTGCCGAACAACTGTATCCGGATGGGACCGTAGATCAGTCGCAGATAACCAGGAAAGACCCGGTGATCGACACCTACTTGCTGTCAGGTAATGGCGTCGAAACCTGGCATCCAAAGTTCGAGTATCATGGCTTTCGCTATCTTCAGGTCAGCGGACTGCCAGGTCCGCCCGATAAAACTACGATCACCGGTATCATCTTGCGCGGAGACAATGAATCGGCTGGCTCCTTTTCGAGTTCCAACGATCTGCTCAACAGCATTCATCGGATTATCGACCGGGCAATTCAAAGCAATATGATGTCGATCTTCACCGATTGTCCGGATCGCGAAAAACTCGGCTGGCTGGCCGACATGCAAGGGATTTTCCCTTCCATCGCGAGAAATTACGACATTGCTGCCTATGAGCGAACTGTAGTGCGCAATATGGCGGATGCCCAGACGGACTTGGGGTTAGTGCCCGATTTCGTGCCCGAGTACGTCGTATACGACGACGGCTTCCGCGATGACCCCAACTGGGGCGATGCCATAATCCTCACGCCCTGGTCGCTTTACGAGACCTACGGAGATAGGCGCATCCTCGAAGACTACTATCCCGGCATGCAACGCTACTTCACTTATCTCACGAGTAAGTCCCAAGGAAATCTCCTGGACTACGGACTGAATGACTGGATTACACCCGACCCTACGGTTCCGACAGGGGTGATCGCAACCTACGCATACTATCGTTCGGCCGCGACCATGAGCCGCGTGGCGGCAGTTCTGGGAAAAATGGATGACTCGGCCGGCTACACGGAGCTGGCGCAGCAGATCGCCGGTGCGTTCAATGAGGCTTATCTGGACCCTGTGACTCACGTGTATGCAGGTGGCCATCAGGCAGCCGACGCGGTGGCCTTGGACATGAACATCGTCCCCACCGATTTACGCCAGACGGTTCTCGACCATCTGATTGCCGATATCCGGGCACAGGGAAATCACGTCAATGTGGGGATCGTCACTTTGGGGGCGCTGTTTCGCTCACTGTCCAATGCCGGGCGCGATGACGTCATTTTCGACGTCGCGACGCAGATAACCAACCCGAGTTACGGATACCAAATCATACACGGTGCGACCTCGCTCACCGAGGAGTGGGACGGTCCCACCAAAGGTGGATCCCAGAACCATATGATGCTGGGAGCAATCGATGAGTGGTTTACTGCCGCCCTGGCTGGAATTCGTCAGGCTCCCGATTCGGTTGGCTATGCCTCGCTGGTGATCAAACCTATGATTGTGGGCGATCTTACCCACGTCGCCGGGAGCTACCGGACGCCAAACGGAGTGGTTGAGTCCCAGTGGAAGAGGGAGCCGGACGGATGGCTGACAATCACAATCACCATCCCAGCCAACACACGAGCGTCAATTTACCTGCCCACAACGAATACGATTGCAGGACGGGTCGGCGAGTCAATCGAAGCCAATCGCATCGAGAATCATGCGGTGTATGAAGTCGGCGCGGGCACGTTTCAATTCAGCGGGGCCAGTGCGCCAACAAGCGCCGGTCCAGCCCGCAAAGACTAAGATTTTGCATTATCGGCAGATAATATTCCGGCTGATGATGCAGCGATGCTCTCTTAGCAGAAGACGCGATGCCAGGCCAGTCGGTGCGCGCCGTGACGGCGCAGCCTGCCGTTGCGGCGCGTTAACGGGCATGTCTGAAAGCGCTGTATTCAGTCAAGCCTTTTTTTGTTCTACCCCTTGCTCAAGTCTCCTGCTCTGAATACACTACTATTGGCCGGAGCGGAGTATAAGGGCTCTGCCGGTAGGCAACCTGAGCGCCGACTCCGGGGCCAAGACCAGGCTGGGGTTCGGCGCACTGGGGTGAACCCCAGCAACTCAATCATCAACTGGGATTGGCATTATCGGCGATAAATCCCAGGGGTCTGGGGACAGAGTCCCCAGAAAACGTTTCTCCTTTTTGCTGCTGACTTGCTTCGTCCGTTCCGCTCTTACGTAGACCTTCCGCTCTTTCGTCGGACACATGTCTCCGGCCCTCAACTTCTGCATGAGCCTATTCCCGTATGGTCAAAAAAGTCATGCGGCCTCCCTTTGGTAGTACTTCCGGAGGCCGCCCAGTCGCTCCCTGCAGCACACTTTGCCTTCGCGGGAACCCACCCGTTGTTCAGCCGCTGGAAAAAGCAGAACATTTTTTTTACCTTGATGGTTTCTTTCTCGATGGTAGTGCTCGGCGAACGCCGTTACCGCTCTCCTCAGTGAAGACTCGCCGAACAGAATCAACCTCGACAAGCATTCCTCTTTTACCGATCGCACCCATCTCTCTGCGAATGCGTTCAGATTCGGACTCCTGGCTGGCAACTTCAGTGGCTTCACTCCACCAGCCTTCAACACCTCTCGGAACGATTCGCAGAACTTGGTTTCGCGATCATGCAGAAGATAGCGGCAGGGGTGCAGGCATCCCAGGTCCTCCAGAGTCGCGTTTCGAGCCATCTGCTCCATCGCCATAGCGCCGGGATGATCCGTGATTCCGGCGATCGATACCCGCCGGTTGCCCAGATGAATGAAGAACAGCACATAATACGTCGCCCGGCCCCGCAACGTGAGCACTTCCACCGTAAAGAAGTCCGTGCCTGCCAGCACATCCATGTGCAACCGAATGAAGTCGCTCCAGCTTGTGCTTTGTTTGCGCTTAGGTGCGGGCGCGATCCCCTGTCGCCGCAGGATATTGGCGACGCTCTGGTCGGAAAATCTAGTGACCCAAATTGACCACTGCCCCGACGATGCGATCATAACCCCAGCCGGAGTTCTCACCCGCCAGTTTCACTACCAGCTCTTCGATTGCCGCATCGACCTGCGGGCGGGCGGCCAATCCGCGTTTCTTCGAGCCGTCGAATTTCTGAGCGACGACGATACCAGGCCAGGATCGTATCCGGTTTGGCGATGCAGGCGATTTCCTGTAGGGCTTTCCGTCCCAGACGTTTGGCAATCCCGGCCAAGGTCGCCCTCTCGCCATCAGACAACCGCAATCGTCCCTTGATCTAAGATTTGAGGATGTGATTCTCGGCCGCCAGGTACTCGTTCGCAAGAGCAGCTCTTGGTTGATGGAACCCGTCACGTAAGCCAACAACTGGAGCCAATTCTTCTTGTCTGCCATGATTAGAATCCATCATAGGACTTTGTCCATTCCCTACGTTCCAGTATTTTGACCATACGCCAAGCCGCTCAGACGCCGGCCTGACGGGTAGTAAGATTCGTTCCGTGAGCAGCACAAGAAATGCGTTGTCAACGCGCCTTCCAGAATTCGTAGGTCTGATTGTCAGAGAACAGGTTAAAGCTCGAATACTTGCCCGTCCAATCCCTTCCCTTCTCATGTCTCTTCCCATGTCCCTTCCCATTGACATTGCAATTGATAGCGTGATACCGTTCCGACCAAAACGCTCCGAAGGACGTATTATGACCTACATTTCAGGAATCCTGATCGTGCTCATCACGCTGGCTCTGCCGCTTGGCGCCCAGAATTTCGCGGAAATCACCGGCACAGTCTCCGACGCCACTGGGGCAGTGATGGCTAAGGCGGAAGTGACCGCAGTTAGCGCCGCGACCAACCAGCTTCGCCGAGCCACCACTAACGAGACCGGCAACTACTCTCTGCCGTACCTGGTTCCGGGGACCTACGACGTTCGGGTCGAGAGCGCTGGGTTCAAAGTCTCTACCCGAAAGGGAGTTGAGTTGCAGGTCGACGCTGTCGCGCGTATTGACTTCAAGCTGGAGGTTGGCGAGATCACTCAGCAGGTGGAGGTCACCGTCGGCGCGCCGCTGCTCAACACCGAAACCGCAGCGCTTGGCACAGTCATTGAGAACCGGAGGATCGTCGAACTGCCACTCAACGGACGCAACTACCTGCAACTCGTCACGCTCAGCCCCAACGTGACTACCGAAGGCGGGGCAGGGGGGGCCAGCGGTCTGCAAGGCGGCGCACGCAGTAATACGTCCCTCTCCATCGCCGGGCAGCGCCTGGAATATAATCGCTACACGCTCGATGGCGTGGAAAACACCGATCCTAACTTCAACTCGTACATCATCCAACCTTCCGTGGACGCGCTGCAGGAGTTCAAAGTGCAGACTGGAATCTACTCGGCCGAGTTTGGCCGGGGCGCATCGCAGATCAATGTAACCACCAAGTCCGGGACCAATCAGTATCACGCCGCGATGTTCGAATTTCTCCGCAACTCTTCTCTCGACGCTCGTCAATGGCTTCAATCGCAGGGACAGAAGAACCCGTTCCGGCGCAATCAGTACGGCTTCACGCTGGGCGGCCCAGTCCAAATCCCAAAATTGTTCAACGGCAAAGACAGTCTCTTTTTCATGTCGAATTTCGAGCAAAACCGGGACCGGACGACGTCACAGGCCCGAGCGAATGTGGCCAGCGATGCCATGCGCAACGGCGATTTTTCGGGCCAGAGCCGCAGCATCTTCGATCCTCAATCCCGCACTTTCAACGCAGGGGTGGCGATTGGCGCGACGCCGTTTCCCGGAAACGTGGTTCCCCAATTCCGGCTGAATCCAGTGTCGCAGAGACTACTCGAATTCTTTCCGGCCCCGACAGTGCCCGGCAACAACCTTGTCAGCAATTTCGTGCGTAACGCCAAGTCGTCTACAGATAATGACCAGTTCAATCAGCGCGTGGACTGGATCGAAAACGGCAAATCGAGCTGGTTCGGACGCTACAGTTGGGGAAACGACCAGCAGTTATCGAGTGGCGCCATTCTGACCGATTCGACACAGGTCGCTACCACCGTCCGCCAGGCGATGCTTTCCAACACCCGCATTCTGAGTACGTCCACAGTGAATGACGCCCGATTCGCTTGGAATCAGTTCAACAACGACCTGGTGGGGTATTTCGCCAACATTCGGGATGTGGAGGCGGGCCTCAAGATTCCCGGCTTGTTCTCGTCGAGCCCGCTCGCCTACGGTGTTCCTGCCATCGGTCTGGGCGGCGGTGTCAACAGCTTTGGCGGAGTCACGCCCTGGGTCACGCGGGACGACACCTTCCAGCTCATGGACAACCTGTCCATCCTTCGAGGCCGTCACTCCATCAAGCTCGGCGCAGAAATCCGGCGCGATCGCTACAATCAGTTCGGCAACCAGAAGGCCACCGGCGAATTTCTTTTCGACGGCCAGGCAACGTTTGATCCTGCCAATCGCGGCGCCACCGGCTTCATCTTCGCCGACTTCATGTTGGGCGAGACTTCCTCGTCCGCTCGCGTGGTCGCCATGGCTGACGCCATGCTGCGCCGCAGTTCCTACTACGGCTACATTCAGGACGACTGGAAGATTACGCCCAAGCTAACGCTGAACATCGGATTGCGATATGAAAATCCGCGTCCATGGCACGACAAGTACCGTGGCATCGTGAACGTGAAATTGTTCGATCCGGGCGTCGGCCCCAACGGCTTCCTGCCCAACTCCAAGCTTCCGATCATCACGCGGCCCGGTGAGGGCGACTTCTACCAGGGGCTCAATTTCCACTTTGCCGATGGACAGCTTGTCCAGGCAGGCGATCAGTATATGGGCCGCAGTCTGGTGAATCCCGACAACAACAATTTCGCCCCGCGACTCGGTCTTTCTTACAGTCCCACAAGCCGCTGGACGTTCCGTGCCGGCGCCGGCTTGTTCTATGTCCAGGATTCCGGCAATCCGGTTTTCGACATGGCCCGCAACCAGGCCGGCCGCGACTTGTTTATCACCAATATCGAGCAACGCAACGCCAGCATGAGCGATCCGTGGGCCGCCGAGCGCGCCAGCGCCTCGTGCACCGGTTGGACCGGAACCTGTCTGGCAGGTCCGCAGATTCTGGCTAACATTCAGAACATGCGCACACCATATGTCACTCAATGGCTATTTAACATACAGCGCGAGCTTACGCAGAACCTTGTGATCGAAGTCGGCTACCAAGGCAACGAGGGCCACAAACTGCCCCGGTTCCGAATCTTCAACCAGCCGATCCTCAAGACCGGGCCGGGCGATACCAGAACCGTTTTGCAGCGCACTCCCTGGCCCGCCTTCGGCCGCATCCAGGAGGTGGATGGCCTTGATAACTCAAACTATCATGCGCTCAGCACGAAATTGACACAGCGATTCAATAAGGGACTCACCTACATGATTGGGTTTACGTGGTCGAAAGCCATTGACGGCGGCAGCGCCATTCGCAACAACTCCGGCGACACACTGTGGCCAACCAACACCTACAACCTGGCGGCCGAGCGCGGGTTGTCTCAATTCAACGTGGGCCGGCGATTCGTCGCGTCGTACGTCTACGAATTGCCATTTGGATCCGGCAGGCCCTTAGCGAATCAGGGTGTCATTTCGAAGATCGTGGGAGGATGGCAGCTTGGCGGGATTGTGACGCTAGCCGATGGCGCTCCGGTAAACGTCGCGCAACTTGGCGACACTGCCGCGCTCAACACCCTGGGCAACCAACCGGATGCAACTGGCATCAGCCCGATTCCGCAGAACCGGTCGGCGGCCCAGTTCTGGAATATCGCGGCGATCAACGTTACCAGTCCGCAGCTAAGCTTTCGTCCAGGTAATATGGGCAGAAATACTCTTCTCCGGCCAGGAACGCGGCAAGCGGATTTATCGCTGGCCAAGAACATCCCGCTTCACGAAAGTCACACGCTCACCTTTCGGCTGGAGGCGTTCAACTCCACCAATCATCCGAACTGGAACGCACCCAGTTCCGATGCCAGGAGCCCGGCCACCTTCGGTGTCATCACCGGGGCCAGGACGATGCGGCAAATGCAGTTGGCTCTGAAGTACACATTTTAGGAAAATCGATATGAGACGCGTTGTTACCTCAGCAGGACTCATGGCGGTGGCAGCGGGCCTAGCCATCGCGCAAGGGCCGGTCAACGATCTTACCCGAAAGGAGTCCGCGGATGGCTGGATGCTCCTGTTCGACGGGAAGAGCCTCAACGGCTGGGAGCCCCACGTTGGGGGAGACTGGAAGGTCGAGGACGGGGCCCTCGTCTGCCCGGGGACGACTGCCGGCTGGCTGGGAACCTCAGACTCGTTTTCAAACTATGTCCTGAAGCTGGAGTTTCGCGGGGCGGAGAAGGTCAACAGTGGCGTCTTCCTGCGCTCGCAAAAGGAAGGTCAGCCCCACATCACCGGCTATGAGCTGCAGATCTGGGACTATCAGCCGGCCGGTTATAACACCGGCAGCCTGGTCGGATCCGTCAAGGCATCCCCGACCAAGATCATCGCCGGCCAGTGGAACCGCTATGAAATCAGAGCTGAAGGAGACCACTTCTTGATCGTCCTGAACGGGAACACCGTGCTCGATGCGCACGATTCAAAGCACACTTCCGGTGTGATCGCTTTCCAGTGCCAGAAAGATAATAGGATCGAATTCCGCGGCATCAAGTTACTGCCCATCAAAAACTGACCCTCCGCATGGGCTAGCGGTATCAGACTGGCAGGGCGCTCTGCGCCGCGACCGTCCAGTATCTGCAATTCGAGCGTCAGATACCTCAACGATGGTGAAAAAAACTGGCTCTCCCAGTTCTACAGGAAGCAAATTTTCGGAGGTCCAACGCGCGGGACAGGCAGTAGGCCCTCGCACGCACAGGAACTGGAAAACCGCTCAGCTCGCCCTGTGAAGCTGCACAATGCGCACAGTAGAGGTATTTCGGATTGCAGAAGGAGCTTGACGCCCAACGCTTGGGGTAATAGCATAGGCATTCTCTGGCGCTTTCGGGTCGCGCGCCGAAGATTCTTGGTAAATCGGGTTCATAAGTATGGACGGAGGTCACTCCAATATGAACACTATCGAGGCATCTTTGTGGCGGACATCGGCGCCTTTTCTCGTCCTGGCGATCGCCGCCTTCGTTCTGCTGCACTGTGCAGCGAGACAGGCATTTGCCCAACGCTCTACGGCGTCAGTCGCGGGTTCCATCGTGGATGAATTCGAATCCGCGGTTCCGGGCGCACGCGTCGTCGTTCGAAATCTGGCCACCGGCGTAGAACGCACGGTGGAGTCGAATGATCTCGGCTACTATGCGGTCCCCGCAGTGCCGGCCGGACCGTATTCCGTCACGGTCAGTAAGACGGGATTCCAGACGCAAAGCGTCCCGCAATTGATCCTCGAAGTGGACCAGAACGCTACCATCAAAATCTCGTTAAAGGTCGGCGCGATTTCCGAGGCCGTCAACGTGACAGCCGAGACAGCCGCGCTCGACACCCGCACAGCCACCCTCAGCACCGTCATCAACAAAAGCAGATTAACGATTTGCCGCTCAACGGCCGCAATGTCCTGCAACTGATGCAGCTGACGCCGGGCACGCTCGTGGGCAGCGGCACCTTCAACCAGAGCGCCACGCGGCCTGAAGTGGGGTCCCAACTGATCTCCGCCAGCGGTGGCCGAGGCAACTCCACCACGTTCGTGCTGGATGGCGGACTCCACGAAGATCCCTACACCGAAGTGGCCAACGTCGCGCCGAACCCGGATGCGATCCAGGAGTTCAGTTTCCAAACCAACAACTATTCCGCCAAGTTTGGAGGGCGCGGCGGAGGCGTCGTCAATATGGTGACCAAGTCCGGCTCTAACGGCTTACACGGCTCCCTCTATGAATACATTCCCAACCACAAGATAAACGCCCGGAATTTTTTTGCCTCCACTGACGACGGGTTGAAGCGCAACCAGTACGGCGCCTCTCTGGGCGGGCCTGTCATCAAGAACCGGACGTTCTTCGCGACGCAGATCCAGGATTTCAAAATCCCCGTTCGCGTTTGTATTGATTTCGCGAGTGAGATTAGTCGCCAGTTGTACTACGGTGACGTGGGCATTCACCACCACAGCTCCGGCGGGGTCCGTAGCGGTGCCTCGCAGAGTGGAAACCGTTAACTGCGCCCATAAATTCATGGCAGACATCCACCCTGCCAGGAGCAGAAAGCCACAGAATCGTAGAGACACAAATACCCCTCTTCACGTAATCACAGCCTACAACGGCGAACCCGGGGGACCTCGTGGTCTGTTTTTTGGATGAGACTTAACCGCTGACAGGAAAACATATCGCGGGACTGAAGCCTTGGCAAGTTAAAATAGCTGACGTGGTAAATGGAATCGAAAGGGGGCTTCGGATGTCACAGGGAATATCGAGACGATATTTTTTCTTCGGCACGCTTCTTGCGGGCGCGGTCCCGCCGGGCGGTTTCGGCAGCGCGCAGTCGCTTAAGGCCCTCGGCTATAAATCGCCCAATGAGAAGCTCAACATCGCCGGCATCGGCGCGGGCGGCCTTTCGCCGATTTAGTCGCGTCGGAAGCGGGCGTGGAAAACGTGGTCGCTCTTACCGACGTCGATTGGGAACGTGGCGCGCAAGGTTTCACCCGCTGGCCCAAGGCGGAAAAATACCGCGACTTCCGCCAGATGATCGACCGTCAGGGCAAGCAGATCGATGCCGTCGTCATCGGCACTGCCGATCATATGCACGCTACCTCCGCGCTCTACTGCATGCAGTTGGGCAAGCATGTCTATGTCGAGAAGCCGCGGACGCGTACTCCGTGGGAGCGCGGCTGCTCACCCGGGCCGCCGAAAAATACAAGGTCGCGACCCAGATGGGGAATCAAGGCTACTCCCACGACGCCACCCGCGTGGCCTGCGAGATTCTGTGGTCGGGCGAAATCGGTGACGTGCGCGAGGTGCATGCCTGGCATGGCGGACCCGGATGGCCGCAGGGTATGCAGAAGATCCCCCCGCCGACTCCCGTTCCCCGCCTCGCTGGATTGGGATCTATGGCTCGGCGGAGCGGCTTTCCGTCCCTACACCGCGGGCGACGACGAGTACCGCGCCTATGTGACATCCGTGATGGGTGGCCGCGGCGGACCGGCTGGCGGACCCGGGCGCGGTCCCGGTCCGGATGGTGCCATGTCCGCGGAACTGCCCACCGGCGCACAGCCGGGACGCAGCGGCGGTAGCGGCGGTGGCTACGGTTTTTACCTGCCTTTCAACTGGCGCGGCTTCTTCGATTTCGGCAGCGGCCTGTTCGGCGATTGGGGAGTGCATATCCTCGGCCCCGCCAATTGGGGGCTGCGCCTTGGCCCCGAGTCCCTCATCAGCGTCGAGCGCATCAAAGCGGAGGGCATCAGCCCCTTCACCTATCCGGTCAAGAACGCGGTCAAGTATGAATTCGCCGCCCGCGGCAGCATGCCGCCGGTGACGGTCTATTGGAGCGACAGCATCCAGGGCGACGGTTACCTGCCCCCGGGTATGACCGCCGAAGAAGCCCGCAAGGTTCCGGGCCAAGGCCCTCAAGTCGGGCCCGCTGGACGCGGCGGGCTTCCGTGCGGACGCGCTGGTGCTCCGGGTGCCGGAGGCCCGTGGGGGCCCGCATCCAGCGGTTACAATCTCATCTTCGCGGGATCAAAGGGCTACCTGGTTACCAGCGGACGGGGTGAAGGCGTAGGACTTCTGCCCGGCTCGCGCTGGGCGGAGTACAAACTGCCAAATGCTTATCTCCAGCGGTCTCCGAGCGCCAGCACGGGCGACAACGGCTCCGCGCACGCCCGCGACTGGGTGCGCACCTGCAAAGGCGGCGCGCCGGCGTGCTCGAACTTCAGCATCGGCGGACCGTATACCGAGTGGCTGGTGCTCGGCGCGGTGGCCACTCACTACGAGGGCAAGCTCCTCTGGGATAACGCCAGGGGCGAGATCAGCAACAACCGGGACGCCAATAAGTGGGTCAAACCCGCCTTCCGCAAAGGCTGGGAGCTCAAGCTGTGACCGCTGTTCACTTCGATTCTTTCAAGCGATAGCTATACTTCTCATAATTGAAATCGTATGCGGCTCTATCGGGGGCGGGCGTCGCGCTGCTCGCGGGCATGTAACGCGCCAGCCGCTGCTTGATCGCGCCATAGCTCGGATTCCCAGCCAGATTGTAGAACTCGTTCTTATCGGCGGCTTCGTCGAAAAGCTCTTCGCCACCATCCGCATACTTTGTATAGCGCCAGCGCTCATCGCGAACCGAATGGTTGCCGGGCCAGTAAGTGGTCACAACCGGCTCGTGCGCCGCCAGGTGGCTATCGATTTGCGGCCTCAAACTGACCCCTTCATTGGAGCGATTGGCGGGAAGCCCGCACAGGTCAACCAGAGTAGGATACAGATCCAAGAGACTGACCGGCTGAGGACGCGTCCGGCCCCTCTCGCGGACCGGCGGCCCGGCGATAATCAGCGGCACGTGCGTGGATCGCTGCCATAGCGTGGATTTGTGGACGTGCCGCTTCTCGCCCAAATGCCAGCCGTTATCCGACCAGAACACAACCACGGTGTTCTTCGCATAGGGACTGGTTTCGAGGAACTCGAGGATCTGTCCCACCATGGCGTCAGCAAACGTGATGCACGCCAGGTAAGCCTGTACCATGTCGCGCCATTTGTCATCCTTCACGATGCGCTCGAACTCCTCGCGCCGCGCCGCCGCAAACTTCCGCCCAGTCGGCGGAACGTCGTCCAGATCGTCCTCGGGCGTGACCGGCAGATTCACTCTGTTCCTGTCGTACATATCGAAGTACTTCTGAGGCGCAAACATGGGGATGTGAGGATGCCACAGGCCCACGGCCGCGAAAAAAGGTTTTTCATGTTTCCGCTTGAGGAACTTGCCCGCCCAATCCACGGCGCGCATGTCGCCGTACTCCCGCTCGCTTTTCGGTAACACGCCCCAATCGAATTCGCCGGGGAAGTTTCGAATCCCATTGTATGGATACCCTGCCGGAGTCGGCTCCTTTTTTACCCACGGATACCATTCGGCGCGGCGATACCAGGGATCGTCGAAGGTCTGCAGCTGAAACTCATCCCACTGATCCGGCGGATTGAAGCCCGCGACGTGATGCAACACCTTCCCGGCCCCCGCCGCATAGTAGCCATTGCCGCGGAAGTACTCCGGCAGCGTTTGAACGCCCGGAAGCGCCGGACGCCAGTATTGTTCGTTGTCATAAATCCCTGTCGTCGACGGCCGCCGTCCAGTAAACAACGCCGTACGCGACGGATTACAAACCGGCGCCGCGCAGTGCGCGTTGCTGAACAACAAACCCGACTTGGCGAGCCGATCGATGTTCGGTGTTCGCACACCCGGATAGCCGCCAAGACACCCGACCCAATCGTTCATGTCGTCGACCCCGATCATGAGGACGTTCGGCCGTCCCGGGGATTGTGCAGAAGCAGTAGCTGCAGTTACCGCAGTGGAAGCGGCAATAACGAATTCGCGTCGAGTCATTTGGCCATCCACAACTTATCACAGGGAGGTACGATCCGGCCGCTTCAGCGACCCACGGTGAAATGATTCAATGCGCTGCGTTCCGCCTCAGACCTCATCAAGACAGATCTGCTTCACTGTAGCTTGTTCGTCACTGGCGTCGCGGTCCAGGTAGACTCGATCTAGATCAAGCGCACGGCCCAAGGTGTCGTTCTCTCCGAATGTATACCCCAGGTTCCCGGTCGGCCCCCTGACTTCCAGATGCTTACGCAGAATATCCGCGGTACGATCCATGCTTGCGCTCTTGAGCTTGCGCTCGAGCTTTGGGTAACTCTCCGCGAACCGTTCGACCAGGCGGTCCAGTTCGGTCCACACCCACCCTCCTGTCCATCGGGAGAGCACCAGCGCCAGCCTTGCCCTAAGTTTTACATCCATATCCGGCATCTTGCTACTCAGTTGATCGCTGATTACGTAAGCGCGAGATTTCCGATCGTATGGCGGTACCAGGAAACTCCGATCTATTCGTCCCGGCCGCACAATGGCCTTGTCCAATCGTTCGAAGTAATTTGTGGCCACTACGAAGACAAGACAATGCTTGCCGCCATGTTTCTTGAGTCGCTGTAATTTCGGCAGCATGCCGGGAACGATAAAACGGAGCATGCCGATGTCCTGCTTCGTGGTGGTGTCCGACCGATCTCTGAACATCTCGTCGCACTCGTCAAATAAGATCACAAATCTCCGGAGTTCGAGCAGATCGTTGAAGATCGTACGCGCCATATCCTCGCTTCGCTCAATCCCACTCTTCACAAAGTCGCTCGGAGTGATCGTGAGCAGCGCCCATCCCAGCTCTTTGGCGATCCCTTCGGCCAGCGTGGTCTTCGCCGTCCCGGGCGGACCGTAGAGGACCATCGATGAGTGACTGCTGCTGCCGTTGGTTTTGAATGGTTCGATGTACCTTTTGATAATGATTGTGGTAGTTCGTTGGTCGAACGGCAGCGCGAGCCGCGCATCGGTTAGCTCTCGCAAGGTCTTCTTCATACTGCCAGCGAGTTGCACGTCGTAACCCCGTCTCTTAACTTCCTGAACCATGTGCCTCAAAATGAGGTCGTGGTATAGCACCAAAAATTCCAGCGCTAGCGCCGTTGCCCAGACGTCAATGCGGCCCCGCTGCCGGATGTAATCCGCAGGCCAACCCTTGACCACCGAACCCCCAAATTCGATCTCACGGCGATTCGCCTTCAACCAATCGAAGACTCGACTGAGTATCTCCCCGTGTTTGCCGATTCCACCCAGGTCGGCGATCAAGGGCGCGATGGCGCTGACGATCTCAAGATTTGTGGGATAAACCGAGGCGCCCGTCTCCGGATCCGTGGCCAGCGCCACTCCAATCGGCCAGGTACCGCTCACACTCAGACTCTCCCGCAAAACATCGAGGGCCTTCGCCGACATCTTTTGCTTGCGGTGTGGAGCAAAATCGTAGTGAATGCGGAGGCAGAACGCTAGCTGCGCGGCATCGAAGTTCAGTTGCGAGGGCACTGAGTAAAGCGCGAGCTGCCGTTCCATCTCGGAATCGGCCCATTTCGACAGGATCGAAACGTACTCCGTGGTCCGATCTGCGCTCTTGCGCCATTCTTCTCCGGCTTGGCGAATAGCTTTTGACAAGGCGGGTAAATCGGAACTGATTCCGCCTTCCTTATACGTTCGTCGAATTTGCGTCAACACGTGCTGCATCCCCTCGAGAAAGGCTTTTTGCCAATGGACCGACGCTTTTCGGCCTAGTGTTATGGCCGTTGAAATGGACTTGAGACCGGGTGGGATTTGGTCACGGTCACGTCGGGCGGCGCTGGTGGCGAGAAGCTTCTTCGCTGATCTGTCTTCCATATCTAACGCTTTTAGTACCCGCCTGATAAATTGCTCCAACCACTTGGTAATCGCAAGGTTGATCAGTTTACCCACACGCTTGCAGACTTGCGGCATCTTTTTTTTCAGAGTGGAGTCGTCGGCGCTGCTATCCGGAAGCCATAACAGAAGTCCCTCCACGATTTCTTCCAGGCC
>WNFJ01364103.1_pt1 | contig 14545 bp, 12 predicted proteins | sample 5400461 | NCBI WGS metagenome assembly WNFJ01 (sample SAMN13153349, study PRJNA577476) | soil metagenome | isolation source: 115 cm saprolite on Douglas fir-dominated hillslope | place: USA:California | collected 2013-09-17 | reverse complement strand
GTGGAGATACCCGGGCTCGTGATCCAGACCGAGCCCAAGCGGTATTATCCCGATTCGGCGTTGGCCTCGCACTTGGTGGGCTACGTCGGGGAGGCGACCGAGCAGGAGATCGCGTCGCCGCGGCGGGTGCTGGCCCTGCGGCCGGGCTCGCTGGTGGGCAAGGACGGGCTGGAGCGCGAGTACGACGACTCGCTGCGCGGCTCCGACGGCATCCGCTTTGTCGAGGTGAACGCCACCGGGCACGTGGTGCGCGAGGCCGGCGCCGCGCCGACGCTGCAACCGGTGCCCGGCACGTCGCTGCGGGCGACGGTCGACGTGGACCTGCAGCGCTACATCGCGCAGATCTTTCCGGCGGGACAGCGCGGCGCCGTGGTAGCGCTCGATCCCTCCACCGGAGAAATCTTGGCGCTCTACAGCGCGCCGGGGTACGAGCCTAACGCCTTCGTGGGCGGGGTGGACCCCACCTACTGGCGCTCGCTCAACGCAAGCGAAGCGCATCCGCTGTTCGACCGCGCCATCCAGGCGCGCTATCCGCCCGGATCCACCTGGAAGCTCGCGGTCGCGGCCATCGCGCTGCGTCGCGGCATCGTCACGCTGCACAGCCGCATGCCGATTCCCTGTCGCGGCGGCATGCAGTACGGCAACCGTTTCTTCCGCTGCTGGGAGGCGAAGGGCCACGGCGACCTGACGCTGCAGGAGGCGATCGCGCAAAGCTGCGACGTGTATTTTTATCAGCTGGGTCTCAAAGTCGGGCTCACGTCATTGATCGAAGACGCGAACACCTACGGCTTCCGCACGCGCACCGGCATCGACCTGCCCGGCGAAATCCCGCCCCAGTTCCCCAACGGCACGGAGTACTTCGATCGCGTCTACGGCCCGCGGCACTGGACTGCCGCCGTCACGCTCAATCTCGCCATCGGGCAGGGGGAGAACGCGCAGACGCTGATCAACATGACGCAGTTCTACCAGATGCTCGCGAGCGACGGCCAGGCGCGCACGCCTTACCTCGTGCATCGCCAGGAGCGTCCCGGCGTCAGCCTCGATCTCACGCCCGAGCAGCTCGCCGGCCTGCGCCAGGCGATGATCAGCGTAGTGGAGCGGGGGACGGCGCGCGGCTCGCGGCTGGCGTCGATCACGATCGCGGGCAAGACGGGGACGGCGCAGAATCCGCACGGACCCGCGCACGGCTGGTTCATCGCTTTCGCCCCGGCCGACCACCCCAAGATCGTCGTCGGCGCCATTATCGAATTTGCCCGCGAGGGCCCGTATGTGGCGCCCCTGGTGGCGCGCATCATCGCACGATTCCTGGGCACCGACTCGACCGAGGCGGCCACCTTCCGGATCGTGCTCCCCACCGACACCGCGCCGTCGCCGCTGCAGGTCCTGCCGGGCCCGCCGCTCGACTCGATCCAGCCCACCGACACCATCCCCGTGGACACGACCCGTGGCCGCACGCATCCGCGAGCTCGATAGACCGCTCTTGGCGGTGACGCTGCTGCTGGCCGCGTTCGGCCTGGCCACGCTCTACTCGGCGGGGCAGACCGACGTGCCGACCTTCGTCACCACGATCTGGCTGAAGCAGCTGATCTGGCTCGGCGTGGCGCTGGTCGCCGTGATCCTGGTGTTCCGCGTCTCCCCGCGGCTGCTGGAATGGGCCACGCCGTATGTGTACCTCGGGTCTGTGGTGCTGCTGCTGCTCACGCTCGTCTTCGGCACGGGCACGGGCGGCGGCACGGCGGCGAGCAGCAAGGCCTGGATCACCATCGCCGGGCACCGGCTGGGGCAGCCATCCGAGCTCGTGAAGCTCGCGGTCGTATTGATGCTCGCGCGCTGGCTCGCGGAGCGGCGCGCCGCGCCCGCCACGCTGCGCGAGCTGGTCCCGCCCTGCCTCATCGCCGGCGTGCCGTTCGTGCTGATCGTGGCGGAGCCGGACCTGGGCAGCGCCCTGGTGCTGATCGCGATCCTGTTCAGCATGCTGTACTGGGCGGGGACCAAGCCGTCGCTGTTGGTGTTGCTCGCCTCGCCCGTCATCGGATTGGTGCTGTCGTTCTCGACGATCGTGTGGGGCGCGTGGATCGTGTTGCTGTTCGGGTTGCTGTTGTGGTGGCGCCCGTACGTGTGGGAAGGGTTGACGGTGATGCTCCTCAACGTCGCGATGGGCGTCGTGGCCCTCCCGTTCTGGCGGCACCTCGCGCCGTACCAGCAAAACCGCTTGCTCACCTTTCTGAATCCCGACGTCGATCCGCGCGCCACCGGCTGGCACGTGACCCAGTCGCGCGTGGCGGTGGGGTCGGGTGGGTTCCTGGGAAAGGGGTTCACCCACGGCACGCAGAAGGGCCTCGGCTACCTGCCGGCGCAGCACACGGACTTCATCTTTTCCGTGGTGGGGGAGGAATTGGGGTTTGTGGGTGTGCTCGTCGCCCTGGGGTTGTTCGCGGCGCTGATTCTGATGCTCTTCCGCATCGCGCGCCGCGCCACCGACCCCTTCTCGGGCCTCGTGGTGTTCGGCCTCGCGGGGATGCTGTTCACCCACATCGTCGAGAACGTGGGGATGACGGTGAATCTCCTCCCCATCACAGGGATCCCGCTGCCGTTCTTCTCCTACGGTGGGTCGTTCCTGCTGACCTGCGCTCTGGCGATCGGCATCAGCCTGCGGATTGCCTGGGAAGCGCGGCTATCGGGCTACGCTGAGCATTGACAATGGGTTACACGATCGGGACTGGCGCCACCGCAGGCCCGGTCACAAATTGTCGCCTTCCTGACCCGTCCTATGGCACGAATGGCCTGGTTTAAAAAAGAGCGGAAGCCCCGCACTTCTGCCGAGCGCGTAAAGCTGGAGATTCCAGCCGACGCTTGGGAGAAGTGCGAGGAGTGCGGCCACATCGACATCAAGGACCGCTTCGTCCGGGCGCTGAACGTGTGTCCCAATTGCGGACACCATCGACGAATCAGCGCGCAGGAGTACATCGACCTCCTCGTCGATGAGGGCTCCTGGCACGAGCTCGACCCCAAGCTCCGCTCCGCCGACCCCCTCACCTTCGAGAACTATAGGGACCGCCTCGCCGCCGCCTACAAGAAGGCGGGCCCCTACGATGCCATCCGTACCGGCTACGCCCGACTTGAGGGGATGCCGGTGGACCTGGCGGTGATGGACTTCAATTTCATGGGCGGCTCGATGGGGTCGGTGGTGGGCGAAAAAATCGCGCGCCTCGCACGCCGCTCGATCGACAAGAAGATCCCGCTGATCATCGTGTCCGCCTCGGGCGGCGCGCGGATGCAGGAAGGGATTCTCTCGTTGATGCAGATGGCCAAGACGTCGGTGGTGCTGGCGGAGTTGGCCCAGGACCGCATCCCGTTCATCTCGCTGCTCACCAATCCCACGACGGGCGGCGTCTCGGCGTCCTACGCCATGCAAGGGGACGTGGTTCTGGCGGAGCCGGGCGCAGTGATCGGGTTCGCGGGCCCCCGCGTGATCAAGCAAACGATCGGCCAGGACCTGCCGGCCGGCTTCCAGACCTCGGAATTCCTGCTGGAGCACGGCATGCTGGACGCCGTGGTGCCACGCTCGGAGCTGCGGGGCACCTGCGCGCAGCTGCTGCGGCACATGGCCGGCCGCCGGTCGGCGGAGGCCGCCGACTGACCCGGCTGTCCTACGCGGACGCCTGCCGGTTTCTCTTTGCCCGCCAAGCCGGTCGCATCAAATGGTCGCTGGGTCCCACCGAGGGATTGCTCGACGTCCTGGGCCACCCCGAGCGCCACTTCCCCTGCATCCACGTCGGCGGTACCAACGGCAAAGGCTCGACCTGTGCCTTCGTGGCGGCCGATCTCCAACAGCGTGGCTTCCGGGTCGGGGTCTATAGCTCGCCGCACCTCGTGTCTGCCACTGAACGCATCACGGTCAACGGACAACCGATAACAGAAGACGCCTTTGCGGAATGGACCAGCCTGCTCCAGCCGCACATCGAGCGTCTTGAGGCCAGCTTCTTCGAGGCCACGACGGCCATCGCCTTCGCCGATCTGGCAGCGCGCGGCGTGGACATCGCCGTGGTGGAGGTGGGCCTGGGTGGTCGGCTCGACGCCACGAACGTGGTCGACCCGCTCGCGTCGGTCGTGACCAAGATCGCGCTGGAGCACACCGAGTACCTGGGGACCGACCTGGCGAGCATCGCCCGGGAGAAGGCCGGCATCGCCAAGCCCGGGCGGCCGTTCCTCACCGGTGAGCAGGATCCGGCCGTTCGGGAGGTGCTCGTGACCGCAGCCCGGACGCTGGGTGCGACGCCAATCATCGCGGTGGACAGCACCAGGCCGCCTGTGCCCGGCGCCCGCCTCGGTCTGCTCGGCCGCCATCAATGGGCCAATGCTTGGGTGGCGCTCGCCACCCTCAATGCATTGCCCGCACCGTTCGGACGCTCCGGCGACCAAGTTCCGGAGAGTTTCGGGACAGCCTACGTGCCGGGACGGCTCGAGGTGCGGGGGGAGTGGGTGTTCGACGTCGCCCACAACCCCGACGGAGTGCGCGTGCTGACACAGGGGCTGCGGGACCTGGCGCCGCGGCGGCCGCTGCACGCGCTGGTGGGCGTACTGGGCGATAAGGACTACCTCGGCATGATCGCCGAACTGGCAAGCGTGGCCGACCGGTTTGTCTTCACGGTGCCGGCGAGCGCGCCGCCGGAGCGGCGTTGGGACCTGGCGCGACTCGAACGCGAGCTCGCGGGCGGCCCGGCGGCGGCGCACGCGCTGTTCGAGCCCGATTTCGACCGCGCACTGGCGGCCGGCTCGTTTCACACCGTGGGCGATGCGCTCGCCCGCTTGCCCGGGTTCGCGCCGGTCGGCTAAATTGTTGTGATGCAAGGGAAAGCGCTCCCCGGCTTCCGCGATTTTTACCCCGAAGAGCTCGCCCTCAAGAATCACATTTTCGCTACGTGGCGCGCCGTGGCCGCGCGCTACGGGTTCGAGGAGTACGACGGACCGCCGCTCGAGCCGCTGGACCTCTACACCCAGAAGAGCGGCGATGAGATCGTCCAGCAGTTGTACAGCTTTACGGACAAGGGCGAGCGTCAGGTGGCGCTACGGCCCGAGATGACGCCCACGCTCGCCCGCATGGTCGGGGCGCGGGCCCAGGCCCTGAAAAAGCCGATCCGCTGGTTCTCGATCCCCCAGCTGTTTCGTTACGAACGGCAACAGCGGGGCCGGCTGCGCGAGCACTTCCAGCTCAACATGGACCTGATCGGCGAGTCCAGCCCCCTGGCCGACGCCGAGCTCGTCGCGGCGGCGCTCGATATCATGCGGGCCTTCGGTCTGGGCCCGGCCGACGTGCAGGCACGGATCTCGGACCGGCGTGTCCTGCGGGCGCTGCTGGTGGGCAACGGACTTAAAGAGGAACAGCTGCCGCTTGCGTACTGGGCGCTCGACAAGGGGGATCGCGTCCCGCGCAAGGACTTGGAAAAGGAGCTCGCGAAACGGCTGGTGCAGGCCGACGTGGACAAGGTGTTCGACGTCGCTGCGCTCAAGGGGTTGGATGCGGTCGTTGGCGCCCTCGGGAAGGTCAAAGGCGGCGAAGAGGCGGGCGAGCCGCTCGTCACGGCCGTGAGAGCACTCGCGGCGATGGGCTTGGCCGACTTCGTGCAGGTGGACCTGGCAATCGTGCGGGGTCTCGCCTACTACACGGGCGTGGTGTTCGAGCTGTTCGACGCTAAGCGTGAGCTGCGGGCGATCTGCGGTGGCGGCCGCTATGACGGTCTCCTCAAGGCCCTCGGCGGCATCGATCTGCCGGCATTGGGCTTCGGCATGGGCGACGTGGTGCTGGGCGAGTTGTTGAAGGAGCGAGGCGCCCTGCCCAAGACCACCGGCCGGCTGGAGGCGTTTCTGGTCGCGGTCTCGGGTGAGGACGTGCCCTTCGTGCTAAAGCTGGCGCACGACCTGCGCGACAAAGGGGTGGGGGTCGAATACGGCCTCAAGCCCAAGGCGGTGCGCAACCAGCTGGAGCTGGCGGCGGCGCGGGGGGCCAAGCGCGCGCTCATAGTGGGTCCCGATGAACGCGCCAGCGGCCAGCTCGTCGTAAAGGATCTGGGGACTGGCACTGAGGCGAAGGTGCCGCGCGATGCAATCGTGGGCGGCTACTTCGACGGGATGGCGGGGTGAAGGCCCCCGAGACGGTCCGCCTGGCCGACAAGCTGGCGCAGTTCTCCGAGTACTGGAGTCCCAAGATTGTGGGCGAGCTGAACGGCCAGCTCGTGAAGCTGGTGAAATTCAAGGGGCCCTTTGTGTGGCACCACCACGACGCCGAGGACGAGCTGTTCTACGTCGTGCGCGGCCGATTCCGCATGGAGTTTCGCGACCGCGCCGTGGGGGTGGAGCAGGGCGAGTTCATCATCGTGCCGCGCGGTGTCGAACACCGGCCAGTGGCGGACGAACCCGTGGAGGTGATGTTGTTCGAACCCGCGACGACCTTGAACACGGGCAACGTGCGCAACGAGCGCACGCGGGACACGCTGGACCGGATCTGAGAGGACATGGCTCAAGCGCAGAAAATCACGCCGCGCGCGCAGGACTACAGCGCCTGGTACAACGACGTCATCATGCAGGCCGAGTTGGCGGACTATTCGCCCGTCCGGGGCTGCATGGTGATCCGCCCCAACGGGTACGGCATCTGGGAGCTGATGCAGCGCGCCCTGGACGACATGTTCAAGGCGACGGGCCACCAGAACGCCTACTTCCCGCTGTTCATCCCGATGAGCTTTCTCGCGAAGGAAGCGGAGCACGTCGAGGGCTTCGCGAAGGAAGTGGCCCTCGTGACGCACACGCGCCTCAAGGCCACCGGCAAGGCCGGTGCCGGGGCGGTGATGGTCGATCCCACGTCGGCGTTGGAAGAGCCGCTGGTCGTGCGGCCCACGTCCGAGACGATCATCTACGCGATGTTCGCGAAGTGGATCCAGAGCTACCGCGACCTGCCACTGCTGTTGAATCAGTGGTGCAACGTGGTGCGCTGGGAGCTGCGCACGCGACTGTTCCTCCGGACCACCGAGTTCTTGTGGCAGGAGGGTCACACGGCGCACGTGGATGAGGCCGACGCCGAGCGCGAGACCCGCACCATTCTCGGCCTGTATCGCCGGTTCGCCGAAGAGTGGCTCGCCATGCCCGTCATTACGGGCGTGAAGACGGACGGCGAGAAGTTCGCCGGGGCGTTGCGCACCTACGCGATCGAAGCCCTGATGCAGGACAACAAGGCGCTGCAGGCCGGGACGTCGCATAACCTCGGTCAGAACTTTGCCAAGGCGTTCAACGTGCAGTACCAGACCGCCGCCGGTGGGCTCGAGCACGTGTGGAACACGTCGTGGGGTGTCACCACCCGGCTCATCGGCGCCCTGATCATGACGCATTCCGACGACAACGGCCTGATCTGCCCGCCCCGGCTCGCGCCGCTGCAGGTAGTGATCGTGCCGATTTGGAAGACCGACGAGGAGAAGAAAGCCGTCCTGGAGGTAGGGGAGGGTGTGAAGGGCGACCTCGCCCGGGCCGGGATCCGCGTGCAGCTCGACGCACGCGATACCGTCAAACCCGGGGCGAAGTACTTCGAGTGGGAAGCGCGGGGCGTGCCGCTGCGGCTCGAAATCGGACCGCGGGACGTGGCGCAGGGGCAGGCCATGGCCGCGCGCCGCACCGGCGGTAAGACGCCCGTGAAGCTCGACGCGCTCGCCGCCACGGTGTCGACGGCGCTCGCTGAGATCCAGGCGCTCCTGCTCGCGCGTGCCACCGAGCGACGCGACCAGCACTCGGTGCGGGGCGTCACCAAGGAGCAGCTCCTCGCCCTGATGAAGGGCGACGGCGGCTTTGCCTACGGCGGCTACTGCGGCTCGGCGGAGTGCGAGGCGCAGATCAAGGAGCAGACGGGCGCCACCGTGCGCGTGCTGCCGGACCCGGAGTTTCGCTCCAAAGAGCCGTCCAAGACCTGCGTGTGGTGCGCCAAGCCCAGCGTGGCGGAGGCCGTGTGGGCGCAGGCGTACTAGGGTCTCGCCCCTTAGGGTTCGATCCGCAGCTGCTGCAGACCATCGCTGATCGTGTAGGGACGCCCGCCTACGTGTACGGGGCCAACTTGATCCGCGCGCAGTACCACGCCTTGGACGACGCGTTGAAGGGTGTGCCGCATCGCATCTGCTATTCCGTCAAGGCGAACAGCAACGTGGGCGTGCTGCGGGTGCTGCGCACCGTGGGCGCGGGGGCGGACATCGTGTCGGTGGGCGAGCTGCGGCGGGCGTTGCTCGCCGGATTTGCGCCCGAGACCATCCTCTTTTCAGGTGTCGGGAAGACCGGCGCGGAGCTGGAGGAGGCGATCCGCGTGGGGGTGGGCTCGATCAACGTCGAGTCGCCCGCCGAGCTGAATGCGTTGATCGCGGCGGCCGATCGGGTGGGACGGCCCGCCGGTGTGGGCATCCGCGTCAACCCCGACGTCGCAACCGACACGCATCCCTACACCAAGACGGGCGACAAGACGGCGAAGTTCGGTGTGCCGTTCGACGAAGTGGTGACGGTGGCGCGGCGCATCAGCGACCATCCGCTGCTGCGGCTGCACGGCCTCGCCATGCACATCGGCTCGCAGATCAACGAAGTGGAGCCCTACCACCGTGGCACCGTCAAGCTGCTCGAGCTGGTGACGGCGATCCGGGCGTCGGGGATGAGCGGCATCGAATGGCTCGATGTGGGCGGCGGACTGGGTGTGCGCTATCACAATGAGAAAGTGCCGAGCCTCGAGGCCTGGGCCGACGCGGTGGTGGGGCCGATCAAGGCGGCGGGACTCGGTTTGCAGTGCGAGCCGGGGCGGTTCCTGGTGGCGAACGCGGGCGTCCTGTTGATGCGCGTGCTGTACCGCAAGCACGCCGGCGCACGCGAATACGTCATCGTCGACGCCGGGATGACCGACTTCGTCCGGCCCAGCCATTACAATGCGCATCACGAGATCGTGCCGCTGTCGGACGGACACCGCGTCGAGCAACTGATGAACGTCGTGGGACCGATCTGCGAGTCGGGCGATTTCTTGGCCCTGGACCGCAAGCTCCCCGAGGTGGCGCCCGGGGAAGTGCTGGCACTGCTCGGCACCGGCGCCTACGGCTTCGTGATGAGCAGCACCTACAATGCCCGGCCGCGGCCGCCCGAGATCCTGGTGGACGGCGATCGCTACTACGTGGCGCGCCAGCGGGAGACCCTGGAAGACCTGCTGCGGGGCGAAGTGCTCGAGCCCACGACGTGGTACCAGACGTGAACAAGATCCTCATCTTCGACTGCGGCTCGCAATTCACCCAGCTCATCGCGCGACGCGTCCGCGAGGAGCACGTGTACTGCGAGATCCATCCGGCCTCGAAAGGGACCGATCTCGCGTTCGTGAAGCAGTTCGCTCCGCAGGGAATCATTCTCTCGGGCGGCCCCAACTCGGTGTTCGAGCCGGGCGCCCCGAGCGTCGACCGCGGGATGCTCGAGCTCGGCATTCCCGTTCTGGGGATCTGTTACGGCATGCAGCTGATCGCGCACCTCGCGGGCGGCACAGTCACGCCGTCCAACGCGCACGAGTACGGCCGGGCCGAGATCACGGTGAAGGAAGCGGCCGGCCTCTTCGCGGGGTTCGCAGTGGGGACCAGACTCACCGTCTGGGCGAGCCACGGCGACACGATCGCCACGCCGCCGCCCCAGTTCCGCGTGATCGCCACGAGCGACAACGCTCCGGTCGCGGGTTTCCGCCACGAGTCCAAGGCCATCCACGGCGTGCTGTTTCACCCCGAGGTGGCGCACACCAGTCGGGGCGGCGAGATCATCGCGAACTTCCTGTTCGGGATCTGTCATTGCACGCCCGACTGGACGCCGGGGCACTACGTCGAGCAGGCAGTGGCAACGATCAAGGAAACCGTGGGCAAGTCGCGGCGCGCCATCTGCGGACTCTCCGGCGGGGTGGATTCGGCCGTGGCGGCGGCGCTGGTGCAACGGGCGATCGGCGACCGACTGACCTGCATCTTCGTGGACCACGGATTACTGCGGCTCAACGAACGCGATCAGGTGGAGCGCACGTTCAAGAAGCACTTGGGCATCGACCTGCGCGTGGTGGACGCCTCACAGCGCTTCCTCAAGCAGCTCGAAGGCATCGAAGATCCCGAGGAGAAACGCCGCCGCATCGGGCACACCTTCATTGACGTGTTCGAGGATGCAGCGCGGCACGTGGCGGGCGACGTGGGCTTCCTGGTGCAGGGAACGCTCTACCCCGACGTCATCGAGTCGTCGTCGCCACGCGGCGGGCCGTCGGTCACCATCAAGACCCATCACAATGTCGGCGGCTTGCGACCCGATCTGCCGTGGCAGTTGATCGAGCCGCTGCGTGAGCTGTTCAAGGATGAAGTCCGGCAGGTGGGGCGGGAGCTGGGGTTGCCCGAGGAGATTGTGGGGCGGCATCCGTTCCCGGGGCCGGGCCTCGCGATCCGCGTCCTGGGCCCGGTGACCGAGCCGCGGCTCGATTTGCTGCGGCTCGTGGATGCGATCTACATCGAAGAAATCCGCGCCGCGGGCCTGTACGATCAGATCTGGCAGGCGTTCGCGGTGTTACTGCCGATCAAATCGGTCGGGGTGATGGGCGACGGCCGCACCTACGATCACGTCGTGGCGCTCCGGGCGGTCACCAGTCGCGACGGCATGACGGCGGACTGGTATCCGTTCGCCCCGGAGGTGCTGGCCAAGATGTCCAACCGGATCATTAACGAGGTGCGCGGCGTGAATCGGGTGACCTACGACGTCAGCTCGAAGCCGCCGGCCACCATCGAATGGGAGTGATGGAGAAGGAGAGGCTAGAGCACAAGGGGCGACGTCAGAACGAGTCGCCGCCGAACTCAACCGGGCGGTGGCATACCGCCACTCGAAACAGTGCCCGCAGATCGTGCCGATCCTGGGGGCCCAACTCCAACTGCGTCGCGCCCACCTTTACCGTAATTCTCTTGGCCCGCACCAGCCCCATGAACTGAAGATCGGTGAGGCTAACGCTGAGTGGGATAATCTCGCGCTCGCCCCGTTCCGGACCTTGGTAATGACCGACCACTGGCGGTGCGAAGGAGAGGGCGATCGAGTCGTCGAAGAGCAGAGCGATCTGGGGTGGCGTCGGAGTACTCAAGACCTCGTGCCATCGTCTCCCCCGCAACATCACGCCTAGCACGGGGCGGGGATAGTCGACTGCTGCGCGGCCCGGGAACCTTACGCCGGCTGACACCCACCACTGCTGTTCCTCCGAAAGCCGTATGCTGCCGGACCATAGCAGGGTGCTGTCTCCAGATTCACTATAGAACCCGTAGACCCGTCCGTCCCAATCGTCCTTCAGCTTGCCGATGAGAGAATCCGCTGAGGGACAGCTGGCAACCTTTGCCGCGCGGAAAGGAAGGGTCTGGGCATTCGCAGCGCCGAGAGCGGTCGTAACCAGGCCGGCGACGAGCATGAGGGTTCGCATCGCATCCACACTACCTGCTTGGGCCCGCTCCGCAAGGACCTTACCAGGACGCCCTGCTAGATGTTTTTCTGTTCCAACAGCTGGAGGAATTCCGGCGGGGTCTTCAGCTTCGCCAGCCGATCCGGCACATCCGCTTCCTTCGCGAACTGCGCGATCTTCCCGAGCACCGGCAGATACTGGTTGGAGACTTCGAGCGGCGGGGCGACGATCAGGAAGAAGTAGTGGACCGGCTTGTCGTCGATGGCCTTGAAGTCCACGCCGGCGAGCCGGCGGCCGAACGCGACGCGCAGCTTGGTGACGACGGTCGAACGGCAGTGCGGGATCGCGATGCCCTGGCCGATGCCTGTCGACCCCAGCGTCTCGCGGCGCTTCAACATCTTGAACAGCTGGGCGTCGGCCTTCTCGTCGAGCTTCAGCAGGCCCACGAGCTCTTTGAGCACCGCGTCCTTGGCGTCGCTCTGCAGCTCGAGATTGATGGCGTCTTCCGCGAAGAATTCTCGTAACCGCACGGCCACCCCGCTCGAAGTTCGGTTCCCCTGGTGTCGGGCGCGAAACCTAACGGACGGTTGCCCACGGCGCAACGCGCCATTACGTTGTGATTCATGGAGTTCCCCTACCGCGTCGGCGCGGTGACGCCCCTGTTTCTCGCCCCGATGGCGGGCGTGTCCGAAGCGCCGTTCCGCCAGGTGTGCCGGCGGTTCGGGGCGGACGTCGTCGTCACCGAATTCATTTCGTCGGTGGGGGGGGCACGCGGCATCGAGCGGGTGCTGGCGGACGGCCGTTTCGAGGAAGTGGAGCGGCCCATTGGGATTCAGTTGTACGGCGCCGAGGCCGACACCATGGCGCGGGCGGCCGAAATGGTCACCGACCTGTTCCAGCCGGACTTCGTCGATATCAACTTCGGCTGCCCGGTAAAGAAGGTCGTGCGCAACAACGGCGGCTCGGGATGTCTCAAGGACTTGGGGCTCGTGCAACAGATCATCCGGGCCGTCCGCGGGGCGACGCACGTTCCTGTGACCGTGAAAATCCGCAGCGGCTGGGATGAGACGCAGCGCGATCCCGTCACCATCGCCCTGCGTTGCCGCGAGGCGGGCGCGCAGGCGTTGACGCTGCACGCCCGTACCCGCACGCAGATGTTCACGGGCAAGGCCAATTGGGACGAGATCGCCCGCGTGGTGGAGGCGCTCGACGTGCCGGTGATCGGCAACGGCGACGTCTACAGTGCGGCCGACGTGTTCGCGATGAAACAGCACACCAATTGCGCGGGCATCATGATCGCCCGCGGAGCGTTCGGCAATCCGTGGATCTTCCAGCAGGGTCGGGCGCTGCTGGCGGGTCTGCCGGAGCCTCCCGCACCCACGCCCGAGGAGCGGTTCGCCACGGCGCTGGAGCACGCGCGGCTGGCACTGCGGTTGCAAGGCGACACCCGCAAGACAGCGCTCGAATTCCGCAAGCACTTCGGCTGGTACACCAAGGGTGTGCCGGGCGCGTCGCAGTTGCGCGAGCGACTCTTTCAGATCGAGTCGATGGCCGAAGCCCAAGCGGTGTTCGCCGGCTACCTGGCGACCCGCGAGCTGGAGGCCGCCGCGTGAAGTTCGACGAGCTGGAGCGGCTCATCGAGCATCTCCCGTTCGCGCAGATCGATCACCTTCGACCCGCCACGCAGGGCCATCAGGAAGTCATCTTCTGCCTCGGCAAGACGGCCGAGCAGGTGGTGGGCATTGCCGAACGGCTCGAGGCGAAGAGCGGCAGTTTCCTGGCGACGCGCGCCGAGGCGACGCAGCGCGCGGCGCTGGCCACCCGATTTCCCCGTGCCGAGATCAACGAGCTGGGCCGCACCGTGTTCCTGCCGCCCGATCCCGAGCCCGAACCCACGGGGCGGGGCACCGTCTTGATCGTCACGGCCGGCACGAGCGACCTGCCCGTGGCCGAAGAGGCGGCGGTCACGGCACGCGCCCTCAAGAACCGCGTCGCCCGTCTCACCGACGTGGGCGTGGCAGGAATTCACCGCATTCTCACCCAGACCGACGTGTTGCGCGAGGCGGGCGTCGTGATCGTGGTCGCCGGGATGGAAGGCGCACTGCCGAGCGTGGTGGGTGGGCTGGTCAAAGCGCCGGTGATCGCGGTCCCCACGAGCGTAGGATACGGTGCGTCGTTCGGCGGCATCGCGGCGCTGCTCGGCATGCTCAACTCCTGCGCCTCGGGCGTGACCGTGGTGAATATCGACAACGGGTTCGGCGCCGCGGCCGCGGCGAGTCGCATCAACCACACATGAACGTCTGGGCGCCTCTCGCGTTCGCGGGCGGGCTCGGGCTCGGTTGGCTGCTCCGCGCGGGGCGTCGCACGACACCGCGACGCGGCGCGGCGCCTCGGCCGGCGGACTTCTCCCTGACCATGGATTTGCTGCGTCGCGCGCATGGCGGCCGGGCCGCGTGGGCCGTGGGCCTCCCTGCCGGTCCCATCACGGCGTTCGACGCCGCCGTGCCGGAGGACGCCCGGCGTCGCGGTGACGCGCTGGTGCAGCTCGCGTGCGTGGACGGCCGCGTGCACGTGGTGCGCGACGCTGTCGGAACGTACGTGGCGGTGGGTGATTTCCCGTTTGGAGCAGGCCTGCTCCTGGCGAGCGAGACTGACCCCGCCGCCGCGAGCGACGATCTGCGCCGGGTGGTGGCCGGGATGCGCGTAGCGGAATCGGTCGATCTGCGGAAGGTCGAAGAGTCTGATCGGCGGGTGGTGCAGCAGCTCTCAGCGGCGCTTTCGGTGCGCGAGCACTCCGTGGGAGGGATCACCAGCGCTGCTCTCGATTTGGTGCAACGGCTCACGGAGCGGGGCGCAGTGGTGGTCCTGCAGGACGAGTCCTCCAAGGAACTCCGTATCGTGGCTCGTTCGGGCGCCGCCGATCAACGGCTCGAGCGGGTGATCTTGTCGGCGCAATCCCCGGTGGCGCGAGCCGTCCAGTCCGGCGTGCCGATCGCCACCCAGGGCCGGGAAGACATCTTCGGCACGGGCGTGCCGGAGCGGCGCAGTCAGGAGCGCGCCGGCACGGCGTACCCGTTGCTCGACGGCCACTTCGCG
>WNFJ01125368.1_pt1 | contig 14546 bp, 11 predicted proteins | sample 5400461 | NCBI WGS metagenome assembly WNFJ01 (sample SAMN13153349, study PRJNA577476) | soil metagenome | isolation source: 115 cm saprolite on Douglas fir-dominated hillslope | place: USA:California | collected 2013-09-17 | reverse complement strand
GCCCCGTAGAATACGATGGCCCAGAGCAGGCGCGACATCCTAAAATCACTGCTGACCCGCATCGTGTTTTACGGATTGATGGCCACACTCCTGTTTGTGGACGGATCATTCACTGCTATCGATATAAAGCTTAACAGACAGTGAACGGCGCGGGCGCTTCGAGCGTTCCGGCTTATGCGTATACTGGCTGGTGGCCGGGAAGCCAAACTAACCTCCAATCTCTCGTTCTATGCGTCTGGCCGCTGCCTCTTCTGGACCTGTCCGGACGATCTCGATCTGGAGCGATGAAAACACAAAACGCTCGCCCAGGTTACCGGATAGCATAGTCAATGGATCTTCTGAATAACGGGAAAGTGGGTGAAATGAAAACGGCCGAAGGAGTGGACATCGTGGTACCAATCCTCAACGAGGCGGGTTGCGTCGATGAACTGATCGACCGGCTGGCGCGAGCCTGTCCTGGAGCTTGGCTCATCTTCGTCGACAACGGCTCTACCGACGGAACCCTGGAGCGGCTCCAGGCCCGCAAAGTGGAAACGATCCGTCACAGCCGCAACGAAGGCTATGGCAAAAGTCTGCGCGATGGCATCGCCGGCGGTAAGGGCTCCGCCGTGGTCACGATTGACGCCGACCTCGAATACCCTCCGGAATCGATTCCCGCGCTGCTGGACGCGCTCCAGAGCAACCCGGTCGTCTACGGATCTCGATTCCGAGGTGGTCGCAGGCCGGCGATGGGCGCTGTCCGGCGATTCGGTAACCGGCTCCTTACGGGCCTGTTCAATTTGATTTTCCGCCAGCGCCTGACGGACCTCTATACCGGACTCAAGGCCTTCCGCCGCGATGCACTGGACGGCTACCGGTTCCAGGAGAGCGGCTTCACATTTGTGGTCGAATTCGCGGCGCACGTTTCCAGGTCTTGCATCATTGCCGAGGTTGCCGTCCCCTATCATCCCCGTTCCAAAGGGCGCTCCAAAATGCGTCATGCCATCGAAGCGATCCGGGGAGTATGGGCTTTGCTCCGCTATGGTACCCGCGGCGCGCGCGGCCGCGCTCCTATCGGGGAACCCAACTGATGTCAGGGCTGGTTGCGGTGATTCCCGCCGCGGGCCGCGGTACACGCGCCTATCCTTATACGCGCGTCGTCCCCAAAGCCATGCTGGATGTCTGTGGCCAGCCGGTGATGCACTACACGCTGACCATCCTACGCGACCAGCTTGGCATCCGCGATTTCGTGATCGTGCTCGGCGGGCACGGCGATCTCATCCGGCGCCACTTCGGATCCGGCGAGTCCTATGCCGTGCGCATCCGGTATGTTCAGAACGACCGGGTGGATTTGGGGCTCTCCTATTCGGTTCTGATGGCCCGCGAGTACGTCCCCGGTGCGCATTTCGTGGTCATGCTGTCCGACGAGCTGTATTGGCGCTCGAACCACTGCGAACTGTTATCGAGCGCCTATCGGGACTATGCCGCCACCATAGTCACGCGCGCGAACTCCACTAATAAGGAGATACGTAAGAATTTCGCCATCGAGCTGCGGGAGAACTCGATCAGCCGCCTCATCGAAAAGCCGGCATCCAGCGAAAACGGACTGCTCGGCTGTGGAACCTACGTTTTCAGCACGGAGTTATTCGCGATCCTCGAACAGCGCTTCGCGCGCGGCGCGGCGGATGCAGGCGACTTGACCGCGGCCATCAACGAGCTGATCGCGTCAGGCCGGCCTGTGCATGCATTTCCACTGGTGGGCGATTACATCAATATCAATCATCAGGAAGACGTACACTATGCCCGCTCCGTTGTGCGCCGGAGCCGGCTGGCATCGGCAAGAGTCACCCTGGTCATGCCCTGCGAAGCGCCGCCGGATCGGGTCGAGGATATGCTGCGCCTGGCCCGCCGGCAACGCCGGATCGACGAGCTAATCCTGGTCGCGCCGCGGCACGATCCCGTGGTTGAGCGCTTGGCGGCCAGCTTCGGCGCGCGGCTGGTGATGGGCCCTGGCGGCGCCAGAAAGGCGTATGGCGACATGATGCGCGCCGCGATCGCGCAATCTACAGGGGATATTGTCGTCCTCATGATGGACGATGAAAGCTTCGCCGCCGCGGACATCGACAAGCTGCTGGCCTACATCTGCGAGGCGGATCTGGTGGTGGGAACGCGAACCACCAGCCAGCTCGTGCAGCAAGGCTCGAACCTGCACTGGGTGGCGCGTGCGGGTAACTATGTCCTGGCAAAGTTGATCCAGCTGTTATGGATGCGCCAGCGCGTACGCCTCACGGATGTCGGATGCACGTTCCGCGCGATCTGGCGGGAAACATACGAGCAGATGGCCGGGGATGTGCGGTCACGCGGCCTGGCGTTCCTGCCCGAGATGGTACTGGAGGCGCTTCGCCGCCGTCTGTGGGTGATTGAGGTGCCGATCAATTACTGTCGCGCGACCGAAGAGAGCCACGTCCGCATCGAGCATCGGGATTTTGGCGTCTTCTTCTCGATCGCAGCGATGATCCTCTCTAAACGAATTCGCGGGGAACGGCGGGGCAATCCTGTATCCTGAATCGATGCGGGCTCTCTCCCGTCGAACGTTACTGCTGGTGGGGCTGGTCTGGATCGTTTTCTTGTCAAAGGCGGTATTCTATGCGAGCGTACTGCCCCTGTGGGAGGGCTATGACGAGTTCTCGCACTTCGATTTCGTCCAGTACGTGGCGATCAATCGACAGCTTCCCACGGTGCAAGCCAACGGCTCGCGCGAAATCAGCGAGTCTCTGCGCGTCGCGCCCCTTCCCTGGCTCCAGCGGCGGTCCCATCCGGGCGGACTCAGTCACGACGACTTCTGGCAGCGTCCGGAAGCGGAACGCGAAGTCCGATTGCAGCGCTTACGCTCGCTGCCTGTTGAATGGGCTCGAGAACCGGCCGATCCGCGCCGGCCGCTGTATGAGGCGCAGCAGCCTCCACTCAGCTACTGGTTGTTCGCGCTTCCTTACCGCGGCCTGGCGCTCCAGCCGCTGCTCGCGCGAGTGTGGATCCTGCGGCTGGCTGCTTCACTGATCGCCTCTTTGACGATTCCCCTGGGATTTCTGTTTGCTCGACTGGTGTTTCAGGATGACAGATGGAGCCTTGCCGCAATCCTCGTCGCCGCCGCCATGCCGGAACTGATGCTGGACGTTGTACGAGTCAGCAACGAACCGCTCGCCATCGCGCTGGCGACGGCATGCGTCTGGGTATTGCTCCTCTTGTCGCGCGAGCCGCCGCGCGCAAACCTGATAGCCGTGGCCTTCGGCTGCCTTTTGGGCGCCGCGCTCTTGACGAAAGCTTACTTCCTGGCTCTTTTCCCGGCGATGTTGGGAATGTACGCCGTGTTGTGGTTCCGGGACAAGAAGCTATCCCGAACACTTCTTGCGCAAATGATCATGATTGTCTCGCTGGCGCTGGCTATCGCCGCGTGGTGGTACGCCAGAGCCTTCGCGCTTACCGGCACGTTCACGGGCCAGCAGGAGGATATCGCCGCCCGCAATTCGGCCGTGTCCGTAATACACGGAATCCTGAGCGCGCAATGGTTCCGAATCGCCGATTTCACGCTGATGTCGCACATCTGGCTGGGTGGTTGGAGCTTCCTGGTGGTCCGGTCGTGGATGTATCGGAGCATCGAATGCCTATTCCTGGTTGCTCTGTTCGGGATCGCCCGGCGGCTGATGGCGCGCTCGCGGGACGAAGTTGGTCGAAGCACGCTGCTGGTTCTGCTGCTGCCGCAATTCTTCCTCTGGCTCGGTCTGGCTTATCACGCGCTCGCGTCATTTCGAAGCCACGGTGCGCTAGGCACTTTTGGATACTATGCATACTGTTTTGTGATCCCGGAGACGATTTGCCTGATCCTGGGCCTGCGAGCCGGGCTTCCGCGCAGCATGGAACGATTCATCCTTCCCCTCCTGGTAGTGTGCTTTTCCGCCCTCGAATTGTATGCCGTCAACATCACTCTGTTGCCTTACTACGCTGGGTTCACCGCGCATTCTTCCAGGGGGAGCGTGCCGGCATTGCACTTCTCGCAACTGCTGAACGGCGGAGCCCATCAATTGTTCGAGCGGTTGTCGGCGGGTAAAGCGAGCGTGGTTTCTGTCGAGGTGATTTTCATTCTTTGGCTTCTGTTTATGCTCGTGATTCTTGCGCAGGTTGTGGTTAGTTTCCTTCCGCCTGTCAGCAAGATGACGAAAAATCAGCTTTAACGAAGCCCATCCTCTGTTTCAGACCTCTGACCAGGCAAACCTCGAGCTGGGTTCCCCGAGACAGAATTCATGATTTGGCGCGCATCTTCGAAGAGTCCGGCACGTATTGGGCCGCGGCCGGGGCGCTATAGTAGTGGCATCGGGAGTACCATGCGCAACCGAGGCTCGGGCGGATTCAGAAAACACTTCTCGAAGAGAATGTGGCTGCTCTTGGCGCTGCTGGCCTTATTGCCAGTGATGGCGTTTGAGCAGTATCGCTGGATCAATCAAGTCAGCGACGCCGCCCACCAGCGAGCCAAAGCCCGTCTTGAAAACTCCGTCGAGCAACTGGTAACCGAGTTCGACGCGGAAATCACCCGCGCGCACATGGCCTTCTGGACATTGCCCAGAGAGCCAGCGGCGGCTCCTGTACGATTCGCGGAACGCTACCAGGAGTGGAATACGCTGGCCCCTTATCCGCAATTAATTCGCACCATATATCTGATTGAGACATCTGCAGAACCCTGGAAGTTGAGCCGCATCGATTCCTCTGGCGCCATCACGCCAGTCGACCAATGGCCTGCCGACTTGACGAGCCTGCGTACCCGGCTGGAAGAGCCTCCCAGGCCTGGGCCGCCGGGCTTTCGCCGCATGGCCGGGATGGACAACATTACAGTCGACGGGAATCCAGCTTTCGTAGCTCCCCTTCGCGAGCGGGAACCGCGCCCGGACCGGGACCCACGGCGGAAACGCTGGGACGCGTTCTCCCGCACCATGGGCTGGGCAGTGATCTCATTTGACTCCGAATACATCCGCCGCGAATTTCTGCCCGACCTTACCAGGCGACTGTTCAGGCAAGCGGGCGAATCGGACTATGCCCTTCAGGTCGTACCCGCGGAGGCTCCCGAAAAGATCATTTTTGAAACCGATCCGGGAGCGGCGCGCCGGCTCTTCGCTTCGCCCGACGCCAGCGCGGGTCTTTTCGCGACGCGCCCCGAGTGTTTCGCGTCGCCGGGGGGGCCGCGCTCCTTCGGTCCAGGTGGATTCTCCGACCGGACGAAGGAGATTCTGACTCGCAAGGCGTCGCCCTGCGGGTCGGTGGCGCGCACGCTGGGCCGCGCGGATGCACGCTGGAAATTGCTGGTGAAACGGCATGGCGGATCGCTCGACACCGCCTTTGCCACCTTCCGGCTGCGCACGATGGCCATCAGCTTCGGAGTCCTGCTGGTGCTGGCCCTCGGCATCACCATGCTGACCATTTCCACCGAGCGCGCCCGGGTGCTGGCCAAACTCCAGATGGAGTTCGCGATGGGTGTCTCGCATGAGCTGCGAACCCCGCTGACCGTGATTCGCGTAGCCGCCGACAACCTGGCGAACGGCATGATGGAGAACGCGCAGCACGCCCAGCGCTACGGCCGCATGATCGGCGATGAAGCGCGCCGCTTGACCGACATGGTGGAGCAGATCCTGACCTTTGCGCGCACCCAGAGCGGAGGCAGCGGTTCGGCTGTCGCTCCGGTATCTCCCGAACACATCGTGCGCCGGGCGCTCACTGCTTGCGGGCCGGGCTTGCGCGAGGCGGGCATGCGGGTGGAGCGATTTGTCGAGCCCGACCTGCCGCTGGTCCAAGGGGATGAGAATGCGATCGTCGATTGCCTGCAGAACCTGATCAATAACGCGGTTAAGTACGCCGCGAGCGGCGGCTGGCTGGGCATACGCGCCGAAGCCGTTGCGAATGCTGCCGGCCCGCGCGTGCGATTCTCGGTGGAGGACCACGGGCCTGGAATCGACGCCGACGATTTGCCACATATCTTCGATCCTTTTTATCGCAGCCAGGCAATTCGAAACTCGCAGATCCCCGGCGTCGGGCTGGGCTTGAGTCTGGTGAAACGTATTATCGAAGCACATCGCGGCACAATCGAAGTCAGGCGCTCCTCGCCATCCGGCGCCGCCTTTTTCATCGAGTTGCCCGCCGAAGCCGCGCCCGTTCCGGCTGAGACGGAAATGAAGGAGGTAGCGTCATAGGCTCCCGCATCCTGCTGGTCGAGGACGAAAGCAATCTCGCCTTTCTGCTGGCCGAGCGGCTGCACCGGGAGGGATACCGCGTCGAAACCTGCGGCGATGGAGAGCACGGGCTGATTCAAGCCGCCAGCGGCAATTTCGACCTGGTCATTCTGGACATCATGCTTCCAGGCCGCAGCGGATTCGAGATCTGCCGCGAGTTGCGCGAGCGTGGCATCGATCTGCCGATTCTGATGCTCACTGCGCGAGGAGGCGTCGCCGATCGCGTCACCGGACTCAAGCTGGGCGCCGACGATTATCTCGCCAAGCCGTTTGAAGTATCCGAGCTTCTGGCCCGCCTCGAAGCGTTGCTACGCCGCGCCAAGGCGACCCACAAGTTAGCCGACTCCGTGTTCTGCTTCGAAGATCTCACAGTCGATTTTCGCCGCAAGGAAGTCACCCGTAAGGGCCAGCCCATCGACCTTTCGGCGCGCGAGTTTCAGCTTCTGAGTTACTTGATCGCCCACCGCGAGTCGGCTATCTCGCGCGAAGAGCTGCTGGACAAAGTCTGGGGGTATCAATCGATACCCAATACCCGGACCGTGGACGTGCACGTCGCGCAATTGCGTCAAAAGCTGGAAGACAACCCCAAGGAAGCCCGCTACATCGTTACCATTTACGGCTGCGGCTATAAGTTCGTCCCTTCGCCGGAACCGTCCAGCCTGGCCTGGAATGCAAAGGACTTGTAAGGGTGTTTTTACATCGCCTTTACAAGATTCCAGTAACAACCAGCGCCCAGGCGGCGTTGGAATAGGTATACCTTATGGAACTCGACGCTCAAGCCATTGAACTTGATACTCGCCTGATGCTGGGTGTGAAACATGGCGAAGGCATGTGCATGGACCAGCTGCTGCAGCGGCACCGCGGACCGGTGATTCAGTTCCTCTACCGGATGGTGCGAAACCGCGCGATTGCCGAAGAGCTCGCGCAGAATGTTTTCCTGCGCATCTACCGCTCCCGAACCACCTATGAGCCCACGGCCAAGTTCACCAGCTGGTTATTTCGCATCGCCACGCACGTCGCCTTGAACTGGCTGCGCGACCGGCGTCATGAGAACAACCAGCTCAGTCTCAGCGCAGGCCTCGAGCGGGATTCGGAGCGGCAAATACCGGACAAACGGCCAACCGTGGATCAGCTCCTGATTTACGAAGTGAAGCTCGAAGAGGTGCGACAGGCTATTGCCGAGCTGCCCGACCGTCAGCGCGCCGCCGTGATCATGCACAAGTATGAGGAGCTGGAATATACCCAGATCGCCCACGCGTTGAACTGTTCGCCGCAAACCGTCAAATCGCTTTTGTTCAGGGCATACAACTCCTTGCGCATTCGTCTGGCGCACATGGCGGTTTCCTGACCGCATTACAGCCCTGAAGTAATATGATGGATCGATGCCATTCGATCCAATCGATGCCCGTTCAAATCGCCGCCGGATCCTCGGGCTCGGCGCATCGCTCGGCGGCGTACTCACAGCCTGCAAATCGAAACCCGCCGCGGAACAACCGGAGCCGTCGAGACTCGGCAAGCCGCTCAGCGCCTATGGGGAGCGCTCGCCCTTCGAAAAAGCAGCGCGCCTGGTCAGCCTTGGAAAGAATCCCGAAATCGGCGCCACCCGAACGCCGCTGCAGGATTCTTACGGAATCCTCACGCCCGCCTCACTCCATTTCGAGCGTCACCATTCCGGTGTTCCCGCGATCGATCCCGCATCGCACCGCTTACTCTTGCACGGCTTGGTGGACCGGCCGCTACTTCTGACCATGGACGACATCCACCGGCTGCCGTCGGTGTCCCGCATCCACTTCATCGAGTGCGCCGGTAACAGCGGCAGCGAATGGGGGCCGAAGACTGCGGCCGACGTGCAGAGGGCGCACGGTCTGGCAAGCTGCAGCGAATGGACGGGCGTGCCGCTCTCTATCCTGCTAGCGGAAGTTGGCGTGAAGCCGGAAGCGTCCTGGATCATCGCCGAGGGAGCCGATGCCTGCCGTATGCAGCGCAGCATCCCATTGAAGAAGGCCGGCGACGACGTGCTGCTCGCCTTCGGCCAAAATGGCGAAGCCATTCGTCCGGAGCAAGGCTATCCGTTGCGCCTGGTAATTCCCGGCTTTGAAGGGAACACCAACGTTAAATGGCTGCGCCGCATCAAGGTCGTCGATCAGCCGTATATGACCAAGGACGAGACCTCCAAGTACACCGACCTCATGGCGGATGGAACCGCACGCCAATTTACTTTCGCGATGGAGGCCAAATCGGTAATCACCTTTCCTTCCGGCGGACAGAAACTCGCAGGCGCGGGCCTTTACGAGATCACGGGACTGGCCTGGTCAGGCCGCGGCCGCATCGACCGGGTCGAGGTATCAACTGACGGCGGCGAGACCTGGCAAAACGCCCGCATCGACGAGCCACGCCTCAAAATGGCTTTCACGCGATTCCGGCTGCCCTGGAAATGGGACGGGCAGGCAGCGGCCCTGCAATCGCGATGCACCGATGAGACCGGCTACGTGCAGCCCACGCGGGAAGCGCTGGTCGAAGCGCGCGGCATGAATTCCCAATTTCACAACAACTGCATCACCATCTGGAAAGTCTCGCCCGATGGAGGTGTTCGCAATGCCTAAGCTGTGCCTGCTGGCGCTCGTCGGCGCCGGCGTGATTCTCGCGCAATCGTCCCGGTATCACGTAGGCCGCCCTCCCACACCGGAGGAAGTCAAAGCCTGGGACACGTCGGTAGCGCCCGATGGCACAGGTCTACCGGAAGGCAGCGGAACGGCCGCGCAAGGCAAGGATGTGTACGCCACGAAATGCGCCAAGTGCCACGGCGCCCAAGGCCAGGGCGGCGATGAAGGACCGCTGGCGGGAGGCCAAGGGACGCTGCGCGGTCCCAAGCCGCTCAAGACGGTGGGCAGCTATTGGCCCTACGCCACTACTTTGTTCGACTACATCAATCGCGCGATGCCGTTCAAGCAGCCCGGCACGCTGACGCACAATCAGGTTTACGCCGTGGTTGCCCACGTTCTTTTTCTGAACGGCATCATCGGCGAGAATACCGTGATGGACGCCGCGAGTCTTCCCCAAGTGAAGATGCCCAATCGCAACGGCTTTGTCCGCGACCCCAGGCCCGACGTCGGGCCCAAGCGATCTACAAAATAGTCCATGCCGATCGGCGTGATCTCCGATACTCACGGCCTGCTCCGACCCGACGCTCTCCTGGCGCTGGCCGGTTCGAGCCTGATTATTCACGCGGGTGACGTCGGTGATCCGGAAATTCTGGAGGCGCTGCGCGACATTGCCCCCGTCGTTGCCGTTCGCGGGAATATCGATACGGCGGAGTGGGCCGGCACGCTTCCCGAATTTACGCGGATCGAACACGACGGAGCGTCGATCTACGTTCTGCACGATATAAATCAGCTCGATCTCGATCCGGTCGCTGCGGGATTACATGCCGTGATCAGCGGCCATTCGCACAAGCCAGCGATTCGCACGCGGGATGGCGTCCTCTATCTCAACCCTGGCAGCGCCGGACCGCGCCGTTTTACGCTGCCGGTCACGGTGGCCCGCTTGCACGTGAATGGCAATGCGCTTGAAGCCGAGCGTATCGATCTCTGCTGAAAGTCGTCAAAATGCCAGTCGAATCCCAATCTGGATGACTCTCGGGAAATTCGCCTGCGTGGTGATCTTGCCGAAAGTAGACGATCCGAATTGCGTCGCCGGCCCGTAGAATTGCGGCGTGTTCGTCAGGTTGAACACCTCGCAGCGGAACTGCGTGAGAAACCTCTCTCGGATGTAATAGCTTTTGAATATCGAGAAGTCGGTGTTCGCCATTCCCGGACCGCGCAGGCCGATCGTGCGGCTCACATTCCCGAAAGTGAACTGCGGCGCTTGGGTGAACGCGGCCGAGTTGATATAGCCGCCCAGCCGCTGCTCGATGGAACCTGCGGTGGAAGGAGATGTGCCGGTGGCGTTCGGCCGCTGCATGCTTGTGCCCAGGACCGAGTTCAGATTGCTTTGATAGATCGCCAGCGGGAAGCCGGTTTGCATCGTGGTCTGGAAGTTGACCGCCCATCCGCCAACCGCTATATCGAGCAGTCTATTCTTGGCCAGGAATTTCCGGTTTGTACCGAAGGGCAGCTCATAGTTCACAGCCGTGGTCCAGCGGTGCGGCGTATCGATGCTCGCCAGTCCCCATTCGGCCTCGCGATTGTGGTTGTTTTGCGAGGTCGATTGCTGGCTGTTGAAAGTGTTGCTGGCCGCGTTCGAAGCATCTTCGTTGCGCGACCATGTGTATGTGGTCAGAAGGTCGACCGCGTGCCCCAGCCGCTTCTGCGCCTTGATGTAGAACGAATTATACAGCGCGTGATTGCGATCCGAGCTCTGCAACGAGATCGTACCGAACTGCGGATAGGGGAGCAGCAACTGCGCCCGCGTCACGGTTGGCGACGCCAGATTGAGAACGCCGCCGCTGGTGCCGAAAAATGGATTCGCGACCTTGGTGTTTAGGCTGCTACCCTGTGCCAGGTAGGCATCGGGCAGTTGGTTGATGTTGACGTCGGGCGTGTTCTGAATCAGGTTGTGGGTGATCGACCCGCTGTATCCCATGGCCAGCACGAAGCCCTTTCCCAAATCGCGCTGTATGTCGAGAGAGAACTGATGGATGCGCGTGGAATGCGCGTGCGGGTCGAGCAATGAGAACGATTGCCCGCCCAGTCCGGCTGCCAGTCCCGCGCCATTGCCGACCGGCGTTTGAATGCCCGTCGGAAACGGATTGCTCAGTGAATTCGCGGGCGTCACGTTACCGTCGTTGGACGCCACGTACGGCGTCGAATAGGTGAAGCCCAGCGGGCTGAGCAGGCTGAAAGTATAAGGAGCCCACAGGAGTCCATAGCCGCCGCGGATAGTGGTCTTGGGCATGACATTCCAGGCGAAACCGAAGCGTGGGGAAAATTTGTCTGCATTGGGATGGGTCGCGGTGTTGCCGTAGCCGTTCTGTCCCGCATATTCAATCACACCGTTGGTGGTGATGCCGCTGACTTCCTTCTGAATGGGATTGGCCGTCTTCGCATCGAAGCCCACGATCAGAGAGTTAAGACTGGATTGCATGCCCGTCTCATACTCATAACGAAGACCGAAGTTCAACGTGAGCCTCGAATTCAGACGAAAATCGTCATGAACAAAGAAGCCGTAATAGTTCACGTGGTTTTCGAGCGGGAGCGACGTGGTGACGCTTCCCGCCGAAGGAAATCCGAGAAGCAGGCTGGCGAGGCTCGCCCCTGTTCCGGCCACCGTGGAAGTTGCCGATGCGCTGGTGAACGCCTGGCTGAAGCTGAACGCGCCCGGCGTCACCGTGGCTCTGCCCGAATCGTTGATAATGCGATAGTCGAAACCACTCTTCAGGCTGTGCCGGCCCACAAATTTGGATAGGCTGGCGGAAAAGCTGTGCGAGTACAGGGTCGATTGCGAAAACCCACCACTGCCGAAACTGCTGACGTCGCCCGACATGGTTATCGCCGGAAAAGCGTCATAAGGTAATTGGGAGGTATACGACTTCGGAAATCCCCACTTCGTCATGTCGATCCCGTTACTGGCCAATTGGTAGGTCTTATTAGGAAACCGGTTGAAGCCGTAACGGACAAAGACCACCGAAGTAGCCGTCGGAGTGAAGGTCAGGTTGGCCTGGGTGGCGTCGACGTGACGAACCAGCATGCCTTGTCCCGGGGTTCCCGGATTACCGAAGCCGAACCATGCATTGGATTCTTCGCGGCTGCCGTAGTGCAGATACGAACCGCTAAGCCGGATCTTTGAATTGACCACATGATCCATTTTCGCGGTGACCTGGTCGGCCCGATCGTAGATGATCGCCGTTGAGTTATAGTTGGGAGCGCCGTAGTAAGGCGTCGATGCGTTTGGGGCCGGATAATAGGAGGCCATCGCCGGGATGACGTTGCCCGCGAATGGTACGCGGCCGGACGCGGTCGGATTGTAGATTGCCTGCAGTCCGCCGCTGGAGCTGCGGCTCTGCGAGAAATCGCCGGTTTTTTCGAGCGCCGTCGGTACCGACAGTTGTGAGGTCGCCGCTTCGGTTTGACGATAACCTTCGCCGGTCACCCAGAAGAACGTCTTATTCCTGCCGTTATACAATTTTGGGATACTGAACGGCCCTCCGATCGCGCCGCCGTAGTTGTAGAAGGGCTGGTTCGCCACCGGACTCACCGGCGTGCCATTCGCATTGGATCCCGCCGCATTGCCAAAGAAAGTATTGGCGAGCCAGGGCTGCACCCAGGTGTAACCGAAGGTGGCCGCGTGAAAATCGTTCGAGCCGGATTTCAGGAACAGGTTGAAGGTCCCGCCGCCGGTTCGTCCCACTTCCGCGTCATACGTGTTGATCTGAAGCTTGACCTCCTGTACCGCCTCGATCGAAGGAATGATCACAGCGCGATTTTGAGAATCGGAGATCGGAATTCCGTCGAGAAGGTAATTGTTGCCGCGGATCGGTCCGCCGGCTATTGAAATCTGTGAAGATCCGCTCTGATCTTCCATTCGATTGAACTTGGGATCGCCGCCCGGCACCACGTTCTGCGAGATCTTGACGCCTTCGTAGAAGGGGTTGCGGCCCATGTTCGGCAGGTCGGCGAGCTTCTGGTTATCGATTATCTGCCCCGTGGATGCGTTCTCGGATTCGAGCAGCGGCGCTTCCTCTAGTACATTGACGCTCTGCGTCACGTCGCCGACTTCCAGCCTGAGATCGACGATGAGGAATTCCTGAGTGCTGACGATCACGCCTTTCTTTTCAAGTTTCTTGAATCCGGGAATTTCAACCGAGATCGTGTAGGTCGCGGGATTGACGGCGGTGAAGGAATACTCGCCTCCTGTGCCCGTGAGTGTGGCGCGCGCGATTCCTGTAGCCTGGTCGGCCAAGGTTACTTTGGCCGTGCCGACCGCTGCGCCAGTTGGGTCGGAAACGGTTCCACGGACGGCCCCCTGAAATGTTTGTCCCCACAAACCGGAAGCTGCCGTCAGTGTAAGAATGGTGGCAACGAACAGATTGCTACTCATGTGTTTTGCTCCTTGAGTTGCTAAAGATCCTTGCAAAAGGGGCTCGTCAATGAGCGATTGCTGACGGGGCGGGAACGCAATATACAGGGGTCGGTGAAAGGCTCCCCAACTTTGGGGCCTCGCTATACGAAGCTACGAATGTGTTAAGGGTACGCTGGAACATACTCGAAGTCAATGGATTGCAAAGTTGATTTCTTGTATGGATTGCACTTGATTTATTTATGGATGCCGTTGGCGCATATTTCCGCCCGTTGCATAATTTTCTTTGATAGCGCCGATTTAAATAACTTTCTTGAGAAACCCCTACGACTCCACTAGACTTTAAGCGACCTTCCACTACGCGGTGGCTGGTTGCCTTTCCTCCCGGTATCGAGCACACCTGCCTCGTCGCCAAGCCACTCCAGCCAATTCTCATGGCACTGCGCTTCCGGCCGGCGCCGGCGGCAAACATCCACATTTTCAATTGGGAGAAGCAACCACATGCTCAGTGAACAACAGACGCGAGATTTCCTTGAACGCGGATTCACGCGACGCCACCTGGGGAGAATTGCCAGTATTCTCACTGCCGGTGCCGCACTACCTTTCTATAACGAAGGCGCGATGGCCCAGGAGTCGTTCAGCATCCGGGGACGCGCATTGCCGCCCGGCGCGGTTCGCATCTCCAGCAACGAAAATCCCTTGGGGCCCTGCCCCGAAGCGCTTGAGGCCATCACCGCCGTCGCCAAATTCGGTGGACGTTATTCGCCGCATGGCGAACAGGGCGAGTTCATCAATGCGGTAGCCGAGTCCGAAGGCCTGAAGCCCGAGTACGTCTACCCCTACGCCGGATCGAGCGATCCGCTGCATCGCACGGTTTGTGCCTTCACTTCTCCCACCAAAAGTTATGTGATGGGCGATCCCGGTTACGAGTCGGGCGGACGCTCTGCGGAGTTCATCGGCGCGAAGGTGATCCGCGTTCCCTTGCGCAAGGACTACTCTCATGACGTTCGCGCCATGGTCAAAGCCGGTTCCGATGCCGGCCTCTTCTACATCTGCAATCCGAACAATCCCAGCGGCACACTCACCTCGCGCGAAGATATCGAGTGGCTGCTCAACAATAAGCCCAAGGGCTCGATCCTGCTGCTGGACGAAGCCTACGTCCATTTCTCGCCCGCCCCGCTCGGGTCCGACTTGGTTGCCAAGGACAAAGATGTAGTCCTGCTACGCACATTCTCCAAGGCCTACGGCATGGCGGGGATTCGCGCGGGCATGGCCATGGCA
>WNFJ01369641.1_pt2 | contig 14548 bp, 15 predicted proteins | sample 5400461 | NCBI WGS metagenome assembly WNFJ01 (sample SAMN13153349, study PRJNA577476) | soil metagenome | isolation source: 115 cm saprolite on Douglas fir-dominated hillslope | place: USA:California | collected 2013-09-17 | reverse complement strand
GCGCAGGTGTGGCGCCGCCAGCCCGGACCGGTCGAGCGCGCGGCCGGGCGGTTGCTGCGCTCGCCCGGCCTGGCCCGGGCGCTGGTGATCACGCCGTCGCTGTTGCTCGGCTGGGTGATCGCCACCGTGATCGTGCTGCTTGCCGGGGTGGGGGTCGCCCTGGGGACGAGCAGGCCGTGGGTGGCCCTGATCGCGCCCGCGGTCGCGGCGGCGGGCATCGCCTACGCCTATGGCCCTGGCATCGATCCGGCCTGGGAGCTGTCCCAGAGCATGGCGGTCGGCGACCGGATGGTGCTGCTGGTCCGGGCGCTGGCGGTGTTCGGCCTGAACGCGGCGCTGGGGCTGGCCGCTTCGGCCGCGTCGGGGGCCGCGGCCGCGGTCACGTTCGGCTGGCTGGTGCCGATGACCGCGACCTGCGCGCTGGCGCTGGCCGCGGCGATAGTGACCCGGTCGCCGAATGTCGGCGTCGCCGCGGGCGCGACCGGCTGGGCGATCGCGATCCTGGCCGGCAAGGCCGCCGAGGGGCAGTTCACCGCCGCGATCACCGACTCTGTCTTTGTCGGTCCCTACCTGGCGCTGGCCACCTGCTGCGGTGCCATCGTCCTGTTCGCGACTCGGATCCCGAGAGGAACCCGATGAATGTTGAGCTCACCGAGCTGACGCGCAAGTTCGGCCGCACCCGGGCCGTGGCGGGGGTGAGCCTGGAGGCAGGCCCGGGGGTGTTCGGGCTGCTGGGCCCCAACGGGGCGGGCAAGACCTCGCTGCTGCGGATGATGGCCACCGTCCTGCCGCCGACCTCGGGCAAGCTGCACCTGCTCGGCCGCGATCCGGGCGGCTATGGTCCGCGGCGGGAGATCCGGCGGCGGCTCGGGTACCTGCCGCAGAATCTGGGCTACTACCCGGGCTTCACGGTCGTTGACTTCGTGGAATACTTTGCGCTGCTCAAGGACATGCCGTCCAAGCAGGTGCCGCGGGCCGTGGCGGCGGCGATCGAGCACGTGGGCCTCGGCGACCGGGCCAGGGCCAAGCTGCGCACGCTGTCCGGCGGGATGCTGCGCCGGGTCGGGATCGCGCAGGCGATCGTGAACGAGCCGGAACTGCTGCTGCTGGACGAGCCGACCGCCGGGCTTGACCCGGAGCAGCGGGTGTCGTTCCGTGCCCTGCTCCGCGACTTCGGCCAGCGGTCCACCGTGATCGTCAGCACGCACCTGGTCGAGGACGTCGCCGCCGCGTGTTCCGAGGTCATGCTGATGGATGCCGGGCGAATCGTGTTCCACGGCACCCCCGGCGAGCTGATCGCCCGCGGTGAGGGGCACGGCGTCGGGGACGCGCCGCTGGAGCGCGGGTACTCCGCTGTGCTGGCGGCGGCACGGTCATGACCGCCACCAGCGCCCCGGTGCGGGCCATGCCGCGCCAAGCGCCCCGGGCCGCGCCGCGGAACATGGCGCGGCTGCTCTGGGTGGAACTGCGGCGCAACGCGATGCCGGTCGTGCTGCCGCTGATCGCCGTGCTGTTCTGGTTCGACTCCTACCGCATCGCCGCGACGATGCCGCCGCTATGGGTCGAGTGCTTGTACTACATCCTGGGGCAGGGCCACGCCCTGGTTGACTTCGCCCCGTTCGTGGCGGGCGTGGCCGCCTGGATGGGCTCGCGGGACGGCCGCCGTGGCATGACCGACCTGGTGATGGCCACGGTCCGGCCACGCTGGGAGGCTCAGCTCGCCACCTGGGCGGCGACCGCCGTGTGGGCGGTGGGGTCCTACCTGGTTTTCATGGCCGTGACGCTGGGCCTCCTCGGCCGGTCCATCGACTATGGCAGCCCGCCGTGGTGGCCGGTCGCGGTCGGCGCCGTGGGCGTGGCCGCGTTCACCTCCGCGGGGTTCGCCCTCGGCGCGTACTTCTCCGGCCGGTTCATCGCGCCCATCGCCGCGTTCGGTGGGCTGTTCGTGATGGCGATCTCGTCGCAGATCGGGTTCAGCGAGGGCAGGGGGTGGGCGCTGATCCTGCCGACCATGTCGAACAACAACTTCGGCCAGGACTCGGGAATCTTCTACCCCTTCCTGCCCGATGTTCAGATCGCCCGGGCGATGTTCTGCGCAGGGATAGCGGTGGCGCTGGTGGGCCTGCTCGGCCTGCCGGTGAGCGCGGGCGGGCTGAGGCTGCGGTGGTCCGCGGCGGTGGTCACCGCGATCGGGGCGGCGGCGGCGGTAACCGCGGTCGCGCTGACCTGGACCGCCCATGTCGGGCCGTACGGCACGGTCATTCCGGCGCTGCACGACGCGGCCAACGACCGGCCGATCCCGTACACCCCGGTCTGCGGCCAGGCCGGGATCCCGGTTTGTGTGCACCCGGCATATCGGTCCTATCTGCCGGACGTGACAACCGCGGTGGGCCCGGTAGCCCGGGAGCTCACCGGCCTGCCCGGTGCCCCGGTCCGGGCCACCCAGATCGCCACGGTCTTCATATCCGGCTCGTGCGTGGGGCCCGGCCCGTGCGCGCCGACCGCCGCGCAACTCCAGGTCGAGGCCATTGGCGGCAGCCCGCCGGTGCTGCACATGGCCCTCAACGCCATCACCTTGCCTGGCTCGTTCGGGATGGATAAGTCCGGGTTCATGAGCCTGATCCGGCTCGAGTTCGTGCACGCGTTCGTCGGCGCCGGCGGCTCAGGAAACCCAGCGCAACAGGTCGTCCAGGCGGCCCTGCTGGCGGACGCCGGGACTCCGCTGGCCGCGCAGCCGAACGTGCTCGGCTTCTCACCATGGGGCTTGCCCAGCCGAGGGCGAACGCCGGCGACCAGCTACCCACCGCAGCTCTCCGCCGCCGCCCAGCGGTTCGCCGCGCTGCCGGCCGCCACCAGGCATGCCTGGCTCGCGGCCCACCTGGGCGCGCTGCGGGCCGGCCATCTCCCCCTGACGCAGCTGCCATGACCGCCGCCGGGATACACCAGTCAGCGCCGGGAGCCGCGCCGGCCCCGGCGGCCAGCCCGGGCCAGGCCGGGCTGCGCCTGGCGTCGCTGTACCTGGTCAGCCGCCGGGTGCCGGGGGCGGTGGCGCTGCTTGCGGGGTTCGGCGTGCTGCTGTGGGTGACGCTGTTCTGGCACTGGAACATAACTGGCGGCGCCGCGGCGACGATGGTGATTCCGCTGATCGTTGAGGCCGGGGTCGCCGCGGTCATCGCGGTCACCACCTATGGCCCGTTCGGCGAGCCGGAGCAGGCCACCGGCCGATGGCTGCCTTACCTGCGGCTGGGCACGGCCGTGGCGCTGACCGCCGCCGCGGTCGGAGCGCTGGCCGCCGGAGCCACCGGCGGCACCCTGCCCGAGGGCTTCCTGGCCATGTTCCGCAACGTGGTCGGCATCACCGGCGTCGGCCTGCTGTCCGCCATCGTGCTCGGCGGCATGCTGGCCTGGGCCGGCCCGATGGCCTACCTGGTGCTCACCGAGACCATGCTGTCCGGGGGCCGGAGTTCGCCGTGGGTCTGGCCGACCAAGCCGCCGCACGACCTGGCCGCGGCGCTCTGCGCCGGCGGTGTCTTCCTCGCCGGGGCCGTGCTCATCACGCTGCGCGGAGCCCGCGAATCCATCCGCGACTAAGGCGGTGCGCGCCGTGCCGGCTCCCGGCTGCCACGCCGGCTCCGGCTGCCAATAGCCACTCTTCATTGGTTCCGTAGGAACAAACGGGTATAAACCGGGGCGCCAAAACGTGCGGAACCAATGAAAAGTGCGCTAGGGGTGGGCGGTGAGGGTTAGCGGCGGATGTGGATTAGGGCGGCTAGGCCGTCCAGGACGCGGTCCAGGCCGAAGGTGAACTCGGCCTCGGGGGGGTCGGCGCGGTCGAACACGCCGGCGGCGATGAACTTGGTCAGGGCCGGGAAACGCTGCGGATCGGCCAGCACTGTGAGCGTCTGCGCGTACGAGGCCATCCACTCGTCGGGCGTCTTGCCGGAGGCGCGGACGGCGGCCTCGATGTCCGCGTCGATCATCGCGGCGTTCCGGACGTAGCCGCTGACCAGCAGGATCGCGGACGCCTTCTCGTTCTCTTCGAGCCCGGTCCCCTGCAGGGAGCGCAGCCCTTCCTCGAACCAGGCGACCTCGTTGGGCAGAGTGGGCAGGCCGCGGATCGGGATGTGCAGCACCCAGGGGTGCCGCTGCATCGCGGCCCGCATGGCCCAGGCCCACCGGGACAGCCCCGCCCGCCAGCCAGCGCCGTCCTCCGGGCCGGAGAGTGGTAGCCCTGAGGGTGCCGGGGCGGGTGGTGGTCCTGAGGGTGGCGGGGTGGGTGATGACCCTGAGGGTGCCGGGCCGGAGGGTGGTGGTCCTGAGGGTGCCGGGTCGTGGGAGAGCGGCCCTGAGGTCGGCGGGCCGGTAGGCGGCGAGGCGTAGGCGGCGTCCAGCATGAGCGCGAGTAGCTCGTCCTTGGCGGTCACATACCGGTAGAGCGACATCGGTGCCGTGCCGAGTTCGGTGGCGACGCGGTTCATGGACACCGCCGCCAGGCCCTCCGCGTCGGCGACCTGCACGGCGGCCGCGACGATGCGCTCCAGGCTCAGCCCGGGCTTGGGCCCCTTGTGCGGCCGGTCACGCACCCCCCAGGCCGCCGCCACGCTGGCCGGCAGGCGCTGTTCTCCCGCTGCCCGCTCCTCAGCCCGGGCGGTACCGCGCCCCGTTGACTCGCTCATGGTCTCGCTCCGTCATGGCCCTGTCGCGGCCGCTTCGATTCGAAAGCCGGTTGACAGCCATCCTAGGACTGCGTATAACATACGCAAAAGCGCGTATGTCATACGCAATAATGGTAACCCGAGATTTGAGGAGGCCACCCATGCCCCATGAACTGGCCGTCGAGGCGGCCGGCCTGCGGAAGTCCTACGGCGGCGTGCTGGCCCTGGCCGGCGTGGACCTGTGCGTCCCGGTGGGCAGCCGCTGCGCCGTGCTCGGTCCCAACGGAGCAGGGAAGACGACCACCGTGCGGATTCTGGCCACGCTGACCCGCCCCGACGCCGGCCAGGCCAGGGTGGCGGGCTGCGACATCGTCCGTGATCAGCATCGGCTGCGCCGCCGCATCGGCCTGACCGGCCAGTACACCGGGCTGGACGCGCTGCAGACAGGAGAGGAGAACCTGTGCATGGTGGCCCGCCTGTCCGGGCTGAGGCCCCGGCAGGCCCGGCGCCGGGCCGCCGCGCTGCTGGAGCAGTTCGGCCTGGCCGAGGCCGCCCGGCGGCGGATCGCCACCTATTCCGGCGGCATGCGGCGGCGGCTTGACCTGGCCGCGACCCTGCTCACCGAGCCTTCAGTGATCTTCCTCGACGAGCCGACCACCGGCCTCGACCTGCCGAGCAGGCTGGCGCTGTGGCAGGTCATCACCGAACTCGGCGGATCCGGCGTGACGACGGTGCTGACCACGCAGTACCTGGAGGAAGCCGACCAGCTCGCCGACCAGATCGTCGTCATCGACGCCGGGAAAGTGGTAGCGGAAGGTACCCCGGCCGAGCTCAAGGACCAGGTAGCAGGCCAGCACCTGGAACTGATCCTCGCCAGCAGGCCCGTGTTCGACGAGATCGAACGCACCGCCGCCGGGCGGGTCGTAGCGGCCGACCCTGGCCAGCTGCTGATCAGCGTCGCCACCGACGGAAGTGCCGTGGACGTACGGCGGCTGCTCGATGAGCTCGATCCGCGCCGGGTGGCGGTAGAGAAATTCAGCGTCCGCGGCGCCACCCTCGACGACGTGTTTCTCGCCCTGACCGGCGAGCCGCCCCAGGCCGTCGACGCCGGGCGCCACGGCAGCACTGACAAGGAGGTCACCGGTGTCTGACACCGCCATCGAAGTCCCCGCATTCCGGGCCGCCCGGCCCGCCCCGGCTCTGGCCAGCATCCCGGTCATGACCGCGCGGTGCGTCCGGCTGAGCCGGCGCAACGTTGACGCGCTGATCACCGCGCTGGTCCTGCCCATCGTGCTGATGCTGATGTTCGTCTACCTGTTCGGCGGCGCCATAGCCACCGGGACCAGCTACGTGCAATACGTGGTCCCCGGGGTGGTGCTGCTGTGCGCCGGATTCGGCGCGGCGAACACGGCGGTCAGCGTCTGCCAGGACATGACCGGCGGCATCGTCGACCGGTTCCGGTCCCTCGACGTGCCCGGGCAGGCGATCCTGGCCGGCCACGTGGCCGCCAGCACCGTGCGGAACGCGGTGTCGACGCTGCTGGTGTTCGGCGTGGCGCTGCTGATCGGGTTCCGGCCGCATGCCGGCCCGCTGGACTGGCCCGCGGCCGCGGGTATCTTGCTGCTGTTCGTCCTGGCCATCTCCTGCCTGGCCGCTGCGGCCGGGCTGCTGGCCAGATCGGCCGAGGCTGCCAGCGGATTCGCGTTCGCGGTGATTTTCCTGCCGTACCCGAGCAGCACGTTCGTGCCCATCCACACCATGCCGGCCTGGCTCCAGGGCTTTGCCCGCAACCAGCCGGTCACCCCGGTCGTGGAGACCCTGCGCGGCCTGCTGCTCGGTACCCCGCTCGGCGCCAGCCCCTGGCACGCGGTGGCCTGGTGCGGCGGCATCATCGCCGGGGCCGCGGCCCTGTCCGGCGTCCTGTTCCGGCACCGCACCGCCTAGGAAGAACAACCCCAGCGAGGTGCTTTACGCAGCCGGCCGGGCCACTCTGGCAGCGGCGTCCAGTGTGGTCCTGGGCGCCGCGCCCGGGGCTGGGCTAGGCCCGGTACAGTTCGGCGACGCGGAAGGCCAGGTCCAGGGACTGGCCGCGGTTCAGCCTGGGATCACAGGCGGTCTCGTACCGGGACGTGAGGTCGTCCTCGGTGAGGCCGTGGCTGCCGCCGACGCACTCGGTCACGTCGTCGCCGGTGAACTCGATGTGGATCCCGCCGGGATGGGTGCCGAGCGAGCGGTGCACCTCGAAAAAGCCCGTGACCTCGGTGAGGATGTCCTCCACGTGCCGGGTCTTGCGCCCGTCGGGCGCCTCGATCGTGTTGCCGTGCATCGGGTCGCAGACCCAGACCACCTGCGCGCCGCTCGCCGCGACCTTCTCGGCGATGGGTGGCAGGCAGGACCTGATCCGGGACGCGCCCATGCGGGTGATGAACGTGAGCCTGCCCGGCTCGTTGTCCGGGTTGAGCGCCTCGATCAGGGACAGGGCATCCTGCGGCGTCGTGGACGGCCCCAGCTTGACGCCGATCGGGTTGCGGAGATGACGGAACAACTCCACGTGCGCTCCGTCCACCGCCCGGGTGCGCTCGCCGATCCAGGGGAAGTGGGCGGAGGTGTCGTAGGGCAGCCCGGTCCGTGAGTCGATGCGGGTCAGAGCCCGTTCGTACTCCAGCAGCAGGGCCTCGTGGCTGGAGTAGAACTCCACCGTGCGGAACTCGGCGGGGTCGGTGCCGCTGGCATGCATGAAGGTCAGCGCGCGATCGATCTCCCCGGCGAGGGCCTCGTAGCGGCGGCCCGCCGGGCTGGCCGCGACGAAGTCGGTGTTCCACGTGTGCACCTGGCGCAGGTCGGCGTAGCCGCCCTGGGTGAAAGCACGGCAGAGGTTGAGCGTTGCCGCCGAATAGTGGCAGGCGCGCAGTAGTCGCTGTGGATCGGGCGTCCTGGCCTCGGCGGTGAACTCGAGGCCGTTGACGGCGTCGCCGCGGTAGACAGGAAGCTCGGTCCCGTCGCGGACCTCCGTGTCCTGGGACCGGGGCTTGGCAAACTGGCCGGCCAGGCGGCCGATCTTGACCACGGGCACGCTGGCGGCGTAGGTGAGGATGACCGCCATCTGCAGCAGCGTGCGCAGCTTGCCCCGGATCGCGTCAGCGGTCGATCCGGCGAACGTCTCCGCGCAGTCGCCGCCTTGCAGCACGAAGGCCTCGCCGCGGGCCACCGCGGCCAGCCGCTGGGTCAAGCTGTCACATTCGCCCGCGAACACCAGTGGCGGGATCCGGGCGATTTCGCTGGTGACCGCCGCCACCGCCGCCTGGTCGGGCCACTGTGGCTGCTGCGCCACGGGAAGGTCACGCCATGCGTCGAGCACACCGAGATCCATGCCGTCAGGGTATGCTGCCGGGCCGCGGCGGCCCGGTCAGCCCCGCCGGGTGAGCCGGACCTGATCAAGCGGCGGTGCGGGCATCGGCGCCCCCCGGTAGCCGGGCACCGCGCCGAAGCGCTGTCCCCGGGCCCAGTCGCGCGCCGCATCGGCGATGTCGTCCGGCGTGCGGCCCACGAAGTTCCACCACATCAGCAACGTCTCGCCCAGCGGCTCGCCGCCCAGCAGGAAGAGCCTGGTGCCGCCGCGTGCGGTGATCGCCACGGACTCGCGTTCGGATGGCAGGTACAGCAGGCTGCCGGGGGCAAGCTCGGTCCCGCCCGCGAGGGCCGTTCCGAATGCTGCAAAGATCACGTGCTCATGGGACGGCGTCAGCGGTATGGTGCCGCGGGCGTCCACCGCGCCAACGGTGACGCCCGCCTCGGCGGTAACCCCGGCCCCGCTGGTGGTTCCCGCCCGGCCCACGGCTCCGCTGGGCGTCCCGCTCCGTCCGGCCGCCTCGCTGGGGAGCCGGGTGCGCTGGGAGCCCGGGCGCGCTGGGGGAGCCCGCCCGGCGCTCAGCCGACGAGGGTCTTGACGGCGCTGGTCAGCTCGGTCAGCGCTGACTTGGCGTCAGCGAAGAACATGCTGGTCTTCGGGTTGACGTAGAGCTCGTTGTCGATGCCGGCGTAGCCATGCCCCATCGACCTCTTGATGACGATGATGCTCTTGGCCTGGTCCACATCGAGGATGGGCATGCCCGAGATGGCGGTGCCCGGCCGGCGCGCGGCGGGGTTGGTCACGTCGTTCGCGCCGATCACCAGCGCCACGTCGGCGCGGGCGAACTCGGGGTTGATCTCGTCCATCTCTTTGAGCAGCGGGTAGGGCACGTTCGCCTCGGCGAGCAGCACGTTCATGTGCCCGGGCATGCGACCGGCCACCGGGTGGATGGCGTAGCTGACCTCGGCGCCGCGCTCTTCAAGCAGCGCGGCCAGCTCGGCGACCTGGTGCTGTGCCTGGGCGGCGGCGAGGCCGTAGCCGGGCACGATGATGATCTTCTGGGCGTAGGCGAGCTGGATGGCCGCGTCGTCGGCCTGGATCGACCGCACGTCCCCGCCCGGTCCCTCGACCGCCGGGCCGGTATCGCCGGTGCCGAATCCGCCGATCATGATGTTGGTCAGCGAGCGGTTCATCGCATCGGCCATCAGCTTGGTGAGGATGCTGCCCGAGGCGCCCACCAGGGCCCCGGCGATGATCAGCGCCCAGTTACCGATCACGAAGCCGGCCATCGCCACCGCGGTGCCGGTGAACGCGTTCAGCAGCGAGATCACCACCGGCATGTCCGCGCCGCCGATCGGCAGCACCATGGTCACGCCGAACGCCAGCGCGGCCAGGATGATGATGATCATGACGGGCACGCTCGGCGTGGCGATCATGTAGATGCCGCCGCCGACGGCGACCACCGCCGCGGCGGTGTTGACGAGCCGCGAGCCGGGGAAGGTGAACGGCGCCGAGTTGATCAGGCCCTGCAGCTTCCCGGCGGCGATGATCGACCCGGAGAACGTCACCGCTCCGATCAGCACGTCGAGGATCACGAAGATCGTGACCGACTCCGCCACGCCGGCCGTCCCCCCGGCCAGCCGGACGTACTCGTTGACCGCGACCAGCGCGGCGGCGCCGCCGCCGACCGCGTTGAAGAGGCTGACCAGTTTCGACGGTGCGCGCCGCGTACAGGCCGGCTCCTGCCCCGATGAGCGCACCCGTGATCATCACGATCCAGCCGGTGGCGGTGACCGTCCCGGCGTGGATGACCAGGGCGAACGTGGTGCCGATCGCCAGCACCATGCCCGCGGTGGACACCTGGTTGCCGCGCCGCGCCGAGGCGGGGGAATTCATCAGGTGCAGCCCGAGCACGAAACAGGTCGCGGCCGCGACGTAAAGGAGCTGGGTGATCCAGTTGAAAGCGCTCATGCGCGGCCGCCGGTGCCCTGCTTCGCCGCGCTCTGCCCGTTCCCCGATACCTGGGCCGGCGGGTCACCGGCGGGCACGGGCGTGCGGGCCCGGCGGAACATCTTGAGCATCCGCCCGGTGACCACGTAGCCGCCGACCACGTTCATGGCGGCGAACGCGGCGGCCACAAAGGCGAGGATGTAGCCGAGAGCGTTGTTCGCGGTCACCGCGATGAGCATGGCGCCCACGAGCACGATCCCGTGGATCGAGTTGGCGGCCGACATCAGCGGCGTGTGCAGGGTCGCGGGTACCTTGCTGATGACCTCGAAACCCACCAGCAGCGCGAGCACGAAGATCGTGACGTCGGTGAGCAACTGCGTCGTCACTGGGTATCTCCCTCGGGGGCCTCGGCGAGCAGGGCCGCGGTGGCGGGGTGGACCACCTTCCCGCCGTGGGCGATCACGACCCCCGCCTGGATGTCGTCGGAAACGTCGATGGCCAGTTCGCCGTCGGACACCATGTGCAGCAGCAGCGAACTGACGTTGCGCGCGAACGCGGCCGACGCCGCGGCGGGCACCGTGGCGGGCAGGTTGCCGGCGCCGATCACGGTGACCCCGTTCTCGGTCACGATCGTCTCGCCCGGCACCGAGCCAGCCACGTTTCCGCCGAGAGGGCCCGCTCCCATGTCCACGATCACCGAGCCGGCCGCCATCGCCTTGAGCGCCTCGCCGGTGACCAGCAGCGGCGGCCGCCGGCCCGGGACCTGTGCGGTGGTGATCACCACGTCGTGACGGGCGATGTGGCCGGCCAGCTCGGCCTGCTGCGCCTGCCGCTCGTCCTCGGTCAGCGCCCGGGCGTAGCCGCCCTCGCCGGCCGCGGCACCCACCGAGGTCAGCTCGACGAAGCTGGCGCCCAGCGACTCGACCTCGGTTTTCGTCTGCGGCCGCACGTCGTAAGCGGAGACCACCGCGCCGAGCCGCTTGGCCGTCCCGATCGCCTGCAGGCCGGCCACGCCAGTGCCCAGAATCAGCACCTTGGCCGGCCGCGCGGTGCCCGCCGCGGTGATGAGCAAGGGGAAGAACCTGCCAAACGCGCTGGCCGCGACGATCGCGGCCTTATAGCCCGCCACGTTCGCCTGGGAGGTCAGGGCGTCCATCGCCTGCGCCCTCGGCAGCGTGCGGGGCAGCCCGTCCATGCTGATCACGGTGACCCCGCGGTCGGCGAGCCCGGCCACGAACGCGGGATCCACCAGCGGATTCAGCATCCCAAGCACGGCCTGGCCTGATCGCAGCGCGCTGACAACGTGCTCGTCCGGCCGGCTCAGCGTGATGACGAGGTCGGCGCCGGTCACCAGTTCGTCGCGGGATACGATGGCCGCGCCGGCCTCGGCGTACGCGCTGTCGGCGAACCAGGCACCAGCACCCGCGCCGGACTGCACGAGCACGTCAAGGCCCGCCCCGCGCAGCCGCGCGAGCATCTCGGGAACGAGCGCCACCCGGCGTTCGCCGGGCGCGGTCTCCTTCAGGACCCCTACCTTCATGGGCACGACCTCATGACTTCCGGGAGGTAAGCAGTGCACAGCGTTTGACTCGCGCGTCACGCGAGTACGCCGTAAAGTCCCGTCACGCCGAGATGTCCGGACATGATGGCACAGCACCAGTATGGCTGCCCTGCCTCACTGCCCGGCCCGGGTACCGCTAGCTCACCCACGCAAACCCCCTAGGGGGTAGCCGGCATCAGTTAGTGCGGCGGAGGGTGGCGCTAATCTTCTCGCTGGCCGCGATCACCGCGGCGGCATGCAACCTGCCTGGTGAACGGGTTAGCCGCTCGATCGGGCCGGACACCGACGCGGCCGCGATGACCTTTCCCCCCTGGCCGCGGACCGGAGCGGACACCGACGCGACGCCCGGCTCGCGCTCGGCCACGCTGGCCGCCCAGCCCCGGCGGCGGACCTGGGCCAGCGCGGTTGCGGTGAACTTGGCGCCGCGCAGTCCGCGGTGCATGCGCTCGGGCTCCTCCCACGCCAGCAGGATCTGGGCGGCGGATCCGGCGGTCATCGGCAGGACCGCCCCGATCGGGACCGTGTCGCGCAGCCCGGTCGCCCGCTCCGCAGCGGCCACGCAGATCCGGGCGTCGCCCTGCCGCCGGTACAGCTGGGCACTTTCGCCGGTGATGTCGCGCAACTGGGCAAGAATGGGCTGCGCGATCGCGAGCAGCCGGTCCTCGCCCGCCGCGGTGGCCAGCTCGGTGATCCGGGGCCCGAGGACGAACCGGCCCTGGCTGTCCCGGGTCAGCACGCGGTGCCGTTCCAGCGCCACCGCAAGCCGGTGCGCGGTCGGCCTGGCCAGCCCTGTGGCCGCGACCAGCTGGGCGAGCGAGGCTGGGCCGGCTTCGAGAGCGTTCAAGACGGCAACCGTCTTGTCCAGAACTCCCACTCCGCTAGAGTTGTCCATGGTCCGATACTGCCGTCTCGAAGTTCGAGACGCAACTTTCGCGGGCCCTCGCTGTTCCGCCGCCGGTCCGCCCCGGTCCGGCAGGCAGTCGGCGGCCCGTTGCCGGGAGAGAGGAACTCCGATGGGGCGCACGCTCGCGCAGAAGATCTGGGACTCCCACGTCGTCCGGAGCGCCGACGGCGAACCCGATCTGCTCTACATCGACCTGCACTTGGTGCACGAGGTCACCAGCCCGCAGGCGTTCGACGGCCTCCGGCTTGCCGGGCGGGGGGTCCGCAGGCCGGACCTGACGGTCGCGACCGAGGACCACAACGTCCCGACCACCGGAGTCACCGGCCCGGACCTGCCGCTGCGCGGCCCTGACAGCCCGGTGACCGATCCGGTGTCGCGGGTCCAGGTCGAGGCGCTGCGCAAGAACTGCGCCGAGTTCGGCGTTCGGCTGCACCCGATGGGTGACGCAAGCCAGGGGATCGTCCACGTCATCGGCCCGCAGCAGGGCCTGACCCTGCCCGGCATGACGATCGTCTGCGGCGACTCGCACACCAGCACGCACGGCGCGTTCGGCGCCCTGGCGTTCGGGATCGGGACCAGCGAGGTCGAGCACGTGCTCGCCACCCAGACCCTGCCCCAGGCCAGGCCGGCCGGCATGGCGGTGACCGTCACCGGCCGCCTCCCGTACGGCGTGACCGCCAAGGACCTGATCCTGGCCGTGATCGCGCAGATCGGCACCGGTGGCGGAGCCGGCCACGTGATCGAGTACCGCGGCGAGGCGATCGAGCAACTGTCGATGGAGGGGAGGATGACGGTCTGCAACATGTCCATCGAGGCGGGGGCGCGGGCCGGGCTGGTCGCCCCGGACGAGACAACCTTCGGCTACCTGCGTGGACGGCCCCGCGCCCCGCGGGGAGCGGCCTGGGACGAGGCGGTCGGCTACTGGCGGACGCTGCCGACCGACCCCGGCGCCGCGTTCGACCGTGCGGTCACGCTGGACGGCTCCGCCCTCACTCCGTTCGTGACCTGGGGCACCAACCCGGGCCAGGCGGCGCCCCTCGCTTCGGCCGTCCCTGACCCGGCCGGGTTCGGCGACCCCACGGCGCGGGCCTCGGCCGAGCGTGCCCTGCGCTACATGGCCCTGGAGCCCGGCACCAAGCTCACCCAGATCAGCGTCGACACGGTCTTCGTCGGGTCATGCACGAACGGGCGGCTCGAGGACCTTAGGGCCGCCGCCGATGTGCTGCGTGGCCGGACCGTCGCCACGGGAGTCCGGATGCTGGTCGTGCCCGGCTCGATGGAGGTCAAGGCCGCGGCCGAGCGCGAGGGACTGGCCGGGGTGTTCACCGCGGCCGGGGCGGAGTGGCGGTCCGCGGGATGCTCCATGTGCCTGGGCATGAACCCCGACCGGATGGCACCCGGCGAGCGCAGCGCGTCCACGTCGAACCGTAACTTCGAGGGCCGCCAGGGCAAGGGCGCACGCACGCACCTTGTCTCGCCGCAGGTCGCCGCCGCCACGGCGGTCACCGGCAAGCTGACCGCCCCGGCCGATCTGTAAACGACGTCGTAAGGAGTCTCAGCCATGCAGCCATTCACCAGCCTCACCGGCCGGGCTGTTTCACTGCGCCGCGGCGAGGTCGACACCGACCAGATCATTCCCGCCGAATACCTGAAGCGGGTCAGCCGTACCGGTTTCGGCGACGGTCTCTTCGCGGCCTGGCGCGCGGACCCTGATTTCGTCCTCAACCAGCCGTACGCGGAAGGCGCCGAGATCCTCATCGCCGGTCCCGACTTTGGCATCGGATCATCCCGTGAGCATGCCGTCTGGGCCCTCCTCGACTACGGGTTCAAGGTGGTCATATCGGCGCGTTTCGGAGACATTTTCCGTAATAATGCTGCCCAGGCCGGCCTGCTTGCCGTGCGTTTGCCTGCCGCGACCGTGACCGCCCTGGCCGACGCGGTCGAGGCCGATCCCGGCACCGTGGTGACCGTGGACCTCGCCGGCCGCGAGGTACGAACTGCGCAGCACCCCGGTGGCCCCGTGCTGCTGCGTGCGCCGGTCGAGATCGACGACTACACGCGGTGGCGGCTGATGGAAGGTCTTGACGACATATCGCTGACCTTGCGTAGTTCCGAAGAGATCGCCCGGT
>WNFJ01211681.1_pt1 | contig 14549 bp, 12 predicted proteins | sample 5400461 | NCBI WGS metagenome assembly WNFJ01 (sample SAMN13153349, study PRJNA577476) | soil metagenome | isolation source: 115 cm saprolite on Douglas fir-dominated hillslope | place: USA:California | collected 2013-09-17 | reverse complement strand
GCCGGTGACCGGTTTCCACTCGACAATCGAAAGCCCGGATTCGGTGAGGCGCGTGGCGCCGCCGACCAGCACCATGATCGCGATCAGCACGGCGATCGAGAGCAACCACCATCTGATGGCGCGGTTGTCTGGAACTTGTCGCGCGGGAATAACGGTCATCGAAGCTGCGCTTGAATGAATTTACAGGCACCTTATAGTCCGCCCCTTCCGGCGCGCAAGGCGCGCAACCGAAGCGAGCTACACATTTCCGCCATGACGATACGCACCCGCAAACTCATTGGAACCATCGCCTTGTTGTTGTTGGTAGTGGTGTGGTCGTTGATGGGAATGACGGTAGCGCAGACGCCGTGGCTCGCGAATTCCGGGCTGTTGCAGGCAATCTTCTATGTCGTGGCCGGCATCGGATGGGTGCTGCCGGCAATGCCGATCATCAGCTGGATGGCGCGGCCGGACGCTTAAGCCCTGGTGCCGCGAGCGCCGTTCGCCGCAGCGAAGGTGACGCCCGAAAGAATCACGCGCATGGCGCGCAGCGAACGCTGTCGTCCATCCCAGGCGATGCGCGGAAGCGCATGAAGATTGGTTCGGCCTTCCGCTTCCACGACGCCCGATATCGCCGACGCCGCACTGGCGAAGCCGGCCTCGTCCGCCATCGCGACATGCTGCCGGCGAAAGGCCGCGCGATCGCCGAACGGATAGGCGAAATGCCTGACATCGCGGTGAAACACGGCTTGCGCGACCGCCCTCCCCATCGTCATTTCGCGCAACGCATCGGCATCTTTCAGGTTCGACAGGATCGGATAGTTGACCGTCGCACTTCCGATCGTCACCAGCGGATCGGCCGCGAGTTTCGCCAGATCGTTCCAGTCCATCGATGCATCGCGTGCGACCGCGGCGAGGTCGACCGAGTATCGCGTGCAGAGGTCCTTGATCGCTGACGAAAGAGCGGGAGGCGCGAGCGAACGCATCCAATTCTCGAGAAACTCATAGAGCCGATACTTCTCGGCCGTGCTCGCGATGTCGAAATGGCGTTCCTTGCGATCTATCTCGAGGCGGAGGCGATTTTCGCGTCCAATCATTTGTTCAAGTGCGAGCCACCATGCTTCGCCCAGCCCATCCGGAAACGCCGTCGGCACGTAAACGGTAAAGGGCACGCCGTGGCGCGACAACACCGGATAGGCTGACGTCATCAGATCCTTGTAGCCGCCGTCGAACGTCAGGCAGACAAATCGCCTTGGCGAGGCCAGTGTGACCGCCCTCCGGCAAACCTCGTCCATTGAAACGATATCGAACTTCCAGCGCTTCAACGCCCGGATCGTTCGATCGAGAAATCTCGGCGTGATCTCGTGAGATCTGAGCGGCTGAAAACGCGCGGCGCGCGGCGGGCGCACACGTTCAAACCGCAGAACGACGCCGGCGCCGCCGATCCGCCGTCCACTCAGCCACCCGGAGCCGCTGAAATAGGCCAGTTCCAGTCGCAGGCTCGTCAAGAATCTGTTGTCGGATGATGGCAACGTCCCGCCCCTCAACGCGGCTGGCCCCGCCCCACCGGAGCCGCATTGTCCTTACTCTTTGTTGACATTACGTCGGGCATCAACCGCGCCAAGCGTCTGGTGAAGCATAATCAGGCGCTTTTTCACATGGCGAAAAGCTGAGAAGCGCGCTTCACCGCTGACTGACCGAAGCGGAGAACCCTCAACTCCGTTGGCGCCCCATCGCTATTTCGAAGAGACCAAAGAGCGCAAAATTATGGCTCCCTCCCTCTGCGGCAGAGCCGCAGCTTCCCGGTACAGCGCAATCACTACCGAACAAAATCTCGCCTGCTGGCTATCTGCTACTTTCGAGCCCTGTATCAAGTCGAGGTCGCTCTTGGTTACTCCCTTTGCGGCGAGTCTGCTCGAAAGTTTCGACCAGAGATCCTTACCCGGCGCATCGGCATCAGGCCGCTCTGCAGCGGTACGAATAATTCGTTCCTCAACATCCAGCTCACGCTTTGAAAGCGCCTGCGGCATCAAGTCGTCGTAAAGCGCCCCACTTCTCGCGAAATTGTAGCAACTCGCCGGATTTTGCTTCTGTAACGCAACAAGTTGATCGGCTATCAAATTTCCAAGATCGATAAGAACGTCATCATCGGCCAAATGGCGATTAGCGGATATTACATCCGCCAGCTTGTCACGCAAAAACGAAATTGCTTCCGTTTCAGTCTTTCCAGCGACAAACGCGTCATAATACGAACTCACCATGTCATTGTAGTCTTTCGGGAACCGCGCACTAACCGCCGCGTAAACGCCGGTGTTCTCCGCAAGCGATTTAGAAAACGATTCCTTGGAAGCGTCGGGCGGCAACCCCGAAAAAGCGAAGTCAGAACCGTTTGACACCTTTGTAATGACCCCCGATTTCAAAAGCTCCGCTTCAGATGGCTTCCACATATCCGAGCTTGGCGTGGCAAGCGCACGAGCGATGAATTGAGCATTATGCCCCGTTTCGGTGAAGATCCTCCGTTGACCTTGCAATTCTGGCGAGTCTTCCTGGTCTTCACCTGCAAATGATCCGCGATGGAACCCTAGTACCGCGCCGTGCAGGAGAACGCGTTCGGCACCGCCAGAAAACGCAAGCGTGCACGCCGACAGGCATTTCGCCGAAACGTATGTGTTCAAAAGACCGTCTTTGATGAGCTTATATAGCTTCTCCCCCTCCCCGATGCGGCCCCCAACACTGTTGAGATGAACAACGCGGATTTGACGCGATGCTCGCAGAATTTTTTTGAAATCGTCTGCAAGACCATACTTTATCCCTCCGGTTATCTCCGCCTCTGTTCCGTTCCTCATCACCCGTATGAAATATTCCGGAACATCAGGATCGTCCATAAACGCCACGCGTGACGCTTCCGTCACCTGCGGGATTGCGGACGTAACGATGGCAGCAGCAAGTTGAAAGAAAGCGACCACCGCTAAGAGCTTTGCGACACCGGCCCAGGGCGCGCGCTCGAGCCTACGCGATTTGCGTTCAATATACTGGTTGGCCGATCGCCAAACACTGACCCACTGCCAAACCGATATTGCAATAGATATGAGCCATACGCCCAAAATGAAAGCGAACACATGCGTGGGCTGGAAACCCGACTTAGACTCGTAGACAGCGGAAAGGCCAAGAGGAATCAGCGCAATTACGAAATTGCCAATCAGGCCGAATACCCAATACGAAACAGGGAGGGGATATTCCCCTCGCCAATTTTTGGCGACGAAGTTGTTGTATTTGTGCGCTGACCGCTTTCCCGGTGTAATTTGCTGCGGTGTTTCAACCGCAGTGGACTCAACACTGCTAGGAATCTTCGAACGCGAAAAGAGCGCCTCCTTCATCGCCCCCGCCAGAAAAAACAGGAGCGTTAAAATTCCGGCGGAGCCGATTATGCGACCGATATTTTCGGCTTCGTTGCCATTCCAAGGGAGAAACTGTTTACCGCGCCATTCAAAAGCGATGTCCGCAGCACAAATTAGGACCCCCACCGTCAAGCCGTATAGTGCCCAACGTCCCTTCACGCGCCTGCGTTGGTTTAACGTGCCGGAAGTCTCGAAAGAATCGAAAACCTCTGGAACTTGCCTCCAGTTTTGAAAACCTTCTCGCCAAATGAGAACGTTCTCGAGATTCTCGTAGTTCCTGAGCTTTTTCCTTAACTCGGCAGTTCCGAGGGGGCCGTATTGACCTCTCAGATCCTGCAAATACCACTCGACCGCCATAGTGCGCGCGCCCCCCGCAAAAGGCTCCCCAGAGGCGCTATGATAGACGATACTCGCCGTGGTAGAAATGGCGAAATGAACGAAGAGGCTTGCCGCGCCTATTGTAGAAAACGCAATTGAAGTTGTCCCCGCAAACGCTCGCGACCGCCGGCCTCAGGCAGCCACCACCTGCGGGCCGGGCTCGACCGCATCCGAGGGCTGCGCCGGTTTGCTCAGCATTGTCACCTCAGCGAAGCCCACTGCTCGCAACTGGTCGCACATCAGGGTGCGGGCGTCGGCGGTCATCGAGGCATCCGGCACCACCACGGCACGCGCCTGCGCCGTCAGCAACTCCGCGGACAGGTCGGAGGCGGTGCCGGCATCCAGCAACACATGGTCATAGACCCGCAGCAGCGCGTCGATCGCAAGCGTGAGCCGCCGCGATAACAGCAAGGCGCGGTCCGAGCCGGGGCGGCCGGCGCTCACGAGGTGAACCCGCGACAGCCGGTCCTTGGTGATCACTTGCGAAAAAGAGGCTTCCCCCAGCATCAATTCCGCCAGCCCCGGCGCTGATGGATCGACCGATGCGGACGAGATGGTCGGCGACGCTGCCGATAAATCGACCACTACTACTCTTGCGTCACGCGCGATCAGGCGCGCCAGCCTCAGCGCCGTCAGCGTGATGCTCTCGCTCGAAGCGGTGCCGAGAATCGTGACCTTGCGGGCCGCCTCGCCTGCGCCGCGCAAATCGCCGGCGACTTGCTCGATTTCCGTGAGTTCTGGCGCAATCTCGATGCGAGGTTCGCTCTGAATCTCCGGACGGCTCGCGGCGAATACAGGTGCGGGATCGGCGAGCGTGGCGGCCGCCTGAGCGCGGACCGCAGCCGGTGGGGATGCGAATGCGGCCGCCGCGCGCGGCGCGGTCATGCGCAGCAATTCGTCGGTTGCGATCGCGCCGGCGCTGAGCATCAAGGTCGCCAAGGTCGCGATCAGCACGATCGGCAGCTTCTTCGGATAGGCCGGGGTGTTGGAAACGCTGGCGCGGGAAATGATCCGGCCATCCGCCGGCGCGGCGACGATATTCTCGCGGGTGTTGGCCTCGCGATATTTCGCCAGATAGGATTCCAGCAGGTCGCGCTGCGCCTTGGCTTCCCGCTCGAGCGCGCGAAGCCGGACGTCCTGGTCGTTGGTCGAGGTCGCCTGTTTCTTCAATTGATCGAGGCTGGCGCTCAGGTCTTCGACCCTGCCGCCGGCAATGCGCGCATCATTGTCCAGCGCGCGGGAGATCTTGCTCGCTTCTTCGCGAAGCTGAGTGTCGATGTCCGCAAGCTGCGCCTTCAGCTCCTTGATGCGCGGATGGCCGTCGAGCAGCGTCGATGACTGCCCCGCAAGTTGCGCGCGCAGGGTGGCGCGCTGTTCGGACAGCCGGCGGGTCAGTTCGGAGTTGAGAGCCTCGGAACTCTCGATCGGCCTGCCGCTCTGCAGCATCTCACGGATCAGCCGTGCTTTCGACTCCGCGTCGGACTTCTGGGCGCGTGCGTTGTTCAACTGCGCATTCAGTTCGCCCATCTGCTGGTTCGAGGCATGGTTGGTGCCGACGAACAGGCTCGATTTCGAGCGAAAGTCCTCGACGCGGGATTCTGCCTCCGCGACCTTCTTGCGCAGATTGTCGATTTCGCCGGACAGCCGCTGCCCGGCGGATTTGGCCTGCTCCTGCCGCGCGCCCTGCTGCAACACCAGATAGCTTTCGGCGATCGAGTTAGCGACGCGCGCCGCCAGTTCCGGATCGCTCGACTGGAATTCGATGACGATAAGGCGCGAATTATCCACAGCATACGCGGTGAAGCGGTCGAAATAGGCGTCGAGCGCGCGCTCCTCCGGCGTCAGCGAAAACAGATCGCGACCGATTCCGAACAACGCCAGCAGCGACTTCACGGGCGAAAAGCCCTGCAGCACCGGATCGAATTCCGGGCGTTCGGCCAGCTTGTTCTTCTTGACGATTTCGCGCGCGAGATCGCGGGACAGCAATAGCTGAACCTGGCTGGTAACGGCCTCCGCGTCGAGCGCGTTGCGCTCCTCGTTGCGCTCGCCGTTCGGCCGCGGGATCACGTTCTCGCGTCCGTCGATCAGGATGCGCGCTTCGGATTTGTATCGCGGAGTAACCAGATTGACGGCGGCAATCGAGAGCACGGCCGCAAGCAGCGTCGGGGCGATGATCCAGCCCCTGTTGCGCACTAGCGCCTGGCCAGGCGTGCGCAAATCGAGATCGGCCGATACGGACGCGGGAGCCGGTTTGTAGGGGGCTGGCGCAAGCCTTGAGAGGGCCCTTCGGACCAAGGCGTTGTCCGTGCCTCCACGCCAGAACGCTAGACGCATCGCACACTCCCGCAGACGCCACGACCCCACCAAGCCCTGCGATTACACTTCATTAAGGTTGCCGCCGGGTTAATTCACCCCGTTTATCCGCTTGCGATATTGGGCCCTGGGCCGCTGCGCTCATGCTTTGTTAACCATGAAAGTTCTTAATCGAAATCAATACTTGCCTGGGTCTGATCATGCCCGCGATCCCAGATCGGCCGCTTCGTATCCTGCACGCGGTGCGCGCGCCGGTCGGCGGAGTCTTCCGTCACATCCTGGATCTCGCCAACGGACAAGCCGATCGCGGCCACCACGTCGGCATTGTCGCAGACAGCCTCACCGGCGGCGAACGCGCTGACGCGGCGCTGGCGGAGATCGCGCCCCGTCTCAAGCTTGGCGTTCAGCGTCTCGCTATTCGCCGCAATCCCGGGCCCGCCGACGTCCTGGTATGGGCGCGCTTTATGCGCCTGATCCGGCGGCTGAAGCCGGACGTTCTGCATGGCCACGGCGCCAGGGCCAGCGCCTTCCTGCGCATGAAAGCCCGTTCAAAAGGCATCCTTCGCGTCTATACGCCGCATGGCGGCGCGCTGCATTATCCGCCCAACACGTTCAAGGGCGCGCTCTACAGCCGGCTCGAACGCGCGCTGATGAACTCTACCGATCTGTTCCTGTTCGAGAGCGCGTTCGCGCGCGATACCTATCAGCGCATCATCGGCACCCCGACCGGGCTGGTGCGCTGCGTGTTCAACGGCGTGACCGCGGACGAATTCGACGCGATCGTCAGGGCGGCTGACGCCACCGATATCATCTATGTCGGCGAGTTCAGTCATATCAAGGGCGCGGACCTCCTGATCGATGCGGTGGCGCGACTTCACTCCGACGGCAAACCGGTCACGCTGACGCTTGCCGGTGACGGCGAGGACCTTGAGAATCTCAAAACTCAAACCCAAAAACTCGGTCTCACCGAAGCGGTGCGCTTCCTCGGCCACGTCAAGGCGCGATACGGCTTCTCCAAGGGTAAGCTGCTGGTTGTTCCGTCGCGCGGCGATTCGATGCCCTATGTCGTGATCGAGGCGGCCGCGGCCGGCACTCCGATGGTCGCCGCTAATGTCGGCGGCATCCCGGAAATTTTCGGTTGCTATACCGATGCGCTGTTTGCCCCCAATATCGTGGGCGCGATGGCGGACGCGATCGAGACCGCGCTGGAAGATCCCGGCACCGCCCAGGTGCGGGCAAGATCGCTGCGAGAAAGAGTCTTTCTGCATTTTTCGCAGAAGGCGATGGTCGAAGGGGTATTGGCGGGTTACCGCGACGCGATTGCCGATCGCCATGTCCTATGTCGTTAAGGCGGCACTCCGGACCTAGTCGCCCAAAAATCCGCACCAGTATCGCTGTGCCGACCGGGGCGCGTATGCCGGCGATAGTCCGAATGAGATTGACGCGCGTGTCCAGGCTTTCATCAAACCGGCGATCAAAGCGGGCCCTTCCAACTCGCGCGGAAAATCCGCGCGCTGCATGTGTCCCGTTTGCACGTCGGGGCGATATCGAGTCGGGGACGGGATGTTCATCCCTGGCTCGCTGCCAACAGAATGACACCACGGTGACCGATGGCGAATATCGGGGTAAAGTTCGGGAGGCGGGAGTCTTCGATCAGCTCGGCGCGCAAGCTGTCGAGAATCAGCCAGCGGCCGTCGAGGCGTGCGGCGAGTACGGCGTGGTCCTGCCGGATGGCGCGGTCGCGAACCAATACCACCCGCAGATCATCAATCGGAAAGCCGGCATCCCGTAACGCGACGTATTTGGCAATCGCGTAGTCCTCGCAATCGCCTTTTGCGGTAGCAAAAGTGGCAAGCGGCGCGCTCCAGCGATCCGCCTCGCCGTATTGCGAGAAATCCGTAACGTATCGGATGGCCGCGTTGACGCCGCGGTTGGCTTCATCAAGCTGGGCGCGGCCGGACTTTGACTTGACCGCGTCGATCAGCCGCAGAAATTGAGCGGCATACGAAGGGCAGCCGTCAGCATCGGCCCGGCATCGCTCCAGAACCTTTTCTTCTTTGATGATGTCTGATTCTACGCCCCGCCACTTGCGCGAGGGTAAACCTTCGGGAGCGCGAAACGGGAACAGTCCAAACGGCTCTGTGCCCCTGGCGGGAGCTTCCGTCACCGCAGGTTGTGCATCTGTTACAGTGTCTGAGGACTTTAACGAGACGAGACGAATCGCATTTCGTCCCCGGCCCTGTGAGCGATCCAGTTTTGCGAGAACGGCATTGATCGTGAAGAACGTTGCGGTGGCCGCCGCCGAGGCCTGGATCGGCAGTGCATCCCTGAGCGCTACTGAAACGGCTTTCGGATCTTCTGCGTGGGCATCAGGAGATAGCGCGCAGACGCAAATCGAGACTGCAAAAACTGCAACGCGCGCAGGCGAGCCAAGCTTCAGTAATTTCTGGCGCAGTGTCATCTCGATTGTCCTCTACAAGAACCGGTCGAGAACGGTGGAGAAGCGTTGATCGAAAATCCCGCCGTTCACTGCGTCTTATGTGTAGAAAACTATCGGGCTCGACCATTCAGCCTCATGACCTAGGACTCCGATCCGAGCGCATTAGGTCGAATGGCTCGCGGCGTGGACGCACATAGACGCGAGCCCATTTCCGAGACTGAGCGTGCTGACTCTTCGCCATCATCGAGCTGCTCAGCTTCGCAGCGATCTCCACCGCGTGTGCCTCTCGTTGCCATCGATCACATCGTCGATGATCCGGACCCCGCAAACCGGTTCATGCTGAGTGCAATTTTTTTCGGGCATGCGGAGCCTGACGCGGAAGGGCGCCATAAAGCGGAAGCGGTTTTCGGAGGAGCGGATTGCCTTTACCTTGCGACAGGCTGAAAGCGGCACGACGATTGAGGATATCTGCCGCAAGGCGGAGATCTCGGAGCCAACATTTTATCACTGGAGGAGGGTTCACGGTGGCTTGGTCGTAACCGAGATCCGAGAACGTGAGGTTGAAGCGTGCGGTGGTGGACCTCACCCTCGATAAGGCGATTTAGCAGGATGTCTTGCGAAAAAATGGTAAGCGCCGCCGTCCGGCGCGAGACCGTGCTTATTCGCGGCAAGCAGCTCGTCTCAACTCAGCAAGCCACTTCCTGGACCATGAACTCGGGGTTTCGTGGAGCCATGCTGCATTTTCGGGCCTCAATAGAGGTCCAGCCGCGAGATCGGCAAAAGTGCGGTTCAATCTGGCGAAGGCTTCGCTATCGCCAGTTCGAGTGCCTCGCCGGCCACGCATTAGTAGTGCGGGATCGTAGCTCGTCACTAGCGCGGGATCCTAGCTCGTCGGGAAATTTCGCGAGTAGTTCAGCTTCAGAGATACCGAATGCGCCGGCGGTCGCACTATTCGGCGCGCCCAATGCGGTCATCGCCCGCACAAAGCGCCGATCGGCATCGCCGAAATTCGAGGCGCACTTCAGTGCCGCCAGTCCTGCCAGCGCTCCCTTAAGCGCCTCCACGCGCGGCGTGATCTCGTTGCGCTTTCGACCCGAGCCAGGCCTCGCGCCGCCTCGACCGATTCCTTTGGATTTCGTCATTTCAAACCCTTTGAATTTTCAAACCCTTTGAATTTGAGGTCCTTTCTTTCCTCACTTCTCGATTGCAATCTCAGCGATATCCGACATCGCTGCGCTGTTGGCTTTTGCTCACTGTCCTAATTTGCCAGAGAGCACCTCACTAGGCGTAGCTTAGCGGCAAGGCCAAGGCGTACAGGATCACAAAGCCGATCAGGATGATGAGGATCTTGAACGAGGGATCCTCTTTCTCAACAAGCGATTCCATTGCCGCTTTCATTCGGTCTTCATCGTCCGAAATCTGAAGTCGGCGTCCAACGGATATGTGTTCTAGAAGGGTCATTATAGGTGTCCTTCACTCCGGCCCAAAATTGAGCTGCGACGATTCACATTTATGCAAGTGAGTGGTTGTTGTGAACTCCTGCAAATGGCCTAATCCACTCGCTCCGGTAGAAAGTGATCGGACGCAACCATTAGCTTCATGGTCTAGGACTCCGATCCGAGCGGACTAGGCCGAATGGCTGGCAAGCGTCACGGGCCACACAGAGACGAGCCGAATGCCCTCAATTCTTGGCATCGCGCGCCGCTAACGCGTCCTATTCGCCGCGTTGCAACCAAGATGAGATCGTTGCCCATCAATCGGCCGTTAGAACAGGCGTCTTCCCGCTAAGGTTTACGGCCGGAACTTTGCGAGAACCACCACGTTAACGTGCATTAACCAAAGTGATCGGGCTAGTCCGATCTTGTGTTTAGTGATCGGGCTAGTCCGATCTTGTGTTTGACGACGCGGACTAGGAATGCTGGCTAGTAATGGAGTATTGCCATGCAAGTTTTCACCAAGACCGCTCTTATAGTGGACGATGATGAGTTCTTCAGACTGGCCCTGCGGGCGCTTCTCGCGAGCACACTGGGATTTCCGGATGTATTAGAAGCATGGAATTTCGACCAGGCCATCAATCTGCTGTCTGAGAAAAAGATCGATCTGGCGGTGTTTGATTTGATGGTACCGGGCATGGCCGGCCCAGGCAGTTTGAAGGCCGTGCGCGACCGCTTCCCCGATTTGTGCCTTGTCATGTCCGCAGCCTCAGATCGGCGAGAGGACGTCCTGTTGGCGCTTCAAGCCGGGGTAAACGGGTATATTCCGAAGAGCATTGGGCTAAAGAAATTTTCGTCTGCGCTAAAGCAGATCGTCGGGGGTACGGTTTATGTCCCGGCTTCGATTGCGAGTCCGAGCACCGACGAAATCGCCGCCACCGCGGTATCAGACCTGGCCCCGAGTCTTACCCCCCGGCAGAAAGACGTTCTCACACTCGTTGTGCACGGCAATTCGAACAAGCAAATAGCGAGGGAACTAGGGCTCGGCGAGGGAACAGTCAAAGTTCATCTGGCCTCGCTGTTTCGAGTCCTCGGCGTTCACAGCCGCTCCGCGGCTGCCGCCAAAGGCGCAATTATTGCTTCGGAGAATGTCCGAATTCGGAACGCTGCGTAGATCTGCCGGCGGATTTCGCGCACGGTCATTCCGCGGGTACATCTTGAGATGGTCTTCTGCGTTAGGATTTACGCCTCGACCTCAAATGTCAGGCCGGCGTGATCGACCAGCCGCTTGATCAGTTTGTGGCCCATGGCCGCGCCGGGAGTCCAGATGCCGCCAGGTACTTCCGGCGTATCGCGCAACAGGCAGATCGCGCATTCCGAAATCATCTTCGACGTCGATCCATAGCCGGGATCGCGGTCGCCGCGTACGGCGATGCGGACTTGGCGTCCATCAGGCGCGATGGCGACGAACAGCAGGTCGTAGAGGCCGTTCTCACGCTCTTCTTTTGACGGACCCTCGCCCGGCTTCAGTCCGCCCGCGGCGCCCATCCTCTCGGCGTTGATGGCCGCGACGAGACGTTTGGCGTTGGCTTCGCCCTGCTCTCCGGGACCGGTCAGGACCATCTCGTCATAGACGAAGTCTTTGCCGTACGGAAAGTTCATCAGCATATTGGAGCGATGTACGTTGCGGGTGTTGATGGTTGCCATCACGAACGGCGCCGTCCACAAGCCCATATCCTCGTCCAACAGCGGCTTGTTACCTCGCGGCTGCTTCGGACCTTCGAAGCCAGGCGTTAATACGAAAGGATTCTGCAACAGCGCCACCAGGCTTAAGTCTCTCGCGGCGGCAACAAACGACGCCTTGGTGCTCGCCGCCGTGCCGCCGGAGACCGTTGCCGTCATGTCGCGGACGCGGCCTTTGACGCGGCTGACTGGCGCTCCCAAAACTTTCTTCGCCGTCTCCTGACAAAAGAACACGCCGAGTTCGAACGGAACCGAATCGAAGCCGCAGGAAAACACGATCCGCGCGCCGGTCGAATGTGCGCTCGCCTGATGGGCATCGATCATCTGGCGCATCCAGAGCGGCTCGCCGCAGAGGTCGAAATAGTCGGTGCCATCAGCCACACAGGCCGCAAGCAGCTCGGAGCCGTAAAGCTGATACGGACCGACGGTCGAGATCACGGACCTGGCCTGGCCGACCATGGCTTTCAGCGACGCGGGATCGCTGGCGTCTGCAACAATCAACGGCGTCTCGGCGGGCGCGCCGATGGCATCGCGCACCGAAGCGAGCTTGTCCAGGCTGCGTCCGGCCAGCGCCCATTTCGGATCGCCCTTGCCGGTATAATGTGCCGCGAGATATTCAGCGACGAGTTGGCCGGTGAAGCCGGTGGCGCCATAGACAATGATGTCGAATTTCGACGAAGGCTTCATATTGATTCCGTGGGTTGCTTTCGGGAAGGTTCGGATGCGCGGCTATCTATTATTCTATTTCCTGGCGTAGGAAACGCCCATGCCGGCGCGCGCGTCGCTCTGGATACCATAAGGCGCGATCGGATAGCGCAATCCATTCTTCGCCAGCGCCTTCATGCCGATGATCGCCTTGGCCAGATGAGTAGGCGACAGCGCCATCAGCATCTCTTCATCCGGCACGCCGCCGTAGCGCCGCTCCGCATAGCACGGCAGCGACAGGCTGGGCTCGCCGGTCTTGAGTGCCCGCCCCCATGAATCGGCGCAAGCGGTCTCGCCGACCACGCCCCACTCGAATTTCTTGTATCCGGTCCACTGCAGGCCGTTGATCAAGATGATCATCTGGCCCGGCGTCGCGTAGACCAGACAGATATCGGGCGGGTTGAGCCGACCGCTGGCCAACGGGCTCACCACCAGCGCCTGGTATTTGCCATGCGGAACGACGTCCAACGCCTCCTGGCGCTTGCGCGCGTCCTCGGCATTCTCATGCCAAACGCCGACGTAGGATTGACCGGCGAGCCACTTCTCGTCCTGCGGGGCGAGCCCGATCACGGCCCGGCATTGCGCGCCGACCAGATCGTCGGCGGTGATGCCGACGGTCCAGCCCAGCCGCGAGGCCATGCTGACGATCTGATCGGTGGTGTGAATTGCCGATGGACGCCGGATTTTCGGTATGGCCGCCATCTCGTCAGCCCGGGCAAACATCTTCATGCCGATCACGGTGGTCTTCAGGCGAAGCAGGCTATTCAGATCGGCCACCATGCCGGCCAAATCGAACTGTTCGGGCTGCGGCGTTGGTTGTTGCATGGCGTGACTCCTAAATCGGCGAAAAAGCGTGCGCGCCTCTTGCCTCGATCCTAGCCGGATTATGCGCCGACCGCGACCAGCGCTTCGAATGGCATGTTTGGTCTATGGCTGGCCCGGGCCCGGGAAGAATTCGCTGGTTTTGCCTGATATTCCATAGGCGGCAAGGCCCATCCATTCGCGGACGCCGATGTCGACACGGCCCAGCCCTTCCACGGACAGGACCGAAAACCTGAATAGATCCGCGCGTCCCCCGACCAGCCAACTGACCGGATACGGCTCCACGGCAAATCCGGCCTTTCGAAACAGGCCGACCGATCGCGGCATGTGGAAGGCCGACGTCACCAGCAGCCAGCGCTCGCCGCTTTTCGGCGCCGCGAGCGCCCTTGAGAATTCGGCGTTCTCCTGCGTGTTTCGCGCGCGCCGGTCCATCGTCAGTCGCGCCTCGGAAACCCCGAGACTTTCGAATACCGCGGCGGCGTAATCGGCCTCCCTTGCATCGTCAGATATCAAATTCCCGCTTCCGCCGGAAAAGATGACGCGCGCATTCGGATAGCGAAGGGCAAGTGCCGCCGCCGCGATCACGCGGTCCGCCGAGCCTTTGACGACCGCAACGCCATGGGCGGCCGAAAGATCGGGGTCGATCGATCCGCCGAGGACGACGATACCATCGGGCGCGCCGCGCGCCGCATCCCATGGCGGGAATCGCTGTTCCAGGGAATAGAGCAGCCAATTTCCGAGCGGCGAAAACCCGCATATTGCAAGTAGCGCGATGCAGGCAATCAGCAGCTTGCGGCCAAGGGATGCAAATCGCGTAGCGCGCAAAATCGCGCCGAAGACACCGACGCCGATCAGGAAATTCGTCGGCAACAGCATGATGCCGAGCGTTTTGGAGAGAACAAAAAACAAGGGAAGCCTCTTGGAATGTCTGGTACAGCGTCATACGCCACCCCTGCCACAACCCAAAGTCTCCTCATGACGCATCATCATCTGCATTCCAGCCCCGAGACCTGCCACTGGGGCTTCTTTGAGGCAAAACTGAAACCCGTACTCACCATCGCCAGCGGCGATGAAGTGACCATCGACACCATCAGCGGCGGCCCCGACGTGGTGCCCGACCGGAGCCGGTTTCACGTGCCGCCCGAACTCGCCGAGGTTCACGCCAAAAACGAGCGGATGGTGCCCGGTCATATTCTGACCGGTCCGGTCGCGGTTGAAGACGCCCAACCCGGCGACGTGCTGGAGGTCGAAATTCTTGACGTCAGGCTCCGGCAGGACTGGGGCTATAATCTGATCCGGCCTCTCGCCGGCACCTTGCCCGACGATTTCCACGAGACC
>WNFJ01193672.1_pt1 | contig 14551 bp, 12 predicted proteins | sample 5400461 | NCBI WGS metagenome assembly WNFJ01 (sample SAMN13153349, study PRJNA577476) | soil metagenome | isolation source: 115 cm saprolite on Douglas fir-dominated hillslope | place: USA:California | collected 2013-09-17 | reverse complement strand
GCCGATCAGGAGGTCGTGCCCGCCGGCCGCGGTGGAACCGCCCAGCAGAATGTTGCCGGAGGCCGAAAGGTAGAGTGCCCGGCTACCGCTGAGCAACTGCGCATTTCCGGGGGCGCCCACGCTGAGACTGCCTTGGCCGTTATCGCCCATGGTATAAGTGGCGGCGCCGGCAGGCATCTGCTGAGCCATGGGACGTCCCAGCGAAATACTCGCCGCGTGGCCGGACACAGAGAACGGCTGCAGGGTGCCGAGCGCCGACTGGTTGAGTTGGAACTGGGTGCTCCGCATGTTGGCCGTGGATCCTCCGGGGAATTCCAGGCTCATGCAGTTATAAGGTCCGTTGAAAATCGCTCCGCCGGCGGGCGCCGGGATGGCGACGAACAGATCATAGGTGTTGTCGGAGGATTCGGTGCTCGACCCGATTACCGCCTCCGTGCCGAAGCGCGCGTTGATTTTGGCGCCGGCGCGCAGGGGGCTGTCGAGCGACAGGAAGCCGCCCGGATCCATCGAATACGCGCCCTTCCCGGTCTGCGACACTACCGCATTAATTCCCGTTAACTGTTGGCCAATATACGTGTAGCCGCCGTTGCCATCGAAGGTGATACTACCAAAGAGACTGCGCGCGTCGGTCAAGTTTCCCGGGCTGACGCCATCGGTTCCCAGGGACACATGCCGGAAGTAAAAGTTCCCCTTAAGATCCTTGTTACTCAGGGTTTGCGCGAAACCAGGGACAGCGCCCAGAAGGCCCGCAAGCATCACCCAACTCCACCCCGCCGCTTTAGTCATGATGCCATCATAAACCCGGTCCGGCGATTTAAGCGCGCCTGGAACCCCACCAGTACTGCCCTGCAAAATTTTTTTTGGAACTCGTGCCGGGTCCCAGGGTTTAGAATTGCATAAACGGCGCATGCCTCATGCGCTCGGAGGATTAATGTCTGCGTCACGGTGGATTTTGTTTGCCAGCGGCATCGCCGCGTTGAGTTTTTCCGGATTGCTGGTCGGCCAAACCGGCCAAAGCGTCCCATCCTCCGATTCCGAGCAAGTCCAGAACGCCGAGCCCGACTGCCCCTTCTTCGGGCCGGATCGCGAACGCTTCTTCACCGACGCGCTTCGCCGTTCGTCCGGCATGGGGCCGGCGCACCGGCTGAGTGCGACCACCGAAGCCGCCGTCAAGATGATGGGCTTCGTTCCGGGCGGCAGCCGTACCTATAACTTCGACCAGGCGCACGCCCCCGGATCTATCGACTCCTACATCTTTGCCGACTTCCAGGCCAACGGCATCACGCCCGCGCCTAAGACCACCGACTGGGAATTCATCCGCCGTATCACGCTCGACCTGACGGGCCGCATTCCGACGAGCGACCGCGTGCTCACCTTCGTCGCCGACACGACTCCCGACAAGCGCGCCAAGCTGATCGAGGAGTTGATGGCCAAGCCCGAATGGATCGACAAGTGGACCATGTATTTCGGCGATCTGTACCAGAACACCACCAACAAGGCCAGCACCAGCATGAACCGGTTCGCGCAAGGGCGCAACGCGTTCTACCAATGGATCAAGGACTCTCTGACCAGTGAGAAGCCGTACAACCAGATGGCCACGGAGCTAATCTCGGCCTCCACCACCAATACATATAATGACGGCCCCTCCAACTTCCTGGTGGGCTCGATAGTCACCATGGGCCCCACCCAAGACATCATGGACCAGATGACCGCGAGCACCTTCGACACCTTTATGGGGATGACCCACGTTAACTGCCTGCTCTGCCACAACGGCCGCGGACACCTGGACGCCGTCAACCTTTGGGCCGCCAATACCACGCGCTATCAGGCGTGGCAACTGTCGTCTTATATGTCGCGCACCAGTACGGCGCGGACCCCGGTGGACCCCAGCAACAACAACATCTATTACTGGTCCCTGCTCAACAATCAGAAGAACTTCACCGCGGATTACACGCTGAACACGCTGACCGGGAATCGTCCGGCGCGAATTGCGCCCTCCGGCTGCAAGGCCGGACAGCCCTGCTATACGGTGCCGCCGCAGTACATCCTTGGCGGCACATCGCCCAAGCCCGGCGCGGATTATCGCACCTCCCTGGCGGCCAGCATTACCGGCGATGTCCAGTTCGCGCGCGCCACAGTGAATTACCTGTGGGCTTACTTCTTTGGCCAGGGAATCGTGGACCCGCCGGACACCTTCGACCCGGCCCGTCTCGATCCGGACAATCCGCCACCAGCCCCGTGGACGCTTCAGCCGAGTAACGCGCGATTGCTCAATGCGCTGGCACAGCACTTCATCGACAGCAACTTCAACCTCAGGGCGCTGATGCGCGAGATTGTCAACAGCGACACCTACCAGCTTTCGAGCGCCTATCCCGGGCAGTGGAACGCCGCCTGGCAGCCCTACTTCGCGCGCAAGTACGTGCGCCGCCTGTGGGGCGAGGAAATCATCGATGGCATCGTGCAATCGAGCGGCAGCCTTCCCTGCGCGACCGTAGCATCGGGCACGTGCACGGTACCGGGTTACACCGTGACCGGCTGGACCGACCAAAGCATGGGCCGGCCATATTACGCCATGCAGTTCCCCGACGTGATCAACACCGAAGGCACCACCAACGCCTTCCTGGACAGCTTCCTGCGCGGCAACCGCGACGACCAGCCGCGGCGCTCCGACGGATCCATCCTCCAGGCGCTCAACCTGATGAACGCGAGCCTGATCGAGAACAAGCTGGCCATGACCGGCTACACCGCCAGCCCGTTGATTATCGCAAGCGCGGCGCTCAACAATACCGACGCGATCAACAAGCTGTTCCTGACCATCCTGTCGCGCTACCCCACCGCGGCCGAAATGAGCACCGCCATGGGAAGCCTGCCCACCGCCAACGGCACGGCGCGAAACAGTGCAATCCAGGATCTGGCCTGGTCGCTCTACAACAAGGTCGATTTTGTTTTCAATTATTAGGCGAGGGCAAACGTCATGAGCAACGAACAGGAAAAAATCAATCGTTGGTTTAAGCAGCACCCCTGGAATCACCAGACGTTCTTCAATCGCCCTCATGCCACGCGGCGCCACTTCATGGAACTGGTGGGCGCGGGCATCACGACATCGTTCCTGGCGGGGCGTCCGGCGAAGGCGCTCGAAGTGGCCACCGCGGGGGTGCCCACCAAGAATACCGCGCAGAACGTGATTTTCATCCTGATGGGGGGCGCCCCCAGCCACACCGATACCTTCGACCTGAAAGACGCCAGCATCAGTACCGCGCCGGCGGGCTTGCATAAGCCCGACACCGTCAACGGCATCTACTTCCCGACCGGCCTGATGCCGAAACTGGCCAACCTGACAGGCGACTTCGCCATCGCGCGCAACGTGCAGGCGCACGCCGTGGTTCACTCGGTTTGCCAGACCTGGGTACAGATCGGACGAAATCCGCTGGCGGCGTTGGGCAACATCGCACCGAATATCGGCAGCATCGTGGCGGCGGAAAAGTATCCCGAACGCAAACCCTCCGACATCTTTCCCACGTTCCTGGCGCTGAACTCCAATGGCGGGGTGAACCAGGGCTACCTCTCGGGCAAATACGCGCCGTTTAAAGTGACACCCGCCACCACGGGCATCAGCAACACCACCAGCAGCGCCAGCGGCGGCCAAAGCCGCTTCGAGAGCCGCTTCAACCTGCTCAACTCGCTGGACGCCAACCTGCGCACCAACGCTCCCAACGGCGCGCCCATGAGCGATTACAACGAGTTTTACATCGACGCCAAGGAGCTGATGTATAACCCGACGGTGAATCAATACTTTGGCTACCCAACCTCGGAGAGCGCGCGATACGGCTCCACGGGTACGGGCAACGCCATGCTGGTGGCCTCGCAGGTATTGAAAGCCAACCTGGGGACGCGCTTCATCCAGATCACCAGCAACGACGGCTGGGACATGCATTCCAACATCTACGCGGCCGGCAACCTGCCGGCCAAGACCAAAATCATCGACGACGGCCTATCGGCGCTGATCGGTGATCTGAAAGCCAACGGCCTTTTCGATCAGACCCTGATCGTGATGTACGGCGAATTCGGGCGGACCGTGGGCCCGATCACGGCGCAACTCGGCCGCGATCACTGGGCGCAGCAGTTCTGCTTCTTCGCCGGCGGCGGCGTCAAGGGCGGCACGCTGGTGGGCCAGACCGACGCACAGGGACGCGACACTATCAATTACGGCTGGTCGCAGAATCGCTACGTCTACCCGGAGGATATCGAGGCGACAATCTACTCGGCGCTCGGCATCGACTGGACCACGGTGCGCCACGACGACCCGCTGGGACGCGGCTTCGAGTACGTCCCCACGACCGGCCCGTTCCCCTTCATGCCGGTTCATGAACTCTGGGGATAGGTAGAGTGGGACAGGCCTCCCGGCCTGTCGGCATTTGCAGCACAAAGACAGGCCAGGAGGCCTGTCCTACTATTTGTCGGGAACCTGATTGCTCAGCCGTCGCAATTGCTGCTTGCGCATTTCCTCGCGCATAGATTGGACGTCTTTTTCCAGCTTCTTGGTTTTCGCCGCCTGGGAATTCAGGTCGGCCTTCAATTTGGCCGCCTGCTTAGTCATCTCATCGCGCTGCTTCTGAGCTTCGGGATCCTCCGCCGGTTTGCGGTCGGGCAGTTTGCCCAGGAAGCTGGTGACATCGCGGAGATCCGGACCATCCTTCTGATGCACGATCAGCCGGACGTCTACCTTTTCGGCCGTCCGGGCGTAGGTAAAAGACCCGGCCTGGAGGTGCGCGGTGTCGAGTTGGATGGCCGTCAACAGCGGTCCGCCCTCGGTGATTTCGAGTACGGCGTCGGAGGCCCGCTGCACGGCTGCGGAGTTGCGATTCCAACTGATCTGCAACTGTCCCTCGCGATCGATCGTGCCGAGCCCTAGCGCGGGCGAAATAACAGGAGGAGCAGCGGCGGGCACCGGCCGGAAAGCGGAGAGCACGCGCGGCAGCCACATGTCCCGGATCTGAAAAGCAGCGCCCAGAACGCCCAGGATGGCCACGATGCCAATCCCGGCCACCATCCATCGCCGGCTGGCCGCCGGGCTCTCGATCAGGAATTTGGGAGGGGGCAATTCGGCAGCGGCAGATTCTGGCAAAGAGTTGGCCGCTCCGAGCGCCGCAGGTGGCGCCGGCACAGGCGCCGCCGGATCGGGCTCCGGCATGCGTTCGGCAACCGGGTCCGGGCGGAAGCGGCGCGTCGAATAGTCGTTCGAGGACGGTGCGGTGGGCATCCCCACGGGCATCTGCCGGATCGGCAGCGCGTCCAGACTATCCTCCCGGCAGGGTCGATCGGCCTGCATGCCGCCATCGGCCTGGCGGAAGAAAAAGCCGAGGCGCGTGGGCTGGAAGGTGTGCGGCTTCATCACCAGCGCAACCTGCCAGGGTTCCGGGAAGAAGCGCCTGTGGATCGCCAGATCGGCCTCGGACAGAAAAATCTCGCTGCGCGTATGGGAGTGATACCACCCCACCGGACGGAGCCCTCCACTATCGTTCGCGCGGGTGGAAAGTAGTTCCGTCAGCCGGGCTTCATCCCGCGGAGACAGTGTGAACGACGGCCCGTTGGCGTGCTCACAGTCCAGCGCGGCATAATCGCCGATGACAAGGCTGCCGTTGTCGAACCTGCCGAGCAGGATCCCGCCGATTTCCGCGCCGCCGCGCGGCAGCGAGAAAAACGCGTCCATCACCGCCAAACGGATATCATCCAAAACCCGCGTCGAGTATTCAACCGTAAAAGGACACTCGGGCACGCTCCAGGTTATTGATGAACCATCCGTCCCGCTTTCCGTCATATGGCGGCTGCCGCTCCTTATGATTGTAGGCGATCCGGTGGCGCGAGATATCCAGCATTCGGAAACCACGCGCCTGCTATCTTTGGATAGGACTTACCGCGACAGGATATCGCGGATCTTACGCGACAGTGATTCACGGCTGAAGGGTTTGGTAAGAAAGTCCACGCTGGAGTCCAAAACGCCGTGGTGACTTATGGTGTTCTCGGTGTAGCCGGATAAGTATAGGACCTTGATGCCGGGCCGGCGCGAGAGCATGGCATCCGCCACCTGCTTGCCGCTCATGTTCGGCATCACCACGTCGGTCACCAGCAGGGAAATCTCTCCCGAGTGGGCCTGGCTGACATCCATCGCTTCTTCCCCGTTCGCAGCGGCGAGAACCGTGTAGCCGAGTTGCTTTAACATTCTCACCTCAAGGTCGCGGACCTGGGCCTCGTCTTCCACCAACATCACCGTTTCACCGTTGACTTGGTGCGGACGCTCTGCCTCCTCGCTCCAACCCGGTGAGACGGGTTCCGCCACCCGTGGGAAATACAGTTTGAATGTGGTGCCCTGGCCGGGCTCGCTGTATACCCAGATATCGCCTCCGCTCTGCTTGACCATGCCGTAGACCGTGGCCAAGCCTAGTCCCGTGCCCTTTCCGCGTTGCTTGGTGGTAAAAAACGGTTCGAAGATATGCTGCCGCGTGGCCGAATCCATTCCCTGACCCGTGTCGCTTACGGCGATCATGACGAACTCCCCGGGCTTCACCCCCATATGGGTTTTGGCGTAGGTCTCGTCGATCTGGACATTTTCGGTCTCGATCGTGATCCGTCCACCCAGGGGCATGGCATCGCGGGCATTTACCGCCAGGTTCACAATCGCTTGCTCGATGTGGTTCGGATCGACCTTAATATTGCCGGTATCCGCGCTCAAGCTCATTACAAGCTGTATGTCTTCTCCGATCAGGCGGCGCAACATTCTTTCGGTTTGCCCGATCACGTCGGTGACATTGATGACGCGCGGCTGCATGATCTGGCGGCGGCTGAAGGCCAGCAGTTGATTGGTCAGCGCGCCGGCGCGATCCGCCGCCTTGAGAATCTCTTCCGCGTAGCCGCGCAAAGGGTCCATGGGGGAAAGCTCATCCAGGATCATGCGGTTGTAACCCGCGATTACCGTGAGCATATTATTGAAGTCGTGCGCCACGCCGCCAGCCAGGCGGCCCACCGCCTCCATTTTCTGTGCGTGCACCAACTGTTCTTCCAGCGTTTTGCGCACGCTGATGTCGCTGACGAAGGCGATCCCGAAGGTCCCCTCTTCGGTCTCGACGGTGCTCAAGCTGACTTCCACCGGAAACTCCGCGCCGTCCCTGCGCCTGCCGGAGAGATCGAGTCCGATACCCATGGGGCGAGCCCGTGGCCGCTGGAAGTAATCGTCGCGCTGCTGGCCGTGAGAGGTTCGTTTTGACTCCGGCAGGAGGATTTCGATACGCGCGCCTAGAAGTTCGTGTCCCGTGTATCCGAACATCTCGGCGGCACGGCGGTTAGCCAGAACAATCCGTCCCGCGCGGTCGATACTGATGATCGCCTGGGACGCCGATTCCAGCAAGGCGACCAGCAGTTTTTCGGTTTTGTGGAAGACTCCGGGGATGTCGGTGGGGCGGGCGTCCTCGGCAGGCGGATGGTTGGAGTCGTCGATCATAGCAGATCTTTCCCGAGCCCGGCCGTCTGCTCTACGTTCAGCCGGGGCTTCCGTTATTTGAGCAGGAAAATGCGATAAAAGATACCCCCCAAAAGAGGGGACGGGGTAATCGCTGGCGTGTCAATCACCGCGCTTCCGCCGGCAAGCCGTCTGTATAATGGAAGCGAATGGCCAAGGGCAAAGAGCTCGAATTGCGTTTGCAAAGGACCGAACAGCAGCTCAGCGTGTTCCAGAAGATCAGCCGCTTCATGGTTCGCGACTTGAGCTTGTCCGAAGTCCTCCAGGGCATCGTTTCTCTGGTGGTGGAGTACACCCACTGCGATTCGTGCCTGATCTACCTGCTGGATGGGGAAGACCTCGTGCTTTGCGCGTCCAATACGCCCCACCCTTCCACCATCGGCAAGCTGCGTCTGCGTTCCAGCGAAGGTCTGACGGGTTGGGTAGCGCGCGAACGCCGCCTGCTGGCGATCTCGCGCGAGGCCTACAAAGATCCGCGCTTCAAGACGTTCGCAGACCTGCCCGAGGATAGCTACGATGCCTTTCTTTCGGCGCCGGTGATTGCGCGCAACCGGGTGGTGGGAGTCATCAACGTGCAACACCGCTTGCCCCATCAGCATACCGGCAGCGAAATGGAAGTATTGGCCACGGTAGGCGAGCAGGTAGGCTGCGTGCTGGTCCTGGCTCGAATGTCGCCCGCCGCGCTGGAATCGGCCAATCACGTGGAACTGGTGCTTTCATCAGGCCCTATCGCCATGAAACAATAGGCACATCGTGACCAATCAACTTGCCTGGCGAGTATGCGCGCTGAGTCTACTGGCAACCAACGTAGGCTCCGCCCAAGCACCTCGTTGGCGGATGCAGTATTTTTACGATCAGGCGAAATCCGAGCTGGTCATCCAAGACATCCAGACCCCCTCAGTGCGGCGCGGCGTGGCCATCGGCAGCATTCAGGAGAGCAAGGGCGGTCGCAAGCCGGTAGCCGTGGTGACCACGGATGGCGGCGCCCATTGGGACGTGGTGAAACTCGAAGAGAATCCGCTCTCCCTGTTCTTTCTGAATGACAGCGTGGGCTGGATGGTCACTGAGAAAGGCATCTGGAAGACCGACGAATCCGGCAAAGAGTGGAAAAAGCTGCCCAAACCGCCGGCTTCCCCCTGGCGGGTCTATTTCGCCGACGAAAACAACGGTTGGGCCGCGTGCAATAAGAAAGCGGTGCTGGTCACGCACGATGGCGGCCACAAATGGGAGCCCGTGAAAGCGGCCACCGATCCGCCGGGCTCACCGGATCGCTCGGCCTATTCCTGGATCAGCTTCGCCAATCGCAACTACGGCATCATCTTCGGGTTCAATCAGCCGGCCATGCGCTGGGGATCCCGGTTCCCGGCGTGGATGGACCCCGAGGACGCGTTGAGCCGCCGCGAGACGCCGCACCTCTCGTATACCATGGTGACGCGCGACGGCGGCCAGACTTGGCGGGCCGGGTCGACCTCGCTGTTCGGACAAGTGACGCGAGCCCGTTTTTCAGCCAATGGACCCGGCCTCGGGCTGCTCGAGTACGGCGATTCCGCCGCCTATCCGAGCGAGGTTTACAAGTTGGACTGGACCACCGGGAAAAACCAAACCATCTTTCGCGATAAGCGGTACGCCATCACCGATGTCTGGCTCACCAAGGATGGAACCTCGTATCTGGCTGGCATCGAAATGGCGGGGCAAGTGCGCAGCGTCGCGCCCGGCAATGTCAAAGTCTTCAAGAGCAGCGATATGAGTTCCTGGACCGAGATGGCCGTCGACTACCGGGCCGTCGCCCGGCGGGTGATTGTGTCCGGCGCCGACGAGCAGAATCTGTGGCTGGCCACGGATAACGGCATGATCCTCAAACTGCAGTAAAACATTCTTCGCGAGCCTCGTCTTATCCACAGAACTTGCACGGTCGCGATGCTGTAACCGATTCGAAACAAGCCAGATAAAGGTTGAGGAAAAGGCGCTATTTGACTCGAAAAAGCGTTGACGCAAAAGCCTGTCGGGAGCATAGTGAATGAGGTTCCAAGAGGTTTGAGGAACAGCAAGCCGGCGGAAACGTAGCGGACCTGGAACGATGATCCGCAGCCCAAACTTTAACCAGGACGGGCGGCGGGGAGCGAAAGGAAATCGGGCGGATTCGCCAGGCGGACCGGCAGGCAGCAAACGCGGTTGAACGCTTTAATCCCGAGGGAGGTAAAAGTCCCGGAGGGGAGTGGAGATCGCAGGCGCAGCAGGCCGAACCGAGTGGGGGAAGTGCAACGGGCCATAGGCAAGGAAACCGCCGCAACCGGCGCAATCCGGGACGCGGTAGTGGAGCCGAAGGGCCGAACGGGCACGAAAGCCAACTTGGAAGGTCGCGAAGTAGCAGGCTGGGAGCTTTGACCCCGGAATGGAGGTCGCCGAGAGGCGACAGCTATTGCGGGCGAGCGAAAAGCCGTTACGAGCGACCGGTTCCGGACAAGAGGCGGCAAGCGGCGAGCCAGGAAGCATTGATCCGGCGGCTGGAGAAAACGGCCATCGGGGAGCTGACAGGCGAATCGTCCGGCGCTCTTGTTCGCGAAGCTCAATGCCGTGCATGCCGGTAGTGAGCCAGGCTGGAAATCAGGTCACTTGGAACCACTTTTTTGTAGCGGGCACGCCCCCGCTACACCCTACGCCACCACCGCTTTGCGCGCGGCCACATAACTCTTCACAAATTCTGAGAACGCGCGGGCCAGTGCCTGGCGCGTGTGGTCTGTGCGGCCTACTTTCTTATCCTCGATCTGCAATACCGGCAGCAGGTCGCGCGTCGTCGAAGTGATGAACACCTCGTCAGCTGCCTCCAGGTCGCCGGGCTGCAGCGACTTCTCTTCCACCCGGATTCCGGGTGCGCGGACCTCACCCAAAAGCACCTCACGCGTAATCCCCGGCAGGCAACCGGAGCTAAGCGGCGGCGTGTAAACGTGGCTGCCGTTAGAGATGAAGATATTCGCCGACGTGCATTCGGCCACTTCGCCGCGCTCATTGAGCAGGATCACTTCATCGAATCCGCGCGCCTGGGCAGATTCGAGCCAGGTCAGGTTCATCGCCCAGGAAAGGATTTTGGCGCCGGTGAACTGGCAGGCCGCATGCCGCGCTTCGCGGACATACGCCAGTTTGACGCCGTCGCCCCAATTCTTCGAATCGGCGGTCAGCCCGGTTAGGTCGCTAAGCCGCCCATTGGAGGGGCCGGCCCACATGCCGCCGCCGTTGCGCACGATAGCGATGCGCAGCGTGCAATTGGGCGCCTGATTGGCCTCCACCAATTCCAACATCTTGCGCCGGACCTGCTCCGAATCCGCGGGCAGCGGGACGTGCAACGCCGCGGCGTCGCGCTGCAGGCGCGCCCAGTGGCGATCCCACGCGAAGGGGACGCCGTCGGCAATGCGCAGCGTACTGAAGACGCCCCAACCCGAGAGCAGCCCTACCTGTCCTGGAGCCAGACAAAGGTCGGTGGATTTCTGAATCTGGTCGTTATGAAGTACAAATTGGTGCAGCACCCCCTAATTCTACCGTGGTACGCGGAAGTGGGGAAGCAGCGCAAGCTGAAAGCATGCGGGTGCCTGGTGACACAGGCGGTTTCGCTTGTGCTTCGGGATTATTTCACAGCCCCAGTCCAGTTAGGGAACGGGTTGGTGCGCGATTCGCGACATGACTCGATCAGGGCCGGCACGCGGGCGCGGCGTTCGAAGAAATTCTCCAAAAGCCGGTCCAGCGCATCTTCCTCGCCTTCAATCCAATCCGGCGGGATGCTCTTCCATGCCTGGTCGATGACTTCCTCGGGGAAGTGTACCACCTGATCCAGCCATGGCTGCAAATCATCCAGCGAACGCACACTTTCGTAGACCAGTTTTCGAGCGTAGAGTCCCTGCACCGCCGATTCCGGAAAGTCCCAATTGGGGCCGTTGAACGCGTATCCGTGATCGATCATGCGCGCCACGAAGCTGGCGTGCCCGCCGCCGGAATCCGTGCGCCGCACCATGGCGCGGTAGAAAACGCACTGGCGGCCGTCGGCGTTGCCCACCCATTTATCGAACACGAGGATGGCGCGGAAATCCTCCAGGTTGGCCACCTGGGACAGCAGTGCATCCGGCAGAAAATCGTAGACGGCGATTCTGCCCGGGTCGCCCGGATATTGGGAGCCGAATTGCCAGCCGGGCTCAATCTCCACCCGCCGTGTGCCGAGCTGCATGTTGCATTCCGGGTTAGCGGCCAGGAACGGGGCCCCCACCTGGATCAGGGCGGTCTCCGGCGCGGAGATCTTCAGGTAGCGCAGCAGCGTGGCGCATAGCGCCTCGTTGACCAGGACGCGGCGATGCTGGGGATTATTGCGGAACTTGACGACATACCATTTACCATCGTCGGCCTCCAGCAGATGGGCTTGGGCACCTCCGCGCATTTTTCTCACGTGCCGGACCGCGGTAAGGGGCATCAGAATGAAAATGCAGTACCCTAGAGTTTTAGCACACGGAGGACAAAATACCCATGGCCGAACTAGGAACCCCCACCAACAATGCAGCCGACACGGCGGACGCAAAAGGCGGACCCGGCGCCGGACGCAGCAAGGACGAGGTCGCATTAGAGCTGATGAAGTTTATTGCGGTCAGCACGGGATTTGGGAAGTCGGGGCAGACAGGAACGGGGTTTTCGCCGAAAGCCGGAACCCGCTCGCCGGAAGAACTCGCCGAAGATCTGCTGAATCTCTTCGATCGCTGCCGGAAAGCGGTCGCTAAGGACGCGTAAATACCACCTCCCGCGCCGCGATTGCGGACGGCGCGGGGGTCTGGTGTGAGATGGTCTGGACCCGGCCTGCTATTTCTTCTTCTTGGCCTGAGTTTTTTTGGCCGGAGCTTTCTTGGCCGGAGACTTTTTCGCGGCCTTCTTCAAGGGGACCTTCTTGGCCGCCGCCTTCTTTGCCGGAGCCTTTTTCGCCGCCTTCTTAGCCGCAGCTTTCTTTGCCGGAGCTTTCTTGGCCGGAGCTTTCTTCGCTGCCTGTTTAGCCGCCGGTTTTGCGGCCTTCTTGGCCGGGGCCTTCTTCGCTAGCGGTTTAGCTGCGGGCTTTGCAGCCTTCTTGGCTGGAGCCTTCCCAGCCGGCGCGGCTTTGGCTGCCGCTTTCTTCGCGGGAGCCTTGGTGGCCGCTGACGCCTGCTTCACCGGCTTCTTGGGAGGAGCTTCCGGCGCCACAACCGGAGGAGGTTCCGGAGTAGGCGAGGGTTCGGCAATGGCAGCCGGCACCGGTTCGACTACGGAAGGCGGCGGCGCGACCTCTTCCAGGTCGTCGTCTTCGTCCTCTTCGTCATCCTCGTAATCGTCGAGTTTCGAGTCCAACTCTGCGTGCTCTTCGTCGTCGTAGTCGTGGAAGTCTTCCATCTCTTCTTCGTCCTTCAGAGCGATGATCGGGCGATCAAACATTAAGCGGGCCTCCTGTAGTCAACGCGCAATCACCCATAGAATACCCCTTTTTGAACGAGAGGCAATAGCGAAATAGCACCCAGGTGAGAATTTCGGGCACGACGCGCGGCAGACGAGAAACCAGCCCTCCCAACAACCCACAGCCCAGCTCTAAAGAAAGACTCGCGAGTTGCCGATCTTATTCTGTGAGTCACGCCACATGATCTCTATCCAATCCTCGCTGACCGAGCTGGAGCGGTCCCATCAGATACGCGCCGCTGTCCTGGACTGTTACGTCCTGGCCATCAAAAACATCGCCCATTATGCGGTCGAGCTGGATGAAGAGCTTACCACCTCCCACCGTAAGTACTTAGGCAGTCTGGCCAACGAAGTCGCTACCGGCACATCAGAGGCTCTGTCGGAGAGCCGCGCCACCTTGCGAGGGCTGCTGCGCGATTACCGGGACAAGGCAGGTCAGTTTGTCGGCAGCCTGCGCGACGAACTGGCGGTCACCGCGCGCACCTTGGAGGAGGTCCTGGATTCCCTGGGCCAGGCCGACCGCGATCACGAAAACAACCTTCGCGCCGCGATTGCCAAATTGCGCCAGGTGGCCGCCACCCCGGGCTATTCTGCCTTGGGGGCCGTGATCTCCACCGCGGCTGATTCCATTGAAAACAGCCTGGAACAGGTGCGCAAGCAACACCAACTCACCACCTCCCAGTTCCTGGTGGAAATCCGCATGCTACATAAGCGGGTCGATGCCCTGGAAGCCGCCGCCTCCATCGACGAGGTCACGCGCTTCGCCACCCGCGAGGAACTGACGGAACAAATCCGCTCGTCGCCGGCGGGCCAATACTGCCTCCTGCTGGTCGGCGCCCGGGGCCTGCGCCGCGCGGAAGTCCAATTCGGCAAAGAGGTGGGCGAAACGCTAGCCGGCGCCTTCGCTAAGCGTTTGCGCAACAGTCTGCCCAACTCCGCGGTCATTGGCCGTTGGGGCCCCGAGGAGTTCGCGGCCATCCTCGTCGCCAAAAGGTCCGAGGCCCTGGCCTCCGCCAAGTGGATCAACGAAAATCTCTCCGGCGCCTACGCATGCCTGAAAGCCGGCAAGACCGTCCGCCCCGTTGTGCAACTCACCGTAGGCGTGGTGGACACAGCCGCCCACGAAACGCCGGAACGCATCCTCGAACGCATCGGCGCCTTCCTGGTTGCCCAACCCTAGGCGCGCGCAGAGTCGCCGCTTTCAGTGGGGCTTGGCCCTGCGACCTACGGAGCCAGGCTCATCGGCTCCGGATCGCTACCTGCTCGGCCTGGTACCCGCGTTTCTCCAGGAGTTTCACCAACCCGACCTGGCCCACCATGTGGCCTGTACCCACGACCACAAACACCTGCTCTTGCCCCTTGAGGAACTGCTCCACCACGTCGGCCATATGTGGATTGCGCTCCTCCAAATTCGCCTCGACCACCTCAATCGGGTCCTTCGACATGGCTTCCCGCAAGGTCCTGTCCAGCAGGTCGGCGTCTCCGCTCATCCAGATCTCCTCGGTCCGCTTGCCCGATTCCTCGTTATCCTGGCTCGCGGAAGCCGCCAGGGATTTCTCCAGCATCTCTCCGGTTATGCCCGATAGC
>WNFJ01476114.1_pt4 | contig 14554 bp, 12 predicted proteins | sample 5400461 | NCBI WGS metagenome assembly WNFJ01 (sample SAMN13153349, study PRJNA577476) | soil metagenome | isolation source: 115 cm saprolite on Douglas fir-dominated hillslope | place: USA:California | collected 2013-09-17 | reverse complement strand
CGGACCAGCAGGCCGCTGTGGTGGAAGCGACGCGTGACGAAAATCGGCAGCGCGATGAAAGGTGCGCCGTAAGCGCGGGCAATGATGTAGGTGGTGGGAGCGATCTCGCACACGTCGAATTCGACCTGACGGACCATTCGACGGTACGCCGCGATCTGCGGAATGACCTGAATGAAGTTCGCAGTAACGCCTTCGATGTGCACCTCGCCGTTCAGAAGGGGCGCTGTGTGAGGATAGCTCGCAATTGCGATGTCCAATGTGACGTCGTTGGCCAAGGATCTTCCCTCGTTCTGAAGTGCGGACGACCGCCGCTTCTATCCAACCCAAAGCGCCCCTTAAGTCAAACAGACTGATCAGGATGGGCACGTTGGTCGGCCTGTACAATTCGTCAAACGGTCATGAATGGCCAATAGGAACCTAGCCCTCGGCGATAAGTTCTTGCGACAGGCTCCTTCCGCGAATATGCGAACCCGCGCCTGATGGTGCGCGGCGCCAAATCGGCTGCGCGCCGTCAAGACGCAAGTGATGTCGGGGGGACAACCGGTCGCTTTTCTGCCGCCAGCTAACGGTCCGTAAGCGGGATCTGAATCGTCACGCGATCCTCGTTACCCACCGTCCGCGTAATGTGACCCTTGCCGGTCACGTCTTCGACGAGATTGATGCTGCCAGGGCCCACCACGATCTTTTTGCCACCGGCTACTTCCAGCTCGCCATGGCCGCTGAGCGTGATGACGTATTGGCGGCGGGGGGCGGTGTGCCAGTCGGCGACACGTCCGGGGGGCGCGCGACGAAGCTCCGCACCGCCATTCGCCAACAGCTTATAGGCACCGGTTTCGCCGAGCGAAGCAAATTTGGCCTCGATTTCCTCGACATGCGTCTGGCCGTCGGGGCCGGTATAGAGCCGGTTGATCATGACGGGCTTGTGCGTGGCAGCGCCGTCTTCGGCGCTGTGCGCCGGCGGCATCAGAACAGACAGGCCCAACACACCGCCGCCGACAACCCAGGCGAATTTCCCTTTCACGCGAGACCTCCCTTTCTTGGGTCGTATCCGATGCCGGCGATGGCGCCGGAGCGCTTCATCAACCTCAGAGCTAGCCGGATTTCCCAAGTGCAATTCCGGATAGCGAGCAGCTCTCATAGCAGCCTCAGCGGAAACTGTCATCCGATCTCGAGCAGCAGCTTCTGCAGAATGGCTTGTTTGAAGTTATCGAAGCCGATCGATTCGATGGTGACGTGTCCGTCGCCGCCAACGACGTGATTGCGATAGTATACGTCGAGACCTTCGGGAGGTTGCGGCGGGAAAATGTACTCAGGCGGCTTCACGATAATTGGCAGGCCGTTGATAACCACGCCGTTCGCGACCAAAGCGTCACGAACATTGCGAAGGCCAACAATACCTTGATTATCATCGCCGTCCCCGGAAACATCAATGACTTTTCTGCCGCCGGTAAACTCTTGGTCGAACAGCCGGTTGCAGAATAAGAGTGCTCTGCTGATAAGGGTATTAATCCCGATCTGTGGACGTTGTGCTTCTTTCAATCGATTGCGGAACAAATCCATCGATTTGCCATCCTGGACCCGCATCCAGGGAACCATAACTTGCTGTTCGCGCGCCCACGCAATGAAGGTGACAGCAAGGACCGGTGGGTCGAGCTCACGAATGACGTTCAGCACGCGGGAGTCTCCCAGTGCTTCGAGGTAGCCGTCTTGCTGGGTCTTATAGCGCGTCGCATTCACGCTCCCGGAGACATCGGCAGCGAGGATGAGCTGCATCCCGACCTTTTCCTGTTGGCTCGCCTCGGCAGTAAACGGAGCAATGGCGAGCGCAGAAGTGGCTGCCAAAGCCTGGCGTCGGGTAACCAGAATCTTCATGCTACATCTCCCATGTGCCACCGCGCCTCAGACACGTTGGTTGACGCCCTTCGAACGCTAAGAGCACAAGTATAGCAGCAGATGGGTTACTGGCGAGACGGTAGATAGACAAAAGCCCGGCTGCGCAGCGTTCCAGTGCCAGATACCAGTGGCCGGCAAAATGTGCCCGACGGATCAGAGGCGGCGGCGAACCATCAGCGGGCGCGCCGCTCCCGGACGAGGGCCTGTTCGGCTGACTTCCGGCGCTTCAAGCCCGCGGCGCTCGCCGGTCGGCCTCTGCTTTTCAGATTCCAGGAAGCGGTAGTCTTGGCTATTCGGCGCGCACGATCCGGAGGTCATCGTACCAGATGGAGCCGGAAACAAATTGCTCGGACGGCGATCGGGCGTCGAGAGCGAGCCGCACATACTGCGCCCGGCACTCAGCCTTTGGTATAGAAAAAGAGAACTCGAACTCCTTCCAGGGCGATGCAATTCCGACAACCATTGGGCTTTCCCCTATCGGCATCTCTGTCGCACCGGCGCATGTGATCCGCCACCGCAGGCCGCGCGGACCCGCAATATCACCCCTATACTTGCCTTGGAATTTGTAAGTGCCCGGCGCAAGCATGGTTATTTGCGATATGCCCTGGAAATCCACGCGTCCATGCCCAAACTCGATGAAGAGGGCGCGCTCGGCGTCCCGGTCGGGTCGAGTAGCAATGGTTGCCGTGACGCCAGATCCGGCAGAAATGACCCAATCGAATGGAAGCCCGGAGGGGGCAAGTTCAAAGCCGCCGTTGAACAACAGGCCGGCGTTTCCGAGCTGCTCAGCAGGCAATAATTGGAGCCATGTGTAATAGGCGAGCTCGTAGGACGTATGGCGGATCAGGAAATCGAGATAACCGCGAAGCTCCGAGGGTGATGGCGGCGTTGCGGTATCCCGGAGACTGAGAAGGAGATTGAGGGGCGTGCGTGCATCCGAAACGTAGTTTGGCAGAAGCTCGAAAAATGGCCGGCGCCAAGGCGGATTGGCGGCGAGGAGGCCGCTTAGTTCGCTCCCCGCATCCTTGCTCTCTGCAATTTGTGATAGTGTCGGCATCGCCTGCGCGATGAGTTCTGGCCACGTTCGAAGAAGCGTGTCCGCGTAACCGATCGCCGCGCCGTAATCGTGCATGTCATGGCGCCTTCGCATCAGCCAGTACACAGCCACGCTCTCACGAAGGGAGCGCCGAACCGCGGCTTGCATGAACCTCTCGATTCCCGCCGCGTCTGAAGCGTCATCGGCAAGCTGACCGAGGACGCGAAAGGCGCGCGCGTCTAGCGGGTTGCCGAGCAGCGCCGACTTCGCCCATGCTGCGATCTGAGGGCTAGTCCCACGATCTACGGCCATGTCCCGAGGAGATTTGACATCTGACGTCTTGGAGGATTGATCGAGAGCGAGCCTGATCTCCGCGAGGTTCGAGAGCGCCACCGAATCGGTCGGTCGCAGCTGAAGAGCGGTCTCGGGCGCGACGTCGGCGAGATAGGCGACAAAACTTCTCGTTATCACTTCCCAGACAAGGAAGATTGCAATCAAAGTGAGGATGACCGCCCGGAAGCGTCTCTGTCGGCTCGTAGGCATGCTCAGGATCATTGCAATTCGATTCTAGAGAGCCGTACGCCTGCAGTGCAGCGCGGCGTCGACCGGTGGCGGTTCGGGTGCCTCAGGGGGCAGTCTTACAAAGGAGGAACAATAGCGTCCGACGCAAAAGACGCCCGTGAAAGGGCCAGTACGGATCGAGCGACCTGCCCTTGCTGTCGTGTCTACCGTTCATCTCTACCTATCTCGTCGCCCTGCCCAGGCGTTTGTTGAACGCCCAGTTGTCCCGTGCGCGGCTCCTGCACGATTTCTTAGTCAGCGAAATTTCCCTCAACTGATCGTAGGCGGCGCGGCGATCCAATGTCTTAAGGTCATTCCAGGCCAGGGTCACCCTCGTGGCGAAGACCGACCGCCCGGCGCATGGATCGAGGTCAGGATGCAGCCACCGGAGGAGAAGGGCCATGTTGCGTCTGAGCTCTGCGCTTGTCGCTTCTGGACTCGCGCCAAGGACGCGGTAGCTGTCAGCATCCGGAGACAGCAGGATCTGCTCGATGAAAAATGCAACCGCCTCACGGACGACGTCACGGGACCGGCCCGCAACCTCGGTCGCCTCGCCTATCGCCTCTTCGTCGCCGGCCGCGATTCGAAGCAGCTCTAGCACGCCCACGGGCAAAGGGGCCCCTCTGACGAATCGCACCCGCGAAGGCATGTGAAGGAGATCGATGGCGACCCCAAGAGCCGTACCGGGATTCATTATCCGTTCTCATGAGCATTCGTCAGTTGCTGCTTGCGCCCACGGGAATCAATGGCGGAATGGCCGGCCGTTTTTCCGTGATTGCCATACCCGTATCCATATCCATACCCGTATCCATATCCGGCGGTTCTCGCATCGAACTTGGTCAGGACCGCACCGATGACAGGTCCTCGTGCGAGTTGCAGTCGCTTCAGGGCGCCCCGGATCAGCCGCGCCCCTACTTGGCCTGCACCGACAATGAACACGGTTGCGGCCACGGCGCTGGACAACAGTTGCGCGTCCGCAATACCCATGACCGGCGGTCCATCGATAACGATGAGATCGAAGACCTCGCTGCCAATGGAGAGGAGCGAGAGGAGGCGGCTGCTTCCTAGCAATTCTGCAGCGTTGGGAGGCAACGGACCAGAAGAGATAAGAGACAAGTTTGGAAAGTCGGTGGGTTTAATGACGTCCGGCGTACCACAGGCGCCGGTAAGATAGTTGCTGAGCCCGACTGAATTGTCGTGATGGAGTTTTTCGTGCAGGGAAGGATTGCGTAGGTCCGCGTCGACCACCAGCACCTTAAGGCCCAAACTGGCAAAATGCTTGGCAATCGCTAAGGATGTGAGTGACTTGCCTTCGGCCGGCGTGGCGCTCGTGATCGACAGTGTCTTTGGCAAGCCATTCTCTGTCGAGAACTGCAGGGCCGTACACAGGGAACGATACGCCTCGCACAGCGCCGATCGATGGTTTGCCAACTCGTCCATGACGGAGGTCTTGCCATCGACTTTCGGGATAATTCCTAACGTCGATAGGCCCGAAGCCTCTTCGAGCTCCTCAGCGGAGCCAATTCTGTCATCGATGCGCTCGAGGACAGTGACGGCTGCAAGGCTGGCCCCGAGTCCGAGGGCGAATGAAAGCAGGAGCGCGCGCGGCAGGTTCGGCGAGGACGGCGCATTTGGTATGACGGCCTTGTCGACGACGAACACGTTATTGGCACCGACACCGCCCGCGACATCGACTTCCTTGAAGCGCTGGAGCAGGCCCGCATGAAGATCGCGATTGATGTCGGCCTCCCGCTTCAGGATGTTGTATTGGATGCTGCGCTTCTGAAGATCGAGAACCTCCACCCTCAGAGCTTCAATTCGCGCACTCATCTGCTTTTCCTGCGACAGCGATGATTCGTAGGCCGCTTTGAACGCGCTCTTCAGCGTCCGAACCTCTGTCGCCAGCTGGCGGTCAATCTCCTTGACCTTGTTGCTGATCTGGATCATCGCGGGAAAGCTCGGCTTGAAGGTTTCGAGCTTCTCCTGATATTCGATGACGAGCGCCTGACGCTTGCCGCGGAGGCTCTCGATAACGCTGTTGGAGAGCAGTTGCGGGACATTGATTGCAGTTGCAGCCTCGATTTGTCGCCACAGCTGCTCATTCTTTATGCGTTCTGAGACAAGGTTCGCCAGCGCAACGTTCGCACTTGCCAAATTGTTCTCAGCAATCGACGATTTCTCAGTGACTACGACGATTTGCTCCTGCTGCGCGAACGCCAGCAGCGCTCGCTCGGATTCCTCCAGTCGCAGCTTCGCCTGCTGAATTTGATCCTCAAGAAACGTCTTTGCATACGCATTCGCCTGAAATCGCTTGTCCAGATTGGAGGCGATGAAAGCGTCTGCGTAAGCCGTTGCGATCCGCTGCGCTCGCGAGGCCACGGGGTCGGAGTACGTGACATCAACCAGGCGCGATCCACTCACCGGGCGCACGGCGCGATTCGCCAATACGACGCCGGCGGCGGCTCGCTCGAGTGCACTATTGTCATTTTGCTCGCCTGCAGGGCGGGGAGCCGATTTCAGGATATCCATCGCCGCCCCGACGATCGAAAACTCTCTCGGCTTCAGGAAATCAGAGTCGTTTCCGAGCTTAAGAGCGGAAGCCACACGCTCAGCCATCGTGCGGCTCTGCAGAAGCTCATACTGCGTGCGCAGGAATTCGAAGTCCGCGCCTTCGACCGGCGTCACGTTACCCTGCTCGACGACTTTCGCCACGTTACGATCGATTTGCAGACGAACCGTTGCAGTATAGAGCGGCGTCTGCATGAGCGACGCTACCGTACCGAGCGCCACAAAGGACGCAATGGTGCTGATAATGAGCCATCGGCGCTTATTCAGAATGCGCCAGTATTGGAATAGATCGAGGCCCGCTTCCTTCGGGGCATCCAGAGCACTTCCCGGGTACCCGCCAAGTGCACGGTAGGGCTCGCGAGCGGCCGGAACCGACTGAGCCGCAGGAATGAGTCGGCCCGCGGTTGCTCCGCTGGCATTTGAGAGGTCGGCGATGTCGCTCATAGACAACTCAGGACCAATCGAGGTTAGCTTGGATTGGAGTTCAGAGTAGCAGCGCGAACGCACCGACGGCCGGCAAGACCTTCAACACGTTGTTGAAGGTCTCCTTGATCGCCGAGGTGCCGACCACGACCACGTCGCCGCCTTGAAGGACTGGGTCTTCCGCCTGTCCGGACCGGATATTGTCAACCTCGAATCTTGCGGCCGTGCGATTGCCGTCGGCGTATCTGAAGACGACCACGGTCGAATCGGAATTCGGCTCAAGACCCCCAGCCAATGCGAGGCTTTGCAGGAGCGAGGTCTTCCCTTTAATCGGGTAGACGCCCGGCTTCTTAACTGCACCTTCGACCGTCATGCTCTGACTGTTGTGCTCTTTCACGTAAACCGTCACTTGCGGGTTCTGCAAATACTTGGCGCCCAGCCTTGAAGTGAGGTCACGCTCCACTTCTTGCGCTGTCTTTCCGGCTACAGGGACCTCGCCGATGAGAGGCAGGTTGATGGTTCCGATATCGGCCACCTGGACGCTTTTGGACAGTTCGGGAACCTTGAACACCGAAACGTCGAGAATATCTTGCGCACCAATTTTGTAGGCGACACCTTTGGATGCCGTCATTGATGTGAAGGCGGCGGCGTCAGTTTCCGCCGCAGGGGCTGGGCGGCTTTGCGTCCCCGCCGTGCTCGCCAAGCTGACGATGGGCGGCTGCTCCGCGGCGCCCAGTGTGCTCGCCGTTGGACTATTTGAATAGGCGGCGCAGCCGGTCAGAAAACCAGCGGAAATCGCCACGACGACCGCGCCCAGAACCGAACCGCCAATCGCGTCTATCGCACGGGTCCAAGCGAGAATCTGTCTTGGCACTCGTTCGTTGCGACACAGCCGATGCCCCAGGCAGTGGCATGTTACAAACGGGTTCATTTGCAAGCACCTTCCTCGGTCGGGTCTCTACCAAATACATGGCCTCTTGATCGCCGACCCGCTTGGCCGCCAGTTCGCGGCCCTTGCCAAGGGTCGGAGGACGGCGCTCTGCGTCATGGGCGTCTGTTGCCAGAATGTGGACGTTGCCGTCCTCCAACATCCGTTCAGCCCAGTATTGGGACGATTGCCCAAAGTCACCAGCAAGGGAGCCAGCGGTGATTTGCATCCAGACACCTACCCGCACCATCCGCTGGATGGCGGCATAGTGTGACTTTGTCCATGACAATCGTTCTGGATGAGTCAGCACAGGCACATAGCCAGCGGTCATCAATTCAAAAAAGAAATCTTCGAGCCTGACCGGCGGAATGTGGTGTGGGGGCTCAACCAAGACATAGCGAGATTCGGCAAGCGTCAGCAGATGCCCCGACCGCAGACCGGCAACGAAGGAGGGGACGATGTGGTTGTCGGCGCCCGTCACCAGCCGCAGCGAGATGCGCTTTTCTTCCAGGACTTGCTCGAATTGAGCGACCAGCCGGCGAATCTGAGGGCCGGAATTATGATACAGGCCGGGGAGGATGTGCGGCGTACAAGCGACCACGGACACGCCATCCGCCACCATCGCTCTCGCCATCTCTAGCGAAACCGAAATGTCTGCCGGCCCGTCATCAATTCCGGGAAGAGTGTGACAATGCAGGTCGATCATGAACAATAACACTCGGTGCCGCCATGAGTGGCAGAACCGATATAGCATTGTTAGAGGTAGTGTGGAGAGTACGATAGCCGACAGACGCAGCGGTACGGAACCGGCCAGCATTAAAAAATACGCTTAATTTATAGCAACTTGATGGAGGCGTGTTGCTTTTCTATCACGCTTGCACACAAATCATTATGATGTGACTATGTTAGGGTAGTCTTCACAGGCTGCAACATATAATGGTGTAAAGCGTGAGCAATCGAAGGACCATTCGCATGCGCATCGTGACAGCTGTCGTCGCTCTGGCTTCGGGGCTTGTTCTCGGCACGGCTTCCCTCGCCACAACGGTCGTGCCCGTAGCTGGGAAATTGTCGATCAATAGCGGCTTTGGATTTCGTGACGTTGCCGGCCCCGTTGCTGGCAAAGTGGGGGACTCCGTAATGGCAGGCGCTAAGAGCAGCGGTCGGATTGTCTACGACGACGGCTGCGAGGTCCCCGTAGTTCCCGGACGAGTGGTCACGATCACGGCAGAGTCCCCATGCGGCAATGCCTTCGGACAAGCGACGCCGGATAGCGGATCAACCACGCTGGCCGCGGCTGGAGCGGCGGCGGCAGTTGGGGGAATGGTGGGTGCTATCGCGGCGAACGCGAATAAAGGAGTGACGCCGCCAGTGACGCTGCTGCCTGTAAGCCCATGACGGGCTGAGCGCCCACCCCGATGGGGTATTCCGGAAAGGCGTCCGGCTGGGCCGGCGGCTTGCTGTTTTATCTCTGCGCAGTCGTCGTTGCGAGCAGCCTGTTCCTTGGAGGCGGGACCCGCGCGGGGTTTCTGTCAGACGCGATTCTGCAATTGCTTTCGATTCCGCTGCTGTTAGTCGCGCTCTGGCGCAGTTTTGAGGTGCAGCTTGCGGGCCATTCGCGGTGGGCACTGTGGTTTTGTTTAGCATTAGTGTGCGTGCCCATCTTTCAGTTGGTGCCTCTTCCCCCTGCGCTTTGGGCGGCCTTGCCCAACAGGGGGCTATCCGCCGAAGCGTTTGCCATTGTCGGCCAAGAACTTCCGTGGATGCCGATGAGCGTCTCGCCACGCGCAACATGGCTGAGCGCGTTTTCCCTTGTGACTCCGCTTGCGATCTTTGTTGGCACACTTCTGCTTAGCTATCGCGAGCGGCGTTTGTTGAGCCTCGTGGTCCTCGCTGTCGGCATCCTCAGCGTGTTCGTAGGATTGATCCAGGTCGCTCAAGGCCCATCGAGTCCGTTGCGCTTTTTCGCATTCACCAATCCGACCGAAGCTGTCGGCTTCTTCGCCAACAGAAATCATTTTGCCGCACTGCTCTACTCCCTGATGCTGCTTGCTGCTGCGTGGGTGGCGGAAAGCGTTTTGGCCAAGGGGCCGATGAGCGGTAGGATGCGTGACACAGCCTCGATTATGGCTCTCGTCGGGGGATTTACCGTTTTGGTCATCCTTATTGCCGGCCAGGCCATGGCGCGCTCGCGGGCCGGCCTGGGGCTCGCGATCGTCGCCCTGTTTGGCGCAATTGCGCTTATGGTGTCGGATCGACGCGGCACGTCCGGGACTACGCCCACCAAAGTGCTATTTGGCGCGATCGCCTTGGCGGTCACATTGGCGATTCAATTGACACTGTATCGCATCATGGAGATTTTTGCCTTCGATCCGCTAGAGGATGGCCGAATACGGTTCGCGCGCCGGACGATCGAGGCGGCAACAGCCTATATGCCTTTGGGTTCCGGCATGGGCACCTTCGTTCCAGTATATGCCACGTTCGAGCGGCCCGAGGATACATTCGGCAGTGCCTATGTGAACCATGCACATAATGACGTCCTGGAAGTGTGGCTTGAGGCGGGAGTCGCCGGAGCGGCTCTCGGAGGGCTGTTTGCCATCTGGTTAATGCTGCGCTCAGTGGCGATCTGGCGGCGTGACCCCGGTCCCGGAATGCTTGAGCTTGATCGGCATCTTGCCCGTGCGGCAACAATTGTAGCTGCGCTCCTCGTCGCTCATTCCTTTGTCGATTATCCGCTCCGCACCGGCGCCTTGATGGCTTTGATGGCCTTCGCCTGCGCCCTCCTGTTGCAACAACCTATTGGCGCCGAGAGGAAGGATAAAGCGGAGAAAGACCTGTGGTACAGCCGTTCACGATAGCCCGGCAAGCTCGATTGGCTTGAGCGTCATACCATTAATGTCCCACTTGCAGACTGTTCTTTATCAACTGCCGAGGCTGTCGCAAAAATCTCGCGGGCCCAAGTTCGGCTCCAAAGTCGTTCATCGACTTTGGCACCATTTCCAGACGCTTTTCGATCGATGACGTCACCAAGCCACGACTTGATTGGAATGCTAAATCCAGTCTTAGGGCGATTTACGATTTCTATGGGCAGGCCGAGTGTCGGGGCCTGAGCAAGCAGCGTCTTTCCGCTTGGTCTCTTCTTTTTGACCATAATCGGAGCCACCTTGCGCAGCAGCGAATAGTCGACGAGCGGCGTTCGAATCTCGACCGAATGAGCCATCCCGGCCCAATCGGTGTCACGCAATAGCTGATTGCGCAGGTACATGCACGACTCAAGGACTGCCACCTTTCCGAACGCCGTGCGGGGTTGTGGACTGAGCATCTTCTGCATGTGAGACAGCGGGTCCAGACGCGCTAAACCTTGCTGCACCACTTTTTCGTCTTCGATGATGTCACATACTTCCGCCGGCAAGAAGAGCCCACGCCCCAAAAGATACGCGCCGGAGTAGCTTGAGCCGTAGGTAACAAGACCGGCAAATTTCGGATGGATCTGCCATCCCAGTGCCCGGGCTACGCGCACCATGCGGCTGAACCCTTCGCCCAAATAACCTGAGCAAGGTAGTAGCCTTAACCAGCTAGATCGACTGGGAAGGCTCCTAAAGGTGCTGTAGCCGCCCAGCAACTCGTCGCCCCCGACGCCGGAAATCGCCACCTTCAGCCCGTGTTCATGGGCAGCTTTAGTTACGAACCAAGTATTGATTCCATCGATGCTCGGCTGGTCCATTGCCTCAATGATTTGCGGCAAGTCCCTATGGAATTCCGCAGATCCGACCCAGCGCGTGGTGTGATGAGTCCCGTAATGCTTTGCAACAACGCCGGCTAACGGCGCCTCATCCGAACTTGTACCGCGAAACTCCTCAAAAGCTAACGTAACCGTTCGAATATCGCGCTGTCCTGCGTCACGCATCAGGCCTATCAATGCACCTGAGTCGACGCCGGCCGAAAGAAAAGCACCGACCGGGACGTCCGACACCAAATGGTGCCGCACGCTATCCAGAAGCGCCGCTCGGAACCGTTCATGCAAATCAGCTTCCGGAAAATCTGGAGCTTGCGCCTCAGCGTCGCGGTAGACGGAAGCGATAGATGCATAGTGCACGGGTTCACGGGCGCCCGCTTTGTCGATCACCATCCAACTGCCCGCCGGCAGCGCGCGGATGTCCCGGTACGTAGTAAAAGGTTCGGGCACGTTACCAAGCAGGAAGAATCCAACCAAACCGGCGACGTCGGCGGTGCGCGAGATCTGCCCGCCCGACAGCAACGCTCTGACACTCGACGCGAACCTGAACGTTCGACCATCGTCGGCATAATAAAGGGGCTTGATCCCATAGGGATCACGCGCAAGGAAAAGACAACCACGCTCGGAATCCCAAATAGCAAAGGCAAACATCCCGCGGAGGTCGTGCACCATCCTTTCGCCCTTTTGGGCATAGAGATGGAGCAGAACCTCAGTGTCCGATTGACTACGAAACATTTGCCCGCTCGCCTCAAGGGCCGAGCGAAGTTCTCTATAGTTGTAAATTTCACCGTTAAATGTGACGACGAACTTACTGTCGGCGCTCGCCATCGGTTGGGCACCTGAATCGCTGGTGTCGATTATCGACAAACGGCGATGTGCAAGGCTTAGTTGATGGCTGCCGGAATGCCATTCACCTCGCCCGTCGGGCCCACGTGCCGCCATGTGATCCCGAATACGGATCAATTCTTGCCGATCTACAGGATCAGCAACGGCATGGTAGGAGTAGATGCCGACAATGCCACACATAAAAGAAGTCGCTGTCCTAGTCAGTGCTCAGTGGAGCAATCAGGTAATCGCCCGGGTCTAACCTGCCTGGTGATGCCGGCCGCAATCGTATTGATTGGAAAATTCCACCGCTTCTGTGCTGCTCAAAGCGAAAGAGATCGCTTTGAAATGGAAATAGCCCGCGGAGAGATTCAGAGCTTTGCACAGTAGCCATTGCGTCGGCACTCACCTCTAACCAGACAAACGGCAGATCCTTCTCCAGTATATCGGCCAATCCTCGGACAACCTCCAACTCGAAACCCTGCACGTCGATCTTGATAGCGTCGACAGGCCCGAAATGTGCAGATTTAATATAACCATCGCCGGTAACAACAGTCATTCGCCCAACCTCTTTGAGAGGAAGATCGTACTGCTCTATGGGTGAAAAGGTTCCAAGCCCATAGTTCTTCTTGTCGATGAGGTAGAACGGCAGTTCTGCGTCGCTGTCTCCGAGACCAACTTTATGAAGCTGGACGTTGTGTAAATTGTTGAGAGCAATGTTCCTTTCGAAATGTTCCCACAGGCTTGGGTTTGGCTCGAAGGCATGGACCTGCCCGAAGTGCTGAGCGAATGCCAAGCTGTGCGTGCCGACGTTAGCGCCAATGTCCAGAATCGTGCCGCGCCGGTTGTCTGGGATCTTCGAAATGAATTTGCTAATAGAGCCCTGCTCGTATTCGCCGAACAGGTACATTCTTCGGTCGATAAATGACGATAGGTCGCCGGCGAACAGCCCGGTCGAATTTACCACAGCAAATCGGCCGGCTGCATCGGTAGGGACCAGTGTGGCTGCAACGCGCTCCCATCCGGGCAAGACTCTGAGCGGCCTCAGCGCCCGGGCGATTCGCGCACAAATGGATGGGTGAAGCTGGTGCATGGATTCAGCCCCTATGGGAGTGCCGCAGGTCTGACTTGAAGCTTCTTACTTCAAATACGGATGCCACTCACTTGTGAAGAACACCGGATGAGCTTCAGCGGCGGGACTGCACGCGGCGCCGCTAATCACCTATTCTGCGTCGTCAATGCCTGTGCGGATCGCTCACCGGCAGGCTTGGGAAGATGTACAACCCACCTCACGGCGTGGCGCGCACACTGGAAAGGCTCGTCGGCCGACGCCTCCTGTGGCGCTTAGGTCGCTTCCTCTATCTCTATGCCCGCCGCGACAGCCGCAATGACCCTGTGCTGAACGGAGAATATGCGCTCCATGACAAGCTTGCCCGCTTTGCCGCTGCACGCAACACGCCATTGCGCGCTATCGATATCGGCGCCAACATCGGCTATTGGTCACAGCATCTCATCGAGGCGTGCCGTCGCGCGGGCGTTAGCGACCTCCAGTTATGGGCATTCGAGCCTTCGGACGAGATCAGGGCGGTACTAACCGAGCGCTTGCGTGTTGCACCGCCCGGTTATCGCGTGACGGTCCGCCCCGAGGCCGTCTCCAGTGCGAGCGGAACTGCTGCCTTCGACGGAAGCAGCGGGCTCTCAGGCGTAAAGAGTCTGCTGACGGAGAAGCTGCTCGCCCAGCCCGAGTTGCCGTGCGTGACCGTTCCGGTCACGACGCTGGAAGCGATCCTGTCGGAAGAGAAGATCGAGGAAGTCGACTTCGTGAAGTCCGACGTCGAGGGCTTCGACCTCAGCGTCATCCAGGGAGCACGGCTGCTGCTGCGCGATGGACGCATCGGCCTCTTCCAATTCGAATACAATCACCGCTGGATCGGCACGCGTTCGTTCCTGCGGGACGCATTCGATCTCGTGGACACGCGGCGCTATCGCGTGTGCAAAGTCGTGCCCGACGGCATCGAAAGTTACGCGGGTTGGCATCCCGAGCTTGAGACGTTTTTCGAGGCCAACTTCTTGCTGGTGCGTGACGATCTGCTCAAGCCGTTCCGTGTACGCGAAGGCCGATTCGACGCATCCAACGTCTACGTTGCCTGCAGACAAAGATAGGCCGGACTGGCTCCCGTCCAAAACGCTACAGCATTTCCCGGTGAATTCGAATCGAAAGGATTCACAAAGCGTTAGGGATGAGCGAGTCTTTGAGCATTGATTCTCCTTTGCTGGGGGTAAGGGCATGCCGAAATCCTATTCTGCTGACCTGCGCAAACGCGTGATCGAAGCGGTTGCGTCCGGAGTATCTCGGCACGAAGCGGCCGAGCTTTTCGGGATTGCGGTGAGCACCGCGGTGAAATGGTGGCAGCACTGGCGCGAAACGGGCAGCACGGCGCCAAAGCCGCGTGGAGGGAGCAAATCCCGGCTGGAAGAACATAGGATATCGATACTGAGGCTTGTTAAAGAACAGCCGGATTCCACCTTCGAGGAATTGCTCGCAGCGTTGCGCAAACGGCGAATTCGCAGCAGCCGGAGCGCGCTG
>WNFJ01515334.1_pt6 | contig 14561 bp, 14 predicted proteins | sample 5400461 | NCBI WGS metagenome assembly WNFJ01 (sample SAMN13153349, study PRJNA577476) | soil metagenome | isolation source: 115 cm saprolite on Douglas fir-dominated hillslope | place: USA:California | collected 2013-09-17 | reverse complement strand
CGCTCGACGCTCTCGACCGTGCTCGGGACCATCGCCGTCACCGCCTCCGTGATCAACGTGGTCGGCGGGTTTCTGATCACCGACCGGATGCTCAAGATGTTCAAGACGCGGCCGCCGAAGGCGCGATGACCGAGCCGGTGCTCGCCAACGCGATCGACGTCGCCTACATCGCGGCCGCCATCCTGTTCATCCTGGCGCTCAAGTGGCTGAGCGCGCCGGCCACTGCCCGTCGGGGGGTGCGGGCGGGCGAGATCGGCATGGTCCTGGCCGTCGTCGGCGCCCTGCTCCGCCACGAGATCGTCAGCTACCAATGGATCCTGGTGGCGTTCTTCCTCGGCTCGGCCGTCGGCATTCCGATGGCGGTCTTCATGCCGATGACGGCGGTCCCGCAGCGGACCGCGCTCTCGCACGCGTTCGGCGCCCTCGCCGCCGCTCTGGTCGGTACCGCGGAATACTACCTCCGGACCCCCACCCTGGACGCGTTCACGATGAGCGCGCAGATGCTGCTCGGCTTCCTCACGTTCACGGGGAGTCTGATGGCCTTCGGCAAGCTCCAGGAGCTCCTGCCGACGCGGCCCATTACCTACCGCGGCCAGAACGTCGTGAACCTCGGGCTCCTCGGCCTGGCCGTCGCGATCGCGATCTATCTCGTCGCGGACCCCGGCGCCACGCCGCTGTTCCCGGTCTTCGCGGGGCTCGCGCTCGTCTTCGGCGTCCTCCTCATCATTCCGATCGGGGGCGCCGACATGCCGACCGTCATCTCGCTCCTCAACTCCTACGCGGGCCTCTCCGCCTCGGCCATGGGCTTCGTCCTCGATAACAAGCTCCTCATCATCGCGGGTGCCCTCGACGGCGCCTCCGGATTCATCCTCTCCGTCATCATGTGCAAGGCGATGAACCGATCGTTCACGAACGTGCTCTTCGGCGCGTTCGGCTCGGTCCAGGCCGGGGCGGCGGCCCCGGCCGGTGAGCGCACGGTCCGGAGCGCGACCCCGGAGGACGCCGCGTCGATCCTCGCGGCGGCGACCTCGGTCATCATCGTGCCCGGCTACGGGATGGCGGTGGCGCAGGCCCAGCATAAGGTGCGCGAACTGTACGAGGCGCTCACCAAGCGGGGCATCGAGGTGCGCTTTGCCATCCATCCCGTGGCGGGCCGGATGCCCGGCCACATGAACGTGCTCCTCGCCGAGGCCGAGATTCCCTACGACCGGCTCGTCGAGATGGAGGAGATCAACCCCGAGTTCCCCCAGACTGACGTGGCCCTCGTGATCGGCGCCAACGACGTGACCAACCCGGCGGCGCGTCACGACACCTCGAGCCCCATCTACGGCATGCCGATCCTCGACGTCGACCGCGCGAAGACCGTGATGGTGATCAAGCGGAGCATGAGCCCCGGCTTCGCCGGCGTCGAGAACGAGCTCTACTACATGGACAAGACGCTCATGCTCTTCGGCGACGCCAAGGCGGTCGTCGGGGAGATGGTCAAGGCCCTCTCCAGCGTCGCCCACGCCTGACCCTCCGGTGGCGCCGGCTCCTCCGCGCGTCGCGAGCCTCCTCCCGGCGGCGCCGGCCGGAAGCCCCGGGACCGCGATCAGTCGAAGTACGTCTCGCGCAGCGTGACGGGGCGCCGGAGCCAGTCCCGGACGCGGTGGAGAAGTCGCCTCATGGCCTCCGCCGGATGGTCACCGAAGGGCTAGCGTACGGGGGAATTGGTCCCGGTGCGGGCGCAGGTGTTCGGCGAGCGCCACCACCTCGCCCACGACGACCACGACCGGGGGCTCGAGCGCCGCCGCGCGCGCCTTGTCGACGATGTCGGCGAGGCTTCCGGTGATCGTCAGCGGGCCCTCGGTCGTCCCGCGGCGGACGAGCGCGACCGGCGTCGCCGACGGTCGGCCGGAGGCGAGCAGCTCGGCCACGATCCGCGGCAGCGCGCTCGCGCCCATGAGGACGACCAGCGTGTCGACCGCGGTCCCGAGCCGTCCCCAGTCGACCGCGGGCCTCCCCGTGCACGCGTCCTCATGGCCGGTCACGACGGCGAACGACGACGCCAGGCCGCGGTGCGTCAGCGGGATGCCCGCGCAGGCGGGGACGGCGATCGCCGAGCTGACGCCGGGCACGATCTCGAAGGGGATCCCGGCCTCCGCCAGCGCGAGGGCCTCCTCGCCGCCGCGGCCGAGCACGAAGGGATCGCCGCCCTTGAGCCTGACCACGCGCGCGCCGCGGCGGGCGTGCAAGACGAGCAGGGCGTTGATCTCACCCTGGGGCAGGCCGTGCGAGCCGCAGCGCTTCCCGGCGAACACGCGGAGCGCCTCGCGGGGCGCCTCCGCGAGCAGGTCTGGATGGACCAGGCGATCGTAGATCACCACGTCCGCCCCCCGGAGCAGCGCGAGGCCGCGAACCGTCAGCAGGCCGGGGTCGCCCGGACCCGCACCGACCAGGTAGACGGTGCCTACGCGCATCGAGCGGCCTCGAGCCGTTCGAGGAGGAGGCGACGCGCGTCGGCGTGCCGCCCGGCGACGATCAGCGGGCGCAGATCGGCGAGGGCGCGCCGCCACTCGGCGCCGGACGCGGCGCCGCCCCGCGCGCGCAGCTCCGCCCGCACCTCGGCGGCGATCCGCGCGAGCACCGCGTAGTCGTCGGTGAAGTACGACTCGAGCTCTTCCCGGATCGCCCGCGCGAGCGCCGGGCTCGCGCCGCCCGTCGCGACCGCCACGACGAGAGCGCCGCGGCGGAGCACCGAGGGCAGGATGAAGTCCGAGTGGTCCGGGTCGTCCGCGGCGTTGACGAGGGCGCGCCGGTCCGTGCCGTCTCGGGACAGCCCGGTGGTCACCTCGGCGCTGTCGGTGGCGACGAAGACGAAGGCCTGCCCCGCGAGGTCCGGCGGCCGGTACGTCCGCGGCACGTGGCGGATCGCGCCGGCGCGCGCCCACGCCTGGAGCCGCGCGGTGAGCGTCGGGCTCACGACCGTCACCCGTGCCCCCGCCTCGAGGAGCCCCTCGACCTTACGCTCCGCGACGGCACCCCCGCCCACCACGAGGCAGGGGCGGGCCGTCATGTCGACGAAGATCGGGTAGTAGCGCCGCTCAGCCACGCGGCGCCCACTCCGCCAGGATGGCGGCGACCTCAGGCCGCGTGAACTCGGGGGGCAGCCCGTCGCCGCCGCGGAGCGACTCGCGCACCTTCGTGCCGGACAGCGCCAGCTGCTCGGCGGCACCGTGCGGGCACGTCCGGGTCGAGGCGACGGCGCCGCAGCGGCGGCAGAAGAACGTCTCCGCGAAGAGGAGCGGCGCGATCCCGAGATCTCCGGGGCGAAACGACCGCAGGAGGTCGTGGGCGGCGTACGGCGCGTAATAGGAGCCGACGCCGGCCGCGTCCCGCCCGACGATGAAGTGGGTGCAGCCGTAGTTCTTCCGGACGAGCGCGTGGAAGACCGCCTCGCGCGGTCCGGCGTAGCGCATGGCGCCCGGGAACGCGGCGAGGAGGACGCGGTCCGGCGGGAAGTAGTTCTCGACGAGCGCCTGATAGCACCGGAAGCGCACGTCGGCGGGCACGTCGTCGAGCTTCGTCTTGCCGACGAGCGGGTGGATGAGGAGGCCCTCGATCAGCTCGAGCGCGCATTTCTGGATGTACTCGTGCGAGCGGTGGACGGGGTTCCGCGTCTGGAAGCCGACCACCGTGCGCCAGCCGCGCTCGACGAGGGCGGCGCGCGTCTCGGCGGGGTCGAGGCGAAACTTCTCGAGGCCGGGGAGCGGCGGCCGCGCGATCAGGTCGACCCGGCCGGCGAGCAGCCCCTCGCCGCGCCCGGCCAGGTCGGCGACGCCGGGATGGCCCGGGTCTTCGGTGCCGTAGACGAGCCGCGCCTCCTCGGCGCGATCCCACGGGTACCTCTCCACGAGGTCGAGGAGGCCGAGCGTCTCCCCCCACGGGGCGGCGAGCGCGACCGGGCGGCCCTCCCGCAGGCGGCGGGCCTCCGCGGCGCTGACGGCAAGGGTGATGGGCAGCGTCCACAGGAGCCCGGTGGCGAGGCGCATATCCTCGAGCACCCCCCGGTAGTCCGCCGAGCCCATGAAGCCGTCGAGCGGGCTCAGGGCGCCGACGGCCAGGAGCTCGAGGTCGGACATGGCGCGCGCGTCGAGGACGACCTGCGGCAGCTCGGCCGCGCGGCCGAGCGTCTCCGCCCGCGCCTCCTCGGCGAGCACGCGGTCGACCAGGGTTCCGCCGTGGGGCGGGATCGGTCGGATGTCCTCTCGCACGATCGCCATCGTCATCCCCCTTACCGGATCAGCCGGAGCCCCGTGGTCATCAGGGCGGCGGCGAGCACCGGACGCAGAAGCCACTCGGGGCTCCACACCGAGAGCCGCGTGCCGAGCAGGATGCCGGGGACCGAGCCGGCGAGAATCGTCAGCGTCAGGCGCGGATCCAGATGGCCGAGCCAGGCGTGCAGGGCACCCGCGGGCGCCGTCAGCAGCGCGCCGTGGAGGACATCGGTGCCGACGATGCGCGCGCCGGGCATCGACGTCGCCACGGTGAGGAAGGCGACGAGCAGGCTTCCGCTGCCCACCGAAGAGATCCCGACGAGCAAGCCGACGACGAAGCCGGCCGCCACCACCCACTGCCGCCCCAGGTCCGCCGCGGCGGTACGAGGCGCCTCCCGCAGCCAGACGCGGAACAGGACCGCGAGCGAGGCGGCGACGAGCGCCACGCCGAGGACCTTTGTGACGATCGCGTTCAGATTGGCGCCCCGCGCCCGCGCCGCCGCCAGCAGCGCAATGCCGCAGAGCGACCCGGGGAGGCTTCCGAGGAGCAGGAGCCCGACGAGCCGGAAGTCGACGGTGCGCCGCCGCAGGTGGATGGCCCCGCCGACGAGCTTGATCACGGCAGAGTGCACGAGGTCCACGCCAACGGCGACCACGGGAGGCACGCCGAGGCCGAGGATCAGCGCGGGCCCGAGCAGTGCGCCCCCGCCCATCCCCGTCAAGCCGACCATGATGCCAGTCAGGAACCCAAGCGCCATCGCCATCGTCGTCGGTTCCACCGCCGTCACCGCACGGGATGGAGGCCGCATTCCTTCGCGGCCGCGTCCTGCTCCCACCACCATCGCCCTGCCCGCAGGTCCTCGCCCGGCTTGACCGCACGCGTGCACGGCGCGCAGCCGATGCTGGGAAAGCCCTCGTCGTGGAGGGCGTTGTACGGCACGGCGTGGTCCCGGATGTAGCCCCAGACCCGGTCCCAGCTCCAGTCGGCGAGCGGGTTCAGCTTGAGGATGCCGCCGTGATCGGCGTCGATCTCAACCTTCCGGACCCGGCCACGTGTCACGGCTTGTTCGCGCCGGAGCCCCGTGATCCACGCGTCGAGGCCGTCGAGGGCGCGGCCGAGCGGCTCCACCTTTCGGACGCCGCAGCAGAGCTTCCGGTTCTCGACGCTCGCGTAGAAGAGATTGACGCCGTGCGCGCGGACCATGGCCTCCAGCGCCTCGGTCCGCGGGAAGAAGACGTCGATCGCGAGGCCGTAGCGGTCGCGGAGCGCCTGCGCGAGCGCGTAGGTCTCGGAATGCAGGCGACCCGTGTCGAGGGTAAACACCCGCGCCCGCGGGTCCAGCTCCATCAACAGGTCGATCAGCACGACGTCCTCGGCGCCGAAGCTCGAGGCGAGGGCGATCCGCGGCCGGAACCGCTCGAGTGCCCAGCCGAGCAGCTCGACGGCGTCCATGGCCTCGAGCGTCTCGTCGAGGAGATCGGGGGAGTCGGAGAGAAGGTCGGACATGCGTGTTCTCCCGTCTGTGGCCCTCGGGCTCAGCCGTCGACGCCACGCGGCGGCCGGCCCGGGGAAGGGTCGCGCTCGACCGCCACCGCCGCCTCGCCGGCCAAGAACGACCGCAGCTCGCCGTCGGTATGGCGGGCCGCTCGACGAGGTAGGCGGAGACGAGCCGCTCGATGGCATCCGGGACCTGGTCGGCGGCCACCCGGTAGCCGATCGGCCGCGCCGTGGCCTGGTGCCGGCCCACCCCCCCGCCGACGCAGAAGTAGTAGGCGTCGACCAGCCGGCCGTCGAGCTTGAGCTTCTTGCCCTCGATCCCGATGTCCGCGATCCAGTGCTGGCCGCAGCTGTTGGGGCAGCCGGTGATGTGGATCTTGACGTGCTGGTCGAAGCCGGGGAGCCGACGTTCGAGCTCGTCGACGAGCCGGCGCGCGAAGCCCTTGGTCTCGGTCAGCGCGAGCTTGCAGAATTCGGTCCCGGTGCACGCGATCGTGCCGCGCCAGAACGGCGACGCCTCGATCCGCAGCCCGGCGGCCTCGAGCTCGCGCGCGAGGTCGGCGGTCCGCTCGTCGGGCACGTTCGGGATCAGGAGGTTCTGCATCGCGGTGATCCGGAGCTCGCCCGTACCGTAGAGGTCGGCGAGCCGCGCGGCCGCCTGCATCTCGGCAGGTGTCATCCTGCCGCGCAGCACCGCGATCCCCACCGAGCAGTAGCCCGGCTGTTTCTGCGGGTGGACGCCCACGTGATCGCGGTAGACGTCCTCGGGCGGATCCTCGGCCGCGGCCTGTGCCAGGCGGAAGCCGAGCCGACCCTCGAGCTCGGCCTGGAAGCGCTCGACCGTCCAGCCGTAGCGCAGGAACAGGAACTTCAGGCGCGCCTTCTCCCGATTCTCGCGGAGCACGCTGCTGTCGCGGAAGACCTCGGAGATCCCGCGGATCACCGGCAGCACCTCGTGCCAGCGGACGAACGCGTCGAGGCGGAGGGCGAAGTGGGGGTCCGTCGACAGCCCGCCGCCCACGCGGACCGAGAACCCGACCTCGCCCGTCTGCGGGTGGCGCAGGGCGGTGAGTCCGACGTCGTTGATCTCGGGATACGAGCACCAGGCCCGGCAGCCCGTGATCGAGATCTTGTACTTGCGCGGCAGGTTGTAGAACTCGGGGTTGCCGTTGAGCATCCGAGTCGCCGCCTGCACGAGCGGCGAGGCGTCGACGATCTCGTCGGCGTCGACTCCTGCGAGCGGGCAGCCGGTGATGTTGCGCGTGTCGTCGCCGCACGCTCCCATCGTCGTGAGGCCGACCCGCCACAAGGTCTCGAGGACCTCCGGCAGGTCCTCGATCCTCACCCAGTGGAGCTGGACGTTCTGCCGCACCGTGAGGTCGGCGATTCCGCGCGCGTGCCGCTCCGCCAAGCCCGCGACCGCCCGGAACTGGTGGGAGACGAGCCCGCCGCTCGGGATCCGGATCCGCACCATGAAGTACGGGAGGGCCTTACCCTCTCCGCCTTTGCCGCCGACGGCGCCGACACCGTCGCCCTGCGTGTAGATCCCCCACCACCGGAAGTACGTCCCGAGCCACTCCGGCGGGATCGACTGGAGACCCTCGCGGGCGAAGCGCCGGATCTCGCCGAACGCCTCCCACGGGGTCAGCTCCCGCTTGAGACGCTCGACCCGCTGCGCCTTGGTCTCCGTGACTGCATCGCTCATCGTCGGCTCCGAACCGAAAGAGCCGAGGGCGGGACCCGCTCCGGATCCGGCCGCTCGGCTTTCGTCTTCGCTTTCACTTTTGGCGTCTCCCGCCCTCTGGGCCCCACGGAATATACCTATCCCGATCGGCAATGTCAAGAATCGTCATCCCGAGGCAGAGCAAGCGTGTTTTCAAACTGTTACCAGCGGGGACGAGTGGCTCAGCCGGGGCGCGGCCTCAAATGCCTGGCTGTGGCCTCGCGGGAAATGCGGTACGCTCGGGAGACGTGATCGCCCTGGCTCTCGCCGTCAGTCTCGCGGCCGCTCCCCTCGCCAGGGCGGCCGACGTCACCCCCGCGCTGCCGGACAACGTGTACGCGGCGACCGTGGGCCCGGAGCTGAGCCCGGCGGTCGCGGGAATGCCCGAGCTCGTCTACGTGCCGAACGCCGTGTCGAACACGGTCGACGTCATCGATCCGCGGACCTACCAGATCATCGACCACTACCCCGTGGGGCGCGAGCCCCACCACGTCACCCCGTCGTGGGACCTCTCGCGGCTCTACGTCCTCAACACCAAGTCCGATTCGCTGACGGTCATCGACCCGCACACGGGGAAGGTCACGGGCACCATCGCCGTGACCGACCCCTACAACCTCTACTTCACGCCCGACGGCTCGACCGCCATCGTCGTCGCGGAGCGCTACAATCGCCTCGACTTCCGCGACCCGACGACGTGGGCGTTGCGCGGAAGCGTCGCGATCCCGCACAGCGGCGCGGATCACCTCGACTTCTCGGCCGACGGCCGGTACCTGCTCGTGAGCTGCGAGTACGCGGGCTGGATCGTCAAGGTCGACGTCCCGACCCGGCGGGTCACCGGCGAGGTCCACGTCGGCGGCCTGCCGGTCGACGTCAAGCTCTCGCCCGACGGCAAGCTCTTCTACGTCGCCAACCAGGGCCGCCACGGCGTCTCGATCATCGACCCGCTCGCGATGAAGGAGACCGGCTTCCTCCCAACCGGTCGGGGCGCGCACGGGCTCTACGTCAGCCGCGATACGCGCCTTCTCTACGCGACGAACCGCCTCGGCGGCTCGATCTCGGTGATCGACCTCGCGACGCGGGAGGTCGTCCGCACCTGGAAGATCGGCGGGAGCCCAGACATGGGCGGCATCAGCCCCGACGGCGCGCAGTTCTGGGTCAGCGGGCGCTACAACCACGAGGTGTACGTCGTGGACACGCGCAGCGGGCGCCTGCTCCGCACGATCCACGTCGGCGCCCAGCCCCACGGGCTCGCGCTCTTTCCCCAGCCGGGTCGGTACAGCCTCGGCCACACCGGCGTCTACCGCTGACCGCCCGCGCCACGGCTCGACGCGCGCGGCCGGGAGCAGGGCGCCGAGCCGAGCGAGCCGAACGGCTAGGGTCGGTAGGCGATGCGGTAGATCGCCCCCGCGTGATCGTCGGACAGCAGCAACGCCCCGTCCGGCATCACGAGCAGGTCGACGGGCCGCCCCCACGCGCGTCCGTCTCGGAGCCAGCCCTCGGCGAAGACCTCGTAGGAGGCCGCCCGGCCCTCGGCGAGCCTGACGAGCGTCACGCGGTACCCGATCGGGCGGCTCCGGTTCCACGAGCCGTGCTCGGCGATAAAGATCTGACCCCGGTACTCGGGGGGGAACATCAAGCCCGTGTAGAAGCGCATGCCGAGCGCCGCGACGTGAGGCCCGAGCTCGATCGCGGGCGGCGTGAATTCCGCGCACGTATGCCGCGCCCCGAACTCGGGGTCGGGGATGCCGCGGCCGTGGCAGTACGGAAAGCCGAAGTGGAGCCCGGGCCGGGGCGCGTAGTTCAGCTCGTCCGGCGGGCGGTCGTCGCCGAGCCAGTCGCGGCCGTTGTCGGTGAACCACAGCTCACGGGTCCGCGGATCCCAGTCAAACCCCACGCTGTTCCGGACACCGCGCGCGAACACCTCGAGCCCGCTCCCGTCCGGGCGCATCCGAGTGATCGTCTCGTGCCGCGGCCCCGGGGGCTCGCAGACGTTGCAGGGCGCGCCCACCGGGACGTAGAGCATGCCGTCGGGGCCGAAGGCGATGAACTTCCAGCCGTGGTGCCGGTCCTTGGGGAAGGCGTCGCTCACCACGACGGGCGGGGACGGGCCGTCCAGACGGGCCTCGACGTCGTCGTAGCGGAGCACCCGGCTCAGCTCGGCCACGTAGAGCGCCCCGTCGCGGAAGGCGACGCCGTTCGGCAGGGTGAGGCCCCGCGCGATGACCCGGACCAGCCCCGCCCGGGCGGCGCGGGCGGCGTCGGCCACCGCGTAGACCACGCCCTCGCCCATGGTGCCGACGAAGAGGGTGCCGCCCGGCGAGAGCGCCATGGAGCGAGCGCCCGGCACGTTATCGGCGTAGACGGCGATGCTGAAGCCGCGAGGCAGCGTGACCGCGTCGAGTCTGAGCCCGCGCTCGGCCGAGCTCCCGGGGTAGAAGCAGCCGGCCGCCACCGCGAGCGCGCACGCGGTCGTGATCACCCGCCCGCTCCTGGCGCGCACGCGTCCCCGGTCCTGCGCCCGCACCGCTCCATTCTACTCGGCACGCCGGGGAGAGGCCGCGGGCCCCTCGCTCGACATGGAGCCGGGGCGAGGAGGATACTTCCCTCGGGACTGGACGAGGGGATCTTCCGTCCGGGCAGGGTCCCTCGGGACAGGGAGGTGACGGCGTGACGACCGCGGTCCTGGGAAAGGCTGGCAGTCTCCAGAGGTACGTCTGGAGCTCCCCCGCGCTCGCGGCACTGCTCTATCCCCTGGCCCTGGCCGCCGTGTTTCGCAGCGCGACGCTCGTGCACGAGCGCGCCGTCGGGGCGGGCGTGCTGGCTTTCCTCGTCTCGCTCTCGCTCTGCCTGGCCGTCCCCGCGGTGGCCCTGCGCGTAGCCTACCTGCTCGGCCACGCGGAGGCTGCCTCCGCCGGCGAGATCCGCGCCCGCCGCCTCGCCCACCTGGCCGTCGCGCGCCCGCCGCTCTTCACCCTGATCGGGGTCGCGCTCTACCTGCTCCACGCGCCGGCGAACAGCGACTACCTTCTCTGGGCGCTGATCTGGATCGGGGTCCTGGTCGCGATCGCCCTCGGCCGCGCCGATGTCCCGGCGGCGCGGCCGACCCGCGCGGCGATCGCACCCTGGCTCGTGGAGCTCCACGGGCTCACCGCCCTGGCGCTTCTCCTGTTCCTTCTGCCGCACATCGCAAACCATGTCACGGGCATCTGGAGCGCGGCGACCCACGTCCGCGTCATGAAGGCGCTGCGGCGGGTCTACCGCAACCCGGTGGTCGAGCCCTTGCTCGTGGCCGTCGTCCTGTTCCAGATCGGCAGCGGCCTCGTCCTCCTCTGGCGCCGGACCCTGCGCGCGAGCGACCTCTTCGGAACGCTCCAGACCGCCGCCGCGGCCTACCTCGCGGTGTTCTTGAGTTCCCACCTGACCGCGGTGTTCGTCCTGGGGCGGGCGGTGATGAAGGTCGACACGGACTTCTCCTTCGCCTCCGGCGCCCCCGCCGGTCTCCTGCTCGACTCCTGGAACGTCCGGCTCGTCCTCCACTATTTCCTGGCGGTCTGCTGCCTCTTCGTCCATGTGGGCGCCGGCGCCCGGGCCGTGATGCTTCCCTACTACCCCGTCGCGACCGCGAACCGGACCGCGTGGTCGGTCGTCGGCGTGGGCGCGCTCGCCGCGGCCGCCGCGATCGTCGGCCTCGCCGGGTTCCACCTGGCTCCGGCCGCCTGACGAAGGACGACCCGCCGAGACGGGAGCCGGACAACCTCATGGGACTCGAGCAACAGCTCGACCAGACGCTCACGCGGGCGATCAAAGACAGGGACACCCGCACCGCCGAGGTCGTGCGCATGATCAAGACGCGGCTCGCGGAGCGGCGGACCGCGAAGGGCTTCGCGGGCGAGGTCGACGACGCGCTCGTCATCGATGTGATCGGCGCCTACCGCAAGCAGCTCCAGAAGGCCCTTCCCGAATTCGAGAAGGCGGGCGACCGCGCGGCGTCCCAAGTCGCCCAGATCCGCTTCGAGGTCGGGTTCTGCGAGCGCTACCTGCCGAAGGGGCTGGACGAGGCCGCCGTGCAGGCCCTCGTCCGGGCGCGTCTGGGGGCGCTCGGCATCACCGACGCGAAGCAGGTCGGGCGCCTCGTGGGCGACATCATGAAGACGCACAAGGGACAGGTCGACGCCGCCGACGTTAAACGAATCGCGGAGGAACAACTCAAGGGCTGAGCGGAGCACGACCGCTCGACGGGCCGCGTCGGCCAGACAGTCGCTAGACGGTCGGGGATCGTGTCAGGCCGTTTTGGCACCCGCGACCCGGCTGGCATGCCAGACAGGCTCCCCTGCAGTGAGAGAACTCGCTCCGGGGACAAGCCCTTGAGGTATTTAGGCGCGGCGGCATCCGTCTTGCTCCTCGTTCGGGCACGCCCGCAGGGTACGAGGAGGGCGTAGACTGATGAGGGAGATCGCGTGTCGGTGAGCCAGCCGCCGCCCCTTCTTGACGACCGCGTGGATCGTGAACCACCGCGCCCGGCCCAGGCGCGTTGGCGCCACGCCGACACGCGGCCTCGCCGGGGCGAGTTTGTGCGGCGGCTCCACATCGTGCGGCTCCGCTTCCACCTCGTGCTGTTGACCCTGATCGGCTTCGTCCCGACAGCCGGGCTCCTGCTCTACACGACCAAGGAGCAGCACGGCCAGGATGCCTCGGGCGCCCAGCAGGAGGCGTTGCGCCTGGCGCGGCTAGTCGCCGGCGAACACGAAGGGGCGATCGAGGCGGCGCGCCAGCTTGTGGCGATGTTGGCTCAGCTCCCCGACGTTCGCCAGCAGCAGCCCGACCGTTGCAATGCCCTCGTCGCCGACCTCCGGCGCCGATACCCGCGCTATGCAAACCTTGGCGGCCTGACGCTCAACGGGAGCGTCTTCTGCAGTGCCGTGCCAGTCGCGGGCCCCCCTGACCTCTCGGGCCGAGCGCTCTTTTGGCGTGCGCTCGAGAAGACCGACTTCCAGAGTGACGACTATCAGATCGACCGTGCCACGGGCCGGGCCACGGTCAACGTCAGCCATCCCCTCCTTGACGATACGGGAACGGTCCAGGGCGCCGTCTTCGCGGCGATCGACCTGACCTGGCTGAAGCAGCTTCCGGCCGTTGCGCGGCTGCCTGAAGGTTCGACCCTCACGATCAGTGACCGGCACTGCCGGATCCGGGTCAGATATCCCGATCCCGCCAAGTGGGTCGGGAGATTTGCCTGCGAGCGTCCGCTCGCCGACGGAGTGCTCGTGGAGGGTGAGGGCTCCGCCGAGACGGACGGGCCGGATGGAGTCCCGCGGTTCGTCGGATTCGCGCCGCTTCGCAGCGGCGACGGCGGAGAAACCGTGTCCGTGACCGTAGGCATTCCGCAACACGCCGCATTGGCGGCGACCGACTCGGTGTTCGCCCGAAACCTCGCGGTGCTCGGACTCATCGCGGCGCTGGCGCTCGTGGCGGCGCGAATTGTCGGGGGCCGATTCGTCCCCCGTCACGCGAGGGCCCTCGCGCAAGCGACCACGCCGCCGACGGCCGGCGGCCGTGACGCGCGGGTGGCACGGTCTCACGAGCCGAGCCAACTCGGCTCGCCCTTCGAGACAACGGGCGAGGCGGTCGAGACGCGTCGTCCGCGTTGGCCCCGGCGCCGATGGCGCCGGGCGGACGTGGCGCCACACGCCGAACGTCGTCGGTATCGCCGCGGCGGGATCTCGCCCGTTCGTCAGCGGCTCCACGACGGCTTGGCGACCGTCGCCCGCATCGTCGGCACCTGCTTCGGCGCGGTTCGCGCCACGATCGCCCGTGCCGTGCACACCGGTCTCCAGAAGCTCCGAGACTGCTCGTCGGATGTCCGCCGGTGGTCCCAACGCCGGCCGCAGATGCTCGATGCAAACGCCGGTGGGGAGCGTGGCGATTCCGGCGCCTGCGCCTGCTCGGCGTGTCGCGCGCGGCTCCGCGGGCGGCGCGCGGAGTGACGACCGGCTCGGCGTCCCGCCGAGCCGGATCCTCTGGCCGCCGCCCGAGCCCCAGATCGACCGTCTGCCAACCTCCGAGGTCGACCGACCGCGGAGTCCCCTCGCCGAGCCGAAGGAAGCGGTGTACTGTACTGGCTGGCCGCGCCTTTCGGGGAGGGCCCGATGAAGAGACTGCTCGCGATCGGCGAGCTGGAACAGGTCCTGACGAGGTCCGCCGATGCCGCCTCCGACCGGCGCGGCGACGGAGGGCGCGCCGAGTCGCGGCGCCTTCGCGATCGACGGGCATGCGGGCTCGAGTCATTGTGACCCATTCCTCCACCCCCGACCCGCCGGTATCGCCTGCCGCGCCGGCCGCCTACTGCCGTTCACCCCGCGCGAGCCGCGCTCATCCAGCGGGAGGTTCCGTCCCGATTGGCGACACGCGCTGAAGGGCGACGGCGGCGCGGCGGCGCACACGTCGGTGTGCGTCTCGAGCCCGTGCCCTCCGCTCCCGCCGCCCGCGAGCCGCTGACGGCCCTTCCCGGGCCATCCTGCCGCTGATGTCTCCCGCTGCGCCCGGCTCGCCGATCGAAGAGATGACGAAGAAATGCCCGATGTGCGCCGAGCGCATAAAACTCGAAGCGCTCGTTTGCCGCTACTGCGGCCACCTGTTCGGTCAGGAGGCAGTCAGCCGGGAAGTCCAAACGGTCGAGGCGGAGCTGGCGAAGCTGCCCGGCGCCGCGCCCCGGTGGTGCCTCGTCGTCGATCAGGTGCCCCAGGAGCGCCGAGCGGCGTTGCTCGCCATCCTGCGAGAGGTGGAACCGTCGGGGACGGGGCAGGAGACCGGCCCAGCCCTCGACGGCCGGGGCGTTACGATCGCGCGCGGCCTGGCTCTCGCGCAAGCGAACTCGCTGATGGCGCGGCTCCTCGCCGCCGGCGTCCCCGCGCAAAAGATGCCCGAGAACAGCGCGCCACGGACGATGCCGCCGGCCGCGCGCCCGATCCGGCCCGACGCGTCACGCCGGCGTCCGCGGCGGGGCAAGACGCCGGCCGGCGACGCCATCGTGGCGGCCGTCATGGGGACCCTGGTGCTCGTCCTGCTCGTTCTTGGATACCTCGAC
>WNFJ01127629.1_pt2 | contig 14562 bp, 15 predicted proteins | sample 5400461 | NCBI WGS metagenome assembly WNFJ01 (sample SAMN13153349, study PRJNA577476) | soil metagenome | isolation source: 115 cm saprolite on Douglas fir-dominated hillslope | place: USA:California | collected 2013-09-17 | reverse complement strand
CGCCTTCGGCATGGGCGGTCCGTTGGCGAATTTTGCCGGGCTGCTGCACATGACCATGCACAGCCTCACCAAATCGGGCATCTTCTTCGCCGTCGGCCACATTGCGCAGGTCAAGGGCACGCAGCGGATCAGCGAGATCGGCGGCCTCACCGAAACGCACCCGCTGCTCGGCTGGAGTCTCGTCCTCGGCGTCGTCGCGATCGCCGGATTGCCGCCGATGGGTATTTTCATGAGCGAGTTTCTGGTGGTGAGCTCGACGTTCGCGCGCTCGCCGCTGCTCGCCATTCCGCTCGTCTTCGGCCTGCTGATCGCTTTCGGCGCCCTGTTGCTGCGCCTGAATGGTTTCGCCTTCGGCGAGCCGCGCGGCGGCACGGCGTCCGTCAAGGCCTCCTATGCGCCGCTCCTGGCGCATCTGGCCCTCGTCTTCGCCGCCGGCATCTACCTGCCGCCGCAGCTGGTGGTGTGGTTCCAGCATGTATCGAGCCTCCTCGGCTAAGGGCGCACACGCCATGGCAGCACTGGACGAGCTGATGGAAATGGCAAGACGGGTCGAGGCGCATCGGCCCAATCCGCGCGCCGTCGTCGACGCGGCAGGATGGGGGCTCGCCGCCGATGCGCTTCGCGACGGGCGTGTGACCCTGCTCGGCCTCTGGGGCGACCGGGCGGCCGTACATATGGCGCTGCTCGACGAAGCGGCCGGCGATTTCGGCGTGTTGAGCCTCGACTGTGCGGCCGGGCGGTTTCCCTCGATCGGCGCGGTGCATCCTCCCGCGATCCGGCTGGAGCGCGCGATCCGCGATCTGTTCGGGTTCGAGCCCGAAGGCGCGCCGGACCTGCGCCCCTGGCTCGACCACGGTCGGTGGGACTTGGCCCACCCGCTCACCCGCTCGCCGCCGCCGCGGCACGGCGCAGCCGCGCCTTATGTCTTCCTTCCCGCCGAGGGCGAAAGCCTGCACCAGATCCCGGTCGGTCCGGTCCATGCCGGCATCATCGAGCCCGGACATTTCCGTTTCACCGCCGGCGGCGAGACGATCGTCCGCCTCGAGGAGCGCCTGGGCTATGTCCACAAGGGCATCGAGAAGCTGATGGAAGGCGCCGACCTCGACCGCGCGGCAAAGCTGGCCGGGCGGACCTCCGGGGATAGCACGGTGGCCTACGCCATCGCCTTCGCGCGGGCCGCGGAAGCGGCGCTCGGCGTGGAGGTGCCGCCGCGCGGCCAATGGTTGCGCGCGCTGATGGCCGAGCTCGAGCGGCTCGCCAATCATTTCGGCGACATCGGCGCGATCTGCAACGATGCGTCTTTCGCGCTGATGCACGCTCATTGCGCCGTGCTGCGCGAACGCGTGTTGCGTGCCGCCGATGCCGCCTTCGGTCATCGCCTCATGCGGGACTGCGTCGTGCCGGGCGGGGTTGCCGTCGATCTCGCGCCGGCCGGCGTGGCCGTCATCCGCACGCTTCTCGATGAAGCGCAGCGGCGCTTCCCGCCGCTGATCGCGCTCTACGACAATACCACGTCGCTGCAGGACCGCACCGTCGGCACCGGGGTGCTCCGCCCGGAGCTGGCACGCCGGTTCGGGGCAGGCGGCTATGTCGGGCGCGCCTCGGGCCGGGCCTTCGATGCGCGCCGCAACCCCGGCTATGCGCCTTATGACCGACTGAAATTCGACGTGCCGGTGCGCGACGAGGGCGATGTCGATGCGCGCGTCTGGATTCGCATCCGCGAGGTCGAGCAGAGCCTGGACTTGATCGGCCAGATACTCGAGCGCCTGCCCACCGGCGCAAGCCGGGTTCCGCTGCCGAGTATCGGCCAATCCGCGGAAGGCGTCGCCCTGGTCGAAGGGTTCCGCGGCGACGTCTTGATATGGTTGCGGCTCGGCGGCGACGGCAAGGTCGAACGCTGCCATCTGCGCGACCCGTCCTGGTTTCAATGGCCGCTGCTCGAAGCGGCCGTCGACGGCAACATCGTCGCCGATTTCCCGCTGTGCAACAAATCATTCAACTGCTCGTACTCCGGCCACGATCTGTGAGGGCGCGTCGCCATGCGCAAGCATCTGTTCGAAGGATTGATCCGATCGCCGCTGACCGAGCCCGCGCCCGTGCCCGACGATGACGCGTTGGCGGAGTTGGCCGCCGCGCTCGATCGTGCGGCGCGGCGCCGGCTCGGTCGCAGCCTCTCCATCCGTGAGGTCGATGCGGGCTCGTGCAACGGCTGCGCGCTTTGGCCTGCGCTTCGTCGCCTCGCCCCGGCATGCCGACGTGCTGCTCGTCACCGGCCCGGTGACGAAGAACATGCGCGAGGCGCTGGAGCGCACGTACCGCGCGACTCCCGATCCCAAATGGGTGGTGGCGGTCGGCGACTGCGCCCGGAATGGCGGCCTGTTCGCGGGCAGCTACGCCTGCCTCGGCGGCGTTGCTTCCGTCGTGCCCGTCGATCTGCACATCGCCGGCTGCCCGCCGCCGCCGGTGCAGCTTCTCAAGGGACTGCTGGCGCTGCTGTCGGATGAAGTCGCGCGAAAGTAGCGGCTCCCTTCGGTAGCCGCATCCAGGCGCGCGAGAATGCCGACGCTTTTCTTCCGGCTTGGCGCCGAGACGCGCTATTCTCGGGGCGCGCTCTCTTTCGACGTCGCTAGCGAGGAGTTTTACCCATGTTTCCGAACCATGCCCGTTTCCCGCGCCGTACTGTCGCCGTGCTCGGCGTCGTCGCCGGCGTTGCGCTGACCGATATGGGCGGTGCTCGCGCGCAGAGCGGTACGTTCGGCACCGATCAGCGCTACTGCGACAACAGCGCGCTCGGGCAGGTGCTGAGCACGTCCAAGGGCAACCTCATCGGCAGTGCCGCCGGCGGCGCCGCCGGCGGCCTCATCGGCAACCAGTTCGGCAAGAGCAGCGGTAAGGGCGTAATGACCGTGCTGGGCGTCATCGGCGGCGCGCTGGCCGGCGGCTATGTCGGCCGGTCGATGGATCAGACCGACCAGGGCTGCGTCAGCCAGTCGCTCCAGAACGCCCCGGCCAATCAGCCGGTCGCCTGGCAGAATCCGGGCAGCGGCTCGAGCTACTGGGTGACGCCGACGCGCGACCGCCAAGGGCCGAACGGCCAGAAATGCCGCAACTTCGTCACCAAGGGCCGAACGGCCAGAAATGCCGCAACTTCGTCACCGACGCGGTGGTCGACGGCCGCCCGACCAAGACCGAGAGCACGGCCTGCCGCCAGCCCGAGGGCAATGCCTCGCTCTCCACCGACACGGTCCTCAAGGTGCAGCAGCGGCTGCACGAGCTGGGCTTCTATGTCCGCGACAACATCGACGGCCAATGGGGCCCGAACACCGCTACGGCGGTCAGGAATTTCCAGCGCAGCAAGGGCTTGAGTCCGACCGGGCAGATCGACCTGCCGACCCTGACGGCGCTCGATCTGCCGCCCGATGCCGGCTCGTCGCCGCAGCGTAACTGAGCCCGGCCCGGCGCCGGCGACGGGTGCCGCGAAGGTAAGCTGTGCTAGTATTCCGGGCAAGCCGTGTGTTGCCCTGCCGCCGTGGCATCAGGAGATCGGGGATGCTCTCTCGCCAGCAGATCGAGCAATACTGCGAGACCGGCTGGCTGGTGGTCGAGAACATGCTCGACACAGGTCTGCTGGCGCAGGCGAGGGGCGTCATCGCCGACTTCGTCGCCACGGCCGCAAGGGTGAGCGCCCATGACGATGTCTACGATCTCGAGCCGGGCCACCGGCCGGAAGCGCCGCGCGTGCGGCGCATCAAGACGCCGCACAAGAACCACCCGCTGTTCTGGCAGATCGCCCGGCTGCCGAAGCTCGTGGGCATCCTCGGGCAGCTGCTCGGGCCGTCCGGCGTCCGGCTGCACGGCTCGAAGATCAACCTGAAGGAGCCGCATTACGGCTCGCCCGTCGAATGGCATCAGGACTGGGCGTTCTATCCGCACACCAATGACGACATCCTCGCCGTCGGGGTCATGCTCGACGACATGCTGACGGAGAACGGGCCGCTGCTGGTGCTGCCGGGCAGTCATAGGGGACCGGTCCACGACCATCACCTCGACGGCTGTTTCGTCGGCGCGATGGATCCGACGCGCGTCGCGCTCGATTTCTCGCGGGCCGTCGCGCTCACCGCGCCGGCGGGCTCGATGAGCTTCCATCACGTCAGGCTCGTGCACGGCTCGGCGCAGAACATGTCGCAGCGGCCGCGGCAGCTGCTGCTCTACGAGTATTCCGCCGCCGACGCTTGGCCGCTGATGGGCATCAAGAGCGTCGACGACTTCAACGCGCGCCTCGTCGCGGGCGAGCCGACGATCGCGCCGCGGCTGACCCAAGTTCCCGTGCGCATGCCGCTGCCGCCCGCGCTGCGCCAGGGCTCCATCTACGAGAGCCAGACCTCGGCGAAGAACCGTTATTTCGCGATCGGCGAGGACGCGCGGGTGTAGGTCAAATCCGTTTCCGCGAGGAAGTCACCCAGAGGGCGCGCCGTCTTACGGGAGTTGCACTGCAAGCACGCCGTCTTGAGGTTCTCCGCGCTGTTGTCGCCACCTGCGCTAACCGGCGTGATATGGTCCAGCGTTGCGGTGAAGCGGGTGAGTTGCTTGTTGCAGTAGGTACAATGGTAGTTGTCGCGTTCGTATATCTTCAGCCGGTTTTCACGAATGTTGTAGAAATCCGCCTCGTCCACGGTCGCCGGGGCCGTCGAGCGCTTGGATTGCTCGGCGCGACGGCGCTGACAGACCGCAATTTCCTCGGGAAGTAGCACCCGATAAAGCGTACCCTCTCTGTTTGCCTCGCCTTCTTGTCGGATGGCGCCCACGGATTCCAAGGCCGTCATCCCGTCCCGCACAGCTGCGAAACTCGTTTCACCGCTGCCTGAAGCGTAGGCTGATCTCATTACACCAGATTGCATTCCTCGTCGGCTCACCCGGACATAAGGCGTTCCATTTGCGACGATCGAGTGCCTCAGGAGGTAAATGTAGAACGACACCTCATACGGCCTCAGTTCTGGCATCAGTAGGTCGACTACGTCGCAGATTATATCCGGGAGTTCCAAACCGGATAGTGCGCGGAACTCAATTGCCTTGTTGGCTTGAGCCGCCGTACTTTCAAGCTGCCCCAGCAGCGCCCGAATTTGTTCAATCGTCTCTATCATGAAAACAGGTTAGCAGACGTGTGAACTGCGCGCACCTATTGAGCGGCCTCGATATCGGCGGACACGGCCCCGCTCTTCGGGTCGGCGGCCACCGACGGCGGTGCTCATGTTCTCTGGGAAGGCGAGCACTTCGGCCTGCACAGCCAGCCACCACACTCAGCACTCGGCGGCCTCCCGCCTCACGTCAGGCTGAACAACGTGCTTGGCTTCGACACCTAGCGCAAGCCGGCCCGCGAGATCTGCGACTAGCGGAGCGGCGTCACCAAATGTTCCGCGCCGGCGTTGGCCACGGTGCGCCGCGCGGCGGCGTGGTCGTTGGCCCGGCGTTCGGGCATCAGGACGGTGCGGCAGGCGAGTAGTAGTTTACGCGCCTCGTGCGCCCATTTCGAATCCGCATCGAGGCGGATGTAGCGCTCCAGCACGGGAACGGCGTCGCGGATGCGGTCCGTCCGGATGTAGAGCGCGGCGAGATTGTAGAGCGGGTCGGCATAATCCGGCTCGGCGAGCACGGCGCGTTCGAGATGGGCGATCGCCTCTTTGTTGTGGCCGCCGCTCATGGCGAGATGGCCGAGGTTGAAATGCGCTTCGGCAAAATCGGGCTCGGCATCGACCGCCGCGAGATAATGCGCCTTGGCCTCGGCGACCCGGCCGAGGTCGCGGAGCACATTGCCGATGTTGAAGCGGATGACGGGGTCGAGCCGCTCCGCCAGCAGCAGCGCGCCCGAGCTCTCCGCCTCTTCCGCCGCCTCGAACAGCGCGTCGGGATCGGGCGGGGGCTGCACCCAGGCGAAGCGCATCTGTCCGTCGAGCTCCGCCAGCACGTCGCCGATGCGCATCATCAGCTCGCCCGATGGGGCGATGTCGAGCCGGGTCAGATCGCGCCCGCCGCCGCCGCGCCGCCGGCGACGGAGCTCGGTCGCGGCGATCAGCACCATTTCCAGCGAGACGCCGCGCCGCCGCAAATTGGCGACATGCTGCGCGACCTTGAGGTCGTTGAAGCCGAACTGTCCGCCGGCGGGGGTGAGGACATCGAACAGCGCCAGGAGGCGAACCTCCTCGCGCGCGAGGCCGGTAAGGCTCAGGAGACGAGCTTCCTCGATGTCCTTTCCCTGGAGCGCCGGCACGAGCCCGAGCGCGCGCAGGAACGTCTCCTCGCTGAGGCAGTGCTGCGGCTCCATCGCGCGCAAGGCGGCGAACGCCGGCGAGGCAATGCGGCCGGCGGCTTCGTGCGTGACCACGGCAAAGTCGGTGTGGCGGTTGAGACGGCGATGCAGCTTGGCGCCGCGGCCGGCGAGCTCGCGTTCGACACGGCTTTTCGGCAGCCGCTCGAAGCGGCCGGCGACGAAAAAGCTGCTGCCCTCGAAGCGCAACCCAGCCATATCAACCCGCTTTGCGGCTCGATCCCTTCTGCTTGCCGCGTGCCGGCGCCTTCTTCTCCTCGGCGGCGGCACCGGGCTCGCGCCCGCGCGTCGGCTTGCTCGTGGCCGGCGGCTTCATCGTCTCCAGCGACTTCTTCAGGGCGGCCATGAGGTCGATGACCGGCGCCGGCTCCGCCACCTCGGTGGTGACGATCTGCTCGCCCTTGAGCTTCGCCTTGATGAGCTCGCCCAGCGCCGCCTGATAGCGGTCGGCGAAGAGCTTTGGATCGAACGCACTGCTCTTCTGGTTGACGATCTGCTGCGCCAGCGCCACGGCGGATTCGTCGAGCGGCCCTTCCTCGATGTCCTCGAAATAGGGTTCCTCGCGGCGCACTTCCTCGGCCGCGCGCAGCGTGCGGATCATGATGCCCTTGCCGCGCGGGCTGAGCAGGACCGCACGCTCGCGCGACGACAGCACGAGGCGGCCGATGCCGGCTTTGCTCTCGCGCTTCATGGCTTCGACGATGACGCGGAAGGTCTCGTTCGCCATCTTGCCGTCGGGCGCCAGCCAATAGGGGCTGTCGAGGTAGAGCGGGTCGATCTGGTCGTCGTCGACGAACTGCGTCACGTCGATGACGCGGTTGCTCTCGACCTGGATCTTGTCCATCTCCTCGTCGGAGACGATGACGTAGCGCCCTTTCTCGAACTCGTAGCCCTTCAGCAGCTCCTCGCGCGGCACCGCTTTTCCCGTGGTCGGGTCGGTCGGCACCATCGAGATGCGCGACATGGAGCCCGGCGCCAGGTTGTTGAAGGAGATCTTCTCGGCGCTGCTCGACGCGGGGTAGAGCCGCACCGGGCAGGAGACGAGGCTTACCCTCAAATACCCTTTCCAGCTCGATCTCGGGGCCGCCATGGGGTGTTCCTTTCGCTACCAATGATAGACCGAGGCCGTCCGGCGCGCCATGGTCTTCCGGGTCGCGCGTCGGTCGGGCGGCAGCGAGGCTTGCCGCCGGTCTACGCTTCCTTTACGCAGCCGCGCCTAAAGAATGCCTTAAGGTATGTTGCCCGGCGCCAGGAGTGAGCTTGTCATGGGTCTGCGCGAGTATCGCCGCAAGCGCGACTTCACCCGGACGCCCGAGCCGGCGGGGTCTGAGGGGCGCAGCCGCACGGAGAAGCGGCTCGGTTATGTCATCCAGGCGCACGCGGCGCGTCGCCTGCATTACGATTTCCGCCTCGAGCTCGACGGCGTCCTCAGGAGCTGGGCGGTGCCGAAAGGGCCGAGCCTCGATCCCCAGGCCAAGCGCCTCGCCGTCCATGTCGAGGACCACCCCATCGAGTACGGCGACTTCGAGGGCGTCATTCCCGCGGGCGAATATGGCGGCGGCACCGTCATGCTATGGGACCGCGGCTGGTGGGAGCCGGTCGGCGACGCGGCCGCTGCTTACGCCAAGGGCAACCTCAAATTCACGCTGCACGGCGCCAAGCTGCACGGCGCCTGGGCGCTGGTGCGCATGAAGAGCCGCCGCGAGGGCGACAAGGGCGACAACTGGCTGCTGATCAAAGAGAACGACAAGGACGCGGCGCCCGGCAGCGACGACGCGGTCGTCGTGCAGGAGACGCTGAGCGCCAGCACCGGGCGCGACATGGCGGCGATCGCCGCGCAAGCCGATCGCGTCTGGAGCTCGAAGCAGGGCGGCGAGACCAAGGAGCGAGCGAAGGCGGCGCCCGCGAAGGCCGGTGCGCGGAAGCCCAAGGCGTCGCCACCTGCCTTCGATCCCTCGCATTTCGCCGGCGCCCGCCGCGCCAAATCGGCGCCGCGCCTCGCGCCGCAGCTCGCCACGGCGGCCGATGCCGCGCCGCGCGGCGATGAGTGGCTGCACGAGATCAAATTCGACGGCTATCGCATGCTCGCTTACTTGCGGCACGGCAAGGTCGAGCTGCGCAGCCGCAAGGATCTCGACTGGACGGACAAATTTCCCGAAATTGCCGGCACCCTGTCCCACCTCGCGGTGGACGAGGCCGTACTCGACGGCGAGATCGTCCACTACAACGAGGACGGCGTCACGAATTTCTCGGCGCTGCAGAACGATCTCGCCGAGCGGAATACGGCGGGCCTCGTCTACATGGCCTTCGATCTCCTGTTCTTCGCCGGCTGGGACTTGACGGGCGTCGCGCTCGAGGAGCGCAAGGCGGCGCTGCGCAGCTTCCTCGCGGCCGATCCGGCGCCGACGATCCGCTACAGCGACCATCAGATCGGCAAGGGGCCCGACTTCTTTGCCGCCGCCTGCAACGCCGGGATCGAAGGCGTCTTATCGAAGCGCCGCGACTCGCGGCACCAACCCGGGCGCGGCTCGGCCTGGCTCAAGGTGAAATGCGGCAAGCGCGAGGACCTCGTCATCGTCGGCTTTACCGATCCCGCGGGCGAGCGTGCCGGGTTCGGTGCGCTGTTGATGGGGTATCACACCGTGCAAGGCGAGCTCGTCTATGCCGGTCGGGTCGGCACCGGCTATGCCGACAAGCTGCTCGACGCGCTGCGTCGTCGGCTGGGATCGCTGGAGCAGCGGCGGCCTACGGTGAAGCTGCCGGCTGGCCTCTCGGCGCGCGGCACGCATTGGGTCAAGCCCGAGCTCGTGGCGGAAGTGGCCTTCTCCGGCTGGACCGCCGACGGCATCCTGCGCCAGTCGAGCTTCGTCGGCATTCGCGACGACAAATCGCCGGACGAGGTCGTGCTCGATCCGTTGGCGGCGCCGCAATCGCCCGCGCCGACCGCGCCGGCGCCGCCGAAAGCGACGATCGGCCGCGACGGCGCGGCGGTCGTCGAGGGCATCCGCGTCACCCATGCCGCGCGCGAGGTGTATCCCGAGCCTGGCATCACCAAGCTGGCGCTCGCCGAGTTCTACGCCGAGATCGCGGAGCACATGCTGCCGCATGTGGCGCGGCGGCCGCTCAGCCTGCTGCGCTGCCCGGAAGGGGTCGTCGGCCAACGCTTCTTCCAGAAGCACTTGATGCCCGGCACTCCCGCCGCCATCAAGCGCATTCCGGTGCCGATGAAGGAGGGCATCGAGGACTACCTGATGATCGAGGATGCGGCGGGCCTCGTGGCGCTCGTGCAGATGAGTGTGCTGGAGATCCATCCCTGGGGCTCGACCATCGACAATCTGGAGAAGCCCGACCGCCTGACCTTCGATCTCGATCCCGACGAGGGGCTCGGCTGGGACCAGGTGGTGGCCGGCGCCGTCGCGGTGCGCGAGCTGCTGGAGACCCTGGGATTGCGGAGCTTCGTCAAGACCACCGGCGGCAAGGGCTTGCATGTCGTCGCGCCGGTGAAGCCGGCGCTCGAATGGGACGCGGCCAAGGAGTTCACGCGCGTGGTCGTGTCGATGCTGGTCGACGCCGCGCCCACTCTCTACACCTCGTCGATGGCGAAGAAGTCGCGCCGAGGCCGCATCTTCATCGACTATCTGCGTAACGGCCGCGGTGCTACCGCAGTAGCCGCCTATTCGACGCGTGCCAGGGCGGACGCCACCGTCTCCGTGCCGGTGACCTGGGAAGAGGTCGAGGGCGGCCTGCGCTCCGACCGCTTCACGGTCTTGACGCTGCCGGAGTATCTGCGCGCGCGGGCCGCCGATCCGTGGGCGGAGCTGGCGGCGACCAAGCAGATGATCGCCACGCGCGTGCTGCGCAAGCTGGGCATTTCCTGACGCGCTTCCGGTCGCGGCGCCGGCTCTTTTTAAGTGACGCGTGTCGGATCGGCCGGGCGGAAACGCTCCGCCGACCTTGCTCGCGCCTTCGCCGCTTCGACGTCGCGATCGCGCGGCGGCGCGTTGGTGACGAGCGAGCCGAGCAGCGCGTGCGCCGCGCGCGCCACCTCGTCCACCGCGCGGTTGAAAGGAAGCTCGTTCGTCTTGGAGGGCCGATTGAACCCGCTCAGCTTGCGCACGAATTGCAGCGACGAGGCGCGGATCTCCTCGTCCGTGGCGGGTGGCTTGAAATTATGCAGAGTCCTGATGTTCCGACACATGACAGATCCTCGTGACGACCATGCAGGCGACGGTCGCACACGGTGGCCGCTGCAATCAAGCCGCATGCGGCAGGGCATGCCGAGAAGCGCTTGACATCGTCCGACGTGAATGATATTTAACCGAAAGGTTATTTAACCGAATGGCGCAGCGCGGGTTGTGCTCGCGACAGCTGGCTAATTTCGGAGGCTCAAAATGGCGAAGAAAGTGCTCATCCTCGTCGGAACGCGGAAAGGTGCGTTCATACTTGAAAGCGACACCCAGCGAAATTCGTGGCAGCTGCGCGGTCCGTTCTGCGAGACATGGCCGATGAACCACGTCGTCGGCGATCCCGTAAGCGGCGCCATCTATGGCGGCGGCGGTAATGCCTGGTTCGGCCCGGCCGTCTGGAAGTCCGCCGATAGGGGCGCAAGCTGGACGCATTCGAGCGAGGGTCTGGCGTACCCGGCGGGAGAAGAGCCGATCAAGGCTGTCTGGAGCGTGGCGCCGGCCGGGCGGAGCCTCTATGCCGGCGTCGAGCCGGCGGGGCTGTTCCGCAGCGACGACGGCGGGCAATCGTGGCGGCACATCGCCGGATTGCGAGACCACCCGTCGCGGCCGAACTGGCAACCGGGCGGCGGCGGCCTCATTCTGCATTCGCTCGTGCCGCATCCGAACGACGCGAGGCAGCTGTGGGTCGCCATCTCCACAGCCGGCGTGTTCCATACCGCCGATGGCGGCGAGACCTGGGAAGCGCGCAACCGCGGGACCCGGGCAGACTATCTGCCCGAGGAGCAAAGATACCCGGAATACGGCCAGTGCGTGCACTGCCTCGTGATGGCGCCGGGGACCTCCGATCGCCTTTATCAGCAGAATCACTGCGGCATGTATCGCAGCGAGGATGGCGGCCGGCACTGGGGCAGCATCGAGGCGGGCCTCCCGTCGACCTTCGGCTTTCCCGCGGCGGTCCATCCGCGCGACCCGGCGACGCTCTATCTGCTGCCGCTCAACGGCGACACGGCGGGCAGATACGTACCCGACGCGAGGGCCGCCGTCTGGCGCACGCGCGACGGCGGCGACAGCTGGGAGGCACTGCGGCAGGGTCTGCCGCAGAAGAACGCGTTCTTCGGCGTGCTGCGCCAGGCCATGGCCACGGATCGGCTCGCGCCGGCCGGCGTCTATTTCGGCACGAGCACGGGCACGCTGTTCGCCAGCGCCGACGAGGGCGACAGCTGGAACTGCATCGCGCAGCACCTGCCCGCGATCCTCTCGGTGGAGACGCTGGCGGTCGAGGCTTAAGCCGCGTCGCGCGGAGTATCGGCATGCCGAACGACAGGTCCTCGCTCCCTTCGCCGCCGGTCGTGGTCACGCTTCCGCCCGCGCTTGTGAGACTGTTCCCGGGTTGCGTGCGGCGGGTGGAGCTGTCGGCCGCGACGGTCGGCGAGGCGATCGACGCGCTCGACTCGCGCTGGCCGGGGATGCGCGATCGCATCTGCGATTCGACGCCGCGCATCCGGCGCCACGTCAACGTCTTCGTCGCCGGCAAGCGCGCGAGTCTGGAAACGCCCCTGGCGCTCGGCGCGGAGGTGATCGTCATGACGGCGATCAGCGGCGGCTAGGCGGCGGATGCCCCGTCGCTCGAAGCGCTTGACATCATCGGAGCCGTGCTGTACTTAACTGCTGAGTTATTTAACTGAGTGGTATATTGCGCCATGTCGCCGGACCGCCTCAGCAGCACGTTTGCTGCCCTCGCCGATCCCACCCGGCGGGCGATCCTGGCTCGTCTCGCCTCGGGTGAGGCTTCGGTCACGGAGCTGGCCGAGCCCTTCGAGATGAGCATGCCCGCCATCTCCAAGCACCTCAAGGTGCTGGAGCGCGCCGGCCTCATCGCGCGCGGACGCGAAGCGCAATGGCGGCCGTGCCGGCTCGAGGCCGGTCCACTCAAGGACATCTCCCGCTGGGTCGAGCATTATCGCCGCTTCTGGGAGCAGAGCTTCGATCGCTTGGACGCCTACCTGCGCGCGTTGAAGGCCAAGGAACACAAGGAGAGGAAGCATGGGCGCAAGCCGCGCAAGACCTAGCGTCGCCGCGAACCCCGCGGAGCGGGAGCTGGTCATCACGCGCGTCTTCGACGCGCAGCGCGAAATCGTGTTCCGGGCGTGGATCGAGCCCGAGCAGGCGTCGCAATGGATGGGGCCGCAGGGATTCACGGTCGTCTCCTTCGAGATGGACGTCCGGCCCGGCGGCGCTTGGCGCAAATGCATGCGCTCGCCCGAGGGCAGGGACTATTGGCGCAAGGGCGTCTATCGCGAAATCGTCGCGCCGGAGCGGCTCGCCTTCACCTACGTGTCGGATGACCCGATTGGCATTCCCGGACACGAGACGCTGGTGACGGTGACGTTCTCCGAGCAGGGCGGGAAGACGTTGATGACCTTGCGTCAGACCGAATTCGAGTCGATGGCGGCGCGCGATTCCCATCGCGGCGGCTGGACCAGCGCCATCGAACGTTTCGCCCGATACCTGGCGCCGGCGGCGTGAGATCGACAACCCGGAATTTTGCAGAGGAGATGACCATGGGCAGACCCGTCGTTCACTGGGAACTGATGTCGAAGGATCCGGCGAAGGTGTCGGATTTCTATGCCAAGATTTTCGGCTGGAAGGTCCAGCACATTCCCGAAATGAACTACCGCCTCGTCGAAACCGGCGGCGAGGGCGGCATCAACGGCGGCATCCTGAAGCCTGAGCGGGAAGGGCCCTGGCCCGGCAACATGCTGTTCTACATCGACGTCGACGATCTCGCGGCCTACCGCAAGAAGGTCGTCGCGGCAGGCGGCAAGATCCACGTCGAGGAGCAGCAGGTGCCCGGCATGGGCTCGTTCTCGCTCTTCACCGATCCCGAGGGACGCATGATGGGTCTGTGGAAGACCGCGCAGAAGAAATGAACCTGAGCGGGGGCGTCGGATGAGAGAACCCAGGGAGCGCCGATGAGCAGCGGAGGATTGTCCAAGGCGAGGCTCGGCCGCATGCACGAAATCATGGCCGGCCATGTCGAGCGCGGCGGCGTGCCTGGTCTCGTCACGCTGGTCAGCCGGCGCGACGAGGTGCATTTCGACGCGATCGGCATGATGGCGGCCGGCGGCCGCGACCCGATGCGGCGCGACACCATCTTCCGCATCGCCTCCTTGACAAAGCCGGCCACCGCCGTCGCCGCCATGATCCTGGTCGAGGAAGCGAAGCTGCGGCTCGACGACCCGGTCGACCGCTGGCTGCCGGAGCTGGCCGACCGCAAGGTGCTGCGCGCCATCGACGCGCCGCTCGACGACACCGTGCCGGCCGGGCGCGCGATCACGCTGCGCGACCTGTTGACCTTCCGGCTGGGTCACGGGGCGGTCATGGTTTACCCGAGAAGTACCCGATCCAGAAGGCAATGGCCGAGGCCGGCATCGCCCCGGGGCCGAGCCTGCCTGCGTTTCCCGCGGACGAGCTGATGAAGCGCTACGGCAGCCTGCCGCTGCTGCATCAGCCGGGCGAGAAGTGGCTGTGCAACAGCGGCTCCGACATCCTGGGCGTGCTGATCGCCCGCGTCACGGGGCAGACGCTGGACGCATTCTTGCGCGAACGCCTCTTCGCGCCGCTCGGCATGAAGGACACGGCGTTCAGCGTGCCCGAGGCGAAGCTCGACCGGCTGGCGACCTGCTATCGGCATGATCCCCCGACGGGCCGGCTCGCGGTCTTCGACGAAGCTCGCGGCGGCCGCTTTCCCCGCCCTCCCGCTTTCGAGTCCGGCGCGGGCGGGCTGGTCTCGACGGTCGACGATTATCTCGCCTTCGGCCGTATGATGCTGAACCGGGGAAAGCACGAGAGCGAGCGCATCCTGTCGCGGCTGTCGGTCGAGCTGATGACGACCGACCATATCACCCCCGAACAGAAGGCTGCTTCGCCGTTCTTCCCCGGCTTCTGGGACAACCGCGGCTGGGGCTTCGGTTTGTCCATCGTCACCAGGCGCGATGATCTGGCGGGGGTCCCGGGACGGTTCGGCTGGGACGGCGGCTACGGCACGTCGGC
>WNFJ01568148.1_pt1 | contig 14565 bp, 14 predicted proteins | sample 5400461 | NCBI WGS metagenome assembly WNFJ01 (sample SAMN13153349, study PRJNA577476) | soil metagenome | isolation source: 115 cm saprolite on Douglas fir-dominated hillslope | place: USA:California | collected 2013-09-17 | reverse complement strand
CCGGTTGGCGCCGTTCCCGGAACCCGAGAGGAGTGAGCCAATGGCCTGGACCCAGGTGTACGACCCGCTGCACAACTGGATCCTTTCGACGCTGGTCGCCGCCCTCCCGATCCTCGTACTGTTCGGCCTGCTCGCCGGCCTCCGCCTCAAACCGCATTGGTGCGCCATCGCCGGGGCCGCGACGGCCGTGCTCGTCGCCGTCAGCGTGTTCCAGATGCCGTTTGTGCTCGCCGGCATGAGTTTCTTTTACGGCGTCGCGTTCGGCGTGGTGAAGATCGCCTGGATCGTGCTCGCGGCCGTCTACCTCTACGACGTCTCGGTACATACCGGCCAGTTCGAAATCATGAAGGAGTCGGTGGCGGCGATCACCGCGGACCGGCGACTGCAGCTGCTGCTCGTGGCCTTCTGCTTCGGCGCGTTCATCGAAGGGGCCGCCGGCTTCGGCGCGCCCGTGGCGATCGCCGGGGCCTTCATGATCGGCCTCGGCTTCAAGCCGTTCCACGCGGCGGCGCTCAATCTGATCGCCAACACCGCCCCCGTGGCATGGGGCGCGATCGGGACGCCCGTGCACACGCTGGCCGCGGTCTCGGGCCTGCCCGAGTCCGACTTGAGCGCGATGGTCGGGCGCATCTTGCCGATCACCGGCATCATCGTGCCGTTCTGGCTGGTGCGCGCCATGGTGGGCTGGAGCGAAACGTTCGAAGTGCTGCCCGCCATCTTGGTGGTGGGCGCGTCGTTCAGCTTGACGCAGTACCTCTGGTCCAATCACGTCGACTCGAACCTCGTGGACATCGCGGGCGGCGTCGTGTCGATCGCCGCCACGGTCGTCTTCCTGCGGTTCTGGCAACCCAAACGCATCTGGCGCTTCGCGGACGAGCGCGGCGCGGGCGCGGGCCGGCTCCCGGGCGCGCGCAGCGTGAGCGACGTCGTCGGCGGGCAGTGGGACGTGGAGCCCGCGCCCAAGATCCTCCACCGCTACACCCAGCGCCAGGTGCTCAAGGCCTGGATGCCCTTCGCGATGCTGTCGCTGTTCGTGCTGTTGTGGGGCCTGCCGACGATCAAGGGCGCCATGAACCGGGCCACCACGCACGTGTGGGACGTCCCCTACCTGCACAACGCGGTCTCGCGCGCCGCCCCCGTGGTCACGAAAGTCACGCCGGAAGCGGCGCGCTACGACTTCAACTGGTTGTCAGCCACGGGCACCGGGTGCTTCGTCGCCGCAATCGTGGCGGGCTTGCTGCTCGGCCTGGGGCCGCGCCAACTCGCCGAGATCTTCTGGCGCACCCTCAAGCGGATGAAGACCGCCGTGATCGCCATTTCGTTCATGCTGGGTTTGGGCTACACCACGCGCTACTCGGGGCTCGATGCCGTCCTCGGGTTGGCCTTCACCCGCACGGGGGTGCTGTACCCGTTCTTCGGCACCTTCTTGGGCTGGCTGGGCGTGGCGCTCACCGGCAGCGACACGTCGTCCAACGCCCTGTTCGGCAGCCTGCAGAAGATCACCGCCACCCAGCTCAAGCTCGATCCGATCCTGATGTGCGCCGCGAACAGTGCCGGCGGCGTGATGGGGAAGATGGTGGACGCCCAATCCATCACGGTCGCCACCTCGGCCACCAATCAGGTCGGCAACGAGGGGATCATCTTCCGCTACGTGTTTTGGCATTCGATCGCCCTCGGGGCGATCGTCGGAGTGATCGTGTTACTGTACGCCTACGTCTTCTCAGGCGCGGTGCCGCACGGCTTGACGATCGTCAAGTAGGCAGCGCGCGCCGCCCCTCCGGGTGAGCCAGCGCGGGCAGCGAGCCGCAAGGGCGCTGCCCGCCGCGATTCGCCGCTGCCCGGCGGTCGCGCCGCGACGGGGCCGCCCCAGCCGGCACCACGCCGCTGGTGATCACGTTTCAACCAGGCACACGGGCGGTTACCTCATCCCGGCGCCACGGCTCTTCACGTTGCGCCACTGTGGATAACGCGCCACGAAGCGTGTCGATAAGTCTGTGGACAACCACCCGGCGAGGAGCTATGACCCGCCTACCAAGAGCCGATTCCGTACTGCTGGACCAAACGGCCGCCGGCGACCGCGGCGCCTGGGAGGAATTGCGCGATCGCCACTCCCTGACGCTGTATGCGCAGGTGTTCATCCTCGTGGGGGACCCGGCCGAGGCGGAACGCGTGGTGGAGGAGACCTTCCAAGAGGCGTGGTGCTCGGCAGGACAGTTCGACCTCTCCGGCGACGTCACCGCTTCGGCTTGGCTCGTCGGGCTGGCGCGCAGTGTCGTCCTGGGACGGCGGGCAGGCCGGCTGGCCCTGCCGGCGGCGGGCGGGCGCCGCGGCGACCTTACCCCCGCCCCCGCTCAGCGCGTGGCCTGACCGACACCGCTCCGCGTCCCGGGCGGAGGCCGCCGACCCGGGCGGCATCACCGATCGCCTCAGTCTGCTTTCCCGTTCTGTCACGCCGTAGCGAGCCGGGGACCTCGGGAGAGAGAGGTTGACGCCCCAGGGCAGCTCAGGGCCCTCGCCAGGGGCCACGCCGCCGCGCCTTAATAGCGGACGTTGAGCCGGAGCGCGGCCAGGGCCACGGGTCCGCGGTCGCGGTTGTAGCCCGGGTGGGCGACGAACTGGACGTCCGGGGTGATCTCCACGTAGCGGCCGAGCTGCGCGCGGTAATAGCTCTCGAAAACCTCCTCGGGCCCGTAGTTGAGCCACTGTCCCGACGGCGAGAAGCCAGCGCCATCGCCCAGCAGGAAGCCCTTCCCGCCGTCCGCGAGATACGCCCGGTGCTCGCTCGACAGTCCATGACGCAGGAAGGCGATGGCGAGATGGTCCTGCCCCCGGTGCCAGAGGGTGCCCGCGACCTGCACACCGGCACTCAGATGGCGATCGACCTCGCTAAACGCGAAGTCCTCGGTGCGCCCGTCGTTCCACCCCAGGCGCAGGAACGCCCCCGTCTCCCCGCCATCCGCGAGCGGCTGCTCGACGTTGAGCGCCACGCCCCACTTGCGCCGCCCCGGCTGGTCGTCGGCCACGATGTCGGGGGCCTGCCCGGTGCGTTGCGCTTGCGCCAGCGCCGCCAGGTAAATCCCCATCCGCCCGTGATTCTGATAGGCCAGCGCCCGCACGATCGTACCCACGTGAGTGGGCTGGAGGGTTAACTCGACATTGTCGGCCCGCGCGCGCGCCACGTCCCGGTCAAGCACGTCACCGTTCGCGAAGGTCGGCATGAGAAAGCTGCCGACCCGCAGCGCCCAGCGTCGATGCACCCAGCCGATCACGGCGCCGTAGCTGTAACCGCGTGTGTCGGCCGCGTAGTCCCACGCGGTGTTGTTGAACAGGCCCCAGTCGCAGAATTGCAGGCGCGTCGAATTGGCGTAGCGATTCTGATCGAAGTCGTCGGTGAGCGCGAGCTTCCCGAGCTTCACCTCAAGCCGCGCGACGGGCTCGGGCCCGGGGAGTTGGTCCATGGCCCGCGACGCCGTGTCGAGCTCACCGGACAGCGGCACGACGTAGCGCAGATAGCCGCGCGCCAGGTACGGCCCTTCTCCCAGGTGCACCGCGCCCTGCCGGATCACGTCCCCATTGGTGATGCCGCCCAGCCCCACCGCATTCCCGACGGCCGCTCCGCGCGCCATCTCGAGGTCGAGAAACGCCTGCAGCCGCCCCGCCAGGCGGGCGCCGAAGTAGATCCCGTAGGTATGTGTGGCTTCCCGGTCGCCCTGATCGGTGAGGCTGTTGGGGCCGCTGTAGAGGGCGTGGAAGCGCGGCAGATACTGCGCGATCAGCGTGAACTGGGCGCCGAGGAACTGCGGGATCCAGCGGGGCGGCTCGGACGTCTGGACCGAGGCTCGCACCAGCGGCCACAGCGCGGCGAGCGCCGCGAGCAGCGCGACCGCCGTGGGGCGACGGGTCGTGCGACCGGGCGAGGCCGCGGCATCTCTCAGGTGCATCGATCGCCCCCCGTCTCGTCTGAGCACCGCGCGGCGAGCGTCCAGGGCGGCCGTTACCCCGCCAGTGCGCCTAGATACCCTACCGGAGTATTTTTGCTGGCTTACCATACTGGGCTATAGTATACTTGTCAAGATTGCTCGGGCCCTGAGCGAAGGGGGGATGTGATGCATACCGTCCGAGACCGCGCCAAGCTGCTCAACCGCGTGCACCGCATTCGCGGCCAGGTGGGCGCGATTGAGGGTTTGTTGCAAGAGGAAGCCGACTGCGAGCGGGTGCTACAAACCATCGCGGCCTGCCGCGGGGCAATCAATGGTCTGATGGCGGAGGTCCTCGAGGACCACGTGCGGTTCCACGTTGTCAGCCCCGACTTGGATCCCCAATCCGATCAGGCTCAGGCGGCCGAACAGCTGCTGGACCTGGTGCGCAGTTACCTCAAGTAACGGGCCGGGCGCCGCCGGCCCTCCAGGGGCGGAAGCGGGTTGGGGCTCGTCGTCGTCGCTTCAGTGGGGGAGCTCCGCCAACCGTCGCTCGAGAAAGCGGCGCTGCGGCTCCTGGCGCGTGAGGGCGAGGGCCCGTTCGTAGGACGCGCGAGCGTCTAGCGTCCTCCCCAGCCGCCGGCACAGGTCCGCCCGCGCCGAATGCGCCACGTGGTAGTCCTGCAACTCGCCGCGCGCGAGGATGGCGTCGACGAGCGCGAGGCCCGCTGCCGGGCCGTCCCGCATCGCCACCGCCGCCGCCCGGTTGAGCTCCACGACGGGCGACGGGTCGGCCCGCACCAGCACGTCATAGATGCCGACAATCTGAGCCCAGTCCGTCGTGGCGGCGGTGGCCGCCTCGGCGTGCACCGCCGCGATCGCCGCTTGCAAGGTGTAGGGACCGAACCGACGCGACGCCAACGCCTGTTTCACGAGTGCCGCCCCCTCCGCGATTTGATCCCGGTTCCAGCGCGCCCGATCCTGATCGTCTAACAGCACCAACTCGCCGGTGGCCGAGGCGCGCGCGGCGCGCCGCGATTCGTGCAGCAGCATCAGCGCCAGGAGGCCCATCGCTTCGGGCTCGGGCAGCAAATCGACCAGCAGCCGCCCCAGGCGGATCGCCTCAGCCGAGAGATCCGGTCGCGTCAACGACAGCCCCGACGACGCGGAGTACCCCTCGTTGAACACCAGGTAGACCACGTGCAGCACCGTGCTCAGCCGCTCCGGCAGGTCGGTCCGCGACGGCAGCTGATAGGGAATGCCGGCGTCGCGGATCTTCGCCTTGGCGCGCACGATGCGCTGGGCGAGCGTGGGTGGAGCGGTGAGGAAGGCGCGCGCAATCTCCTCCGTCGTGAGGCCGCACACCTCGCGCAACGTCAGGGCTACCTGCGCGTCCGGTGGCAGGGCGGGGTGGCAGCAGGTGAAGATCAGGCGCAACCGGTCGTCCTCGACCCCCGCGTCGTCCCCCACCGCGGCGTCCTTCGGCTCGGCGGCGAGTCGCTCGGCCAGCTCCGCGAGCGACGCGTCGAAGCGGGCGCGGCGTCGCATCGCGTCGATGGCCTTGAAGCGGCCGGCCGAAACGAGCCACGCCCGGGGATTCGCGGGAACGCCATCGCGCGGCCAGCGCTCCACCGCCGCCGCGAACGCGTCGTGTAGCGCTTCCTCGGCGAGGTCGAAGTCGCCGAGCAGACGGATCAGCGTGGCGAGGACGCGGCGGGAGTCGGAGCGGTAGACCGCCTCGACCATCTCGCGCCCTCGATCCCCCGCGTGCTCGCTCACGACCCCGGCCCCGCGGCTACTGCCGCTTGAACTCCCGGACCGGGCGCACCTCGACGCTCCCCAGACGCGCCGAGGGGATCTGCGCAGCGACCCGGAGGGCGTCGTTCAGATCCCTGGCCCTGATGATGTAGAATCCGCCGAGCTGCTCCCTGGTCTCGGCAAACGGGCCGTCGGTCGTGGACACGGTGCCGTTCCGGATCCCCACGGTCGTGGCGGTCTGCACGGGTTGCAGGGCTTCGCCGGCCACGTAGTGACCGCCCTTGCGCATCCCCTCGCTGAACCGGGAGTACTCCGCCATGAACGCATCGGACTCGCTCTTGGGCATGGCGTTCAACTTCCGCTCCTCATCGTAGATCAAGCAGAGGTATTTCATCGGCTCCTCCGGATCGGGGTGGACGGTGGTGCACCCCACATAGTCGTCCGGGAGCGCCTGCAATCGACACGCAGGCTGGCCCGGCGCCGCCGCTCCGGCACGATGGAGCGGCACGAAACGCGACGCAGTTCGTGCGAACCCACGCCCGCAGCGGCATGAGAACACCACCGCCGCACCCGCTTCACGAAGCTCGGCCCGGCCCAGCGCCCCGCAACCCAGCGACACGCCGTCAGCGGTCGCCCAGGCGGTGACAGCTCACTTGCCAGAGCCACCCGCGGTAGGTGAATCTTGCAGTACTTCTGCGGGACGCTCGCCGTGAGCCTGTGGCAACAGACCGTCGCCTACCTCCGCCGCGCCCTGCACCTGGGCAGCGTCAGGAACAGGATCGTGGCGTGCGCGGTGGCGGCGACGCTGCTGCCGGCGCTCGCCACCGTGCTCACCTACCGACAAACCCCGCCCTCGCTCAACGACGCGGTCGCCCAGGAGCTCCGCAGCGTGAGCGCCGAGACCGCCCGAGAGATGGACCAGTGGCTCGACGATCGGCTCTCCGAACTGCGCGTGGCGGCGAGTTCCTATGCGGTCTCGGAGAACGTGAAGCGCATCCGGCCGGGAGCCGGGGGCGGTCAAGCGCTCGACCGGCTGCGCGCCTATCTCACCTCGGTCCGCGAGCGCCTGACCGATTACGAAGCGCTGGCGGTGACCGACGCGCGGGGACGAGTGGTGACGAGCAGTGGGGGCCGCGGTGGTGGGGTCCAACTCGCCGCGGACCGGTTGAGCGGTCTGCGAACGGGGGACGCGCTCGTGGGCGACGCGTACTGGGACGCGCTCCTGGGCAGTGCCGCGATCCTGCTCGCCGTCCCGATCCGCGACGCGGATGGGCGTTTCCTCGGTGCCTGCACGGCGAAGATCAATCTCCACTCCGTCGCGACCCTCATGGACCGCCTTTTCCCAGGCGATTCGGGCGACGTGTACCTGATGACGGAGCAGGGCAAGCTCGTCATCAAATCTCGCGTCAGCTCCGCCGCGCTGATGCGGACCAAGCTGCCGAAACAGGCCACGGAGGCGCTGTTTGATAAGGAAGGCAGCACCGTCGCGTACAAACGCTGGGACGGGCAGGACGTCGTGGGCACGCTCCGCCGGGTGCCCCAGTTTCGCTTGGCGGCGGTCGCCGAGATGCCGCGGGCCGCGATGGTCCGGCCCGCTGGCCAGCCCCGCAACGGCCCCGGCCTAATCCTCGCCGCGCTGCTCGCGGGAGCCGGCATCATGGTCGTCGCCTTGGGGCTGATCATCGTGCGCCCCCTGGGCCGCCTCAGCGGCGCCGCGGCGAAGGTGGCCGCCGGCGATCTCTCGGTGCAGCTCCCGACGGGCGGGACCGGTGAGCTGGGATACTTGACCCAGGTTTTCAACACGATGGTGGCCCGGCTGCGGGAGCGCGAGAGCGCGGGGGAGCTGGAGCGGCTCTCCGTCACCGACGCCCTCACCGGGCTGTACAACCGGCGCCACCTCATGGGCACGCTCGCCAACGAGGTGCAACGGTCGCGGCGACTGCGCCGTACCTTTGCCGTCCTCTTGGCGGACGTCGATCACTTCAAACAATACAACGACACGCGCGGCCACCTGCCGGGCGACGCGGCGCTCGTCAAGATCGCGGAGATCCTGCGAAGAATGACCCGCGCGGTGGATTCCGTCGCGCGCTATGGCGGCGAGGAGTTCGTGGTGCTGCTCCTCGAGACGACGATCGCGACGGCGGTCATCGTGGCGGACCGCATCCGGGCCCGCGTGGCCAGCGAAGACTTCGACGGCGGCCGGATGACGGTGAGCGTCGGCGCGGCAGAGTATCCGGCCCATGGCGACACCCCGGAAGAGCTGATCGCAAGCGCCGACGCCGCCATGTATCAGGCGAAGGGCGAGGGTCGCGACCGCGTGGTCGCGGCCGGGGGAACGCGGCCGGGAGACAAGGCGGGGAAGAAACGACGCCGCGCTGGGGACTGAGGGACGCCCCGAGCGGCTGCCTCGGCGCGCCTGGTCGAACGGCCATCCGCAGGGCCCTTCGCCCGCCGTCACTATACTACTATAGTGAGAAGCTCTGCAGCTCCTCGGCGACCCGCTCCCCTTGCCAGGCGATGGGAAAACGGCAGAGTGAGGACCACATGACCATCGAGGCCAGCGACTTTCAGAGTCAACTGCGCGTCCTCCTCGGCCTGCAGGGCGCGGTGCTCACGGACGAGGAGCTGTCGCATATGGCAGAGTGCTACCCGCGCTGCCGGGGGAAGGAGCAGTGGGACGTGCGGCAGTACGTGGGGGGCACCGGCGTGGGCGCCCGCGAATATCGCGTGGTGCGCGGCACCCGCACCGAGGATGTCTACCGGAGCCCCGAGCGCATCCGCGCGGCCGCGGTCGGCACCGCGCTGAACGAACTGGAGTCCCGAGAAAAGGCGGGCGGGGGCCCCGGGGGCGGCGGCTAAGGCGTTCCTGCGGAGGCGTCCGGGCCCTCCGCACCCGGCGCTATCAGAACGCGGTCGGCTCCGCGGTCACGCCAGCCCCAGCCGCTTTTGGAGGTGCGCCTGCACCGCCGGCGTGATGACACCCCGTTTGAGGGCCTCCGCGAGCGCCGCCGTGGCGCCGGCCCGATCGGCGTCCAGACCCTGTTCGCGCAGTTCTCGCACGATGCGAGCCAGCCGGCTGTCGTAATCGGATGACTTGAGCCGCCCCGCGTCCATCTCTTGCTTCAACTTGTCCAGCTCCTCGACGAAGCGCTGCAGTGTGACCGGCGCCATCTCACGCCCTCCTTACTCCTACCGCCAGACGGAGCGACTGCACCGTCATAGGAACCACTCTCGCTCGCCTGATCATATGGCCGTCGGCGCCGTACGGCCAGCGGCGGGGGAGACGACGTCGCGGCGGCAGGACGAGGACTCGCGCACCCACGGTCCGGGAGCCGGCTTCGAGACTTCGTGCCCTTTTGACTTCACCGGCGCAACCGACTAGGCTTCGGGCCAGCGCTCGCCACGTCCTCTGCGTGGCGACTAAATGCGCGGGTCCCGCCTTGGTTTTGCGAAGTCCTTCGCCGACGGACTGTCGCCGTACGTGTCACGGACAAGGTGAAAGAGTTTGACCCCTCCAGGCTTCGGCGTGGTCGGCTGGGAGCAGGGTGAGACTAGGCTGCTGCGGGCGCCCATCCCCGACTCGGGGACCCGTGCCCCACGCGGTCGCTCGCCGCGACGCGCTCGCGGTGCACGTCAGGGACGGTGGGCCGGAGGTACTGGCACGACCGGGGGCTCCGTGGGGTTGGTTCACCGGCGCCCACCCTCGAGGGGGAGTGATGGCTAAAGAAGAAGCGATCGAGATCGACGGCGTCGTGCAGGACGTGCTGCCCAACACCACGTTCCGCGTGCAGCTATCGAACGGCCACTATGTCCTGGCCACCATCGCGGGCAAGATGCGGCGGTTCCGCATCCGCGTGCTCGCGGGCGATCGGGTCACGCTCGCGGTTTCCCCGTACGACCTCACTCGCGGGCGGATCACCTTCCGCCACAAGTGAACCGCTCGCGGCAGAAACTGGGACGGGCCGGGATGGTGACGGACGGTGGTCCACCGCGCTGCGAGGGATGTGACCAGCCGCTGCAATTCGGCACGGACCGCCAGGGACGCACCACCGAATCCTGCACCTGCGGGTACCGCGGCTACGTGAAAACCCGGGGAGGACAAGTGGCCGTGCGACCGGCCGGGCCGTCCTTCGGCCGCAACTGAGGGAGCGCTGGCGCCGCGCGGGACACGCGAGGCAAGCGGCCCCCAGTCCGCGACCCGCCGTGAGGCAGCAGCGTTCGCCCGAACGTTGGATCCGGGCCCGCGACCTCCCGAGCTTCCCGCGCACTGTTAAGCCCTGACGCCCCGAAACACCGTTGCCGCAGCAGGCGCGAAGCGTCGCCACCCTTCCTGCCCTGCCGGCTTGACGGTTTCCTGACGCAGCGCGCTGCGACCCTCCGATGATCCTGAGCACCCAGTAGGGGAGAACGCGCCCTCGCGATGGAGGGTGTGCCAACGGGCCGGGGATCGCGAAACCCGACGCCCTTCCTCTATTCAAGCACGCAGCCATTCAGCGGAGGGACTATGACGGAAAACCCAACGGCGTTGGCGGCGCTCGCCATCGTGCTCCTCGCGACGTCGGCCCAGGCGCAGGTGCCTCCGGCCGCACCACACGAGATCCAGGCCGCGGAGTTTCTGGTGGGGACGTGGAATTGTTCGCACCAAGTGGGCGGCTTCTCCGGTACCTACACGACGAGCTTCGCCAAGGTGTTGGGTGACCTGTGGCTGAAGCAGACGTACGACTTCCCAGCTACGGGCGAGCGATCGGGGGCCGTCCAAGCCCAATACTTCATCGGGTACGACCCGCGGGCTCAGCGCTGGGTACGCTTCGGCGCCATGAGTAGCGGCCAGTACTTCGCCATGGTCGGCAAGCGTGGCGACAACGTGTGGTCTTGGAACTACGTCCTTCCCGGACAATCAGGCAGCGCCGTGTACACGAAGCACTCGGATTCGGAATACACCGTCGATGGCCCCAGCTACCCGGAGAATGGCCAACTCGTCACCGAGCGCCATACCTGTCGCAAGTCGTCGTAGGCGCTACGAGGAAGCTCAGCCCGGCGCTCTTCGCCCTCGGGGGGATGGCCGTCGGGCCGGGCGCGCTCCCTCCCACGCGGGCCGCCGTTAACCATCGGTCGTCCGCTTGCCGCTTGCCGCTCGCCAGTTGCCGTAGCTGCTTCGCGGAGACTCCAGCGAAGGCTCCCCGGATTACGGCCGCGTGCTGTCGGAAGATCGGGATGAAGATCGGGATGATGAGCTCCCTCCCCCGTGCAGTGAGTGCGACGCTACGGATGCGGCGGCCGTCGGCGCTCGAGCGCAGACGCGCGATGAGCCGTTCTCCGGGATCGGTTGGTGTAACGCTGCGCGTCGTTCGCGCGAGCGGGCGTACGCCAGACCGCTCTTCCAGCCCGCGATCGCGTGGCTGAGCGTGGGAGGCAGACACACCAAGACGTTGCGCCGCCCGCGTAAAACTCCGTTCCTCCGCCACAGCAAGGAACGTGGATAGGACGCTCAGCTCGTCGCGCACCATTGGCGAACAGTACGCACGAACCCTTCTCGATTTTTCCGGCTACACAGGCGCGCAGGATGCCATTACAATTGGCCTCGAAGAGCCAGCGGAGCAAGGTCAATTGGACATCAAGAGACGTGGTTCACAGCCCTCCGGCACAGGGCCGGAGGAGTACTTCACCGGCACGATGCGCATTGACCCGCTGTTTCAGGCCCCCGATCCGGCACGCGTGATCGGTGCCAGTGTGACGTTTGCGCCCGGCGCCCGGACAGCCTGGCACATGCACCCGCTGGGCCAGACCCTGATCGTGACGGCGGGCCGCGGCCTGGCGCAGCGCTGGGGAGAGCCGATTGAGGAGATTCGGCCCGGTGACCTGATCTGGGTTCCGCCGGGTGAGAAGCATTGGCACGGCGCCACGGCAACCAGCGACATGACGCACATCGCCATGCAGGAACGCCTCAAGGGGAAGACCGTGGACTGGATGGAAAAGGTCAGCGACCAGCAATACCAGACGCGATGACCGCGCCAGCAAGGAACGCGTCAGGAGGAACAATGCAGAAGCGCAAACTTGGAAAGAGCAACCTGGAAACTTCGGCGCTCGGGCTCGGCTGCATGGGAATGAGCTTTGGCTACGGTCCGGCTGCAGACAAGGGGGAGATGATCGCACTGATTCGGTCGGCCGTCGAGCGTGGCGTCACATTCTTCGACACGGCCGAAGCGTACGGCCCGTTCACGAACGAAGAACTTGTGGGCGAAGCGATCGCTCCTTTCCGCGGTCACGTGGTGATAGCCACCAAGTTCGGTTTCAAATTCGGTCCCGAGGGGGAGCAGCTGGGCTTGGATAGTCGGCCAGGGCACATCAAGCAGGTCGCCGAGGGCTCGCTTAAGCGACTGAAGGTCGATGCCATCGATCTGTTCTATCAACATCGTGTGGACACGGACGTGCCCATCGAAGACGTCGCGGGAGCGGTGAAGAACCTGATTAAGGAAGGTAAAGTCAAACACTTCGGGCTTTCTGAAGCCGGGGTAGGAACGATCCGTCGCGCCCATGCGGTCGAGCCGGTCACTGCACTCCAGAGCGAATACTCGCTGTGGTGGAGACGCCCTGAAGCGGAGGTGCTACCGACACTTGAGGAGCTCGGGATCGGGCTCGTCCCATTCAGCCCTCTCGGGAGAGGCTTCCTCACGGGAAAGATCGACGAGAGCACGACGTTCGATAGCTCCGACTTCCGCACTATCGTCCCTCGCTTTACGCCGGAGAATCGCAAAGCAAATCAGGCCTTGGTGGATTTGCTCGCCAGGATCGGAAAGCGGAAGCAGGCGACACCTGCGCAGCTTGCGCTCGCGTGGCTCCTCGCGAAGAAGCCGTGGATTGTTCCAATACCCGGAACCACGAAACGGAACCGTCTGGAGGAGAACATCGGAGCAGTTGCAGTCGAACTTACATCCGAGGATCTCCGTGAGATTGAACGGGCCACATCGGAGATCACGGTGCAAGGGGCTCGGTACCCCGAGGAACTGGAGCGGAGGACGGGCCGCTGAGCGGCCGTCATGGCAATCACGAGTGGCGCTGCTGACATCAGAGCTACCGGACGGCATTACCGGGCCGGACATCGCCGAGCGCATCCCCCAGTTTTTTGAGAGGATCACGATTCCTGAGTCGTCCGCGCGGACAGTCGGGTTTGCGATGAGCCAGCCGGAGGAGGTGGACGTGAACGAGATCCTGTTCCGGCCCGCCCACCAGGAGCTGTAGGGCTCACCTCTGGCATGGAGGAGCACCATGCGAATTGGCATTTTGGGTTCAGGGTTGATGGGCGGCAAACTGGGGACGCTTTTCGCGCGCGCCGGACATGAAGTGGTATTCAGCTACGCGCGCAGCGAGCAGAAGCTGAAGCGGCTCGCACGTGAGGCGCGGGGAAACGCACGGGGTGGCACGCCGGGTGAAGCCACGCGCGAAGCCGACGCCCTGTTGCTGGCGGTACACTGGTCCCGAGTCGACGACGTGTTGAAACAAGCAGGAGATGTGTCGCGCCCGGTCATCGTGAGCTGCTCGCTCCCGATGAACGCCGACAATACCGACCTCGTGATCGCCCACACCTCCTCGGGCGCGGAGGCGCTGGCAAAGAAGATTCCGGAGGCTCGGGTCGTCTCCGCTTTCAACACGGTGCCGAGCGAAGTGCTGTTTGGCGTGTTCGAGGCTCGGCGCAAAGCCAGGAGACCCAGCCTCGTCTACTGCGGGGACGATGCGAGCAGCAAAAGGATTGCCGCTGAGCTGATCCGCGCCGTGGGGTTCGATCCTGTGGACGCTGGGCCCTTACGGATCGCCCGTTATACGGAGCCGTTCGCCCTGCTCGTCGCCGAGCTTGCGTACGAGGGTGACGGAGGTCCGGAACTCGCGTACCGTTTCGAGCGGTTCGGCAAGGTGAGCCGCTGAAGGGGGCACCACTCACAACCAGGAGCGTAGGCGAAGAAAAAGCCCCACAGCCGAGTCGCCGCAGAGCTTGATCTTCACTCAATCGGGACGGCGGGACTTGAACCCGCGACCCCTTGAACCTCATGCGACTCGTTTAGGCGATCGAGTTACGACACCAAGTAGCAATTCACGCGAGGTCCTGGGCATCGGTGTTGTGACTCGGACCCCGAAGATCAACCGGGAATCGTATCAGAATCACAACGAAACTCAGAACAGGATTGAGCACAAAGTAGCGCGAGTGCTGCGAGCGACGGCAGGGCGAACGTCAGAAGACAGAACGAACGAACGTGCATGCAGCACTCCAGGGTGTAGTGAACAAGAGCGTCGTCGAACTACCCGGTCTTCAAAGGCCCAGCGACCTTGTAACTACTGAGGATGATGCAGGACGGCATTGCTTTCGTGCTGACGAGCTCGAATGAGCGTGCCGGGGTTCCTTCCGCAAAGAACCGCTTCCCCGTGCCCAACAGGGCCGGATAGACGACCAGCAGGACCTCATCCGCAAGGCCATGTTTGAGCAGCGTCGATGTCAGCGTGGAGCTACCCGAGAGGATAAGGTCCCGGCCGTCCTGCGACTTGATGCGGCGAATGCCCTCGACGATGTCCGGTCCAAGGCCCTCGAAGGGACCCCATTCAAGACTTTCCGGACGGTGTGTAGCGACGTATTTCGTTGCCGCATTGAGGCGGTCCGCCATCGGACTGCTCGGCGCCTTTGGCCAGAAGCCCGACCAGATATCGTAGGTACGACGGCCAAGCAGCAGATCGAAGGTCTCGCCATACGCGGCGAGCATTGCGTCCCGGCCAGCCGGGGTCCGATAGGGCGCGGTCCAGTCGCTGTAGGGGAAATCGCCGTCATCGGCGGAGTGCTGGATCACGCCGTCCAGCGAGATGTGTTCGATGATTGTGAGCTTTCTCATTTGAGTCTCTGTGCTCT
>WNFJ01627151.1_pt3 | contig 14567 bp, 10 predicted proteins | sample 5400461 | NCBI WGS metagenome assembly WNFJ01 (sample SAMN13153349, study PRJNA577476) | soil metagenome | isolation source: 115 cm saprolite on Douglas fir-dominated hillslope | place: USA:California | collected 2013-09-17 | reverse complement strand
CTAGCCAAAGATATTTGAAATTTTAAGATCCAGTCTGCTCGACGATGTGTTGTGTTGGGTAGCCAAGGATGGTGCGGACGCGGCCTGAGTTTCGTTCCGAGTAGATGAAGGCTTGGCCATCGATGCAGTAGGTTCCCATCCAGCCAATGGTGAAGTTCTGGTCTGTTTCCTCGATGTAGACCGGCAAAGGATCTCCATCGCGGGCCACCGGAACAGCAAGGTGATCGGTCGGTTCGAGCAACCAGGCATCGCCCGTTTGGCTCGAGAACAGTAGGCATTGCGGTAGGGTGATCACTCGGCTGTCCTGTTCGGCGGCACGCTCTTGGATATAATGAACCTCATCGATCAGACGGAAACTCGCTCCGTCCACCCGCTGTTGCCCCGGGCCACGCTGGATCATTCGCTGCTTCACGGAAGTCCTCCTTCGCGGGTAAAGTAACCGGCCAGGAGATCGTCGGATGGAACTGTTCCACCGTCTGTTTGCCGGTTTACTCTTGTTCGTATACCACTGCTTCGACCGTATCGTCATCAACGGCTATTTGTCCGCCCTGACCCGCCCGGAGAATGCCGTCTATTTCTTCCGCGAAGTGCTGGGCGTCGGCGCCATCACCAAGGAAGTGCTGCGACAGCGGACCGACGACTACCACCACTGGGTCGACGCTTACGCCCGGAAGCGCAACATTCCCATGGAGTGGGCCGAGAAGGGCGTACGCAAGGAAGACTACGTCCGTCCCTGGCTCCGCCGCATGGAGCGCCAGAACCAACATGGCGTGTACTTCATTTTCAAAAGCCTGGAGCAGGGTCAGACCTTTCGCTCCGTCCTGCCCAAGTTTCCCACCGCCGATCCAGACTACCGCATCTTGCACAAACAACGCAGCCGCTTCACGCACTACTACTTCTACCTGCGCGATGAAGTTCTCGGCCCCATGGTCGTGCGGGTCGCATCGTTTTTCCCCTTTCACACTACCTACTACATCAATGGTCATGCCTTTATGGAAAAGGAACTTCTCCGCCATAAGATCTCCTTCCGGAAGAACGACAATGCCTTCCTCGCGGTTTCTGATCCCCAGGCTCTGCAGGCGGCCGCGGATCGTCTGAGTCCAGAAATCATCCGCAATCGGCTCGAATATTGGACCCTGGTCCTGGGCCCCAAGTTCTCCGAGCGCGAGAGAAAAGCCATGAAACTGCGCCGCTTCTACTCCATTCAGCAGATTGAATTCTGCCGTAATTTCATCTTCAAACGGAATTTCCCGATTCACAAAATCTTCGAGCGCTCCTGCGAGCTGGGTCTCTGGGAGATAACCGCCCACAAAATCTCCGAGATCTTCGGCTGCCGCGTAACCAAGAAGCTCAAAGGGAAGTTACACACCACGCTCGAACAGATCGAGCATGGCCATCACGTCTTCCGGGTGTATTTCAAAAGTGCTTTCCTTCGGCAATACGAGAAGTTCTCTACCTTCCTTCGAAACGAGATTTGCTCCAACAACTTGGCAAACTTCGGGCTTAAAAAGGGGCTCGATCATCTGCCAGCGGTGCGCGAGCGCTTCCTGGCTATCACCGATCACTTCGCCGGATACCAAGCGCAATGGTTCAATGTCCATGTGGATTTCCCGCTCTTTCAACGCTTGGCCCTCCCCATCCAGGTAGGCACCGTCAAATTCCCTGGCATCAAGATCCAGGACACCCGCATGATCCGGCTGATGGAAGTCCTCTTCCATGGAGGAACCCGCCTTGCTGGATGGAGCACCACCCAAATCCACCAGGCCATCCTCACCAGTTTCCATCTCTCCGCCAACCACTATGGGCTCCAACAACTTCGCTACGATCTACGAAAGATGAAGGCCCATGATCTCCTTCAACGCGACGGGCACCACTACACCTATCGCCTCACCGACAAGGGTGTCAAAGTGGCGCTGCTGTTCCTCTGTTTCCATAAGCGCCTCTGCGGACCGCTCGCCAATAGCCTCTTTCACCACCGGCCGTCCTCCAAGGCGCTCCCCAAAATCCCACTTGAGGCCGCTTATCACAAGGCCGATGAGGCCATCCAAGAAATCATTCAGCTGCTGAAGGCGGCCTGATGTTACACGCCATGTTACAACTCATGCTACAAAGCGAAATTGTTGAACTGTTTTTGTCTAAAACTGAAGAAGTAAGAAACTAAAGTCCTCTCCGTCCAAAAGACCTATGGGCGAGCAGCCCAAAAGTGAAGCCTCTTGGTCGTCCTCCGCTGAAGTAAAGCGTCTGTGGGAGGAACCCACCGAAGCCATCCCGCAAAACCAGCGGGAGGCCGCAGGAATCCTCTTCCTTTTAGGGAGAGGAGGATGTCAACTCGGGACTGCGTATTCCTCGTGTCCCTGTGGAGCTCAGTGGAGCTCACGACCGCGTTGTCGATGAGGATAGACTCTGTTAGAGTTGCGCCAACTCAATGACTTCCTTCCTCTCGCTCCGTCTGGCTGCCGTTGTCCTTGCGCACATGCTGATTTTTGCTCCCTACCATTCCCAAGACGCTTCCCAAAATCCTGTGAGCGGCACGAAAGGAGCGCCGAAGGACTTATCGAAACAACCCACGTCACCATCTCAGAAGTTGCTGGTGAAAGACGGAACGCCCATTCAATTGAAATTGAAGCGCGGCGTTTATTCTCAATACGCCAAAATTGGTGATGAAGTGGATTATTTGGTTGACGAAGAGGTTCTTGCGAACGGCAAAATCATTGTTCCGGAGGGCGCGATTGTAAAAGGAAAAGTCATTTCCGCTGAACACAAACGCAGGATGGGCCGAGGTGGCAAGATCGACATTTCGGCAGATGCAATCAGGCTTTTCAACAGTCAGAGCATTCCGTTGCGTGCGTTCCAGCACGCTCGTGGTGGCGGGCAAGGTTTGAATATGACCGGTGGGATGTTGGCGGCCGCGTCGCTCACCCTCGGCGTCGGGGCTCCGTTTGCTCTGTTAATGCATGGCAAAGACATCGAAATTCGACAGGGATCCTCATTTACGGCATTCGCCGATGGAGACACATGGCTAGAGGACATCGCTTTCCAGACCAAGAGCTCTTCTCCGGTTTCACTTCCTCCCGCGCAAGCGTCTCCCGCCCCGATGAGCGGCGAGAGTGCCCTTAGAAATGGCCAGACAGTAGCAGTTTCCATCGCTTCTTCTCCCGCTGGCGCGGAAATCGAATTCGACGGAAACTTTGTCGGAAATACACCGGAAACGCTGAAGGTATTATCAGGCGATCATCTCGTGGTTCTTCGCAAACACGGATTCAAGAGTTGGGAGCGAAAGCTACGCGTCGCCGGTGAAATCGTGAATCTCACCGCTGATTTGGAACCAGAAACGAATTAAGCAAACGCACTCCATGCGACGGTCAGAACGCATCTCTTGCTTCTCTGCTCTCGTGCCCGCAGGATCGCCGGCCTACTCTTTAACCCCGAAGGTATAGAGTTTTCCGGAGGAAGCAATGTTTCCAGTAGTGCTTCCTGGAGGCAGAAAGCCATATTCGCCCTTCTTCAGTGGCAGCAGCTTGATCTTGAAGACTCGAGGCGCGATCTTTTCGGAATCGTATTTTTCCGCGTTCTTCTCTGCTCCCTCGGAGGAATGCAGGACGCCACCGGTCCAGGCGCGGAATTCTCGTCGGTCTCCCTTCATGTCCAACCGCAGCAATTGGTACTCGTTGATTGCCGTTCCTTCAGGACAGCGAACAATGAATTCCGCGTCGTTGCCAATTTGTAGCGCGCTCTTTGGTCCTTGGACGGTTCCGTTCCTGTGCCCTTTATCCATGCCGTACGTCGCCATGCTTTTCAGCACTCCCCCGGTCTTGTATCCCACGACTTCCGGGGTTACTTCGTTCAGTTTCCCTCTCACTTTGAGGTAAATGCCCACGTCATCTGGCAGGTCAGGATTCGCAGGTGCCGCAACGGCCGCAGCGGGTACACTCGGTGCCGCAGCAGCTTTGGGATTGATCATAGCGCGGATCACCGGGTCGGAGACGTGGGCGGCCTTGAGCGCCTTCAGGGATCCCAGATCGGTCGCGAAGTCTGTTTCTGGCGCCGACCGAATCTTTTCCAGGATGACATCGTCGCCTAATCCGAGGGAGGCCATGTCCAGAATGTCTTGATTTGATAGTTTGCGCTTGCTTAGTTCCTGACCACTGGCCGGCAAAATACTTGCTAGCACCAAAATTACGCTGAGCAAGACTGCCACCTTCAAAGATGTTCGATTCATCGAGGGCTCCTTATACGGATATGCCTTGCAGTATTCCGGAGAATTGAGCGGACTTTAGCCGAGAAGCGGGGCGCGGGCCAGCGATTTTATTCCGCATGTATCTTGTTGATAAACCAACAGCGCAGCTTGCGGTTGAGCCACCCCATCGCGTTTGCGCTGGAACTTTACACCGTTCCCGTGCTTGTTGCCCTGGTGCTATACTTCGCCGGTCGGAAGTCCCCAAGGGAATTCCTCGCCGAGGTGCCCATGTTCTCCAGATCATGCTTGACTCTGGTTTTAGCCCTGGCCGCAGCCTTGGCGCCACAAGCGACTCCCGGGCCACAAGCGGGGGCGCCGCCAACGATTCCGGAAACCCCGGCGGGCCGCACGTTCAAAGCCTGGCTGGAAGCCTTCAACAGCGGCGACCGCGCGTTGTTGGACGCCTACCTCCATAAGTACGATCCCAGCAAGTCGCTGGACGACGAGATGCGGTTCCGTGGCATGACCGGTGGTTTTAACCTTCTCCAAATCATCAAGAGCGAACTGCTCCATCTCGAATTCCTCGTCAAGGAGCGGGGCGGCGAGACAAGCGCTTTTGGAAAGTTAGAAGTGAAAGATGGCGATCCCGCCTTGGTCGCCAGCTTTGGGCTGCGCGCGATCCCTCCTGGCACTGCGGTGTCTGATTTGACCTTCAAGATTGACGCTGCAACGCGAACGCGCGTGATTGATGGCGCGATCACGCAGCTCAATGAGCATTACGTCTTCCCGGAAACAGCAAAAAAGATGGGCGAAGCCGTCAAGGCCAGGCAGAAAAAGGGCGAGTACGATTCCATATCCGACGGCGACGCTTTTTCCAAAATGCTCACCGAAAATTTCCAGGAAGTGAGCCACGACAAGCACCTGCGCGTGGACTTCAGCCCCGCTCCCATGCCGGAACGTCCGGAAGGCCCGCCAAATGCCGATGAGATCGCGCGCTACCACAAAGACATGGAACGCATGAACTGCGGCTTCGACAAAGTGGAGATCCTTTCCGGCAATGTCGGCTACCTCAAATTCAATATGTTCGGCGATCCGGACGTGTGCGGGCCCACGGCCGTTGCCGCCATGAATTTCCTCGCCAACGTGGACGCCATCATTTTCGACCTCCGCGAAAACGGCGGCGGCGATCCCAAAATGGTCGCCTTCCTCTCCACCTACCTGTTTTCAGAGCCCACCCACCTGAACGATCTATGGGAGCGCAAGGGCGACTCGACCCACCAGTATTGGACCATGCCATACGTACCAGGGAAGCGTTTGGACGGGAAACCAGCGTACGTGCTCACCTCGAACCGAACTTTCTCTGGCGCTGAAGAGTTCACCTACAACCTCAAGAACCTGAAACGCGCCACCATCATTGGCGAGACCACCGGAGGCGGCGCCCATCCCGTCTCAGGTCACCGCATTGACAGCCATTTTATGATTGGCGTGCCCTTTGCCCGCGCCATCAACCCCGTCTCCAAGACCAACTGGGAAGGAACCGGCGTCGAGCCCGACGTAAAAGTCCCTGCCGCCGACGCCCTCGCCACCGCCCAAAAGCTCGCCGCCGAGAAACTCGGCGCGAAATAAACTCATAGCTCCAAGCATGTCCCCCTGCCGGGAGCAAAACACTCTCTTGACTGCCCATAGTCCATTTGCTGCGATACTAACCAGGTAAGACTGCAGAATTATCCCTTTCACATCAAGATTGAGATAATAAGCCGTGCAGGCTGTGACGCTCATAACTATTCACTTAATTCAGCGGGAAGAACGAACACCTCTGAAAAAACAGACGAAAAAATCCTCACCTTGCACAATTTTGGTGCAATTTAAGTCCCTTTAGCATCAACACCTATAGAAGTGCCGGCAAGTGTTGATTCTAAATCACTTAAACGAACTCTAAGCCCCTTAGATGCAACACTTACAAAAAAAACCGCGGGAGGGGGTCTGGCTAATTGGAATGTCGTCTCGACTTTCAACCTTCAACTTTCGACTTTCAACGTTCTGATCTACCGCTCAAGGGCTAGCCGAGAGTAGCCGCAACCCACCAGCGTTTAGCAGCGCCAGCAGCGTCAGCAGGGCGAACACGGAGATGGCTACTCCCAGTTTTCGGTCCGGCGTACGCACAAATTTTACTGTGATGCGTTGCGTTCCCGGAGAGAGCGACAGAATCATCTGTGCGTTTGTCTCCGCGTGCTGTGGTGTCACTGCCTTGCCGTTCACCTCCACGCGCCACGCTGGATAGTTGAGCAGCCGCAGCGCCACTCTCAAGGGCTCACCGGACGCTACACGCAAGTCTCTTTCTTCCGCGGTCCATCGCTCGATATGGATCTCCGCTTTCGGCTTCCCTCCCCCTGATTCCTCGGCCGGGAGAACCAGTGCCCGCGGCGCTTTTTCGGGCAAATTATAATGATCGTCACCCGCCGGATCGTATTCGTCTGTCCCTTCAAAACCCTGGTCGTTCGCAATCGCTTCCTGCAAGACCGGGATGTCTTCGGAATCCCACCACGCACTCCGAACGAGAAAAGTGGCTGTTCCGCCAATAATCACAATCACGGCCACGGCCCAGAGCCATTCCCTGCGCTGCCGCTCCACCGCTGCCGCCAGGAAAGAGCCATACGGCACCGCGAGGATGGCCATCCATCGCCACGGAAACTGCACGAAACGCAGCTTGGGAAGGTGCTCCCAAAAAACCGAACTGCAGCGAATCATCAGAATCGTCGCCGCCGCGGAGAGCAGGAGTAGCACGCGCCACAGTTGTCTTGCCTCACCGCTTTCCCTTTCCCCAGCAATTCCTCGGTGCGCCGCAATCCCCGCGATCCCCGTCATCACCATGAGCAGGATCGCCACGCTCGAGGCGATCCAATTGAAGACGTTATGTTCTGGATCGTTAATCATCGTGTAGAGAAAGTTGTCCGAGGGTTGCAAGCCTGACGAAAGCGCTTGAGCGATATTCACCCAGCGTTGCCCGTAGGCCGCGGGCAAAAGATAAAAACTCGTCAATCCAAAACCCAATGCCAATCCGCCCGCTCCGCGCCACAACGGCCGCAAAGATTTTTCCCACGCGGCCGCCCACGCAAAAATAATCGCCACGCTGTAGCTTGCCAGCACCCCGGCAGGCGCATTGGAAAGCCATACCGCCGCGAATGCCACCGCAAAAAACGTTATCGCCCGCGGCCGGGAACCCCGGCGATTCTCCCGCAGTTTGCATAGTTGCAACGCCGTCAGCACCATCAACGGCAGCAGCGCGCACGCCAGCAATTCCGCAAAATCACTGCGCATGTAAACGAGCAACAGCGCATAGGGATTTGCCGCATAACACCCCGCGCCAAAGAGCGCCGCGCGCACTGGCAAAAATCGCCGCGCCAGCGCAAACGAACAAAGTCCCGCCACTGTCTGGGCGATGACGATGAAAATTCCCGGCACGGCATTCCAGGGAAACACAAAGCCCAGCGCCGCCCCCAGCATCCACGACAGCGGCGGATAAAAAATAAACCGCGGCTCGCCAAACCCGTAGTTCGCCCACTCCGTCCACCGCGGAAAAAAGATCCCTTCTTTCCACTGCCCCGCAACGTCCAGCCACGAGGCCGCGTGAAATCCGAAATCATGCCCCGAAGCGTTCCCCATCCAAAAAAAAGGCGCGATCACCAGCAACGACGTCGCCAGGGAAACGCCCAGCGCGAGAAGCCACCCGCGAAATCCCGCGGCTACGTCGATTTTGTTTGAGTGTTCGGAGGAAGATGTCATGCGGTGTTCATGCCATTGTAACTGCGCTTGAAATAAGCCGTCATTTCTCGTCCCGTCCTGTGCGGCCACGCGGCAGTTGAGCGATAATACACGCGCTCATGAGCACCGCAAACATCGCACCCGCTCACATTCCGATTATCGAAGCGCGCAAGCTGGAGAAATCCTACCCGCAGCCCGACGGCAGCCGCATCCAGGTTATCGCTCCCACCGATCTCGCCATCTATCCCGGCCAGGTCATCGCGCTGCTCGGTCCTTCCGGTTGCGGCAAGTCCACCCTGCTTCGCATGTTGACCGGGCTATCTCCGGCCAGCGCCGGCTCCGTCTACTGGCACGGTCATCCGGTCCGTGACGAGTCGCCCAATGTTGCCATCGTCTTTCAAAGTTTCGCGCTCTTTCCCTGGCTCACCGTTCTCGAAAACGTCGAAGCCCCGCTCGAGGCCCGCGGTATGCCCCCCATCGAGCGCCGCAAGCGCTCCCTGCGCATCATTGACGCCGTCGGCCTCGACGGTTTTGAGACCGCCTACCCCAAGGAACTTTCCGGCGGCATGAAGCAGCGTGTCGGCGTCGCCCGCGCTCTCGTCGTGGAGCCCGAAGTGCTCTTCATGGACGAGCCGTTCTCCGCACTTGACGTCCTCACCGCGGAAACCCTTCGCGGTGAACTCCTCGAGCTTTGGCTCGGTCACAAGATTCCCACGCGCGCGATTTTCATCGTTACGCATAATATCGAAGAGGCCATCGTCCTCGCCGACCGCATCATCGTTCTCGGCCGCAATCCCGCGCATATCCACGCGGACTTCAAAGTTGACATTCCGCATCCGCGCGACCGCCAAGGTGCCCACTTCCTCGAGTTGGTCGATTCGATCTACCGCATCCTTACGCAGCCGGCTCACAAGGACGATACCGCCCCGTCTCGCACCTTTGGTCCCGGAACGCCCGCGCGGCCGAAGACCATCATGCTGCCACATACCCGCCCCGGCGGCATGGCCGGCCTCTTGGAAATTCTCGCCGACCACGGAGGCCGCGTTGATCTGCATCGCCTCGCCGATGAACTGAGTCTCGAGGTTGATGCACTCCTTCCGACTGTCGATACTGCTGTTCTCCTCGGAATGCTTCGCGTCGAAGAAGGCGACGCGGTCATCACGCCGGAGGGCCAGGCGTTTGCTCAGGCGGACATTCAGGCGCGTAAAGCAATCTTTCGCAAAGCCGCTCTCGCCAATGTTGCGCTGCTCCGCCAGATGGAGCAAGCGCTCAAAGCTAAATCCAACCGCACTCTGTCCGAAGAATTTTTCCGTGACCTGCTTGACGAGCATTTTGGTGAGGAAGAATCCCGCCGCCAGCTCGAAACCGCCATCCAGTGGGGCCGCTACGCCGAAATTTTCGATTACGACGCCGCCACCGGCAAGCTAACGCTCACCGAGGCCTGACGCCCCCGTGCCGGATCTCACTCTCTCGACCGCCCAGGCTACGCCGCTTCCTCCCACGGTGACGCGGCCCGCGGGCTCGCGCTGGAGCTGGGCGTTCCTCATCGATATCGCCGTTTTTCTATTTGTCTGCGCAGCGATTTTTGGCGTCTACGCCATCGGCCGTTCCTGGCTCGGCCCCGTTCATCCCCACGTCGAGATTTCGCAGAATCCCCGGGTCCTCCCTCTCTACGCTCTGTACTCCCTCGTTCGAATCAGCGTCGCGTATGTGTTGAGCCTGGTTTTTGCTCTCGCCTACGGCTACGTCGCGGCCAGCTCCCGGCGCGCCGAAATCATCATGGTTCCGCTGCTGGATATTCTCCAGTCCATCCCCGTGCTCAGCTTCCTGCCGGGAGTCATGCTCGCCATGGTGGCGATTTTTCCGCACAGCCAGTTCGGCGTGGAGCTCGGTTCCATTCTGCTCATCTTTACGGGCCAGGTCTGGAACATCGCCTTCAGTTTTTATTCCTCGCTCAAGACCGTTCCTCGCGAACTCCACGAAGCCGCGGTTATTTATCGCTTCAGCCGCTGGCAGCGCTTCGCCGAGCTCGACCTTCCCTTCTCCACCATCGGCCTCGTCTGGAATTCCATGATGTCCGTCGCCGGTGGCTGGTTTTTTCTCATGGCCTGCGAGATGTTCGTGCTCGGCAATCGCGACTTTCGCCTCCTCGGCCTTGGCTCTTTTCTTCAAACGGCGGCGAGCCATGGCAACACGCGCGCGATTCTGTGGGGCGTCGCCGCGATGATCGCCGTCATCGTTCTCCTCGATCAGCTCGTTTGGCGGCCCATCATCGTTTGGGCGGACAAATTCAAGTTCGAACAGGTCGAAAGTTCCGGCGCCGCGCAATCCACTTTGCTCAATCTCATCGGCCGCGCTTCTATCGTCCTCCGTTTGTATCGCCTCATCCTTCAGCCCGTTTTCCACTGGCTCACTCTCACCTTCACTCTCGGCGCTCGCCGCGCCGCGGAAACGTTTTCCGCTCCGAAGCAGAACCGCCTCCTGCGCCGCTGGATCGGCTATCTGCTCGCCGCAGGCGTTCTGGTCGGTTTGGGATTCGCCGTTTTCTACGCGGTCCGCGAATTGTCCGGTCTTCATCGCGAGGACTATGACGAGCTACTGGAAAGCGCGGCGCTGACTTTTCTGCGTGTCAACACCGCGCTCATCCTCGGCGCGCTCTGGACCATTCCCGTCGGCGTCGCCATCGGTTCGAATCCTCGCTTGGCGCGCATCGCGCAGCCGCTCGTGCAGATGGCTGCCTCCATTCCCGCCACCGCCCTTTTTCCCATTATTCTTCTTCTTTTGCTTCGCCTCCGCGGAGGCCTTGAGATTGCCGCCATGCTCCTGATGCTTCTCGGCACGCAGTGGTACATCCTCTTCAACGTCATCGCCGGCGCCATGGCCATTCCCACCGACCTCAAGGAAGCCGCGCAAATCTACCGCTTCCGCTCCTGGGATCGCTGGCGCCACCTCATCCTGCCGGGCATTTTCCCGTATCTCGTCACGGGAATGGTGACGGCATCCGGCGGCGCCTGGAACGCAAGCATCGTGGCGGAATATTTTCACTTTCAGGGAAGGATTGTTTCAACCTCCGGCCTCGGAAGCACCATCAGCAGCGCCAGCGACTCCGGCCGCTTCGACGTCCTGCTCGCTTCGACGCTCATCATGGCCACCGTTGTGGTGCTCATCAACCGCCTGCTGTGGCGGCGTCTCTATCGCCTCGCCTCCGCTCGCTCCACGCGGAAGCGCCGGAGGTGAATTTCCAAACTCAAATGCCTGAATCCAAATTCACCTCCGGCGCTTCCGCGTGGAGCGACGAGGACTTTCTTCGCGCTTTCGAGGATCTATCGTTTCCCGCCGATCTCTTTCACCACCGGGAACACATCCACCTCGCCTGGCTCTACCTGAAATCTACCGACGCATCGCGCGCCGCAGAACACATGTCGGAGGGCATTCGCCGGTTCGCGAATCACCATGGCGCGCCGCAGAAATACCATCACACGTTTCCGCGTGGAGCGACGACTAGTTGCCGCTGCCTTAGGGGTCGCGCAAAAATAACTTTACATTTTTGATGGAGCCAACGTGTAGTTGCAGCTTGGCAAAGTCTTGTGACCGGTGAGCCTGAGCTTCTCCATCTGGGTGTGGGAGATCTTTTCACCCTTGTTGTAGTTTTCCTCACCAAGCGAGCGCTGACCCGTAATCCACAAGATGTTTTCGTTGTTTGGGCATATTTCACGACAGTCTCGTAGCTCACCAAGGGCTTGCCGGCCCAGTTGTTGCTGATATGGGAAAACAAGTTATGTTCAATGGGGTTCCATTTGGATGCCCCCGGGGGATAGTGGCAGACGGTTACTGTCAGTCGATGGGGATTACAGAGTTGGTGCTGCAAGTGGTATTTCCAGGCGCGCGCCCGGTATTTCTGCGCGGCCCCTTAGTGGAAACACCGGAGGAATACATGTTCGAACAGTTCCTCACCGCCCATCCGCAACTAAAGGACGCGAACCTTCTCGGCAGATATTATTCGAAAGAACTCCTCGAGACTGCCGCTGCCCGCGAAGCCTGGGTCGAACCCGACCTCCAGCCACTCCCGGACCTAAGGATTTACCGCTGCTGCTGATTTTTTCTCGTCCGCTTTCGGTTCAGGCGTCTTTGGTTCCTGCGGTTTCTCACCCCAGATATATTGCGCGAACCATTTTTCGTTTTCTTCCATCACCGCACGCTGCTGCTTTGGTTTCGTGATGCCGTGTCCGAATCCCTTGTACACCACCATTTTCACCGGCACACCACGGTCCTCCAGCGCCTGGCGCAGCTCGTAAGCGTTGGGGATCGGCACGCGGCGGTCATTCTCGCCGTGTTGGATCAGCGTCGGCGTCTTGGCCTTCGCGATGTAGCTGATCGGTGAAGTCTTCTTGTAAATTTCCGGGTCGTCCCACGGCGTGGCATGCAGATATTGTGCCGTGAAAGGTGTGATGTCCGTATTTGCGTAGTACGTCATCCAATCGGAAATTCCGGCGCCGACCGAGACCGCCTTGAAGCGGTCGCTCGATGCCGTGATGAACGCCGAAATGTATCCGCCCTGGCTCCAGCCCATCGATCCCATGCGCTCCTTGTCCACCCAACCCTTGGCGATCAGCGCGTCTACTCCGGAGATGACATCGGCATAGTCGCCGACGCCAAGATTGCGCACGTTCAGCGCGCGGAATTTTTCGCCGTAGCCTGCCGACCCGCGGTAATTCGGCCGCAGCACAAGCGCTCCCTTGGCCACAAACCGTTCGATCGGATAGTAACGGTCCGCGCTGACGGTCGGCTGATCCACTCCCGTAGGTCCCCCATGAATCACCACCAGCAGGGGATATTTTTTCTTCGTACTGAAATCGGATGGAGTATAAAGCACTCCCTCGATCGCCGTGCCGTCCGCCGATTTCCACGAAATCACTTCGCGGTGCGCCAGCGCGAATCCTTTGAGCTGATCGCTCATCGCCGTCAGCTTCTTGCCCTGCCACGGCGCGATGCTGGACGTGTACACCTCGGCGTATTGATTCTCGAGCGCCGCGCGATACGCCACTTCCTTGTAATCGCGCGAAAGCGAAAAGGAGAATGCGGCCACGTGATCTGGGGCGCTTAATTTCTCCATCGCCTTCGTCTCCGGGTTAAGCCGGAAGAGATGCGCATAAGTCTTCTGTTCCGCCGCGAAATAGATTCCATTCGGTCCCCAGCCGATGAGTCCCGGATCTTCATCAAAAGTTTCAGTCAAAATCTGCGGCGTCCCGCCCCCCGCGGCCACCACCGCGAGCTTCGTGTTCGTGTAGTAGTAATATTTCGCGCCCGCGGCCGTTTCGAACGCAATCCATTTCCCATCGGGCGACCATTTCGGATTGGTATCCGGCCCGGGCGTGCTCACAATTTTCTTCACTACGCCGTCACTCAGCGTCACGACGTACAGATCCGCTGTTTCCGAAGAGATCAGGTCCGCATCTCTCTGCGCACTAAACGCGATGCGCGTTCCGTCCGGCGACCATGAAAATTCCCCCACGCTGAATTTATCGCCGTCCGTCAGCCGCTTCGGCTCTGCCACAGACGCGCCACCGCCGGGAACCTCAGTGGTCCAAAGATGCATCATCTGGTAGTCAGCGTGAACCACCGAATACTCGCCGTATTTTTCCTTGCGGTCCTTCAGCGCCTTCGGCTCCGGGTCGGTCATCGAAAAAGCGATCCGTTTCGAATCCGGCGCCCACTCCAACGCATTGACGTCGTTTTCAACCTTGGTGAGTTGCTGCGCTTCGCCGCCATCCGCAGAGATCACATAGAGTTGTTTCTTGCCGTCGGGCGTTCCCGTGATTTGTCCCGGCCTGTCGGAAAGAAACGCGATCCATTTCCCGTCCGGCGACCACCCCGCGTTGGTGCTCGATTTTTTCGCCGAGGTCAGCGCATGCGATTCGCCCGCGGCGATGTCTGCGATCCACAAGTTTCGTTCGAACGCATTCTCTTCCCAATTCGTCTTCTGTAGCTCGTAAACCACGCGCATCCCATCCGGCGAAATCTTGGGATTAAACGCAGCTTTCCATTCCAGCGACTGGTCGATGGTGGGCGTCGATGAAGCCGTCGCCTGCGCAGCCTTCCCCGTCTCCTGCGCCCCAGCAGAAAGCACCAGCAACCCGCACGCCGCCAAAGCAACAGAGATCAAAGCCACCTTTCGCATTGCTCCGTACTCTCCCATCCATTGCAAGAGACGTGAACTCAGTACCTGCGGTTCCAGCGGATGAATCCGATGAACAGACCAATTCCCACGGCGGCAAATCCCAGGTAGATGTGCCAGCCATGCAGCTGCGTTGCAGACGCAATCGCACCCACGGCGGATAGCACCAGCAAAAGGGCAGCTTTGCCCTTCGTTAGTTGCCTCTGTTCGACCACTCGCGTTTCGCTTCTCGCCCTTGCGATGCCCACTCTGCACCGCTCCGGCGCTGCTTCCCGGCCTTACGTTCTCGCCAACTCTCGGCTCAGGTAAACGATCTGTCCTACATGATGATAGGCATGCCCCGCGCAACGCACGAAAATTTGGAAGCGATCCGCAGCTTCCGGCTCCCGTTCGGCCGTGTACGCCCTTCCCCAGTCTGCCGCGCTCTGCTTTCGAATCGTCGCCGCCACCATC
>WNFJ01598870.1_pt1 | contig 14567 bp, 18 predicted proteins | sample 5400461 | NCBI WGS metagenome assembly WNFJ01 (sample SAMN13153349, study PRJNA577476) | soil metagenome | isolation source: 115 cm saprolite on Douglas fir-dominated hillslope | place: USA:California | collected 2013-09-17 | reverse complement strand
CTCGACGAAGACCACGTCGCCCAATTCATGTTGCGCGTAGTCGGTGATCCCGATCGTGGCGAGAGCGCCTTCCACGCTGATCCACTCGTGTTCTTTGCTGTAGCGGTACGTCTTCGGATAGGCCATTGCTTCACTCCTTTGATTCGTCTGCTTCAGTTCAGGATTCGCGTGGCGCCGCTGCTTTCTTCGGCCGCTTGTAAAACGGCGTCGGGACCACCTGCGCCTTGCATTTCTGCCCGCGAATCTCCACGTACAAAATAGTGCCAACGGCGGAGAACGAAGGCGGCACATAAGCCAGCGCGATATTTTTTCCCAGCGTTGGCGAAGGCGAGCCGCTCGTCACCACCCCGATGGCCTCGCCTGCTTCATTGCAGCAGCAGTATTTGTCGCGCGCGATGCCGCGATCAATCATCTCAATGCCCACCAGCGCGCGCTGCAATCCCGCTGCCCTGGCCTGTTCCAGCGCCGCGCGCCCAAGGAATTCGCTTTTTTCCATTTTACAATAGCGATCCAGCCCGGCTTCCCACACGTTAATCGTGTCGCTGATCTCGTGCCCGTACAGCGCCATCTTCGATTCCAGCCGCAGCGTATTCCGGCAGCCCAGGCCGCAAGGAACGGCGTCGAATCCGCGCCCCGTTTCCACCACCTGATTCCAGACCTTTTCGCCTGTCGAGACATCGGAGGGCACGTAAATCTCAAAACCATCCTCGCCCGTGTATCCCGTGCGCGCGATCAACACGTTCTTCAAACCGCAGACCGTTCCGTGCGTGAACCAGTAATTCCTGATGCCGCTCAAATCGGTGTCGGTCAGCTTTCCCAATAGATCCACTGCCCGCGGTCCCTGGATCGCCAGTTGCGTGTAGGCTTCGCTCAAGTCCTCCACGACGCAATCAAAAGTCTTGGTATTTTCGCGCACCCAGTCGATGTCCTTCTCGCGCGTCCCGGCATTGATCACCAGCAGATAATCATCCTCACCCAGCCGGTGCACGATGACGTCATCCACGAACGTGCCTTCCGGATAGAGCATCGCTGAATAGTGCGCCTGGCCGATGGCCAGCTTCGACGCATCGTTCATGCTGATGTGCTGCACTGCCGCCAGCGCGCCGCCGGGTTTCCCACCGCTGCGGATGCGAATGTCGCCCATGTGGCTGACATCGAAAACGCCCACGCCGGTGCGCACCGCCTTATGTTCCGCAATCAGGCCGCCGCTCGCGGGATATTCGACAGGCATATCCCAGCCGTCAAAATTGACCATCTTTGCGCCAAGGCGGCGGTGCAATGCGTTCAGCGGCGTCTTGCGGAGTTCACTTTTGTGAGGAGTTGTGAGGACTTCCATTTTCTCGCTCAAGCAGAAAATCGATACTAGCACGCGCTCTCTAAAGGGTCAAAGAAGCCCGCCGCGAGCGAGCAGTTGCCCGCCAAGGGAGTGAGCGACTCGCGCATCCCTCGCACCTTCGCCTTGCCGCTCCTCCCATGCTCAGGTAGAGTTTTCCCGAGAGGTCCTTATGCAAGGTCCGACCAATTGCGCACAATGCGACTTGCCGGAAGAGCGCTGCACGTGTGAAAGGTACTGCACCATCTGCAAGGGCCAGGTAAACGTGCGCCTTTGCGTGGACGGTCTTTACTATTGCCCTGATTGCAGGGAAGCCTGCGAAGTCTCTCTGGCCACTAGCCGTGGCCACTGAACCGCGAATCTTCCGCGTGCTCCTCGATGCTGACGCGCGCCTGGCGGCCGCGGCCGGAGCCGTGGCTCGCTATATCGCTGATGCCGCGGGACTCGAGGGCGGCGCCGTCGCTCGCTTGCAATCCGCCGTTGTCGCTGCTTGCTCGGAAGCATTCGAACATCTGACCGCGGATCGTCCGCAGCTCCAAATCACATTCACGCGCTTTTCCGACCGCATGGAGGTCGCTCTATCCCATCTTAACGAAAACGCTCCAGCCATCGGCTTAGATACCATCGCTGGTTTTTCCGCGCAGGTTGGTGGCGCGGGTTCCCTCCAAGTTGTTCTCGCCGTCTTTGACCGCGTACAGTACGAAACGCACGGCGGGGAAGCCGTCACTCGTTTGACGAAGTATTTCGGCCAGCTCGCTCCGACCATTTAAGAGTGGATCGAAACAAGAAAGCCAGACGGCATCGCTGTCTGGCCCTTTTTCTCGGCAACGTATTGTTTTCAGAGCCTTACAGCTTCAGCGCGAACGTGTTTTTTCGGATGAGCGATGCCATCTGGTCGTCGCTGAGCGACATTCGCAGCGTCACTCGATCGCCGGCAGGCGTCACGCGCGCCTGATCGAGCAACTGGGCCAGATCCGGATTGTCCTTCTGCGCTTGATACCGTTTGTAAAGGAACCCCGCCTGCAGCAATTGCCCCAGTGTGTTCGCGTCGTCGGTCGATCCGCACACCGCCTGGAACTTTCCGTCGACGCCGCTACTCGCGTCTACGTTGATAATCATGTTCTGCATCCGCGCGATGAGTTTTGCCGCGTCCGGAAATTGTCCCACTTCCGGCGCCAGTTGCTGCATCGCCAACCGCGTGTAGGCAGGATTCAAGACCGCCCAGACCACGCCGCTGCCATTCGCTTCGTTGATCAGCGGGAAAAGTTTGTCGTTGCGCAATAGTCCTTCCTCGCTGCCAAAGTGCACCTCGATCATCTTCTCAAGAGCGGCGCGATAGCCAAACGCCGCGGTATTCGAATCGAGAAAAAAGAAGAACAGGTCATTTGCTCCTGTACCCGTGCCAAAGGCATAGAGCGTGTAACCGCGCGCTTTAGAAGTGGAAAGCTTTTGCTGCTTGAAGAACGCCTCCGTCGAATTCGGATTGTAGTTCCCGAGCGCCACGCCGAGGATCTCTTCTCCGGTAGGCACGTCCGCCGAGCCCGCGCCTTCGCTCTTCGCGCTCATCCCCTCCGCGACCAGCCCCCAGGCGAGTTCATCGACCTGCGAATTCGGATCAACTCCCGCCGAGGCTAGGAACTTTTCGAATTGCCGGAAGCGGTCAGGGAGCATCTGCTCCTGCAATTGCGGAAACCATTTCAGGGACCGCGCCTTTTTCAAGTCGGCGTAAGCAAATTCGCCGACTTCCTTTGGAAAGAGCGCGATGATGTCCGAGCTAAGGCGGCCCGCCCGCGCAGGCTTTGGCATCGCCAGGCACAACGCCGCCAAAATGCCGGCGGCCACGAGTCTGCGAACCATGGACCCCGAGGAGGTTTTGGTTACACCCGAATTCGTTATCAGCTTCACGTCGTGCTCCTTTTGAATGGGGCAGGGGGAACTCTTATTCTACGCTCTTGTCGCGCGATGTGCATTGCCCAGCCGCTCCCGCAATCCCGCGATTTTCATACGCATGCCCGCGGCATAGGCGGCGTCCGTCAGGCCATCGAGGTTGATCTCCACGTTGGCCAGTGCTCCCCGAGCGCCTGCTTCGGCCATTAGTTTCGCCACTTGTAAGTCTGATCGCATGGATGCGGCGACGATAGCCTCCAGTTGTCCGATCCGTTCGAAAAGCGCAACGGCGCGCTCGGCGACTTTCAGCGGCACTTCCGACGCGCCTTTCGTTGCCTTCTGTATAGCCTCCTCGCGCTGTCTCATTTCTTTCGCGTCCCCATGCGATAATTTGAACGCGGCCATCACGGCGTCGTACGAAGCCGCGTCAGCGTCGATTGCCTCAGCAAGTTCATCCGCAATTCCCCGCATTTCGTCCAGCGCCGCTGAGAGCTGATCGGCAAATCCGGCTTGTGATTTCTTTTTCCGCGAGAGCCCCGCCACCATCTGCCCCAGTGCAGCCGCCAGCGCTCCCGCAAACGCGGAGACACTTCCTCCTCCCGGCGTCGCTGAAGGCGTCGCCACCGCGTCCAGAAAGGGACGCGCTAGTCCCGCCAGTTTCCCGTCCTTTGCTGCTTGCAGCGGCGCGCCGCTCAGCGCGGCCGCGAGCTTATTCTCAAACACCTGCGCGGGAGAAAAATCCTCCAGTTGGAGGAAAAAGTCCGCCGCCATCTCAATCGCTTTCTTTGGGACCAGCCCGACGATTTCACTGCCCACCGGCATCACGCCGTAGCGCTCCGCTTCGCGCTTCACCATCTCGTACACGCGGTGCATCGGCGTCTGTTCGAAGTCCGTCAGATTGATGGACACCTGCGCCAGGTTGCGCGCTTTCAGTTCGACGCCCATCGATTTCACATGGCGCAGTCCGCCCGATGAAAAGCGGATCGCTTTCGCGATTTTGTTCGCGATGCCGATATCGGAAGTATTGAGATTCACGTTGTAGGCGACCAGAAACTTGCGCGCGCCGACTACGGTCACTCCGGCCGTGGGATGCACTTTTGGTTCGCCGATATCCGGCTGGCGGTCATGGTTCTTCTTCAACTCTTCGCGCAAGCCTTCGAACTGCCCTCGCCGCACATTTTCAAGATTGGCGCGTTCCGGCCGCGTCGCCGCCGCTTCGTAAAAAAACACCGGAATCCGGTAACGCTTCCAGATTTCGTGGCCCACCCGCCGGGCCAGCGCCACGCAATCCTCAATGGTCACGCCATCGATGGGAATGAACGGCAGCACGTCCGTCGCGCCCACGCGCGGATGCGCCCCGCTGTGTTTCGTCAGGTCGATCAGCTCCATCGCTTTGCCGGTTCCCAGAAGAGCGGCTTCCGCCACTGCGTCCGGTTCGCCCGCTAGCGTGACGACGCAACGGTTATGGTCGGCGTCCATCTCGCGGTCGAGCACGTACACACCCGGCACGGCGCTCATCGCCGCAACAATCGCATCGACTTTCGCGGCGTCGCGTCCTTCCGAAAAATTTGGCACGCACTCGATCAGTCGTTTCATCGCTTAGGTTTTTTGCCTTTCTGTCCAGCCCAATTGTTTGGCAACTTCGGTTTGCGATCCGGCAGCGTGGGCCGCTCGTAGACGAATGCCGGTTTATTCTCATCGCTCGATGCCGCCGGTGCCGGTGGTGCGGGAACGGCCGGCGTCGGGCAGGGCGCGGTCGTCCTCGGCGGCTGCGGCCATCGCACCGGCCGGGTTCGCCCTGCCTTATTTTTCAACGGCCATTGCGGCCCGATCATCGGCTTCATGTTCGGAGGTGGTGGCTGTTTCATCATTTGCGGTGGCGCTTGCACCGTTTGCCGGGATTTTTCGGTCAAGCCGGATCTCGCTTGTTCTTTCCGGTAACGCCTCACCAGCCCGGCAAACCACGTGAAGCCTCCCGCCCACAGTCCCGTAACGACTGCATCATAACCGCTCAGGCCCCCTGCTTTTCCCAGGATCGCAACAACCACACCGATCACCACCACAACGCCGTAAAAGTACTCTTCGAGCAGACTCTCGGTTTTTCGCAGACCAATCTTGAGAAGGCGCACCTTCCTTACCGGCCTTTTCGAATAGTTAGATTGGTTTATTTTCGGCGGCATTGATTACGCGACCACGCTTCAAGGTCATCCAGCAATGGTTCACACCAAAATAATAAGGAATTTCCCGGTAGTCGGCCAGTTCGAATACGGCGAGGTCTGCTTGCTTGCCAACTTCCAGCGATCCGATCGACTTTTCCCGAAGCAGCGCATAAGCCGCGTTGATCGTCGCTGCTGCAATCGCCTCTGCCGGCGTCATGCGCATTTGCGTGCACGCCAAGGAGAGAATCATCGGCATGCTCAGCGTCGGACTCGTCCCCGGATTGTAGTCCGTTGCCAGAGACACGATCGCTCCCGCCCCAATCAACGCCCGCGCCGGCGCATATTGCTTCAATCCCAGATGAAAATCGCATCCCGGCAGCAGCGTCGCCACGGTTTCCGATTTTCCCAGCGCCTGGATGTCGCTCTTGTTCACCTGTTCCAAATGATCGCAGCTCGCCGCCCGCAGCAGGATCGCCAGGCGCGCAGCGCCCGTCCGCGAAAGTTGTTCCGCATGCAGCCGCGGCGCAAGCCCCCATTGCCGGCCCGCTTGCAGCACCCGTTTTGATTGTTCAACGGTAAACGCCCCGCGATCGCAAAACACGTCGCAAAATTCCGCTAGCCGGTTCTCGCCGATCTCCGGCAGGAGGTTTTGCTCGATCAACTGGATGTAGCGCGCTGCCCCGCCCGTCTTTCCCCGGTACTCTGCCGGAACCGTATGAGCGCCAAGGAACGTGGACGCGATTTCCAGCGGCTGTTCCACTGCCAGCTCTTTTTGCAGCCGCAAAATCTTGATTTCGCTCGCAACGTCTAGCCCATACCCGCTCTTTGCCTCAACCGTCGTTGTGCCATGCGCCGCAAACTTTTTCAGTGCGGCAAGCGCGCGTTTCTTCAAAGCCTCGGTAGTGGCCGCGCGCAGCTTCTTCACCGAGTTGAGAATTCCCCCGCCCTTGCGGGCGATCTCTTCGTAGCTCGCCCCGGCAATCTTCAATTCATACTCTTCCGCCCGGCTCGCCGCATGAATCAGGTGCGTGTGCGAATCCACAAATCCCGGCAGTGCCACGCGTCCGCCCAGATCCAGCTTCTCCGCCGTGCGGGCCTCCGGCAGTTTTTCCACCTCCGCACTCGTCCCCACCGCCGCAATCAGGCCATCGCGCACCAGCAGCGCGCCATCCTTAAGCAAGCCCAGGTTGGAAAGGGAATCGCCCCGCCGCGGGCCGCTTCCGCGCAGCGTCAGCAATTGCGATGCACCCGTGATGAGCAGGGAATTCGCCAAGGCCCAAGTATTATGCCCCGCGAATCGTTCATTGTCAGTTTTGGGAGCGACCGCCTACGTTCTCGCAGCCTGCCTTCGTAGGCCATGCCATGTTAACGTTGCTGGGAGCGGAACGACACGATAGATTCTCCTCTCGGCGTCAACGAAGGAACCAGCCAACCGCCACCGCAACGATCGTGAGCTTTACTAACCAGCCCATCGCGTATGACACCACAAACACCCGGTGCAGCTTCATAAATGCGGCATTAGTGAGGATCAGCGGCAACGGGCCAATCAGCCACGCCGCAACAGCCACTTTGACCGCGCCCGATACAGAATGAAGACCCAGCCGGGCGGTGACATACGCAAAGACCCCGCAGGTCAGAAATGGTAGCGGACTCGTCAGAGCAATCGCTCTCCCTTCCGCACCTTGACGCCAGATTTCGGGATGAGGGTAGCGCCGATGAATCCAATCACCTGCGAAGAACCAGTCAGTGAGCGACGAGACGACACCGGTGCCAACAACGATTACAACGAATCGCGCCCAGTTCATACCGTCTTCCTGCAAATACCTAAGCGCCCGCCGCTTGCCCCTTGTACGCCGGGAAAAACACTTCACGCGCAAATGTCTCAAACGAAGTCGGCGTCGTGTTCTTCTCCGACCGCCGCTCCAGCGTCTTTGCGTACCCTCTATTGAAAGCATTGGCCATTTCCACGATCAGCGCGGCGAAATTCTTAGCCATGCCCATCGAACTCATTGCTTGAACGACTTGATCATCCGGCAGCCGCACATACTCAAGCGCTGGCTTGCCGATGGCTTCTCCGATGATCTTTGCTGCTTCGGCGTAGTTCAGATCGCGCTGCCCTTGCAGTTCCTGCGTCTGCTTTCCCTGGAACCCAAGCTTGAGCAGCGCCTCTGCGGCCACAGCTCCAATGTCCTTCGTTGCGATCATGGGGAGCGGTACCGCGGCATCCACGGGCCCCGCCATCATCCCAAAGCTCTGGATCGCCCCGATCTGCGGCAAGGTATTCTCCATGAAGTACCCTGCCCGCAAGTGCAGTACATTCAGCCCTTCGATCTGATTCAGCCTCGTTTCCATCTCATGCAGTCCCGCGATCGGTCCTGTCTTGTCGGGCTTGTCCGCTCCAAAGCTGCTCAGCGTAACGGCATGCTTCACGCCGCTCTTCTCCAGCGCCGTGGCGATGGACTCGATGATCTCGCTCTGGACCGCGGGCGGGATCAGGCGGAATCATCGCGTAAACCGCCTCCGCTCCCGCAAATGCGCGGCTCAGCGCTTCCGCGTCTGTGACATTCGCCGTAAACCCTTCGGCCCCGCGGCTCGTAAACACCGCCAGTTTCTTCGTATCCCGTCCGAGCACGCGAACTTTCTTGCCCTTGTCCAGCAGCCGGTTTGCTACTACCGAACCCGTTTTTCCAGTCGCTCCCAGAATGACGTACATGTCTCCTCCTCTTGCTCCATGATTTCGATGCGAGCATCAGCAGGAATGGTACTGCGAGGAACCGCGACCACTCCAGGATGCCGTTCACCTCTTCGACATGGGTATCTTGACGCCTGCTTTCTTCGCGAACGATATCGCTTCAGGGTACCCCGCGTCCACGTGCCGCACCACCCCCATCCCCGGATCATTCGTCAGCACGCGCTCGATGCGCTTCGCCATTTCCTTTGTTCCATCCGCCACGGTCACTTGCCCTGAATGCTGCGAATAGCCGATCCCCACGCCGCCGCCGTTATGAATGGACACCCACGATGCGCCGCTCGCCGTATTGATCAGCGCGTTCAGCAGCGGCCAGTCGGCAATCGCATCCGAGCCATCCAGCATCGATTCCGTCTCGCGGAATGGCGACGCCACCGATCCGCAATCCAGATGATCGCGCCCCATCACCACCGGAGCTTTTACTTCTCCCTTCGCCACCAGCTCGTTTAGCGCCAGGCCGAACTTGTCACGCTCGCCATAGCCCAGCCAGCAAATCCGCGACGGCAGACCCTGAAACTTCACTCGCTTCTGCGCCAGCTTGATCCAGCGATTCAAATGTTCGTCCTGCGGAAACATTTCCAGCACCAGTTGATCCGTCCGCGCAATGTCCGAAGTTTCCCCCGAAAGCGCCGCCCACCGGAACGGCCCTTTGCCCTCGCAAAATAACGGCCGGATGTACGCCAGCACAAAACCGGGAAAGTCGTAAGCGTTCTTCACGCCCTGTTCGAACGCCATCGTTCGAATGTTGTTCCCGTAATCAAACGTCACCGCGCCAAGCTTCTGCAAATCCAGCATCCCTTGGACGTGCTGCGCCATCGCCGCCATCGAATGCTTTTTGTATTCCTCAGGATTTTTCTTCCGCAGCTCCAGCGCCGCTTCCAGGGTCATCCCATTCGCCACGTACCCGCCGATGGGATCGTGCGCGCTCGTCTGGTCCGTCAACAAATCCGGCACCACGCCGCGCTTCGCCAGTTCCGGAATCAGGTCCGCGCAATTTCCCACTAATCCAACCGAAGTCGCCTCGCCCTTCCGCACTGCATTTTTCAAAATCCGCAGCGCTTCATCCAGCGAAGTCACCATCACGTCGCAATAGCCCGTCTTCACGCGTCGTTTGATCCGCTCCGGGTCCACGTCGATCCCCAGAAACGCCGCGCCATTCATTGTCGCGGCCAGCGGCTGCGCTCCTCCCATTCCGCCCATCCCGCCCGTCACCACCAGCTTGCCCGCCAGGTTTCCGCCAAAATGTTTTCTCGCTGCCGCCGCAAACGTTTCGTACGTCCCCTGCAAAATCCCCTGGGTCCCAATGTAAATCCAGCTTCCCGCCGTCATTTGCCCGTACATCATCAATCCGGCGCGGTCCAGCTCATGAAAGCGGTCCCAATCATTCCAATGCCCTACTAGATTCGAATTGCATAGCAGCACGCGCGGCGCGTATTCATGCGTCCGAAAAATCCCCACCGGCTTGCCCGACTGCACCAGCAGCGTCTCGTCCGCTTCCAACGCCTTCAGCGACCGCACAATCGCATGAAAACATTCCCAATTTCGCGCCGCCTTGCCCGTCCCGCCGTACACCACCAAATCTTCCGGCTTTTCCGCTACCTCTGGATCGAGGTTGTTCAACAGCATCCGCAGCGCCGCCTCTTGCTGCCATCCCTTGCAGGAAATCTGCGTCCCCCGCGGCGCGCGAAAAGGCCCTTTCTCCAATCCCGCCTCCGCCACTGTCCCTGGCACCGTCACGCTCATGAATTTCCCTCTCCGCCGCCCATACTAACGCACGCCACTCCCTTTTGCATCCGTTCGCCTTCCTGCAACACGTTGCCGTAGGATTGAGGGGGGTACGCCACGATTCGCCGCAGTACTTCACTTCGCGAAACTCTTCTTTTGTTTGCGGCAATCATCTTCGCCGTCTTCGCTATTGCCCAAGGCGGAGCGCGGACCGTTCCCTCCGAGCGCACTTTAAGAAACGCGAATGCCAAGCAGCTTTGGGTTGGCGCCTATGTTCCGGGCTGGAATCAACCGCGTCTTGATCCGAAGAATGACCATCTGCTTGATGCGATTACCCATTTCTTGCACTTTGCCGTCTATGTCCGCCCCGGTGACGGCAGTTTGGACTTGCAGGCAAACGAACTGACTCCCTCAAAAATGCGAGCACTGGTAGGGGCTGCTCATGAAGCAGGCAAACAGGTCTTGCTCGTTGTGGGCGGTGAGGGAGCCGCGCCTGGTCTTCGGATTGCCTCTGGTCCGGAGCATTTGCCAAACACGCTAAAGTCAATTCTCTCCTTGGTGGATCGTTACGGATATGACGGTATCGACGTCGACTGGGAGCCGCTTGCCCCGCTGGATGCGGATCTTTACAGCAGCTTCATCGAGGGTTTAAGGAAGAGCCTCGACCAGACGGCGCTCCTTCACCGGAGGCCCAGACTCGCTTTGACGACGGCGATCGAGGTCAATCTGAACAACGCCGACTACATGGCCTCGCTTGTGAGTACTCTGCGCAATCTGGATGAGAAGCTCGATCGCATCAACCTGATGACTTATGCCATGGCCAATTCGAGTAGCTTGCCGTTCGTGTGGCACAATTCCGCGCTTTATCCCGGCGTTTCTCCGCAGGATGGGTTTCGAACTCCGAGTGCGGACGGCGCGATTGCGGAATTCCTCGCCGCCGGATTTCAACCCCGCAAATTGGGCGTCGGAATCAACCTGTACGGATACCTCTGGCAAGGTCAAGGCGTCGAAGACATCAGCAGTCCGGGAAAGCTCTGGAAGCTCCCTCCGAAGGTCGTGGAATTAACCTGCGGCGAAGTCGTCCAGGAATTTTTGAAAAATAATCCAACACGCTGGGATCAGCAGGCGGAGGTTCCTTACCTGAGTATTCCGCAAACGAACCAGTTCCTCTCTTATGAAAACGACCGCGGGATAGAAGCCAAGCTCCGGTATGTGCAACAGAATGGGCTTGGGGGAGTCATCATTTGGGACATTGGCCGGGACGACCAGGATGAAAATGCCAAACGCCAGTTGCTGGGCGTCATAAACCGGGCCTTGTTATTAGGTAAGCCGCAGGAGTCCCGCGAGATCATCCTCCATTAGCGAAGCAGGGAATCAGCGCGGCCTCCTGCTGCCATACGTTGCAGGAAATCTCCGTCCCCCACGGCGCGCGGACGGCGCTTAGCCCTCCTGCACTTCCCGCCACCGCGCCGGGCCTGAAAATTGGCAATTTCGCGTATAATCCGGCCATCCTCATAGGTCAAAGGAGGCTTGAACATGGCTTTGAAATACAATGTTCGGCAAACTGGTGATGTCACGATTCTCGATCTGAATGGGCGCTTGAGTCTCGGTGAAGAAGTAGCCTTCGGTCCAGGCAGTGGTGTCGTGCTTAGCGATACCATTCGCGAATTGGCCAAGAAGGGCCAAAAAAAGATTCTACTGAACCTTGCGGAGGTGACTTACGTCGACAGCTCAGGCGTTGGGCAGCTCGTGGGTGCGTTGACGACTGCGCGCAATCAAGGTGGCGATCTCAAGCTGCTAAAGCCGTCTAGTCAAGTCCTTGATCTATTGAAAACCACCAAATTGAACACCGTGTTCGATATCCAGGAGGACCAGGCTGCCGCGATCCGGACGTTCTCCAAAGATGCCGGAGCAAGAGCGTAACTCGCGTAAACTTTTAGTAGAGCTGCAAGGGTGTCCCATGAAGCTAGACATAAAACCTGAAATCGCCGCCGCCCTGCCTTCGCTGGCGTCCGCCAAAGGCTTGTCGGCGGGAGACTACCTCAAGCAGCTCGTGGAAAAAGAGCTGCCGCTCAAGCCGGAAGGCCCCGACACTTCGAAGGGCAGTGGCATGGCCATGGAAAACGGAATATGGGTCTACGATAACGGCGAGCAAAATAAAGGCATTGCTGCCCGGCCGGGTGCTCCAGTTCAGCTGCTTATGCAATGCGTCCGGTAAACAGAAGCAAATATACGTCGTTAGTTGATGCGTTCAACTCACTTGCGATCTGGTGACGTCGCGTTGAGTAGACTCACCAGCGGTTCGGCTGCAGGCACAACCGCCTGAGCACCGGTCACAATCTCTTTGGCGCCCATTTCCTTGCCATATAGCTTCTTATTGGCTTCTTTGTCGGTGTCCATCGACGCACCTGCAAGGGACACGCCGGCAAAGAGTCCCTTGGACCGCGAATAGGTCAGAACGTCGGATGATTTCATGTCTCCAGCATTGTAACCGGTCGCCTGTGCGCCCGTTGGACCAGCGGCCGCCGCTGCATCGGCGCCCAGTTTCGTCTTGCCGTTCAGGATCGCATCGACACCCTTGTCGTGCATGACTACCAGCACAAAATCAGTTGCTGTGGAACCGAGCTGGATACCAATGCTTCCTTGGTCCAGCGCATATAGCACCGGTGCCCCCCAAGCATCTCTCATCTTGTCGCCCTTGCGGCACACGAGCACGCCGCGCCCGTAGCTGCCGCCGATTCCAATCGCAATTTTCTTGACGCTCGGAAAGACAAGGACGCACATAGCCTGGTTGAGGACGCTCGTCGGGAGGCCCTTGTCTCCATTGAGTATCTCCTTCATTACTGTGGCGGAATTTGCTAAACGCTCATCTTCTTTCTTCTGAGCAAGAAGGGGAAAAGCTACTGCTAAACAGAGCCCGAGGATCGGGAGTTTGGTCTTCATCGACGTATCCTTTCTGACTGCTGAGCAAACGAATTATACCTCTATAAGGTACGATATGAAGATCAATAAACGCAGCACAGGGGCACGGAGCCGAATGGAATCTAACTAATGCGGCGCGTGGCCGACCCTCGTTCCGCTGCAACGCTCCCGGGCGGCCCATTCTTTCTGCGGTTTATGCAGAATGGGTGAGGCTGCCTTTCATTCCCCGTGACTCACCAGCCTGAGTGAAATGGACTCATACCTATGTCCAAGCGGCTGCAAATGATTCTAACGGAACCTGAATACCGGGAAATTCAGCATGTAGCGCCGGGTGCCCCGGCCGGCGTCCTCGACCCGCTTTTCTTCCTATTTTCGCTTTTCCATTTTCTCCCCCCTCACCTCAGCAACGGCTCAAATCCCGCTTGCGCAAAGTGCTGGTCATGCGTCAACGCCGCCTGAATCTGCTCCGCTTCCATCACCTCGAAGCTCGCGCAATCGGTCAGGCTCCAACTCTTATCCGCCGCTTGCTTGTAGCGCCGCAGCGCGCTCTCAAATTGTTCCGATGTCTGAGGAACGATGATTACATGCTTGGTGTTGCGGAGTTTCTGGACCATGCCGCCAACCGCATGGCGCAACGGACCAGCATCGCTAAAACTGTTAAGCACTTCCGTTAGCACCATTTCGCTGGTCAAGATCCTTGCCGAAGAAAGCTGCTGAGTTGCGCTGACGGCCTTCGTATGGATTTGATCCCGCGGATTCACAAGGGCGATCCAATAGCTGGTGTCGGCGAAGACCTGCCTCATTTATCCGTCCTCTTGCTGCCGTAAAGATAATGGTCAACATTTTTTGACAAGTCGGCAGGAACGCGTGCCCATTCGCGTTCAGGTACTTCCCTCGTAACTGCCGAAACCATCTCAAGAATCGAGCCTGATTCCTTTTCCGAAGGTTCCTCTCTCTCCTTTATTCCCATCTCCCCTTGGTCCCTGGTGTAGCGAGTCTCAAATCCTAGTCTCCGCAATATCTCGACGGCCTGGTGCGAGTTTGTCGGATCGTTCGGAGGAACACCCGCAGCCTCAAGAACAAGCGGGCGCGCCGGAAGCTCTCGTTCACCCACAATCACCGTCCATTTTGCCCCTTTTCTCGTCCAGCGGAAATTGTTGGCGGCGCGAACGATCTCCGCTCGTGTCAGTTCCTTTGGGCTTCGCATAAAACACCCCTATCGTCATCATATACAACTTATTATTCGTCGTCAACAACTAATTAAATCCCTAGACTGAATGGGTGACAGACACTCGTTACGCTTGTACGACATTTCCGGATCATCCTTCCTCAGCCCCTTTCCCCATTTTCCATTCTCCGCTTCCACTCTCCGTCCTCTCTCCTGTAACTCCTTTCCCCTCACTCACTAAAAATCTATCTTGACAAGTACTACATGGATATGGTAATATCCTATTTGATAGTAAGGCGTCATTCTTGGCGAAGCGTTCCGTATCCAGCTACCTCCCTATCCCACTTTGCCCAGTGCTCCTTTTCCCCTAACTCCTTCATTTGCCACAGATCCAAAATTTCACCTGTAAGTCCAATCATTGCCACACATCCGAAATCGCTCTTCCGCAAGTCCTTTCCTTGCCACACATCCGAGACCCCCAGGGGGTACTTCTTCTTTTCAGGAGATCATCATGACCAAATCTAAGCTTTCCCGTTCCCGCATCGCCACCGACGAATCCTCTCTCTGCCAGTTCTCTTTCGCCGATGGCCGTACCTGTCGCATGCTCCGCCAAGACGATCACCC
>WNFJ01117173.1_pt5 | contig 14572 bp, 11 predicted proteins | sample 5400461 | NCBI WGS metagenome assembly WNFJ01 (sample SAMN13153349, study PRJNA577476) | soil metagenome | isolation source: 115 cm saprolite on Douglas fir-dominated hillslope | place: USA:California | collected 2013-09-17 | reverse complement strand
CTCGCCGTTGTCGAGCCGCGAGCCGTGGCAGTCGAGACAGTTGTGCGCGTAGGACGCCCCGCCCCGGTCGGCCTGCTCCCGCGTGAACGACGGACCGGTCAGCGCGGCCTTGCTCCCATGCGCTGCGCCCTGCTCGCGCATGGCATAGACCTGCTCCGATGTCAGGTTCTCGGCGCGCGCGGCGGCAATCTCCGCCGGGACGATCGGCTTGAACTCCTTCGGCAGATGCTGGTCATTGCCCCAGGTCGTGAGCACATGGTCGATGACTGCGGCAATCTCGTCATCGCGCAGCGAAGACCAGGACGGCATCACGCCATTGTAGGGTGTGCCCTCGACCTCGATGGCTCCGGTCATCCCGAACAGGACAAGACGGGCCATGAAGGCGCTGCCCTTCTGAGCGAGCAGCTGCGCCGCATGACCCGCCAGCGGCGGGAATCCGCCCGCAATGCCGCGTCCGCTGCGCTGATGGCACCCGCTGCAATAGGTGTCGTAGGTGCGCGCGCCAAGCGTCTGCCACTGGAAGTCGCCCGCCGGCACTGCCGTCTGGGCGAGCGCGCGGGAACCACCCTCCAAGCCCAACGGAGCGCCCGCCGCCAACGCAAGCGCAGCCAGAACCACGCTGAGACCCAATCCTAGAGCGTGGGACCAACGGACCCGCATGATTTCACCCCCTGCCGGCGACGACGCCTGCGACAATGGCCGCTCGGAAATCACGCCGTTCCCGAGCAACCCAACCGGTACGAAAATGCCTATAAGACCATTGATAGGTCAACTCTTTTGGCCGGATTTTCTGAACCGAAAGCCTAATGCCATGCCCGATCAGGTCCGGGCAGGCTTTCTCCCGAAAATGGTCCATGCAAGCGGAGCGAGTTGACGTCTCCGCCAACGATTATCGACTCGTGGCACTGCGCCAGCGCTTCGAAAAATACACCAGCCCGGTCACCAATGCGGGCGGGGTGAAGTGAAAGGCATTAGCCCGACCGCATCCATCAGCCTCTCGCGCGTCATTATTCCTGTTCGATGTCTTCCAGGCTGACCCCGCAACCCGCACGCAAGCTTTCACGCGCCTGCTCAATTCGGCGCAGAAAGCGCGGGTCGTTTTCGAGACGGTATTCGAACCAATCTTCTTCCGACTCGAACCCGATCAGCACCCCGGCTGGCTTGCCGTGGCGCGTAATGACGATCTCTTGCGTCTCCGCTTCGCGAAGATAACGCGACAGATCGTCCTTGACCTCGGACAGCGGAACTTCCTTCACGCCGGATTTGCGAATTGTGCGAGCCATTGCCCGGCCTCCGATTTGGCTGAAGCTCACCACCCCACCGCCTGACCATCCTTGCGATGATCGGAGCCCGCCCGATAGTAGCCGTGCGCGGGTGGCGCGCCGGTGTCGCCGGGCGTCGGGGGCGCCACCAGGATCGCCTGGAAGCCGCCGACCGAGCCGCCGCCGACCGGGTTCACATGGTGCCCCATGCCGGCCAGATCCTTGCCGACCAGCGCGTAAAGGTTCAATTCGAGATCGAGCCGGTTCGACACTTGGGAATGATGGAAGCGCGCCATGTCGGTCGCCGCCTGCAGGTTGGCGCCGAGGTCGAGGATGTTGACCAGCGCCTGGGCATGGCCTTGCGCCTGCATGTCGCCGCCCATGAGCAGGATCGACATCAGCGGGTTTTCGTCCTTCATCACGAAACCGGCGGAGAGCGTATTGAACGGCCGCTTGTGCGGCTCGATCACGTTCGGGCTCCCGGGATCGAGCGAGAACAGCGCGCCGCGATTGTGCAGGATGAAGCCATAGCCCGGCACCGTGATGCCGGAGCCGAAGCCGGAATAATTGCTGTTGATCCAGGACACCATGTTGCCCTCGTCGTCGGCGGTCGAGAGCACGATGGTGTCGCCGTTGGCATTGGCGGTGGAGGCGGGGCCGGTCGGCGCGGCGTGATCGGGATCGACCTTGCCGCACAGCGACGCCGCATAGGCGCTCGACAGCAGCCGATCGAGCGGCACTTTCACGAAATCGGGGTCGGCGTTGTAGCGGTAGAGGTCCGCATAGGCGAGCTTCTTCGCCTCCACCATGAGGTGCCAGTATTTCGGGTGGCGCGGGCCGAGCTGCGCCAGTGTCTCGCCTCCCGCCCATTTCGGCACGCAGGCTTGCAGAATATTGAGCATGAGATTGGCGGCCCAGGCCTGCGAGGGCGGCGGCAGCTCGTTGAGCGCATAGCCGTGATAGCTGCTCGCCGCCGCCTCGACCCATTGGCCTTTGTAACTGGCGAGATCGTCGAGCGTCATGGTCACGATCGCGCGCGCGATCTCGCCCTTGTAGAAGACGTCGCGACCCTGTTGTTGCAACAGACGGAAAGTCTTGGCGAGGTCGGGATTGCGATAGACTTGGCCGGCGACCGGCGGCTGGCCGTCGATGTACCAGGCCTTGACCGAATCCGGATCGAGCGACGTGCAGCAGTTGCGCAACGGCAGCGCCCCGGGCAACTGCCATTCCAGCGCGATGCGCTGCGAAACCGGGAAACCGTTGTCCGCATAGTCGATGGCCGGCTGCAGCACCTCCTTGAAGCTGAGCTTGCCGAAGCGCTGGAGCGCCTCCTCCCATCCCCAGGCCGAGCCCGGCACCGTCACGGTGAGAATGCCGCCGCCCGGCATGCCCGAGCCCGGCCCCCAATTGCGCGGCTCGACCCGATAGCCGAGCGACGCGTAATGCGCGAGCGTCGCGCCGGAGGGGGCCATGCCGCTCGCATTCAAGACGTGGAGCTTCTTCTCCTTCGCCACATAGATGATGGCGAACAGATCCCCGCCCATGCCGGTGTTCATGGGCTCGACCACATTGAGCACCGCGGCCGCCGCCACCGCCGCGTCGATGGCATTGCCGCCCCGCAGCATGATCTGCAATCCGGCCGCCGCGGCGAGCGGCTGGCTCGTGGTCACCATGCCGTGCGGCGCCATCACCTCGGCGCGGCTTTGCCCGCGCCAGCCCTCGGCGCGATCGCCGCCCACCGCGGCGCAGGCCGGCACATCCTGGTCCGCGCAGGTGGACAGCGGCGGTAATGCTTGCGCGTACGCAGCGCAGGACACCAGCGCGGGTGCGATCATCGCACCAAGGGTTCTCAAAAACCAAAATCTCAAAAGCATGGACATGGAAAGGCTCCCGGATCGGAGGCGGAAGCTTACACGGGATTCCGGCAGATGGCAGACCGAGGCGATGACCGGATGACACTCGCGGCCTGGTGCGAAATCGCCCCGATCCACGGACTGGAGAGTGCCGGAGAACGCCGAATGGCCCTCGGCCTTGCGCAAGAGGACAATTCTGACTAGATATATGACTAGTCAGCATCCACGGAGGTTTGAAAATGAAGGTCTGGCCGGTCCAGGACGCCAAGGCGCGCTTCAGCGAGCTCTTGGATACGTGCCTGCGCGAGGGTCCGCAGATCGTCACCAAGCGCGGTGCCGAGGCCGCCGTTCTGGTGCCCATGGACGATTGGCGCTGCTTGCAGCGATCCGCCCGCCCGACGCTGAAAGAGTTGCTTCTCGTTGACGCGCCGAGGGCGGAGCTTCAACCGCCGACGCGCGGCAGGCGCCGTCGCCGAACGCCGAACGCCATCGCGTGAGCTGCCGGTGTATCTCCTCGATACCAACGTCGTCTCGGAGCTGCGACGACCGCGCCCGCATGGCGCGATCTTGGCTTGGTTGCGTGAGGTATCCGACGCGGAAATTCACCTGTCCGCCGTCACCATCGGCGAGCTCCAAGCCGGAATCGAAATGACTCGCGAGCAAGATCCCGCCAAGGCGGCAGAGATCGAGCTATGGCTGGAGCAGGTTGCCCAGACCTACAACGTGCTGCCGATGGATGCCGGGATATTCCGCGCGTGGGCTCGTCTCATGCATCGACGGTCGGACGATCTCATCGAGGATGCGATGATCGCGGCAACGGCCATCGTGCACAACTTGACGGTCGTGACCCGCAACGTCCGCGACTTCGATCGCCTTGGCGTGCGGACGCTCAATCCGTTTTCTGGTCGCAGAGCTTGAAAGTTTGCGGCAGCGTTCGCCGCTCTTGTGGGGACACGCAACCATGATCACCCGCGGACTCGTTCTCTCTGCAATGGCGACTGCATCGTTCTGCCTGAGCGCCGTCTGCCAAGGCGCGGCGGCGGACACCGAACGGCACACGCGGCCAGTCCGTGAGCTGCGAGTTTCTGTTCAGACATTCTCCGCCATGCTGGCAGCCGGCTTTTCCTCGCCGCGCAGCTTGGCGGCCTGCACCAACGGCGGGCACCGCTTGTCGTCATAATATTCGACCTGGCAATCGAGGCACTGAAAGCATTCCGATGTGACGATCTTGCCGGTGCTCTCGATCGCTCGCACCGGGCACCCCCGTTCGCACAAACGGCAGGGATTGCCGCATTCGGGACGGCGTTTAAGCAGATCGATGAGGTGCAGGCGATCAAGGAAGGCGAGCACGCCGCCCAGCGGACACAGGAAGCGGCAATAGGCCCGCTCGGAGAACAGCCCGATTGCCAGCAAGGCACCGGCATAGAGCACATAAGGCCAAGCGCGCGTGAATTTTGCGGTGATCGCGGTCTTGAACGGCTCGATCTCGGTGGTGGCCCCCGATGGGTCGATCGCGCTGATCGCCAAAACCAGTACGGCTGCGGCCGCGATATACTTACCCATCCACAAGCGCTTCTCGAGCGCAGCCGACGGGTCCCATTGCGGCACGCCGAGGGCACGGGACAGCTGACCGAGCAGCTCCTGGAGCGCTCCGAATGGGCACAGCCAGCCGCAGAACACGCCGCGCCCGATCAGCACCACCGAGAAAAGTGTGTAGCCGGCGATGATGACCATCAGCGGCTCGGCGAGATAGAAACCGATGTCGAGGCCACTGAACGGCGCCTTCACATAGTTGATGACATTGACGATCGAAAGTTGCACGCCGGCGATCCAGCCGAGCCAGACCAGAACGACCAGCAAGAATCCGTTGCGCACCAGCCGATGGGCACGGCGGGAGCGCACGAGCGTCGCCTGGAATACGAAGATCAGGGTGAGTACCGACAGGAGCACGGCAAGAATCGCAACATTGACCCGGCTGTCGCGCCAAGCCTCGACCCAAGCGGCGACTGGCGGCTGTTCCGGCATGAGGACATGCGCGGCCGGGATCTTGTAGTCGAGCCCGAACGCGACCGTCACCGGCGCGGCGCCCGCGCCATTGACCAGGAGCTCCAGCCGCCACGGTCTTAGGGGGTCGAAGCCCGGCCTGGCGGGCAGCGCGAACAGCCCGGCATGCTGCTGCCCCCGGATGCCCTCGGCGTAAGGGCTGGTCCATCGATAGTCGTCTTGCACGAAGCCAAAGCTGTGCTCGTCCTGAATCAGGCGCAGGCGATCGAAGTGCCCTTCACGAAAGAATTTTGTGCCGAGAAAATCGTAAGGACCATTGGAGGCGACGAAGATCGCCTGGGCGCCGCTCGGCATCCGGCCCTTGTATTCCTCCAAATTCAGCACGCCGATCAGATTGCCTCCGATGGCGGGTGGCGTGAGCAGCCCCGTCACGAACTCGATATAGAGATCGTCGGGCTTGCCAAGCGGCACGTCGAGCTTGCTATCGGACGCACCGGCTTTGGCGAGAGCCGCCGCAACTTCGCCCGAGGTCACCTGCCGGCGCACGACCGCGCCCTCGGCCAGGAGCTCGTCCCAGGACATGCGCTTGAAGCTCTCGACATCGAGGGTCGGAACAGCCACGGCCGGGCGCGCGACGCGCGCACGCAGCACCAGCCCCGCGGTGGTGAGGACGGCGGCGCGCATGGCGCGCGCGCTGACGGTCGCACCGGCGACGAAGTCCGGCGGCAGCACGTTGGCGTCTCCGCGCAGCGGCCTGCCGGCTTCGCGGGCCAGAAAGGTATCGAGCAAGCGCTGGCGCACGGCGGAGTCACGGATATGGGGCTCGTTGTGGAACACCACCTTGGCCCCGGTGATGCTGCCGCCGAGATCGACGCCGGCGATCACATCGAACGGTGTCGTCGAATAACCGGGCGCTGCGATGATATCGAGCGTCGAAAACACATAGGCGACAACCTTGCCGCCTTGGTAAACCGCGATCGCAGGCGGCGAGCCTTCCTCCAGCCCGAGCCGTTCGGCGCCCCCAGGAAAGACCGTCGCCATCACCTCGGGCGTGAGCCGTTCGCGCAGCTTGCCCTTCTCGGCAATGGCAGGTGAGGCGAAGACGAGCACCATCAAGGCGATGCAGACGCTGCGCACCCATTCAAGCAGTCTTGCAACCAGTCTTGCAACCAGTCTTGGGAATGCATCGACACAGCGGACAGCAGGTTCGACATTCGAATTCATGAACGGCCGATGGTCACCGAGGTTCCGTCCGACCGGGTGATGATCGCACGCGTTCCTGGACATTCTTGCAAGAGGGCCCGGGCGCGCTCCTCGCCGACAACGCACATGGCGACCGCGAGCGCGTTCGCCGCAGTGGCCCGGGGACCAATCACGGCCGCATCGGCGAGCTTATTGGCGCTTGCTCCGGTCTGCGGATCAAAAATGTGATGGAAATGCCCGGTCGGCTCGAAGGTCGTGCCGTAGCCTCCGGATACCGCGAGTGCCATGTCATCGAGCTCGATGACGCGGTCAACCTCGCTCGCCGCCAGCGCATCGCGGATACCGATCCGCCACGGATGGCCATCCGGAGGCCGGCCCAATGTTCGGAATACGTCGAGATCGACCACAGCCGATTCGAAGCCGTCGTTGCGCAGCATGTCGGCGATGGCGTCGGTGATAAAGCCCAGGGCGATGCCGTTGAGGGTAATGCCCATGCCTTCGCGCGCGAACGCGATACGCCCAGCGCCGGTCTCGATGCGGCGGAAATCGATCAGCTCGCGCGCAACGTCCTGGGCGCGGGCGACGATGTCCTGGACGATGTGCGCGTGGGACCAGAAATGAGCCTCGTAGAGCTGCCAAAGCGGCTGCACCGATATGTCAAAAGCGCCGGCGCTCATGACGCCGAAGCGCTGGCTTTCCTCGATGAGCGCGCGCAGCTCGGGCGCTGGTCTGCTCAAAGTGCCCGTGGCGTTGAGGCGCGAGATTTCGCTTTCCGGCAGGTACAGGCTGAATATCCGTTCGTAGCGCGCGATCTCGGCACGAATCTTCAAGATGGTGCGCCGGCAGAACGACGCATCGGGGTGCCACAGCGTCACCTCCGACAGCGCATCGAGCACCTCGCCCTGCCAGTGGAACATTTGCGCCGGCGGCGCGGTGGCGCGGACCGCCGCGATCATCAGCGGCAGTCCGGCAGCGGCCGCCATGATGCGGATGGCGCGGCGGCGCGTCAAACGGCGGGCAGTGCCTCACGCATTGATGGCCCCCCTTGGGCGCCGCCAGCATCGCTCCCCGCCTCCCCCCAATCAGAGCGAGAACACGTACAGCACGGTCGCGTTGCGCTGCTCCTTGAGCTCCGGCGTGTTGACGAGCTTGCTTCTGGCGGCGCTGCTGGGGCCGGCAGCGATCGCCAGATACTGCTTGCCGTTGACCGCAAACGTCATCGGCGGCGCGGAAAAGCCCGAGCCGACGTTGATCTTCCACAGCTCGGCGAGCGTGGTGTCGTCGTAGGCCGCGACGGTGCCGTCGAGCAGCCCGACGAACACGAGCCCGCCCCCGGTCGCCAGCGTGCCGCTATAGTTGGGATAAGGCAGGTGGAGGTTCTTCTTGACCTCGCCGGTCACCGGATCGACGGCGGTCAGGTTGCTCTCATAACGCTCCTCGGCCTTGTAGGCGCCGCCGGTGCGGGCGTACCAGCCCGTCTCCTTCTTGGGCATGTCCTTGTCGTTGGTCACGATCTCGCACGCGGTCAGGACCGGAATGTAGAGGAGCTTGGTGCGCTGGCTGTAGGACGAGGGCCAATAATTGTTGCCGCCGGTGCGATTGGGGCAGACCTTCTTGATGGGATTTTCCGCCGTCGGATTGGCGAGGCCGGAATAGCTCTGGATGTCCTTGCCGGGATCGTAGTCGAGCGGCTTGCCGGTCTTCTGGTCGATGCCTTTGGTCCAGTTGACGTTGTCCATATAGGGCTTGGCGACGATGATCTGGCCGTTGCTGCGTTCCATCGTGTAGACGAAGCCGTTGCGCGCCGAATGGGTGATAAGGCTGCGCGGCTGGCCGTCGACAGTGCCGTCGATGAGGATGTGGGTGCCGACCTCGTCGAAATCCCACATGTCGCCGGGCGTGAACTGGAAATACCAGTTCATCTTGCCGGAATCCGGGTCCCACGAGATGGCGCTGTTGGTGTAAAGGTTGTCGCCCGGCCGCACCCGCGCATCCATCATCGGCACCGGATTGCCGGTGCCCCAGATCGTCTGGTTGCGGGCCACATCGTAGGTGCCGGTCACCCACACGGCACCGCCGCCGGTCTGCCACGCATTGTTCTTGTCCTTCCAGGTTTCGCTGCCCGGCTCGCCGGGCGCCGGGATGGTGTATTTGAGCCAGAGCCGCTTGCCGGTTAAGGCATCGAGCCCGGCGATGAAATCGCGCACGCCGCGGTCGCCGCCCGAGGCGCCCACGATGATCTTGTCCTTGACGGCGAGCGGCGCCGCGGTGATGGAAACCTCGGCCTGATCGGTCGACAGGTTCGCCTCCCAGGCGACCTTGCCGGTCTCCTTGTCGGACGCGATGACGCGCGGCGGGTAGCTGGCGCTGGAGACGACGTAGTTTCCCCACAGCGCGACGCCGCGATTGGCGTTGGCGACCTTCTCCTGCTTGGGATCCATGCGCCAGACGATCCGGCCGGCGGTGCCCGAGCGCACGTCGATCTTGTAGACGATGCCCCACAGATCGACCATGTACATGAAACCGTCCTCGACCAGCGGCGTCGCCTCAAGGTTCTCGTTCGCCGAGGTCCCGCCGAGCGCGAGCGCATAAGCGAGCTTGAGATTCTTGACGCTCGCCTTGTTGATCTGATCGAGCGGCGAGAACCGCTGGCCATCATAGGTGCGGTGGTTCATCAGCCAGTTCTGCGGTTCCTTGTCGGCATTGATCAGCCGCTGCGAGGTGACCTCGGCGGCGAGCGCCGGCCCGGCCGCCAGCACCGCGCCGCCCAGCAACGCAGCCTTGGCGATGCGACGATTGCGTTTTGCGATCATTGTTTCCTCCGTTTCAGAGATCAGATGTCAGATGTCAGATCTGACCTCTGTCATCCGTCATCTGGCGGCGAGCGCCGCCAAAACGCGCTCCGGCGTCATCGGATATTGTCGCAGCCGGACCCCGGTGGCATCGAAGAAGGCATTCGCGATTGCCGCTCCGGTTGATCCCATCACCTCTTCGCCAGCCCCGGTCGAGGGCTGGTCGAGGCGCTGGAGCACCACCGGGGTCACGTTGGGATGTTCGGCAAACCGCAGGATCGGGTAGCTCTCCCAGTCGAGGCTGGTGACATTGCCGTTGGAGAAGGTCACTTCCTCCTTCAGGATCCGGCTCGTGGCCTGCACCATCATGCCGACGATCTGGTTCTCGACCAGTGCCGGATTGACGGTGAGGCCGGCGTCGAGCGCGCCGTAAAGGTTCTTGGCGACGATGGCGCCGGTCCGCTTGTTCACCTCGATCTCCGCCACCGCCGCCCCAAAGGAGACGTGGTGGGTGCCGATCCCGATCCCGCGGCCGGTGACAACCTCGGCATCCGAGAGCGCGGCGGCCGCGACGCGCGGCGTCCATCCGGCTGCCGCCGCCGCGGCGTCGAGCACGCCGAGCCAGCGCTCGCCCGCGATGTTGCGGCGGCGGAATTCCAGCGGATCGATGCCGGCCGCATGGGCAAGCGCGTCGATGACCTGCTCGGAGGCGAACGAGTAGTGCATGTCCATGGGCGAGCGCAGCGGCGCGCCCTTGAGCAGGCCTTCCATCGGCACCATGTGACTGACCACGCGCCGGTTCGCGATCGCATACATGGCGCCGGTGCTCACCGGGTTGACGGTGATCGAGTTCGATCCGCTGGTGCGCGCCCTGGGCTTGGTCAGCTGCGCCAGTTCCTGCGAGGTCTCGATCACGAACCAGCCGTGCTGCCAGCCCTGGTATTCGTAGGCCACGATCTTGCCGCTGCTATCGACGGCGGCGCGCACGTCCGCCACATGCGCCGGCCCGTAATTGTCCCAGCCGTGCTCGTCCCAGCGCATGAATTGCACGCGCACCGGCCTGCCCACCGCCTGCGACATGATGGCGGCGGCTTGCGCCGCATCCTCGTAGCAGCTGTGGCCGAAGGTGCCGGAGCCCTCGTAGTACTGGACGCGCACCTTCTCGGCCGGCAGGCCAAGCGTGTCGGCGAGCATGCGGCGCGAATTGTAGATGTCCTGGGTCGAGGACATCACCAGGGCGCCATCCGGGCCTACGTCGGCGAGCGCGCAATTGGGTCCGAACGGCACATGCGCCTGATACGGCAGATGGTAGGTTGCCGAAGCGACATGCGCGGCGCGCGCGAAGCCATCCGCCAGATTACCTTTGTCGACCACGACCGTATCGGTCGTGGTCGCGGCGCGCATGGTCTCGAACAGCCTGGCATTGCCGGGCAGCGAGGAATTCGCCTGCCAGGTGATCTTGAGGGCACGAGCGGCCTTGACGGCATCCCATTCGCGCTCGGCGACGACGCCGATGAAATCGCCCTTGCGCACGACGCGGGCGGTGGGAATGTTCCGGATCGAGCTCTCGTCGATGCTCAGTGCCTTGGCGCCGGTGCCGTAGGCGCCCTGCCCGCGCGGGCGCACGACGCGGCCGTGCAGCATTTCGGGCACGCGCACATGCTGCATGTGGGTGTATTTGGCGCTGACCTTGTCGGGAATGTCCAGGCGCGGCACCCGCGTGCCGACCAACTTGTACTGGCTGACCGGCTTGCGCGGCGCGGTGCCGGTGAACGGGAAATGCAATGGCTCGTCGCCGAGAAGATTGCCGTAGCTCACCGACCGGCGCGCGTCGCCGGCGACAGACACGACGCCTTTCGCGACCGTCAGGTCGGCGACGGGCGCGTTCAGCCGCGCCGCGGCGAGCCGTAGCAGCGCCGCCCTGGCCTCGGCCGCCGCCGCGCGCAGCTGCGGCCCGCCGCGCTCGATCGAGGAGCTCGAGGTAGTGGCGCCCTGGTCCGGCGTCACGTGGGTGTCGAGCCGCACCGCGGAGAGCTGGCCGATGTCGAGATCGAGCTCCTCGCCGGCGATCTGCAGCATGCCGGTCGTGTTGCCTTGCCCGAGCTCGCACTTTCCGAAAATGACGGTCGCGGTATTGTCGGCATGCACCGCGATCCAGGAATCGATCAGATTGGGATCGGGCGGGCCGCCGAGGTCGGCGCGTGCCGCGCTCCCAAGCCCGACCGGCGCGATGCAAAAGCCGATGATGAGCGCGCCGCCGCCCTTGAGCAGATCGCGGCGGGAGAACGCGGTGCCGGTGATGTCCGTCATGATATGGCTCATGGCGTCTCTCCTGCCATGACGCGGGACGCGAGCCGGATCGCCTTCATGACCCGCGGATAGGTTCCGCAGCGGCACAGATGGCCATTCATGTGCTGCCTGATCTGCGCGTCGGTGGGCCGCGGGTTCTGCGCCAGCAGCTCGGACGCCTTGACGATCATTCCGTTGATGCAGTAGCCGCAATGGGGCGCCTGCTCGTCGATGAAGGCCTGCTGCAACGGATGCAGCGCCGGCGGTGGCATCAAGTTCTTGCCTTCCGCGTGCCAAGCCGCCAAGCCTTCGAGCGTGGTCACCGACTTGCCCACCACATCCGCAACCGGGGTCACGCAGGAGCGAATCTCGACGCCGTCGACCAGCACCGAGCACGAGCCGCATTGCGCGAGCCCGCAGCCGAACTTCGGCCCATGCAATTGAAGCTCGTTCGTGAGCACATAGAGGAGCGGCGTATCGGGGCTCGCGCTCACCGGCGATGCGCGCCCGTTCACCTTGATGCTCAGCTCATCCGCCATCGGCTTGCTCCCGGTTGAGGCACCTGGCATCTGGCGGCGCGAGCCTAGCACAGCCCGTAGCCCGCATGAAGCGCTGCGAAATGCGGGGCACCGGGTCCTGGATTGCGCTTCGCTACGAAATGGCCCGCTTCCGGGCACCGCGCCCGCAACCCCTTCGCAGCCGCATCCGATTGACGTATTCTCTTTCGCAAAGCGCAAGAAATCAGGGAGAGACGCATGCGCCTGCATCCAAGGGTACGGAGTCAACATCACCGCCCGATCCGTCCCCTCGGGCTTGCCCTCATCGGCATCGCGCTTCTGAGCTGCGCGCCGGCCGCGCATGCGCGCGTGACGCAAATCGTGATCAAGACCGTGGAATCGCCGGCCTTCGGCGGCCGCGCTTTCGGGACGGTTGGCCCCTATGAGCGGATCAGCGGGCAAATCATCGGCGAGGTCGATCCGAACGATCGGCGCAACGCCATTATTGTCGATATCGGCCTCGCGCCGAAGAACCCGAACGGCACCGTCACCTATTCGACCGATTTCCAAATCTTGCGGCCGATCGACCGCGCAAAGGGAAATCGCCGGCTGCTCTACGAAATCACCAACCGCGGCCGCACCAACGCGCTGGAGATGCTCAACGACAGCCCGACCGGCAATGACGTCGATACGTCGGGCGATGCCGGCAACGGCTTCCTCATGCGCCAGGGATACGTGCTGCTGGAGAGCGGTTGGGACGTTCCGCCGCCCGCCGGCAAGCTGTTCTCCGTCACCGTTCCGGTCGCGAAGAATCCGGATGGTTCGCCGATCACCGGCCCGGCCACGGAGGAATTCGTCATCGACAAGGCGCAAACGCCGGCCAAGCAGCCGCTCAACTATCCGGCGGCGAGTTCCGACAAGTCGAAAGCGAGCCTGACGGTGCGGAGGAACTATGCGGACGCACCGATCCCGGTGCCCGCAGCGGATTGGGATTATGTCGACGCGAAGCTGAACTCGGTCAAATTGACGTCGGGCAACTTTGGCGGACCCGGCTCGTTCGGACCGACCGCGCTTTACGAATTCACCTACATTGCGCGCGACCCGACCGTCGTGGGCTTGGGCTTCGCCGCGATTCGCGATCTTGCAACCTTCCTGCGCAACGCCAAGGCGGATGACCGGGGTACGCCCAATCCGCTCGCCGGCGACGTACAATTCATCTACACGTTCTGCTCCTCGCAGCCCTGTCGCACCATGCATGATTTCGTGCGGCTCGGCTTCAACGAGGCCGAGGGCGCTGCTGGCGCCGCGCCCGCCAAGACCTTCGACGGGATATTGAACTGGAAGGCCGGCGGCAGCGGAATGTTCATGAACTACCGCTTCGGCCAGCCGGTGCGCACCCACCGCCAGCACATCGCGCGCTGGACGCCCGAATATCAGTTCCCGTTTGCGGACCAGAAGCTGACCGATACGGTCACCGGCAAGACCGATTACCGCCTGCGCCGCTGCGAGGAGAGCAAGACCTGCCCGAAGATTTTCGAGGCTAATTCATCCAACGAATATTGGGCCAAGGCGAGCTCGATGCTGCAGACCGATGCCCAAGGACATGATCTGCGAGGCCTCGACAATGTCCGCTACTATCTGCTCGCGAGCTTCCCGCATGGGGCCGGAAACGGCCGCGGAATTTGCGCGCAACCGAGGAACACGCTGCGGCCCAATCAAGCGTTGCGCGCGCTCCTGGTCGATCTCGACGCCTGGGTGACCGAGGGCGAGGCGCCGCCCGCAGATCGCCTGCCGCGCGTCGCCGATGGCACGCTCATTCCGCCGCTGCCGCAATCCGGGATGGGATTCCCGCATATTCCGGGCGTCACCTACAACGGCGTGCACCATACCGGCGATCTGTTCGACTTCGGCCCGGACTTCGACAAAGGCCTATTGTCGGTGCTGCCGCCCAAGCTTCTCGGCACCCCCTATCCGGTCTTCGTTCCCAAGACCGATGCGGACGGTAACGACATCGCCGGCATTCGCATGCCGGAGGTCACGGTGCCGGTCGCGACCTATACGGGCTGGGCATTGCGCGCCGACGGGCTCGATGGCTGCGATGCCGCCGGCCAGCAGATCGCTTTTGCCAAGACCAAGGCCGAACGGCTCGTCGCCGGCGATCCGCGGCCCTCGCTCGAGGAGCGCTATGCGGACCACGCCACCTATGTGGACCTGGTGAGGCGCGCCGCCCAGGACCTCAAGGCGCAGCGGCTCCTGCTCGACGAGGACGTGGCGGCCGCGGTCGCGGCCGCGCAAGCCGCCAGCATTCCGTGAGCATTCTGCCGGACGCGCTTGACCATCGAGATTGGACATGATCGAGATTAGCCATGCCGCGCGAAAAGAACTGTTCCTGGCTTCGGGTGATCGCGAGCACGATCTTGGTCCTGTTCGCGATCGAAGTCTTGTCCGGATCCGTGGCTCGCGCGGAGACGTTGCGGGTCGGTAGGGCTGCCCAGGAATTTTCGTTCCTGCCGCTCGACATCGGGATACGCTACGGCATCTTCAAGAAGAACGGCATCGAGATTGAAAGCTCCGTTTATGGCGGCGGCGGGCAACTGCAGCAGGCGCTAACAGCCAACTCGATCGACATCGGGCTCGGCTCCGGCCCGGAAATGTGGTCGCTGGCCAAGGGC
>WNFJ01147219.1_pt2 | contig 14575 bp, 19 predicted proteins | sample 5400461 | NCBI WGS metagenome assembly WNFJ01 (sample SAMN13153349, study PRJNA577476) | soil metagenome | isolation source: 115 cm saprolite on Douglas fir-dominated hillslope | place: USA:California | collected 2013-09-17 | reverse complement strand
TGACGATGATACGACCACGCCCTATAATTTTGGCTGGGCGTGCGCGCGGGGACATCCTCCTCCAGACTGCGGCAGTCGCGGTCTGGGGTAGCCAGTGGGGGCCGCGCCGAAAGACCGGAGGTCCGCCATGCGGCTGTTCGGCCTGTGTCTCAACTAGAAAGTTATCGCCGGGTTGGCCATCGTGGCCCTCGGCGTCTGGCTGCTGGCGCCCCAGCTGCTCGCCGCTGCCCTGCCCGTGCTGATCCTGGCCGCCTGCCCATTGTCGATGCTCCTGATGATGCGCGGCATGGGCAACATGAACGGCATGGGCACGACGAACGGCATAGGCGCAGCGGACGGGGCCGACACCGCGGACACTCTGCCGGGCAGTGGCGCGCGCGCTGTGGCCGGGGCGCCCCAGCGGGTAGACGAGACGGTGGACGACCTACGCCGGCGCCTGGAGCGCGTGCAGGCCGAGCAGGACGTGTTGGTTCGCCGCGTCGCGGCACTCCACCCACACAGCGATGCCGTGCAGAAGCTCGCTGCGGCTGAAGGAGAGCAGATCCGTGCCGACGCGTCAGCCGAGACCGCGGTGCGCACGTAGGCGTGCCCGGCGGACTGCCGCCGACGGTGAGCGGGCGGCATGGGGTGCCGCCGGTCAGGACAGGAGTCGAGACCATGCAGTATGTGCTGTACGCGCTCCCCGTGCTGGCCTGCCCCATTGGCATGGGCGTGATGATGTGGCTCATGATGCGCGGCACGGGCGAAGACAACCGCCGCATGACCGGCGTCACCAGGATGGACGCGCGCAGTCTGCCACCTCCAGTCGTCGCGCCTGCGGACGCTGGGCGCGCGGCTGAGTTGGCTGAGGTGGCCGAGCTACGTATGCGCCTCAGCGAGCTGGAGGCGCGCAACCGCGTGTTGCGTGAGGAACTCACAGGACCTCACCCGGCCGAACCTGCCGCCACTCTGCGGGAAAGTGAACCGATACGTAGTGAACCGATACGGTAGGTATGGATCGCTCGGAGCAGGCTGCGCAGCCGTGATGATGGATATCCGACAGTTGGGGAAATGAACGCACATGAGCAGTCAGCGTGGCTCCTCTGCACAGGACAGGCGGCAGCCGCAGCAACCGAAGCAGCCTCTGCCTGCCCGCGCGGCGCAGGCTGCAACGCGCCGCGAGGAATACGAGCGGCGCCGGCGCGAGCGTCAGCTTCAGGCAGTGCGCCAGGCGCAGATCCAGCGCCTCAAGCGGGGCGGGGCCTGGACTGCGGGGATCGTGGCCGCCACGCTCGTTGTTTTCCTGATCGTGCATGCCGTGACGTCGGGCGGCGGCTCCACGGTCGGTACCATCCCGGGTGTTGTGACCTACTCTAATCTCGCGCGTGACCACGTTTCCGGCACCGTAAAATACCCGCAGAACCCGCCGGTGGGCGGCCCTCACGCGCCGGTGTGGCTCAACTGTGGCATCTACAATACACCGGTGGCGAACGAAAACGCGGTGCATGCGCTGGAGCACGGCGCCGTCTGGATCACCTACCAGCCTGCGCTGGCGGCGGGCGACGTGCAGCATCTGACCAGCCTGGTCAAGGGCCACGCGTATGTCATCCTCTCGCCCTACACTGGACTGCCCGCACCGGTGGTGGCCTCGGCGTGGGGTGTCCAGTTGCCGATGCAGAGCGCCTACGACTCGCGCATCAGCCAGTTCATTCAGAAGTATGCACAGGGGCCTCAAACGCCTGAACCCGGTGCGCCATGCTCCGGTGGCGTCGGCGCTCCGGTCGGGTAGTCACCACCATGCAGCCTCCTTCCAGACTCAGCCGACGGAGCATCGTGACGCTTATCGTAACGAGCGGCCTTTCGGCGGCGCTGCTCGTCTTGCTCCTCAGCCGGCTTCTCGCCGCCGGCCGAGTGGTCGGGGCCGTCGCTACATTCCAACTTGCGGGTCATCCTGCCCCAGATTTTGCCATCCAAACGTGGACGTGGGACGGCTCGCCGACCCAGACGGTGCGCCTCTCAGCGTTCGCGGGCCGCCCCGTGGTCGTCAACTTTTGGGCGTCGTGGTGCGATGCCTGCCGCGAAGAGGAGCTGGTGCTCGAGGCCGCCTACCTGAAGTACCAGCCACAGGGGGTGATGTTCTTCGGTGTAGCCTATCAAGATAGCGAGCCCGACGGGGTAGCATTCTTGCACCAGTATCACGTCACCTTCCCGTCGGGCCCGCCCGTAGCGGTGACAACGCCCACCGACTACGCCGTGACGGGCATTCCGGAAACGGTCTTCATCGACCGGCACGGCATCGCGGTGCGCAAGGTGCAAGGCGCCATCGACGACGGCACGCTCGGCCGTCAGATCCAGGCGCTGTTGGGGAAACCATGAGTAGACGTAAGTGTGTAGTGCGTATGGAGGACCTCAGTAAGGACTATCGTTTAATGGGCCTGCACTGGTGTCTCTGACTGCGACACAACAGTTGTTGCTGACTGTGACACCTACGAACGAAAGGAGAAGGTGCCGTATGGCGTGGCAGCCGTTGAGGACGAGGACGTATCTGTCGTGAGCGGCCTGTTGCAAGCGAGCTGGGCAGCGGTAGTGCTCACCTTTCTGGGCGGCCTCGTCTCGTTCTTGTCGCCCTGCGTTGCGCCGCTCGTGCCTGGCTACATTGGCTTCCTGTCGAGTGGGCGGTTCACCCGTGCCGCGTACGCGGGCGATACAGATCCACTGTCAGCAGCGAACGGGCGCGTGGCCGCGCTCGCCGTCCGCCCGGCGTGGCAGGTGAGTCTCCTCTTCGTCGGCGGGTTCTCCGCCGCGTTCGTGGGCCTCGGGCTGCTTGCCGCGAGCTTCGGCATCCTGGTCGCGGTCGTTGGCATCATCATGCTCGCGATGGGCGCCTTCCTGCTGGGTGTGTTCCCGCCGAGCTGGACGGCGCTGCTCGCTCGCGAAGGGCGCGTTCACCTGCCGCCCAGCGTTGTCGGCCGCCTCGGACCCGCCAGCCCGCTCTTGCTGGGGGCGCTCTTCGCGGCAGGGTGGACACCCTGTATTGGGCCAGTGCTGGCCGCCCTGCTCACTTACGTCGGCGCCTCAGCGGACCTGGGGAGGGGCGCGCTGTTGCTCGGGGTGTACGCTGCCGGCTTCGCGGTGCCCTTCTTTGCGCTTGGACTGGGCTGGTCTGTCGGCCTTCGCTCGCTCGACTGGCTCAAGCGCCACAGTCGGGCAGTGCAGTCCGCCAGCGGGATCGGTCTGGTGCTGGTGGGGGTGCTCTATGTGAGCGGCCAGGCGACGGCCTTCGCCGCCTGGGCGCAACGCGTTGCCCCACATATCCCCGCGCCAGCACTGCACTAGCGCCTAGCGCCGGGCGGTTGCCAGGTTGAGCAGGATCGCAGTGAGCAGTGAGCTGCGCGGGCACCAGTGGTGTAGTTTCTCGCTTGTGAGGAGAAGCGAGGCACGAGGAGATCGCGATGGAGCTCGTCCCCAAGACGTCGCCTGGTACGCCCGGACAGCGTCGTCCGCGCTGGCGCAGCGGGGCACAGGTCGCCGTGCTGGTGGCCGCGGCCGTTGTGGTCACGCTGGTCCTGGTGGCCAGGCTGGCGGCGGCGCAGCATGCCGTCCAGTCCGCAGCACAGCAGCGAGGAGTGGGGGGCACGCTGGCAGGTCCACAACGGGGTCAGGCTGCGCCCGCCTTTACGCTGCACACCTGGGCGTGGTTGGATGACTCCTCTGGGGCACGCGCGCGGCCGGATCAGACACTGCAGCTTGCCGCGCTGCGGGGGCATCCCGTGGTGCTGAACTTCTGGGCCTCGTGGTGCGACCCCTGCCGGCAGGAAGCGCCCGTGCTGGAGGCGGCGTGGCGCACCTACGGGCCGCGAGGCGTCGTCTTCCTGGGGGTGGACGTGAACGACAACGCCCCTGACAGCGCTACCTTCGTCAAACAGTATGGCATCACGTATTTCACGGGGCCAGACGTGATGGAGACGATCGACGTGAATTACGCCGTCGCGGGCATCCCCACGACGGTCTTCATCGACCGGCGGGGTAGCATTACGGGACGGGCGCAGGGGGCGTTGACCCCGTCATTCCTGGATCGTCAGCTCGCGGCCTTGCTCAACTAGCGGGGTGAGATGCCCGAGAGTGCTGCCCGCACGTCGACGTCGGATGTCGCCGCCTCGCCGTCACCAGAGGAGATTGCCCATGGAAGACACCATCCGTCGGGGGTCGACGCCACGGCGCGGTTTGTTCCCTGCCGTGGCGGTGGCGGTGGCCGCGGCGATCGTTGTTGTGGTGGCCTTCGCAGCTGTGTTGCTGAACGTTGGGGCCAATGGCCGCGGCGGCGTCGTCGCCCGCCCCACGCCCACGCTGCAAGGGGGGGCGGATATGCAAGGGCATCCCGCGCCCGCCTTCACGCTACGTGATCAGGACGGCGCAGTCGTCTCGCTCCAGTCGCTGCGCGGCCGCCCAGTGGTGCTGACCTTCCTGGACGGAACCTGTACCGAGCAGTGCCCGCTCATGGTGCAGTATCTCAACTGGGCGACTCAACAATTCATGACGCCGCAGCAAGTGGCGCAGGTAGCGTGGGTGGCGATCAGCGTCAATCCGAACAATACCCCCACCCAGGCATCCGCCTTCCTGGCGAAGAACAAGGCAGCCATGCCTATCCGGTTCCTGCTGGGGACGCAGGCCGAACTCCAGCCGCTCTGGAAGGCCTATTACATTGCCGTTGAACCGGGACAGACCGACGTCGTGCATACGTCTGGGCTGTACGTCATCGACCAACAGGGCCGCGAGCGCGTCTGGATGGACGCCGGCTTCGACCCGAAAGCGCTGGCTGGGGATCTGCAGGCGCTGCTCGGCGGTTAGCGCGGGCGAGCTGGAGCGGACGACCAGCGGGAAGGAGTAAACGCACCATGTGTGGATTCGCTAGTTCGGGAGTTGCCTCAGGGACGGCCATGGCGGCGCTGCTGACCATGCCGGCGCTGCTCGCCATCGCCGGCGTCGCGCTCTGGGCCACGCTGAGCCGGCAGCCGTGGCGACAGCTGGTCACGACTGCGCAGGCGGAGTCGCCGGCGCCCGCACACGTGGACGTGTCCATCGCGCTGCTACGCGAGCGCTTTGCGACGGGCGAGATCGACGCCGCGACCTTCGAGGAGCGCGTGACGCATCTGCTGCGGATGGACCAAGAGGGCCAAGTATGAGTATGAGAAGAGGTCGCCGCGTCGGTCACGCGCGCCACAGTGGGAGTTGACGTGGGTGAGCCGGACGTACAGTGGATGGCATGCACGCCATTACGACGCCATCTGGCGCGCGTTTGAGCAACGGACCCTGGCCGCGGCGCTCTCCCTCGTGGACTTCGACGCGCTCACCGCGGCGCACGACGGCCACAAAGGCCCCCCGCGTCTCCTCGACGCTGCCTGCGGCACAGGCCGCCTGCTCTGCTGTTTGCTCGAGCACGTGCCGGATGCCGAGGCCGTGGGAGTGGACGCCGGCGCGGACATGCTGGTCCAGGCGCGACAGACCCTGCGCGAGCGCCCCCGCGTGCGACTCATCCATGCAGCCGTCGGCACGGGATCACGGGCCGGCCTGCCGCTCGCCGTCCACTCGTTCGATCTGGTCACCTGCACCAACGCGCTCAACTACTTCCCGCAGCCCGTGGCCAGCCTCGCCGGCCTCGCGGAGCTGCTCGCGCCGGGCGGCCAGCTTGTGCTGGGGGACTACGCGCGCCACGGGCCGCCGTTCCCCTGGCCCCTCTTCGAGTGGGTCGTACGCCGGGTGGACGCTGGGCACGTGCGCGCGTACACTCTGGAGGAGGCGTGCAGGGTGTGCGCAGCCGCGGGGCTCCGGGTCGAGCAGGACGCAGTGCTTGCCGTCGATTGGCTGTGGCATGCGTGGGCGCTGCGAGCACAAGCGACCGTGCCCGCGTGATGACGCCAACCTCGCTCAAGCCGTGGAGGGAGAGGAGATGAGACGGACGACGCAGCGGGCCGGATCGGATCACCGTGGAAGGAGCAACGCCCCGCCGATGTGGCGAGAGCTGCCCGATGGCCGGTTCGTGCTGGAGGGCATCTCGCCGCGGCGGCAGGCCCGCAATCGCACGCTCCTCGGCTCCCTCGACGCGGTGGCCGCGTGGCTACAGCGCCACTGGCTGCTGCTCGTCACGGTGTTTCTCGGGGCCGCTCGGATGGCAAGGAATCGCACGGCGTATCTTTCTGACGTATCACACGGTGTGCGACCAGATCCCCTCCCACAGCTACTTTCTCTTTGGCTACCAGCTCGCGCTCTGCTCGCGCAACCTCGCGATCTACGGTTCTCTGCTGGCGGGCTCGCTCGCCTTCCGCGCGGTCCGCACCTGGCTGCGGCCCCTTGACTGGCACCTCTGGCTCGCGACGATGCTGCCCATGGCGCTGGACGGTGGCACACAATTCTTCGGTTGGCGCGAGAGCACTTGGGAGCTGCGCACGCTGACCGGAGTGCTTCTCGGGGTGGGCGTCTGCTGGTTCGTCCTGCCGACGGTTGAGGCAGCCGCACACGGCGACGCCTCCCGTGCCCGCGTCGAGGTGGACCTAGGCTTCCTGAGGCACCTCCGTGCTGGCCGGCAACAACGGGCAGGCGTGTGATGCGTGTGATGCGTGTGGTCGGCGGCAGCGGCAGCGGCAGCGGCAGCGGCAGCGGCAGCGGCGACACCCGGATGGACACCGGGATGGAGACGAGGACGGAGACGAGGACGGAGGATCGCGGCGGTCCCGAACGCGAGCGGCCACGACCAGCCGGTTTCCGGTCGGAGGTGGCCAGCATGCTGCCTGCGCCCGGTTGGCGGTGGCCACGGCCCCTGGTCGTGGCACTCGTGCTGTCGGGAGGTGTCGCGCTCGCCGATGCGTTGCTCCCGGGCGTGCCTGGCGCGCAGGCAGGTCAAATCGGTCACCTGTTTGCCCTGCTGTCCGGCATCTGCCCGCAGCGGCCGGCCCACTCGTACACGCTCGGCGGCGTCCAACTACCGCTCGAGGCGCGCATGTTGGGTCTGTTTATCGGCCTTACGATAGGCGTTGTGGAGCTCGCGACCGTCGGCCGGAGCCGCAGCTGGCGTTGGCCGCGCCGCCCGGTGGCGCTCGCGCTGCTCCTTGGGTTCGGCGCCATGGCGGTCGACGGCACCAATGCCCTCCTCTACGACCTCCGCGTCATGGGCCTGCCGCACGCCTACACCCCGGATCTGCGCCTGCGTCTGGCGACGGGCACCTTGGCCGGCGTGGCCATGGCCTTCGCCCTCGTCCCGGCGCTCGCGCAGGCTCTGGAGACGTGGTGGGACAACCGCAGAACAGGATACCCATGGGGCGTGGAGACCGCCGAGCGACCAGGCTGGCGCGACGCCGCGCTCGCCCTGGCCGCTGCCGCCGGCGCCTCCGCGTTGGTTGCTTCCGGCTGGTCGCTGGTGCTCGTTCCCCTGGCGCTCCTGGGCGCGGCAGGAGTCCTGCTCGCGCTGCTCCTCGTCAACCAGACGCTGCTTGCGGCGGCTGCGGTGTATGGGTTTTTCCCGCAGCTGGGCAGTCCTCGGTCGCGAGAGTGGGTCCTGGGAGCTTTGGCGGCGAGCCTCGCGCTAGGGGAGCTCGTGGGACTTGGGCTCCTCCGCCATCTCGCCGGCGGGTGATCCCCATGGCATGCCTCGCGTGCAGCGGAGTCCGCGGTGCCGGAGCGCCGCGGTGCCGGCTCGCACGTGCTGCTCTCGTTACCTTAGCCACCTTTGCTCGATGCCGGGCCACACGGCGCCGGTCTTGCCAGGTAGGGAAGCGTGTCGTCGCATGGCACATGCTGTCGCGCAGGCTGCCCGCGGCTGCCGGGCCACGCATGCGCCATCCTCTGCGATCCATTGCCGTTGCCGTCGCCTCGTGGTAGCACGCCTTCACCTCTCGACCTACTAGTGCGAGAAGTACTAAGATGTGTAGTATCTCATCGCTCGGGGCACTGACGGGTCGTGCGGCAACCGTGCGGGCGACGGGATGGGCCGGCGGCGCGTCTGGATTCGGGCCAGCGCAGCTGTCGCGCGCGAAGCGAGCTGATTCGGCGGCATTCCGCCCCGCCTCCGCAACGGGTGAGAGGGGTGTGTCGCCAGGAGGACGACGATGGATGCGACGCGAATGGATCCCGATGCGCCGCAAGAGGGCGCGGCGTCTGACACACGCACCTCGCCTTCGCACCCGTCCGACCAATCCGTGCCGGCGTACTCGATGCACCGGCCTCGATGGACGTGGGGGCGCGTCCCGAGGGGTAGCGACGCAGGATTTGCGCTGGCCGTTAGCCTCCTCGTCGTCGTCTCCGTCCTGCTCCTGACGCTTGTGGGCGGCACTCTGGACCCCCACACGATCGGCTCGCGGCCCGTCGTGCGCACGCCAGCGCCCACCGGCGCATCCGCGGGCGCCGCGCAGACGTCCGGCCCGATGTCCGGCCCGATGTCCGCTCGGACGGTGGTGCACCACTCCCCAGTGCAGGTCTACGCGCTGCCTGAGCAGCAGGCGGGGCTGATGCAGCCCGCGGAGGACGCGCGGGGCGATCTCTGGGTCGGCGCGATGGGGACGAACCGCCTGCTCCGGCTCGACGCGCGGACCGGCGCCGTCGACGCGTGGGAGCCGCCCAACGGGCGCAATGGGAGCATGCAAACCGTGATCGATGCGGCCGGGCGCGTCTGGTTCACGGAGCAGAACGCGAACTATGTCGGCCGCTTCAATCCGGCGACGCAGACGTTTGCGACGTATCCGCTGGGCACGGTGAACAGCCACGGCATGGCGCCACAGGACCTGCAGTTCGACGCTGCGGGCAGGCTGTGGTTCACCGAGGTCAGTGGCGGCCGCATCGGCCGGCTTGACCCGGCCAGCGGCGCCATCGACGCGTGGCCGGTGCCACCGCCTGCGCCCGGCGTCGCATCTTACCCGTTCAGCCTTGCCGTTACGTCCGCCGGGCAAGTCTGGTTCGGGTACCTGGGCGGCGGGTCGGTGGGCCATCTGGACCCGAGTACCGGGCGCGTGACGCTCACCCACCTGTCGGACCCGCACGCACAGGTGTTCTCCATGGCGGCGGATGCCCACGGCCACGTCTGGTTCACCGAGCTGGAAAGAGGCAGGTTGGGCCTGATCGACGCGGCGACGGGGCGCGTCACCGAGCTAGAGGTGTCGACGGCGCTGGGGACGCCGAGCGGCTTGTACGAGGTCGTCGTCGCGCGGGACGGGGACGTGCCTAGTCCGCTACGCGCCAGGCACCGCGACGTTCACCTTCTATCCCCTGCCCGTGCCGGCGAGCGTCCCGTACGGACTGGCCCTCGACGCATCCACCGATGCGGTCTGGTTCACTGCCAGCGTAGCGGCCAGCTACGTCGGCAAACTGAGCCCCTCGTGAGGCAGTGTCGCCGCCGGACGGCAGCCGGATGCCTCCCGGTGGCGCCCCCGGCCTCGCGCATCTGGCGGTGATGCCGGGAGCCGTGATACCAAAGAGGAGGAATGGCATGATGATGGGTTTCGGCTGGCCGATGATGGTCGTGATGCTCGTCGGGATGCTGCTGGGCGTGATCGTGCTGGCGCTCCTGATCTGGGCATTGGTCCGGTGGCTCGTGGACGCGCCCCACCGATCACAGGTCACGTCCCCACCTGGTTCGGGCGTGCGCTCCATGAGCGCGCTAGACGTACTCCGCGAACGGTACGCGCGCGGCGAGATCGATACGGCGACCTTCGAGGACATGCGCCGACGCCTCGATCCTTCGAGCTCGGGGGCGTCCGGTGGTTCCGGCCCTGCCTGAATTTCCGAGCGCTCGGCGGTCGGCGCCGGAGGCGCGCGCCACGCCAATGAGGCCGTGCTGAGCGCCGTTGCCAGGTACCCGTACCTACCGGCCCTCAGCACACGCCGGCCCTGCGCGGTCCTGGTGGCGGCGTCCAAGGTGTAGCCGCCCGCGAACTTGAACAGGGCGCTGACTCCAACCGCCACGCCGGCCGCGCCCGCTTTCAGCGCGCCGCGACGCGTGAGCGGAGCAGCATGTTGCGTCGCGGCGAGGTCGTCGCCAGAGCGTGCTGTCATGGCCCTCCTCCTTCGCTCGTAGCACTCCATCACCAGAGCCGTGTCCTACCGTTGGCACAGGCGCCACCGTGACCGATTCGTCGCTTCACACTACCACCCGGCTCGTGCGGGTCAACGGTACCGTCGCCCAGGGGACCACATTCGGCAGTGGGCACGCTTGCCGTCTGGCTGGTGCAAGCCGACCTCCCTGCCGACCTCATCTGTCCCGCTGCGTCTGTTGCAGGGCGTCGAGAATGGCTGCATACGCCGGCACAGGAGCGAGGTGTCCGTCAGGTAATTGATAGACTCGGCACGCAAGACCTGGCGTCGCCCCCGCAGGAGGTGGGGCAATATCCTCACCATTGATCCGAATAGTTGGCGAGCCGTAGAAACCGTAGCGTTGCGTTTCCGCATCGGTTTCGACGCGAATCAGCTGGATCAGCGCCGTGATCTGCTCGGCGGCAAGCGCCCGCTTGACGAGCGCCACGGCGTGCTCGTGGTTGGGACATCCCTCGAAATAGAGCACCTCGATGGTCGGGCTGCTGGCCTGGCTGGCCTGGCTTGGCTTGGCTGGCCTGGCTTGGCTTGGCTGGGTCATGACTGCTGCTCCTCCCGCGGCGCTGCAGCACGCTACCGAACAGTGCCTGCGCCCGGTGCAGCGCTTCGACTGGCGTCAGGACGACGCCATCTGAGACTGGATGGGTCTGCGCCCACTGCTGTGCATGGGCCGCAAGCGTTAATAAATTGGTGATGGGGCAGCAGCACAGGCGGCCAGGCTGCCACCATCATGTTCGTGCTCCGCTGCCCGCGCGTAGACGACGGCGCTGGGACGATCCCACTGTGCGCGCCAGCCGTCGAGGGTCGTCGGGGAGGCCACGTCCACCGGCTCGTTCGTCAGGGTATCCTGCGAGACAATTGTGGCCTGCTGGCGCAGCGTCAAGGGGAACACCGAGCGCGTCAAGCGCACACATCGCGAAGACCTGTTACTCTGCCCGCTCGTGCGGTGCACCCGCTTGCTAGGCTTCTGCGGCCGGCCCTGTGATAGACCCTGTGATAGACCCTGTGACAGACCCCATGCGCGCGGTCTGGCGCCACCAGAGGATGCCGCCGACTAGCACCACGATCCCGATTGAGGTAAAGACGATCTCGAAGGGGATGTCCTGCAGGCAGTTCACGATCGAGTTATTGGCGTTGACCACCGGGCAGACCTGCTCGTTGACCAGATGGAAATGGAAGACGAGGTGATCGATCAGGCCATCGTAGACGTTGAAGCCGCCAGCGCCGATGAGAATCGCGGCCAACAGCGCCCCGCGACGCGACTGCATCCAGTCGCGTGGCGTGCGCCAGAGCCGGTACGCGCCCCAGAGCAGGAGCACCGTGCTGAACACGTGGAAGAGGCCGTCGCTCAGCACGCGGCCATGCAGGTCGGTGCCCCAATAGAAGGTGTGCCATTGCAGCAACTGGTGGAGGATGGCCTCGTCCAGGAAGCCGATGATGCCAATGCCGAGTAGCACGCCGGTGAGCAGCACCGACCGGCGCCGCCGGGTTTCTAGCTCAGATGCCGCATTGTCAGCAGCGCTGGACGGGTCTCCCGCGTCTCGTTCATTGCTGCGCGCACGTTGGGCCATGCTCCAACTCCTTCGGCCGCCCGTGCGGCGTCCGGCGCCACTCCTTCGGCCACTCCGGCGCCACTCCGGCGCCACCCCTCATGCCACCTCACAGAGGGACAGCGCCTCCTCTTGCTCGATAACACCGGGCGACGCGAGTCGCGGGCTGCGACAGACAGTGCACCGCAAGCCGTAGGCCACGGGGGCTGTCGCGTGGGCTGTCGAGTGGACACCGGCCGAAGGCGTCGCTCGGTGGAGGCACACAGCCGCATGTGGCCGTAGGCGGGCGCAGGGGAAGCTGGCACGGGACTTGCACGCTTGCTCGGCGTTTGTTGAGCGCAGGCTACGCTCTCGCCACCGTTGTCGCTACCGTTCTCACTAGCGTACCGGTGGCCCGCATTGCCGCTCCCTTTCACGGGTCGGGATCCTTGGTCGTTGCGGGGGCACAGCCGTGTGGCCCTTCCCTTGTCGGTCCAGTGACGCCGCATAGTGCCGCACGGCGCCGCGTACGACGCCCATACGAAAGAGGCTTGGCCAATACTCCGCCTCCTGCTCTCCGATTGGCCCTTCGATCCGCCCGTGGTGGTTGGGGTCCTCACGCCCGTGCTCCTCTACGCTCGGGGGCTGTCCTACGCGCGGGCGCACGGCAGCGCCAGCCGCGTCCGCTGGTGGCACGTCGCGGCCTTCGGCTCCGGGGTCCTGCTGATCTGGGTCGCGCTGCAGACCCCGATCGAGGCCGGTGCGGATCAGCTGCTCTGGGTGCACATGCTCCAACATGAGCTGCTGATCGTGGGCGCGGCGCCGTTGCTGGTCCTGAGCGCGCCACTGATGCCCCTCTGGCGCGCGGTCCCCCTGGGGATGAGACGGACCTCGCTCCGCTGGTTCACTCAGCAGCGCTGGGCGCGGCACGTGGGCAAGTTGCTGCACGCATTCCTCGGCGCACCAGGTGGGGTGCCTGGTGTGGCCTGGCTGCTCTTTCTGGGCGACGCGGCCCTCTGGCATCTGCCAGCGGTGTACGACGTGGCGCTGCGCCATCCACCGATCCATGACCTGGAGCACCTCCTCTTTCTGGGCACAGCGCTGCTGTTCTGGGTCCAGGTCATTCCGTCGCCGCCGTGGCGCCCGCACCTGGACGACCGTGCTCGGGCCTTCTTCGTGGGAAGCGCAGGAGTCGCCTTACACCTCTTCGACTTTGTCTTCATCCTGGCAGCGGTCCCGCTCTATCCCTACTACGCCGCCGTCCCGCGCACCTCGGGCATGCCCACGTCGCTTACAGACCAGGCGATGGCGGGTGGAGTGATGGAGCTGCTCAACATGAGCGTCTTCGCGGTGGCCTTCGGTCTGGTCCTGTGGCACTCCTGGGCACGGCCGCCATACGCGGGGCAGGGAGCTGGTAGTGTGGGGCAATTGGGGGCAGCCAACCGATCGGTTGTCGCTGATCACGAGAATTTGCCAGGCGAAGGGCGGCAGTGATCACGAGAATTTGCCGCCGCAGCCCGTATCGCGAGTTTGTCCGGCGGACCGCGGCGTGTTCTCGGTGCAGGCGGTGCACGAGATGACCATGGCGTGGAATGTGCGCTCGGTGACGGGCAACGCCGTGCGCCTCGAGGCCATGCCGCGGGCGGTGCGCATCGAGGCGAGCTACGCGGGGGAGCGCGTGTGGCGCGAGTACGACTACCTCGTGGTCACCCGCGGCTTAGATCCCACCTGGTTCCTCGCGCTGTTCGACGCGCCCACGCGCAACCACCTTGCCGAGACGCCCGGGGCAGCGCCGGAATCCGCAGTCCTGGAACGCACCATCGGCACGGACCTGGCGGTCGCAGGGTTCGTGCCGCGCTTGCACCTGCCGATGCCCGCCGGGCTCGCCCAGGGTCCCGGCTTTCCCACCCTGAGCTGCCTCGGCCTGCTCTCCGACCGCGTCCTCACGCCCTACGTTGCGCCAACGGCCTGATGCCGGGCGATGTGAGGCGCTGTGGTCATGGGATCGGCCCCCGCATCCTCGGGGAGCGCGGGAGCCCGCTCACTCGTCGATGTGCTCGTACCCGCCCTCGACCCAGGCCGAGATGAGCGCCGCCTAGTGGTCGGCGGCGTCCTCCCACACGAAGTGGACGACGTCGAGCATGTCGAACTTGCTTGTGGGCAACTGCTCGTGCAGGTACTCGAAATTGATGGGCGGTACCAAACTGTCCCGCCGGCCACTGATGATCTGGACCGGCGAGTGGATCGCCGCCGGGCGATCGCGCAGGACCGGCCGGTCCTGGGGATAGGTGCGCACCTACCGCATCGACTCGACGAAGCGGTCCCTGTTGTAGGACTGGAGATAGTCCTGGCGCCCCTCGTCGGGAAGAGCGCGATGAGCGGCCACGTGATCTTCGCGACGGTTGGGCTCATCGTCGGCGTGATCGGTCTGATCCTGGTCGTCTTCGGCGCCCGGCGTCGCGCTCCCAGCGCCTACTCGTCAACGACACCACCGATGGCCGGGCAAGACAAGACCGGGCGGCCTGTCAGGGGACGGCCAGGCAACATGGTGACGGGATGCGGGGATGCGGGGATGCGGGGATGAGGGTCCGCTCGTCGCGGCGTGCGTGCGATGAGACCCCGCTCATGGCGTGGACGTGTTCACCTCTACGAAGCCATGCTCGGCAGCGTGCACACAGGATCGGACATACTGCCGCGGCGCAGCAGGCGAGCGGGTATTTGACCTCTCCCACGACGCGGTCACGCTTACCTGGGTGCTGGACGTCGCACATGACTGACGGCAGCGTACGTGCCCACGCGAGGCCATGGTCAGGCCGAACCGGTCCGTCAGCAGCCCGGCCAGCAGCGCACCGATCGCATAACCACTATCGCGCCACAGGCGGTAGACACCGACTGCTGAGGCGCGCCAGGAGGGGCGCGCCACGTCAGAGATGGCGGCGAGGAACGTCGGGTAGACCAGGGCCGTGCCCAGCCCCGGCAGGACCATCGCCCCG
>WNFJ01292446.1_pt3 | contig 14576 bp, 14 predicted proteins | sample 5400461 | NCBI WGS metagenome assembly WNFJ01 (sample SAMN13153349, study PRJNA577476) | soil metagenome | isolation source: 115 cm saprolite on Douglas fir-dominated hillslope | place: USA:California | collected 2013-09-17 | reverse complement strand
GCTCGCCCTGGTGGGCGAGATCAAGGCCGAGCTGGTGAGGGCGCTGGCGCGCGACGGGCACGTCAGCCTGCCGGGCCTCGTCGGCGTGGATGCGGCCGCCATGACGGCGGAGAAATGGCCCCGGTAACCAGGAGCATTTTCCAGAAACCGGTTACCTATTTTCGGGCCAGAAGGACATGGGGGCCGAGTGAGCTAATTCGATTCTTGGCTGTACTGCCGCCCCATTCCCGCATAGGTTCGTAGGGGATGGGGAAAAGTCATGCGCGCACTTGCCGGCATTCTTGCTGTTCTGTGTATGATTGCGCTTTGGGTGGTCGGTTTAGGAATCTACCTTTTTTGCTTATATCTCGCGTATTTGACCAGCTTCATTGCAATCCTGCTCACGTTTTTCTTTCCATTTGTTGGTCAGCTATATTGGATATGGACCGTATGGATGACCACCGGGGTGTTTTTGAACCCGCTTACGATCGCCTGCCTAGTTTGGATCGGGCTAGCTGCAGTTGGCACTATTCTTTTCGCCACTGCCGAAAGATGATAGGGCCTCCTCAGTTGGCAGCCTCGTCATCTGATTTCCGGTTACGGCGCGCAGATTTCAATGCGGCCGACGCGCATTGCCCCGCGCAAAATGATCTGGAGCCGGTCTTCCAAATCGTTCAATGTGTCGATCTCGCGGAGACTCGTCCGTAGAGCCAAGTGTGTTCATTTGCCGCGCGCGCGTGCGAGCCGCAGAACCAGCCAGATCGGCACCACGATCACTGCGCCAAGCACGAGAAAGCGCCACAGATCCCTGACCGCACGGAAGCCCAGGTCCCAGATGTCTTGCAGCAGTCGCTGCAAGCTATCGATGATGTGCCAGGGATCGAAGCCGAACGCTTTCAAAATCACCCCGACCAGGATCGACAGCAGCACCAGCCGGAAGATCACCGACAGCGGGGGACCGCCGAAAAACCGGGTGACGTAATCGTCGCGTTTCGACGTCTCTTTCGAGGTGTCTGTGGGCATGGTCATATCCGCATCCTATCACGTTGCCGGCTTGCGCGGTCAAACCGATTGCTGTCCAGCTACTGCCGCGTTTCCAAAGTTCGGATCATGTCGGGCGATCTCGTAGGATGGGTAACGCACCGGCGTCGCAGCGTCGAAGAATCCGGCACGGCATACCGGCGCGTTGCCCACGCGAGCCTCCGCGACTCCACGCGTGGGCAAAATTGCGCGGCTCCGCGGCGATAATGATCGCCGTGCCCGGCAATTTTGCCCATCCTAAGAGCGTGTGAAGAAATCTGCCGAAGGAAATGAGGCGTCTCCTCCCGCTCGTCCCCGCGGAAGCGGGGAACCAGTTCTTAAGGCATTTTACGAAGCGACTGGGTTCCCGCTTCCGCGGGAATGAGCAGATGGGGCGATTCCTTCACACACTCTAAGGGGCTTGCGCGGTCAAACCGGTTGCGGTCCGGTCATGACAGCGTCGCGCCCGGCCTCGATCCGCTCCAGCATACGCTCGAGGGTTTCCAGTCGGTCGGCTTCCCGGGGCGGCTTGTCCCAGCGCAGGCGGTTGATGCGGGGAAAGCGCATGGCGAGGCCCGACTTGTGCCGCGTGGAGCGCTGCAATCCCTCGAAGGCGACTTCGAGCACCAGGCCCGCATCGGCTTCGTGCGTCACCTCGCGCACCGGGCCGAAGCGGTCGATGGTGTTGCGCCGAACGTAGCGGTCGATCTCGATCAGCTCCTGGTCGGTGAATCCGAAATAGGCCTTGCCGACCGGCACCAGAACGTCGCCTTGCTCGGCCTTGGTCCAGACCCCGAACGTATAGTCGGAATAGTAGGACGAGCGCTTGCCATGCCCGCGCTGGGCATACATCAGCACGGCATCGACCACGAACGGATCGCGCTTCCATTTCCACCACGGACCCTTGGGCCGGCCCGGCAGATAGGGCGCATCGCGGCGCTTGAGCATCACGCCCTCGACCGCCTCGGCAGCGGCGCCTGCCAGGGCCGGATCGGCGCGCGCGGCGCCGAGCTCGTCCCAGGTTCGAAACGGCACCAGCGGGGAAAGATCGATGCGGGGCTCGTGCAGGCGCTCGACGAAATCCTCGAGCCGCGCCCGGCGCTGCGCGAACGGGCGCTCGCGCAAATCCGTCTCGCCGTCGACCAGGAGATCATAGGCGCGCAGATGGGCGGGAAATTCCGCCAGCAGCTTGGCATTGACGGTCTTGCGGTTGAGGCGCTGCTGCAGCACGTTGAAGCTCTGCACGCGTCCCTCGCGCACCACCAGCAATTCCCCATCGATCGCGCCGGTGAAGCGCATGGCCGCGATGAGGTCCGGAAAGCCATTCGAGATGTCCTCGCCGGTGCGCGAATAAAGCCGCGCCATCCCGGCGCCTTCCCCGCGGTCTTGGCCGCGCGCCGCGACCGCCTGCACCCGGATGCCGTCCCATTTCCATTCCGCCATGAAGTCGGCGGGATCGAGCGCGGCCAGCTCGCCGTCGTCGATGGCATGCGCCAGCATGGCGGGCCGGAACGGAACCGGGTCGCGGCTCAAGGGCTTCTCGGCGCGGCCCTCGAGCCAGGCGAACAGCTCCGCATAGGGCGGCGCAAGCCCCGGCCAGATCAGCTCGATCTCCTGCGCATCCTTCTCGCCGAGCGCCGCGGCGGCGGTCTTGGCGAGGCGCGCCGACACCCCGACGCGCAGGCCGCCGGTGACGAGCTTCAAGAGCGCCCAGCGCCCGGTCTCGTCGAGCTGGTCGAGCCAGCGCGCGAGCTGGCCCGGCAGCTCGGATTTGCCGAGCGTCGCGAGCGTGCGGATCACGGCCGAGAGGAGCGGGGAGGCGACCGCAGAATCCACAGGCCGTTGCGGTGCCGGCCACATCAGCGCGACGGTCTCGGACAGGTCGCCCACATAGTCGTAGGACAATTCGAACAGGACCGCATCGGCACGCTGCGCGATCAGCGCCCGGATGATGCCGGGCTTGGCGTGCTGGAACGTCAAGGCGCCGGTGAGGGCGGCGAGCGCCCATCCGCGCTCGGGATCCGGAACGGTGCGGAAATATTCGGTCATCAGCCGCAGCTTGTTGTTGCGGCCGGGCTCGTAGCCGAGACGGTCGAGCAATTGCGCAAAGCGGTTCATGGCGATTCGCCGCGCTCGGGGACGCCGTCGGTTTCATCCTCCTCGCCGTAGCCGACCAGCGCGAGGGGCCGCGCCTTGAGGCCATGGGAGACGCTGAAATACACCAGCGCGTCTTCTTGCCCGTGCGTGACCCAGACCTCGCCCGCGCCGGTCGCCGCGATGGTGGCGGTGAGCCCGTCCCAATCGGCGTGATCGGAGATGACCAGCGGCAGCGCGATGCCGCGCTGGCGCGCGCGAGCCCGCACCCGCATCCAGCCCGACGCAAAGGCGGTGACCGGATCGGGGAAGCGGCGCGACCACAGCTCGTTCAGGGCGGAGGACGGACACAGCACGATGGCGCCCGCGAGCTGCGACTTGTCGGCATCGCGCGCCGCCGTGAGCTCGCCGAGCCCGACGCCGCGGCTTTGGTAGTAGCGGGTTATGCTCTCGAGCGCGCCATGCAGGTAGATCGGCCGATCGTAACCGGCCTTGCGGATCAGCGCGATGACGCGCTGCGCCTTGCCGAGCGAATAGGCGCCGACGAGATGCGCGCGCTCGGGAAACAGCGCCACCGATCGCATGAGCTTGGCGATCTCGCCGTCGGGATCGCCATGGCGAAATACCGGCAAGCCGAAGGTCGCCTCGGTGATGAAGACATCGCATTTCACCAGTTCGAACGGCGCGCAGGTCGGATCGGCCACATTCTTGTAGTCGCCGGAAGCCACGATCCGCATTCCGTCGTGCTCGACCGCCACTTGCGCGGAGCCCAGCACGTGGCCGGCGGGATGAAACGTCACGGTCGCGCCCCCGATATTGAGGCTTTCGCCGTAGCGGGCGGCCTGCACGGTTCCGGCGAAATTGCCGCCGTAGCGCAGCCCCATGAGATCGAGGGTCTCCTGTGTGGCCAACACGCTGCCATGGCCGGGCCGGGCATGGTCGGAATGCCCGTGCGTGATCACGGCCTTGTTGACCGGCCGGGTCGGATCGATATGGAAACCGCCAAGTCCGCAATAGAGGCCGGCAGGGGTCGGCAGGAGAATATCCTCGGGGCGCATCTCCCTTAAATATGTCGTAGCTTCGCGGCTGCGAGCTTTGATGACTCTTTGCGTGTATGAGTCTTGGCGTGCAAACCGGTCCTCTCTTCATCTCCTCCGGCGATCTGATCGCCGACCGGCGCTATCAGTGGGCGATTGCTTACCTCGCCCGCGGTGACCGGCCGGGCGCGGCGGAGATTCTCGAGCAGGTGCTGGAGACCGCACCGGCCTTTGCGGGTGCCTGGTTTGCGCTCGGCACCATCCGCGAGGCCGAGGGCGATCGGGACCGCGCCATCACGGCCTTCCTGGCCGCCCGCAATGCCGACCCGCAGGACTATCACGGAGCTCGCCTGCGCCTGGCCCGGCTCGGCATGGGCGAGGCCACGGCCGCCATGATGCAGGTCCATGTCCGGCGGCTGTTCGATCAGCACGCCCCGCGTTTCGAGCAAAGCCTGCTGCAACATCTCGCTTATCGCGGTCCGCAATTGTTGCTCGCGGCGGTCACGGCCGCGCGGTCCGCCGGCGGCAAAATCTTTTTGACGCCAGTGAGGCGGTTTGCTTCCATGCTCGATCTCGGTTGCGGCACCGGGCTAGCCGGCGCGGCCTTCCGGGCCGGGGTCGACCGCCTCACCGGCATCGATCTCTCCGCCGCCATGACCGATGAGGCGCGGCGCAAGGCCCTCTATGACCGGCTGGAGACCGGTGAGCTCATCGAATTTCTCAACGCCGAAGCGGCTGCGCAGGCGCGCTACGATCTTGTGGTGGCCGCCGACGTCCTCGTCTACATGCAGGATCTGGCGGTCGCGGCCGCCGCCGTGCGCCGGGTGCTGGCGCCGGGCGGCCTGTTCGGTTTCACGGTCGAAACCCATGCCGGCGACGGGGTGCTGCTGCGCGAGAGCCTGCGTTACGCTCACGGCGCCGCCCACGTCCGCGCCGCGATGGCGGGCGCGGGCCTGAATCTGGCCTATCTCGCCGAGGTCGCGACGCGTATCGAACGCGGCGAGCCCGTGGCCGGTCTGTTGGGAGTTGCGACTGCGTGCTAACAACGATCAAGTGGGGAGCATTTTCAGGAAAAAGCCTGCCCTCGCGAAGGCGGGGGTGGTATCCGGTTTTCCGTCCGAAAATGCGACCACGCAAAAATGCTAGGACAACATGGGAGGCGGCGCAGGTCGCGGAGCAGGATGACCCCGGAATTGTTGATGCTGGCGCTGAGCGTGGTGTTGGGATTTGTGCACATCATCGTGAGCGACATCGCGACGACCCATCAATACGGAACCAAATGGAATTTGAGCGCGCGGGATGCCCCGATGCCGCCCCTGCAGGTCATTGCCGGCCGGCTGCAGCGGGCCCTGCATAATTTCCTGGAGACATTTCCTCTGTTTGCCGCCGCGGTGCTGATCGCCGATGCCACCAACCGGCACGGCCCGATGGCGGTCTGGGGTTCGCAAATCTATTTCTATGCGCGCGTGCTCTACCTGCCGATCTATGCGGCCGGCGTTCCGGTGATCCGCACCGTGGTCTGGACCGTGGCCACGCTGGGCATCGTCATGGTGCTGCTTGCTTTGGTCTAGTTTTGCTCGACCGGGCGGCGGTCCGGGGCTAACTCTAAACCCGTGTCCATTCTCGAAGCCTCATCGGCGACGGGCCTGTTGCCCGAAACCTTCGCGCGCTGGTTTGCGAGCCGGGGCTGGATGCCGCGCGCCCATCAGCTCGAGCTGCTGGCGAAAGCACGCGCCGGGCGCTCTGTGCTGCTGATCGCGCCCACGGGCGCCGGCAAGACGCTCGCGGGCTTCCTGCCGACGCTGGTGGATTTGAGCGAGGGTCCGTTGGCGGCACCGCTGGCCGCCGCCAGGAAGCTGCGCTCCGTCGGACATGACGTGCGTCGGGAAGGCGGGCTCAACACGCTCTACATCTCGCCCCTCAAGGCCCTCGCCGTCGATATCGCGCGCAACCTCGAGCTGCCGGTCGCCGAGATGAACTTGCCGATCCGCATCGAGACGCGCACCGGCGACACGCCGACATCCAAGCGCCAGCGTCAGCGCCGCGATCCGCCCGATATCCTGCTGACCACGCCCGAGCAGCTGGCGCTCATCCTGGCCTCGCCCGACGGGCCCTATCTCCTCAGCGGCCTCAAGCGCGTGGTGCTCGACGAGCTGCACGCATTGGTGACCTCCAAACGCGGCGACCTGCTGTCGCTCGGCCTGACGCGGCTGTTCCGGCTGGCACCGGCGCTCGCCAGCGTCGGCCTGTCCGCGACCGTGGCTGCACCCGACGATCTTCGCCGTTTTCTGCTGCCGCAGCCGGCCGACCGTCAGGCGCTGGCCGACCTGGTGGTGGCCGAGGGCGGCGCCGCGCCCCACGTCACCATGCTCGATACCGCCGAGCGGCTGCCCTGGGCCGGACATTCGGCGCAGCATGCGCTCGGCGAAATGTACGACCTCATCAGGCGCCACCGGACCGCGCTCGTCTTCGTCAATACGCGCAGCCAGGCCGAGCGAATTTTCCAGGAGCTGTGGCGCATCAACGACGATGGCCTCGCGATCGCGCTCCACCACGGCTCGCTCGACGTGGCGCAGCGTCGCAAGGTCGAGGCCGCCATGGCGGCCGGCCGGCTGCGCGCCGTGGTGTGCACCTCCTCGCTCGATCTCGGCGTCGACTGGGGCGACGTCGATCTCGTGATCAATGTGGGCGCCCCCAAGGGCGCCTCGCGCCTGCTGCAGCGCATCGGCCGCGCCAACCACCGGATGGACGAGCCCTCGCGCGGCGTCTTGGTGCCGGCCAATCGCTTCGAGGTGCTGGAGTGCCGCGCCGCCCTCGACGCCATCGCCGTGAACGCGCAGGATACCCCGCCGGCGCGCACCGGCGCGCTCGATGTGCTGGCGCAGCATGTGCTGGGTTGCGCCTGCGGGGCGCCGTTCCTCGCGCACGAGCTCTACGACGAGGTGCGCAGTGCCGCGCCCTATGCCGCCCTCGCGCGCGCCGATTTCGACGCGACCGTGGATTTCGTCGCGACCGGCGGCTATGCGCTCAAGGCCTATGAGCGCTTCGCGAGGATCAGGCCGGGCAAGGACGGCAAGTGGCGCATCAGCCATCCGGCGGTGGCGCAGCGCTACCGCATGAACGTCGGCACCATCGTGGAGGCCGACATGCTCAAAGTGCGTCTGGTTCGCGCGCGCGCATCGAAGGCGATCCCGCGCGGCGGGCGGCTGCTCGGCGAGGTCGAGGAATATTTCATCGAGACCCTGGTGCCGGGCGACACTTTCGTGTTCGCCGGCGAGGTCTTGAGATACGAGGCTCTGGCCAATGACGAGGTCTATGTCTCGCGCGCCGCCGCCGACGACCCGAAGGTGCCGTCCTACGAGGGCGGAAAATTTCCGCTCTCGACCTACCTGGCCGATCGCGTGCGCGGCATCATTTCCGACCGCGACGCCTGGCGGGCGCTGCCCGAGCAGGTGCGGGAATGGCTCGAGATCCAGGCGTGGCGCTCCCGGGTGCCGGGACGGCGCGAGCTCCTGGTGGAGACCTTTCCGCGCGCCGACAAGTACTATTTGGTCTGCTATCCGTTCGAAGGCAGGCTCGCGCACCAAACGCTCGGCATGCTGCTCACGCGCCGGCTCGAACGCGCCCGGCTGCGCCCGCTCGGCTTCGTGGCCAACGAATACGCGCTCGCGGTCTGGGGACTGGGCGACGTGGCTTTGCGCATCGACCGCGGCGAGCTCAGCCTCGATGCGCTGTTCGACCAGGACATGCTTGGCGACGACCTCGAAGCCTGGCTCGCCGAATCCGCGCTGATGAAGCGCACGTTTCGCACCTGTGCGATCATCGCCGGCTTGATCGAGCGCCGCTTCCCGGGCAAGGAAAAGTCGCGGCGCCAGGTCACCATCTCCACCGACCTGGTCTATGACGTGCTGCGTGCCCATCAGCCCGATCACATCCTGCTGCGGGCCGCGCGGGCCGACGCCGCGACCGGCCTCCTGGACGTTGCCCGGCTCGGCGAAATGCTCTCGCGCAGCCAGGGGCGAATCATCCATAAAGCGCTCGATCACGTCTCCCCGCTCGCGGTGCCGGTCATGCTGGAAATCGGCCGCGAGCAGGTCCATGGCGAGGCGGGCGACGCGCTGCTGGCGGAGGCGGCGCAAGAGCTGGTGCGGGAGGCGATGCAATGAGCAGCGAGAAGGCGTGCGCGCCGCTGGCGGCAAGCGCAAGCCATCACCCGCGGACCGCGACGCAGGTTGCGGTCGCCGGCGCCGCCTTCGTGGCCGATCCGGCCGGTGCCCTCTATTGGCCCGAGCAGGGGCTGCTTGCCGTCGCCGACCTGCACCTGGAAAAGGGCTCGAGCTTTGCGGCGCGCGGCGTGCTGCTGCCGCCCTACGACACCGCCGCCACATTGATGCGGCTGGCGCGGCTGATCGCCCACTACGCCCCGCGTCTCGTGGTCGCGCTCGGCGACAGCTTTCATGACCGCGACGGGCCGGCCCGCATTGCGGACGCCGACCGCGCGAGGCTGCGGGCCTTGCAGCGCGGACGCGAATGGGTCTGGATTGCCGGCAACCATGATCCGGAGCCGGCCGCGGGCATCGGCGGAAGCTTTTGCGACGCCTTCTCCTGCGATCCGGTCGTCTTCCGCCACGCACCGCGGACCGGAGCGCTTTTCGGCAAAAGCCTGCCCCCGGCTCTATCGGGGGCGGCTACCGGGTTGCCAAAGAAAATGCGACCAAATCAGGAATCTTCTGAATTCGACGGCGAGATCGCCGGCCATCTTCACCCGGTCGCCCGGGTGGTCCAACGCGGACGCACGACCAGCCGGCGCTGCTTTGCCGGCGACGGACGGCGCTTGGTGATGCCGGCCTTCGGGGCCTATACGGGCGGCCTCAACGTGCGCGACCGCGCCTTCGCGGATGTGTTCGGCACGCTGTCCTTCACCGCGCACATGCTGGGCGAGCGGCGGCTCTATGCGATCGCGGCGCGGCGTTGCCTGGCGGATTGAAGCACGCTGGTGGACGACCGCCAAGCGCGCCTAGACCGCCGGCGCCGATCAATCCCGGCGGAACACCACCGAGGCGAACCAGCCCGTCAGGACCGCCATCATGGCGGTGGCCAGGCCGTAGAGCACGCCATGAGTCTGCGCGCTCGATGAGACGAACTGCTCAAAGCCGGCCTTGTAGATTTCGAGCGCCGAGGGCGTGCGCGCGATCATCATGCCATCCGCGAACAGCTTCACCTCGATCTCGTAGGTGCCGGTCGGGACCTCGGCCGGCAACGCGATCGAGGCGCGGAACAAAGCCGGCGTGAGAAAGGTGACGCCGTTCGATTCCTGGCGGTAGAGGCCGTGCTCGTCCTTGAGCTTGAGAAACGCCTTGCGGAACGTGTCGCCGGGCACATCATCGGCGGCGGCGGGCGCGGAGTCGTTGCGCTGCGGCAAGGCGATGTTGTCGAGCCCCAGCTGAAGCCGGCGAAGCGTGTCGGTGTTGGTGATCGCTTGCAGCGGCCGGTTCGACAGCACCGCAAGATAGGAAGGTGCGTTCTCGAACACCCGTGACTCATAATTGACCCAGATGCCCAGCATCCGTTCCTTGTGAAAGGTGACGATGTCCTGGCGCGGCCCGGTGACGGTGACGGCGATGTCGTAATTGCCGCGCAGCGGCAAGACGCCCGTGTCGCGCTCGATTCCGCCGAACAGCACCACCTCGCTGCCGTTGAAGCTCGACGTCACCATCACACGGTGCTCGGACAGCGACGTAACCAGCCGCTCGGCCGCGGCCGGCGGCGCCAAGCCCGTGATCGAGACGGTAGTGGCGAGAAGGATCAGCGGAGCCGGCCGGATCATCAGCCGCCCTCCAGTGGCCGCAACGTGAAGTAATTCTCCGGCGGCAGCGTGAGATCGAGCCCGAACCGGATTCCGACCGCCAAAACCAGCAGACCGAGCAGGAGCCGCAACCGCTCGCCGCTGATCCGTTGTCCGGCCCGCGCTCCGAACTGGGCGCCGACGACGCCTCCGACCATCAGGAACAACGCCAACACCGCATCGACGAGGTGATTGGTCGCCGCATGCATCACGGTCGCGGATGCCATGGTCACCAGCGTGAGCACCATCGACGTCCCGATGACGGTCACGGTCGGTACGCGCAGCATGTAGATCAGCATCGGCACCAGCAAAAACCCGCCGCCGATGCCCATGACCGCGCCGACGAAGCCGATGACGTATCCGATCCCCAGCACCGGAACGGCGGAGACATAGATGCCCGAGCGCTTGAATCGCAGCTTGAGCGGCAGTCCATGAATCCAGGTGTGGCTGCCGGGCCGCCGCAACTCGACCGGCTTGCCCTGCCGCGCAAGCTCTCGATCACCATCAGGCCGCCGACTATGCCGAGCAGCAGCACGTAGGAGAGACCGATGGTGATGTCGAGCTGGCCGATCGCGCGCAACGTCGTGAACAGCCACACGCCGGAGGCGGTGCCGGCAATGCCGCCGGCGAGCAGCAAGCCGGCGAGCGGCACATCGATCGTCCGCCGCCGCCAATAGGTGATCGCCCCCGAGCAAGAGGATGCCGCGATATGACTGGAGACGGTCGCCACCGCCACTGCCGGCGAGACGCCGAGGAAAATCAGCAGCGGGGTCATCAGGAATCCGCCGCCGATTCCGAACATGCCGGAGATGAAGCCGACCGCAAGCCCCATCCCCAGGATGAGAAAAATGTTCACCGGGAGGTCGGCGATCGGAAGATAAATCTGCACGGGAATTGTCCGTCGGTTCGAGCGATCCCGGAACGGTTGCAGCGGGTCGGGTGATGCGGCCCGGCACGCTGGGATCCAGCGATAAAGCATTTTCAGGAAAAGTGGAAACCGGTTTCCCGCCGACAAAAGCGGCGGTCAGCGCCCGGCAGGCGGGGTCGAACGGTCGGGCATTGGCCCGGGACTGCGCGGCTTCGGGCTGCCGGGCGCGAGCGCGGCGACATTGTCCCAGCCGCCGGCCGGGACCGGCGCCTGGATGGCCGCCTCGGGCTGCTCAAGGGGAGTCCAGGCCTGGGCCGCGAGCTTTGCCGCCGCCAGCGACTGGGGGTCCAGGCGGCCGCCCACATCGTCACGCTTGGCGGCCGACTCCTTGTCGCCGTCGCGGGCCGCCAGCGCGAACCATTTGTAGGCCGCGGCCAGGTTCGGCTCCATGCCGATCCCGCGCCCATAAAGAATTCCAAGATTGTACTGGCTGTCGGTGAGCCCACAATCGGCCGCCTTGCGGAACCATTTGGCGGCGTTCTGATAATCAGGCTTGCCGTCGATGCCCTCGGCATAGAGTACGGCGAGATTGTGCATGGCCTTGGCATTGCCGGCCTCCGCCGCGGCCGAATAGAGACTGAGGGCAGCGTCGAGGTCCTTTTTCACCCCGAGGCCTTTCTCATAGAAACCGCCGAGACGAAATTGCGCAGGCGCAAGCCCCTGCTTGGCGGCGCGGTCGAACCAATCCGCGGCCTCGGCCAAATTCTGCGGCACCCCGCGCCCTTCGGCATAGCGCTGTGCGATCTCATATTCGGCGGCGGGGTTGCCCTTGGCCGCGGCCGCCCGCAAGGCGCCCCCGATCGCCGCGGGCAGCTTGTCGACGCTTGTTGCGCGGGTCCCGTGCGGCAGCGAAGCCGATGCCGGCTCGCTCGCGGACATCGCCGGCATTGCCGGTGGCGTGGCGATCGGTCGCGAAATTGAGCCGGTGACATCCTTCTCGGCCGCAACCGTCGTGGCCGGCAAGACTCCCGCCGGGGTCGAGGCCAAGGTTTCGCTGTCCATGGGGACGATCAGCGATTGTCGGCCCGGCGCCGGCGCTGCCGGCATTTTCGCGCCCGGCACCGCCGGATCATCATCGGTCGTGGAGCGGTCGGGTGTTTCCGCAGTGGTGGACCCTCCATCGCCCTTCGGCAACGACTGCGTTTCCTGGAGGCCTGATCCATCGCCCGGTTCTTCTGACGAGATGAATAGACTTGCCACCAGGGGCAGCGCGCTCAGCACGATCAGGACTACGCTTACGGCTACGAGCAGCGAGCGTACGCGGTCGCCCCGTCCGCCGGCAGCCTTGCCTTGGGGAGATTGATTGGTGGTGGGCGCCGGCGCGGGCTTGTCGCCGCGCACGACGCCCTCGCTGTTTGCGGCCTGAGCGGCGCGGCGTGCGGCGGCGATGAAGTCCGACTTGTTTCTCGGCTGGGGAAGGACCGGCGGCTTGGGCGGTCCGAGCGCCGCCGCGGAGGCCGCAATGCGATCCACCGGCGAATTGCCGGTGTGCCAGCGCACGGCGCCAGGTTCGAGCGGGTGATCGGGTGGCAGGTTCGGATCGATCGGCCGATGTTCATGCTGCGCGGGCGGCGCCGGATGGCGCGCTGCGGCGCGCGCTGCGGGCCCCTCGGCGAGCGCCCCGGCGGCCGGCGGAAGCCTGCGCAGGTCGGCGGCCGGCACCGGGCTTGCGCTGCGCATATCGTTCTCGATCATGGCGAGACGATCGATCAGGTGCCCGAGCACGCCCTGCACGGTTTCGAGTGAATTCTGGGTCTCTCGCACGTCCTGCCTGAGAGACGCGATGTCGGGGGACGCCGGCGCGGCCGGGCGTTCGACATCCGGCTGACGTTCAAGATTGGCCAGAAGATCGGTGAGCATGCGCTCGATCGTCTCGAGATGATTGAGGCGGGCTGGCCGACCGCGGCCTGATCGGAGTGGGTGAAGCCAAGCCGTTCGAGCCTGTCGGCCGGGCCTTTGACGACGGCGTCAAGATCGCTCGCGACCGTCGCGCCAACTTGGCGGCGTGCTTCAAGGGCTTCGGCCATGGACGAAATGCGAAGCTCGAGCGTCGACAGGAGGTCGGCGGAGCTTGCGATCTGGTCGACCTTGGCGGCCAGTTCGCCTGCTTCATCGGTCAAGCGTCCCGACGCGATCAATTGGTCCAGCCGGCGATCGAGTCTCCAAATGACGTCGGCGAGCTCGCGCGGAGGCTCGTCGGCGCGCAGGTCGGGCCGCAGATAGGCCTGGGTGGCGCTCAGGCGCGAAAGTTGATCGACCCAGCGAGCGACCTCGCCACCGCGCCCCCTGACCTCGGCGATGTCCTCGGCGCCCGCGCGGCGGTGATGGTCGTCGTAGTCCGCGTAGCCGTGGCGCCCCGGCGGCGGCCGTTCATCGATGTCGGCGGCCGCATCGTCGTCGTCGGCTTGGGGTGGCGGCGTGGGCGCAGCCCCTGCGTCCTTCGCGCGATCGCTGATGACCGAGTCGAGCCACTCGCCGACCGACATGCCGGAGCGGCGCGCGGCTTCCCGCACGGTCTCGCGCACCTGCTGCCGAATGCCCTCCACTTGCCACGGAACGCCAGATGTCATGCCCGCATCCACGGTTCAACAGGAGGAGCGGGAAGCCGAACGGCCCATCGTGAACCGATGCTCGCTGACAAGTGGGGACGGCGCGCGGCCCTATATCCTCGGCTCCAGTTTTTGCGGGTTACGGTAAATGGACAGTTAATTTTTCGTGCGAGCGCGGCAGCATTGCGATATTTCGGGTATGCGGCGCTCTCCCGGATCCGGCCGGGGCACCAGGCCGGACACGCGGATGCCGGCCCGAACCAGGGAGGAGATCGTGCCGATCTACCGGGCTCCCGTCGACGAGGTGATGTTTCTGCTGACCGACGTGTTCAAGGTCGCGCGCTACGACAATCTGCCGGGCTTCGCCGATGCCACGCCCGACCTCATGCTCGCCATCCTGGGCGAAGCCGCCAAGCTATGCGAACAGGTGATACAGCCGCTCAACCGGAGCGGCGACCAAGAGGGCTGCGCGCGCCATGATGACGGCAGCGTTGCGACCCCGAAGGGATTCAAAGAGGCCTATCAGCAATATGCCGTTGGCGGCTGGATGGGCATTTCGGCGCCGCCCGAATTCGGCGGACAGGGCCTGCCCGGCATCCTCACCACGGTGATCCATGAATTCATGAACTCGGCGAACATGGCTTTCGCCATGTATCCGGGCCTCACTCAGGGCGCCCTGGCCACGATCCTGAGCCACGGCACGACGGAACAGAAGGCGCGCTACCTGCCCGGGATGATCGAGGGCCGCTGGACCGGCACCATGAACCTGACGGAGGCGCATTGCGGGACCGATCTCGGGCTGTTGCGCACCAAGGCGGTCAAGCAGGCTGACGGAAGCTACCGGATCACCGGCACCAAAATCTTCATCTCCGCCGGCGAGCACGATCTGGCGGAAAATATCGTGCATCTGGTGCTTGCCCGCATCGAGGGTGCGCCCGCCGGCATCAGAGGCGTCTCATTGTTCATCGTGCCGAAGGTTCTGCCCAATCCGGACGGCTCTCTCGGCACGAGAAATGCCGTTACGTGCGGCGCGCTCGAGGCGAAGATGGGCATTCATGGCAACGCCACCTGCGTGATGAACTACGATGGCGCCACCGGCTGGCTGATCGGCGCGGAAAACCGTG
>WNFJ01342390.1_pt2 | contig 14578 bp, 15 predicted proteins | sample 5400461 | NCBI WGS metagenome assembly WNFJ01 (sample SAMN13153349, study PRJNA577476) | soil metagenome | isolation source: 115 cm saprolite on Douglas fir-dominated hillslope | place: USA:California | collected 2013-09-17 | reverse complement strand
CCCGCCTCTCAGCCTGGACCACCACCGACACCGCGGTGAGCTGATCGTCGAAGCCGTCCAGAGCCCGGCCGGCGAGGTCCAACCGGTGCCGCGCGATCATCGCGTCGGCCTCGGTCAAGCGGGTCCGGGCAAGGTCGAGGTGATAGGAGAACTTATCCGAGGCACTGAACGCCAGCGCACCCCGCGCATTCTCCAGCACGGCCTTCAGCGGGTAAACGGGCGAATCGGGGAGGCTGTCGGCCGACGCCGCGAGCGCGCCACCCACCAGCAGCACGACCGCGATCACCGCGGCCACGACCAGGCGCCGGACCGGGTGCCTACGTGACCGCACCGTCGCCGACTGCTGCACGGCGGCCAGCACCAGGTTCCAGCCGCGGATCTTGGCACCGGGCGAGGCGACGTACGGATCGACCGAGCGAAGCCGGTCCGCCAGCCGTTCGAGCCGCTGCTCTTCAGGCGTCAATTGACTGCCCTCCCCCGCAAGGCGCGCTCCAGCGAGCCGAGTGCGCGGTGCTGGAGTGCCTGCACGGCGCCCACGGACTTGCGCATAATGGCGGCGACCTGGGCGGCGGTCAGGTCCTGGAAGAACCGCAGAATCAGGACCTGTTGCTGCTCGTCGGTCAGGTCGCGCAGGGCGGCGCGCAGGTCCTCATTCGAGAGTTGCTCGACCACGAGCTCGGAGGGGTCGGCCGATTCCGGGAGTGTAGCCTCCTCGAGCGGGACCAGCGTCACCTTGCCGTGCCGGCGGTAGTGATCGATGGTGGCGTTGTGCGCGATCCGGTAGACCCACGAGGAGAAGGCGACTCCCTGGTCCTGGAAGAGATCGAGGCGGGTGAGGCTCCGGGTCAGCGTATCGATGGCGAGGTCCTCCGCGTCTTCCGCCCGACCGAGACGGGCGTAGGCATAGTTGTAGATGCGGTCGAAGTAGCGCTCATAAAGGGTGCGGGTCGCGTCCTGGTCCCCTTTGCGCACCCGATCGATGAGTCGGCGGTCGTCGTCGGACGCCGCCTTGCCCGGTGCGCGCATTCGCTGACATTATCGGTGCCCGGATCGGCCGGTAGCACGGAATCCAGTACGACTTCACGCATAGTCATCCTTCTAATACGCGCGACCAGGGCGCGCCCATATTGGCGTACCCGGCCGCGACAACCTTGTCACGGCACCGTGTGTCCCCGGCCGGCCCAGCCGCTGCGAAGCGCCGAGTTTCGGCTTCGCGGAGTTAGGCAGTCCCCGTAAAGCCCTAGGCTAAGTCTGTTGCGGCCAACGCGAACCAAAGAGCGATAACCGGCGTTCAAATTGCACATGGCCCAAGATCACGAAATCGTCGAACGCTGTCTAGACGGCGATGAGAGGGCCTACGAAGAGCTAGTACTCCGCTACCAGGACCGCGCCCTTCGCATGGCCATTGGCCTAGTCGGTGACAGCCAACTGGCTGAAGACGCTGTCCAGGACGCTTTCGTGCGATGCTTCCGGGGTCTTCCCAAACTTGATGCCGGCGTCGCCTTCAGCACCTGGCTATACCAGTCGGTAGTTTGGGCGGCACGTACACACGCGCGCTCACGGAGACGGTGGGTTGCCTTGTTGGGTCGTCTTGGCGCCGCGCCGACCTCAGGCCCTTCTTACGAGAAAAGCGACAAGAGGGCGACGCTTCTCGCCGGGGTCCGCGAACTACCGGCGAAACTGAGAGAGGTCGTCATGCTTCGCTACTATCTCGACCTGCCTGAGGCGGAAATGGCAACGATGCTCGAATGCCCGGTAGGCACCATTAAGTCGAGAACGTCTGTTGCCCTTAAACGACTTCGACGGGTTCCTGGATTGTCCGATCTCGTTGCAGATTCCGGAATGGGAGGTATTTCCAATGTCCGAACTTAACGAACGACGGCTCGCCGACCTGCTCAAGGCCGAGCTCGCCCAATCGTCGTGGACAGCGGCGCCCTGGCCACGTGTCCGCACACGGTTGTTCACACCGATCTTCAGAACAGCGCGACCGAATGCACGTCGGCGGCTTGGCGCCGCAGGGGTTGCCCTGATCGCAATTATTGCGGCAGGCGCGCTGCTACCGCAGACTCGCGATACGGCGCTCGCGTTCATCGAGAAAGGGGTCGGAATCAATCCCTGGGCTGGGCTTACAGATGCGCAAAAACAGAAAGTCGTTGATGCGACCCACGAGCGCAATGCTGCATTCTTGCGGGATTTTGTTCGGAGGCATGGAGACCCCAGGACGCTGCCGGTGATCAAGGTGCAAAGCGAAGGGACGGGTCCGGCCACGCTGCGTCAGGCAGTTGCCGAGGCGCAGGTGATCGTCCGGGGCAAAGTAGTGAACACCAGCTTCGCGGTTAATCCCTCCGGAGGGATGCCACTTGCCACTGCTTCTGTCGCAACTCTCCAGTTAGTTCATGGTGATGTCCCAGCGACCTTTCAGGTCCGGCAACTCGGCGGCCCCGTCGCGCAGTATGCTGGCGGCGCGCTCCTAGAACTTGACGTTGATGCCTTGCTGCTCCCAGGCGACGATGTGATCTTGCTTCTTCGTCGTGGACCAGATGGAACCCTCCGCACATTGCCGGGTGACGGTGTTCTGTTCGTGGTTGGGGACCTTGTTCGAGCCGAGGACGGCAGCCCGGTCTCCAGCGAAGTGAATGGGCTGAAAGTCTCTGACATTCTTCGCTCGCTCCAGCCATAGTCGACGCGACAGTCTCCCTCTATCGAGTCATCAGTTCCGGTCGCCCGCGTAATAGAAGACACGTCACTCTGGTTTGCTCTCGCGGAGCGCCCGGACCAAGAACCGCCAATTCAGACGACCTGGATCGTGCCGGCTTCGCCCTCGGTCAACTCGCCGATCACGGAGCCGGCCACCCTTCTTTGCTCCAGGGCCTCGAGCAACCGTTTCACGTCGGTTGCCGCAACGGCCACCAGCAGCCCGCCGGAGGTCTGGGCGTCGCAGAGCAGCGTCTGGCGCGAAGCCGGCAGCTGCGCCGGCCAGCGGACGCGCGAGGCCAGAAACTGCTCGTTCCTTCGGGTGCCGCCCGGCACCTCGCCCGCCTCCGCCAGCATCTCGGCCCCCGGCAGGAACGGCACCGACGCCGCCTCCACCCGCGCGGCCACACCCGACGCGCGGGCCAGGTAGTGGAGGTGCCCCAGGAGCCCGAAGCCGGTGACGTCGGTGACGGCGTGCGCGTCGACGGTCGCCAGCGCGTCGGCGGCATCACGGTTCAGCCGCAGCATCCCTTCGATCGCCGCCGCAGCCGAGTCCGGTGGCGCCACTTCATGCTTGATCGCCGTGGTGATCACGCCGGTGCCGAGCGGCTTGGTCAGCACCAGCCGGTCGCCCGGCCGGCCGCCCCGGTTGCGCCACACCCGGTCGGGGTGGACGGTGCCGGTCACGGCGAGCCCGTACTTCGGCTCGTGGTCGTCGATGCTGTGTCCACCGAGGATGTCGATTCCCGCCTCGCGGACTTTGTCCATGCCACCGCGCAGGATGTCGGCCAGAATCTCAGGCCCCAACTCCTTGATGGGAAAGGCGACCAGGTTGATCGCCATCAGGGGCTGCGCGCCCATCGCGTAGATGTCGCTCAACGCGTTGGCCGCGGCGATCGCCCCGAAGGTGTAGGCGTCATCGACGACCGGCGTGAAGAAGTCAGTCGTGACGACCAGGGCAAGGTCCGGCCGGAGCCGGTAGACGGCGGCGTCGTCGCCGGTCTCCAGCCCGACCAGGACGTCCGGGTTGGCGAGCGCGGTTGGCAAGTGGCTCAAGACCTGAGCCAGGTCCTCAGGACCGATCTTGCAGGCTCAACCCGCTCCGTGCGACCACTGCGTGAGGCGCACTTTCTCCTGGGTGCTCATCACTGCACTGTACACGCGGGAAATCCCGCGACCCTGATTCACTGTACACGCGGGAAATCCCGCGACCCTGATTCACTGTACACGCGGGAAATCCCGCGACCCTGATCCACATCGGCGCCTGCTAACGTCAAGCCAGTGGAGGTGACGTTTCTCGGGACGGGCGCGGCCTTCTCCCCGCACGCCTACAACGCGGCGATCCTCGTCGACCGAACCATCCTGATGGACGCCGGCGCCCCGCTCACGGTCCACCTGCCGAAGGCCGGCGTCTCGCTCGACGAGCCGAGGGCCGTGATGCTGAGCCATTTTCACGCCGACCATACCTTCGGGATCGCCTGGCTGATCCTCGGCCGGGTCCTGCTGAATGATCAATCGCCGCCACTCACCGTCTTCGGTCCGGTGGGGACCACGGCATACCTCGAGCGGCTGCTCGAATTTGCCTGGGGCGAGGAGATGCGCCGCTACAGCTGGGAGCGTCTCCAGCTAACCGTGCACGAACTCTCCGGCGGCGATACCTTCGAAGTCGATGGAAGCCCTGCCCGGGCGTATCGAATGAAGCACACCAGCCGGCTCGACTGCCTGGGCTTCACGATGCAGCGCGACGGCGTGCGCCTTGGTTACAGCGGCGACGCCGAGATGTCAACCGAGCTGGAGGCGCTGGTCGCCGCCTCCGACCACGTGATCACCGAAATGACTTACGACGAAGAGGCTGGGGGCAGCATGCACCTGGGGCGCAAGGACGTGGAGGGTCTGATGCAGCGGCACCCGTCGACGCGCTTCATCGTCACGCACCGCGGCAGCAATGGGTCGGTCAACGGCGCCGTGATCGCGCGCGACTTCCTGACGCTGCACCTTCCTCTCTGACCACGCGACCCTGACGAAGCGCATCACGCCAGGCTTTTGCCACGAGCGCGGGGTAGCGGCCTCGAATGTGGCTCCAGGCGCGGCGTGCCGCCGCGAGCTCATCGGGATTGAGCCCACCCTGGCGGAAGCTGGCGCGGGTATAGAGCATCGCCAGTCGCCGGACCTCCTCGTCGAGGGGTGCGAGCGAGTCGGCCAGCCGCCCGCCGAATTCCTCCGGCGTATCACCGGTGTGCCGCGGGACCTTCAGGCGATCGCCGAGGAAGCGCAAGCGACGCCAGATGCGCGGCAGGTCGCGCGCGGCCAGCAGCCAGCGGAGCGCGAGCAATGCGGCAATGGCCAGCACCAGCAGCAGACCGCCCGCCACGATCAGCACCGGGCGCCAGATATCGGAGAGCGCCGCCCCCGTGCTCCCGCTGAGCGGAGCCCCCGCCGGCTCGCGGAGGTTGGGCGGGATCCGCGCGGCCCCCGCAGGCGCGACGTCGGCCGGTGTGTTCAGCTGGTCGGCGGTCAACGGGCGGTTGATCGGCCCGTTGGTGCCGTCCGGGGTGGGCTCGAAGGGAATCCAGCCATAACCGGGGAAGAAGACCTCGACCCAGCTGTGGGCTTCGACCGCGTTGACGAAAAACTGCCGGGTCTTATCGTCGAAGACCCCCTGGCTGAAGCCGCTCATCTGCCGGCTTGGGATGCCCAGCATGCGGAGCATGACATTCATGGCGGTCGAGAAGTCCTGGCAGAACCCCTTCTTGCTAGTGAAGAGGAAGTCGTCAAGCGGTCGCACCCCGGGAGGCGCGGTCGGGGGTTTCAGGGTATACGTGAATCGCGCGGCGCCGCCTGGCTTTTCGATAAACCACGATTCGATCGCCTTGGCCTGGTCGTAGGGCGTGGTGGCCCCCGCGGTGCGAACGATCGATTTGGCCAGGGTGGCGATCTCCGCGTCGCGCCCGGTCCTGGTGACTCGGCCGTCCTGGTAGAGGGCGATGTAGGGCGCCACCCAGCCGGGATAGTCCGTGCCGGCGTTCTGCAGGTCCTGGACGTCGACGTTGGGGATCGCCTCGGTGACCGAAAAGTTGTAGGGCGGCTGCAGACGTTTTGCGAACACGATCTTGTCGACGGTGTCGAAGTTGGCGATGGCGGTGTTGTCCCCCTGGACGTTCACCAGCGCCGGCTGGGACCCGAAGAGCCGGGTGGCGGCCGAGGTCATGATGCCGCGCACCTTCGTCGCCTGGCTGACTGAGATGATTTCCCCGGCGCTGAAGACCGTGCTCAGCGTTTGCTCGGGGGGAACGAGCACGTGGAAGGTGTTGTGCCACACCTGGATCCGCTGGCTGGACGCCGGCAAGTCATCGCGCGGGAGCGTGGCGCCGGCCGCAAGCAGGGGTTGCTGGCGCACCGGGAGGTCACGGGCGGATGGCAGCTCATACCACTGGAGCCCGTCCCAGCCGGCCAGCGCGATGCCGCGCCAGTAGGGATAGAAGGTGGGGGAGTCACCGGTGACCAGCATCACGGTCTTCGATTTCGCGGTCAGCTGCGAGCCCGGTCGAATTAGCTCGCTGTAACCGACCGATCCGGTCGTCCCCGATGACGACCCGCTCCCGATGCCGAATGGGTGGAAGGAGTCGGCGTGCGCAACCCCCGGGATGAGCCCGCCGCTGATGTCGGTGCTGCTGAGCGGCGGCAGGATGAGGAAGGCTATGGCGAGAATCGCGACGGTCGCCTCGATGCCGACCTCGCCAAAGGTCCAGCCGGTGTCCGCCGCGTGCGGCACCCGTCGCTTCCGCCACCCCTCCTTGAGGGCGACGTAGTTGAGCCGAAGAAGGACCGAGGCCGCGGCCGCCAGCCAGACGATGGTGAAGAAGACCGGCCCGGGAACGACGTCGTTGATGATCTCCACCGCCAGGATGGTTCCGGTGGGGAGGAGCGCGACCAGCCCGTTGCGCCGGCGGAAGATCCACCAGCTGGTCCACAATCCAGTGAGCGCGAACATCACCAGCAAGCCGATCAAGAAGAGCAGGTTGGTTTGATCCGGGAGCGCCTGGAGCCACCTGGATAAACCCGGAAAGGATGGGTGGGCACCGGTCAGCGGGGACGGCGTGAACCACAGCAGCAACCCGAGCGCCGCGAAAACGGCGGCGACGACATAGGCGATCCGGGGAAATCCGGCAACGATAAAGATCCATCCAAGTACGGTGGCGATCGACAGCGCCGGCACCAGCCGGCCCTCCGTACCTGGCACCCATTGGGACTTCTCGACCGCCGCCGCCACCGCCCACCCCATCACCAGCGCCAGCAGGAGCAGCAGTCCGGTATCGCGGAGATCGAAGGTCGCCAGCACCCGGCCTGACCGCAAGACGTGCAGCGTGAGACGTCCGTCCTCATACCGCGGCCGGAAGAGACCAGCGGCCCAGGCACCGCCGAGGATGGCCACCAGCAGGAGCAGAATCGTCCCGGCGTTAACCTGCGGCAACGCGTTTCTCCGGCGCGAGCTCCAGCTCGCCAGGCTCACGGATGATCCACCAGTTGACCGCCTGGCGCCAGCGACCGGCCGGCACCAGCGACGGCTGACTCCCGCCGAAGCCGCGCGGATCGAGGTAGACGACGAGGCTGCGCTGGCCGCGCACGCCGAGGTCCAGCAGGGCCTCAAGCCAGTGTTCATCGGCGGAGGGCGTGATCACGATCAGCCCGCCGCGATGCCGCCATTGATTCCGCTGCGATTTCAGCAGCGTGGCCAGTGACACGGTGCCGTCCGCTTGCGCCAGCGTGAAATGCTCGAATAGCTTCTTCTGCTGCTGGTCACCGCGCGCGGCCTCGATGACGCTGAGCCGGCTGTCATTGCTGACGAGGCCAATCGAGCTACCGCGCCGCAGCGCGGCATCGGCGATCGATGCCGCCATGCTCATCGCGTACTCGAGGGTGGATTCGGGCGCCTCGCCGGCGTGGACGGAGGATTGAAGGTCGAGGACGATCCAGGCATCGCCGCCCTCGCGCGTTTCGAAACTGCGGCTCATCAGCCGGCCCAGCCGGGCCGAGGAGGCCCAGTGGATGCGCTTCACGCTGTCGGTCGGCACGTATTCCCGAATGGTGGTGGCGTTGGGTGGGATGTCGAGCACCCGCCCACGCAGCTGTTCGTCCCCGGCAGAGCTCGGTGCGAGCGCCGCCAGCGACCCGACCGGCCTCACCACCGGGTAGACCACGACCGAGTGGCTACCCGGGACCCGCAGTGTCCGGGTGAAGAGGCCGAACGGATCCCCGTAGCGCAGCTCGACCGGACCGAAGGTGAAGAGGCCGCGTTGCTTGAACTGACCGCGCGAGGTCCAGCGCCGCGTGCGCCGGCCCTTCAGGCTGAAGACCCGGCCCGGGTCGTAGCCGGGGAGGTTGGAGAAGTCTGTCAGCTCGATCAACGGCACCGGGATCCAGGATCGATTCTCGATCTTGAACTGCTCTTCGAAGTGGTCCCCCACCTGGTACTGGCCCTCCGGGCTCGAACGCTCGACCGCGAGATTATCGGCGGTCAGCCGGCTCCAGAAATAGCTGACGACGAAGAGGAGGACGAGCGCATAGAGCAGGCTGTAGGCGAGGCGGAGCCCGGTGATGTAGGCAAAGAAGAAGAGGAGTGCGAGCGCCGTGACCAGGGGAAGGCGCGGCAGCCGCATCGAATCCCGCGGCTAGCTCGCCACCCGGCGTCCGAACCGGGACACGACGTTCGGCGGGGGCACCGGCTCCGTTTCCAGGATCTGGTTGAGGACTTTTGCCGGCGTGAGGCCCCGCAGCTCGGCATTCGCCTTGAGGATCAGGCGGTGGGCGAGCACCGGTTGCGCCAGTGCCTTGACGTCATCCGGGGTGACGAAGTCGCGTCCCTCGAGTGCCGCCCGCGCCTGGGCGGTGCGGAACAGGCCCAGCGATCCGCGTGAGCTTGCCCCCAGCCCGATGTCGGCGTGCGACCTGGTGCGATGGGTGACGCGAGCGATGTACTCCTTCAGCTGCTCGTCGACGTAGATCTCCTGGACCGCCGCCTGGCCGGCGAGCAGCTCGTCAGCGGAGGCCACTGGCTCGAGGTGGTCGATCGGTGAGGACCGCTGGAAGCGATCGAGAACCTGGACCTCGTGGGCGATGTCGAGGTAGCCGAGATTGACGCGCATCAGAAAGCGGTCGACTTGCGCTTCGGGCAGCGGAAACGTGCCGGCGAATTCAACTGGGTTTTGCGTGGCGAGCACGAGGAAGGGAAGCGTGAGCGGATAGGTCGTGCCGTCGACGGTCACCTGCTTCTCCTCCATCGCCTCCAGCAATGCCGACTGCGTCTTGGGGGTCGCCCGGTTGATCTCGTCGGCGAGCAGGATCTGCGTGAAGATCGGGCCCTGCCGGAACTCGAACTGCTGCGTCGAGGGGCTGTAGATGTTGACGCCCGTGACATCTGACGGAAGCAGGTCAGGCGTGAACTGGAGACGCTCGAAGGTGCAACCGAGCGAGCGGGCTAGCGACTTGGCGAGCATCGTCTTGCCCACCCCGGGCACGTCCTCGACCAGGATGTGACCGCGGCTCAACAGCGCGATGACGCAGAGCTCGATCTCTGCCGCTTTGCCGACGAGCACGCGGCTGACGTTTTCAACGATCCGCGATCCGAGGGCTTCGACCGATCCGTTCTCCACCTGCATCCTCTTTACTTCCTTTTCGATGATCCGGTTCCCGGTCTGAACGATGTCAGCTGCCGATCGAACGCTATTGGCTGTACTTTCGTTACCGCGCGACGCGCCGTCGGGCGAGGCCGGCGGCCAGACCCCCGATCGTACCTCCGCTCAAGACGAGCACGTCGTCGATGACGAGTCCAAGCGTATCCAGCCCTGCCGACCCCACGGGACCCAGCGGACCCACGGCCCCGGCGAGTTCTTCCACCACGATAAAGGCGACCGCGACGACGACGCCATTCCACGCCGCGGACCCGACTGGTCCGACGAAGCCCGCCAAGAACCCCCCGGCGAGCAGCGCGCCGAAGGTGAGCAGCCCCTGGGAAACCAGTTGGCCGCGGTGACCGGGGAGGAGCAGCGTGCCACCCACCAACTCAATCACCACCGCGAGGACCAGCCCCAGCCCGGCGGCGAACCAATCAACCCTCCGCCCACCGCCCGCCTGAGACCTCGCCATGAAGCGGTCTAAGTCTATCGATCAGAGCGCACCGAAGGCGTGCGCCACCCACGCCAGCAGGGGCGCGACCACGAGGGATGGCAGGAAGTTCGCGACCTTGATCTGCTTCAGCTCCAGCAGGCCGAGCGCGATCGCCAGCACGATGAGCCCACCAGCGGCCGTCAACTCCGAGGTTTCGAGCTCAGACAAGCCGGTGTGCGCCAGCACCGCGATCAGCGTCAGGCTTCCCTGCACCACGAGCACGCTGATGGCCGAGAGGAGCACGCCCCACCCGAGGGTGGCAGCGAAGACGATCGAGCTGAAGCCGTCAAGGGTTGACTTGATCGCGAGCACCGTGATGTCGCCCTTAGTGCCGTCAAGGAAGCTGCCCAGGATAGTGAGCGGCCCGACGCAAAACAGCAGGCTGGTGGTGACGAACGCGAGGCTGACTCGGCCGGGCTCGCCACCGCGCCGGGTGCGGCGCTCGGCCCAGCGCCCGATGGCCTGGACGGCATCGTCGAGACGCAGCGCTTCACCGATCACCACGCCGACCAGCACGCTGACGAGCAGGATCAGCGGATTCCGCGTCTTGAATGTGAGCTGGATCCCATAGACACCGACGAACAGGCCGACGGCCACACGGATCGACTGCTGGAGACTGGCGGGGATGACCCGCCCGAGGGTCAGGCCGATGGTGGCGCCGGCGAGCACGGTCGCGGTGTTGAGCAGCGTGCCGAGACCGTGAATCACGCTGTGGGGCGTTAGAGCTTTTCGAAGCGGTCGACGTTCATGATGAAGACCGTCGCGCCGCCCACCTGGACCTCGACCGGATAGGGCACGAAGAAGTCGCCGGGCTCGACCAGCGGCGGCATCGGGTTCATGAACTCGCTGCGGGTACGGCAGTTCTCCTTGATCAGGCCGAGAACCTCTTCGATGCGATCGTCGTCGATCCCCGACATCAGGGTCACGTTCTTGTGCTGGAGGAAGCCACCGGAGCTGGCGAAGCGTGTCACCGAAATGCCGCGGTCGTTGAGAGCATCCATCGTCGCGGAGGCATCTTCACTATGCACCACGGCGATCAATAACTTCATGCCGATCGCCGCTCCGCCGGGCGGACGCCGGCCTGCTGTAGCGCGTCGCTCACCAGCGCAAGGATGCGCTGAGCGACCTGGTCCTCATCGGCGGCGGCATCCACCTCTCGCCAGCGCCGCGCATCGGCGGCCGCCATCTCCTGGTAACCGGCGCGGACGCGCTCGTGAAACGTCGCCGTCTCGCGATCCAGCCGATCCTGCGCAGTGCGAGGAATCCGGGACAGGCCCGTCTCGACCGGCAGGTTGAGCAAAATCGTCAGGTCCGGCTGAAGCCCACCGGTCGCCTGCGCCTGCAGCCGCCGCAGCGCGTCCATGTCGAGCCCACGCCCATACCCCTGGTAGGCGAGCGTCGAATCGCTGTAGCGATCGCAGAGGACCAGCTCGCCGCGCGTAAGCCGCGGGCGGATCACCTCTTCGACAAGCTGCGCCCGCGCGGCCGTAAACAACAACGCCTCCGACCAGGGGGTCATCCGTGTCGGTTGCTGGCCCAGCAAGATGGGTCGGATCATCTCCCCCACGCGGGTACCACCCGGCTCGCGTGTGGTCCAGACGACATACCCCTGGTCGGCGAGCGTCGCGGCCAGGCGATGGATCTGGGTCGACTTCCCGCCGCCCTCGGGCCCCTCGAAGGTGATGAAGAACCCGCCTGGCTTCCCCGCGGTTTCCACTTCGCGCTGAACTATACACGCGGGAATCCCGCGACCCTGACGAACGAGTTCATCCGACGTACGAGTTCAGTCCGCGCTGGTGTAGATGCGCAGCCGGCGGTTCGGCTCCTTCCCGGCGCTGCGCGCGGTCAGCTCGTGACGTTCAACCAACTGGTGTTGTAAGCGCCGCACGTAGGCATTTTGCGGCGAGAGCTCGACCATCGAATTGGTGGCCTTCGCCCGGCTGATCCCCTCGAGTGTCTCCTGCAGCGCGGACTCGGTCGGGTCGGGCGTGTCCAGCTGGTAGACGCGGCTGAGCGCATTCTTGATCTGCGTGATGGTGTTGCTCTTCAAGACCTGGATCGGGATGCCGTCGGCTTCGGCCTCCTTGAGCGGTGAGTCCTTGCGCCGGTAGTAGTTCTTCAGGGTGACGATCAGGTCCGCCTCCTCGATATGGTTCTGGACCCGGATCGGGACCTTGAGCTCGTTGATCGCCTGCTCCAGGTAGTTGCGGCTGACGCCATAGGGGAAGACCGACACCGTCTCATGGAGACTGCGCGAGCGGGGCGTTTCCAGTGGCTCGCGCACGGCCGCGGTTCGCATCGGCGCCGTCTCGGCAATCCTGGCGACGATGGCCCCGTCGGCACCGCGGATCCGCATCTGAGGGGGCTTGAGCGTTCCCCGCAGGGCCGCATCGACCACCTCGGCCAGCGGCTGGTGGATGGCCAGGCGATCGCGGTCGTGAATCTCGACCAGCACATCGAAGGTCGGCGGCGACTTGCGTTCGAGCACGGACTTCTGCGTGCCGCGGCGGCGCGCCTCTTCGTCGGAGAGGGTCACGGTCTGGATGCCGCCGAGCAGGTCGTTGAGGGTTGGGTTGACGAGCAGGTTCTCCAGCGAGTTGCCGTGTGCGGTCGCGACCAGCTGCACGCCACGCTCGGCGATGGTGCGCGCCGCCACCGCTTCCAGCTCGGTCCCGATCTCATCGATGACGATCACCTGCGGCATGTGGTTCTCGACCGCTTCGATCATCACCGCGTGTTGCAACGAAGGGGTGCGGACCTGCATCCGCCTCGAGCGCCCGATGCCCGGATGCGGAATGTCCCCGTCACCACCGATCTCGTTCGAGGTGTCGACGATCACCACCCGCTTCTTCATCTCGTCGGCGAGCACGCGGGCGCACTCGCGGAGCATCGTCGTCTTGCCGATGCCCGGGCGACCGAGCAGGAGAATGCTCTTCCCGCCGATGACCATGTCTTTGATGATGTCGATCGTTCCGGTAATGGCGCGGCCGACACGGCAGGTCATGCCGACAATCTGCCCACTGCGATTGCGGATCGCAGAGATGCGATGGAGCGTGCGCTCGATGCCGGCCCGGTTGTCGTCGCCGAACGACCCGACCCGGGTTGAAACGAACTCAAGGTCTTCCGAGGTGACCGGCGTGTCGTCAAGGATCACCTCGTGGTCGGGGAAGCGGGCCTCGGGCTCGCGGCCGAGGTCGAGCACCACCTCCAGCAGCAGACCCTGGCGGTCGAGGCGCTTGACCGCCCGGTTGATGTGTGGCGGCAGCGCCTGGAAGAGCAGCTCGAGCTCCGCCGGGTCCGCATCGGTCAGTCCGTTGACCGATTGCCTGAGTTCGTGGATTACCTCAGCCATATTGGGGTACCAGTCGTTTGTCCTTGATTCTTACCCGGATCCGGGCAGGAACCTTCAATGGCAGCTCGCGCACCATCAGCATCTCGGAGGCGATCACCTCGAAGCCCTCAACCTGCAGTAGTCGGATGCCCGCCTCGTCATAATGCCGCAGACTGCACCAGATGGGTCCTGGCTGATGCTCCGCCACGTGGGCGAGCGACCGCTGGACGAGAGCCGGCCACAGGTCCGCCGGTTGCCTGGCCGCCATCAGTCCAAGCGTGTGGGGGCGCCCACCGCCGCCAGGAACAAGGCTCATCCAGCCCACCACCTGGACCCGCTCGATGACGAAGCGCGCCTGGCCGGCGCGGCGCGGCAGGCGGGCGCCCCGAAGGCCGATCCCATTGCTGCGGCGCCACTCGGCGAAGTTCGCGGCCTCGACCGCGGCCACGCTTTTGGGGGTGGTGGCGCAATAAAGAAGGTAAAGGCCCAGCTCGTCCTCTCGCCGCATCGGCCGCCATCCCGCCAGCGCCGGCACCGGCCGCGGCGCAACTGTCTCACTGAGCAGGGCGTGCTCCGTCGCGTACGCCGTGAAGCCACGGGCTTTGAAGAGGTCCGCCACGGGGTCGTCGACTGGCACTCGCACCACGAATTTCGTGACGCCGCGACCGAGGCCTTCGTTGAAAAGGTGGTCGAGCAGCGCTGTCCCATCGTTGAACCGATCGAGGTCGGGGCTGAGGCAGAGGTTGAGGATCTGCCAGACGTTGGGACCAAGGGCGGCGGTTTCGGCCTGGACAAATCCCTGGATCGAGTGGCGGCGCGTGTCCTCCATCACATAGACGTAGTCGGCGGTCGAGGTGATCGGCAGGATCGACGAGAAGGTGCTGTTGAGGAGGAACCAGAGACGGGTCGACGCGAACTGGCGCTTGAGCGGGGTGCGCTCCACCTCACGGACCTGCTGCCGGTAGAGCGCCTCGATCGCGCCCAGGTCCTTCAACTGCGCCGGACGGACCTGCAGCGTCACCGCTGCTCGCCGTTCAACGACAGGAAATACTGGTGCCAGCGCCGGTCCGGCGTCAGCTCCGGGTGGAAGGCGAGCGCCAGCCGGTTCCCCTGTTTGACCGCCACCGCCTGGTCTCCATGGCGGGCGAGTTCCTCGACGCCGGCCGCTCGATCGGTGAGCTGCGGCGCGCGGATAAAGACCGCCGGCGCGACTCCCCCGATGGCGGCGGACTCGACCTCGGCTTCGAAGCTGTCGATCTGCCGGCCGTAGGCATTCCGCCGGACGCCGATGTCCATCAGGGCAAGCGGTTCCTGGTCGGGCCGTCCATCGTGGATCTCGCGCGCCATCAGGATCATCCCCGCGCAGGTCCCCATCACGGGCATGCCGGC
>WNFJ01059715.1_pt1 | contig 14578 bp, 14 predicted proteins | sample 5400461 | NCBI WGS metagenome assembly WNFJ01 (sample SAMN13153349, study PRJNA577476) | soil metagenome | isolation source: 115 cm saprolite on Douglas fir-dominated hillslope | place: USA:California | collected 2013-09-17 | reverse complement strand
GCCCTAGCCATGGTCTTTGTGACGACGACGGGCATGTTACAATAAGAAATTCACGCCATAGGGGCGTAGCTCAGTGGTAGAGCAGCGGCCTTTTAAGCCCTCCGGGCGCATGCGTCAGTAACTGCCTGAAACCGTCAAGACTCGCCGTTTCAGTCACATGTGAGAATCCCGAAGAGTCCAGGCCTGCCAGATTTCGCCAGAAATCGTCAATCCAAGTGCCACCAGAACTGCCACCAGTAAATGCTTAGACCAGTGTTTCCTACGACTGGATTCGCGTCATGGCATTTCTCAACGACCTGTGATATCGGGGCTAATTTGCTGTAACTAATATCGTTGGCCTTGGAAATGGAGATCGACAGTTCTTACGCTGAACTGACCACCTCTCTTGTCAACAAGCGCTTTGACCTTCTCGGAGCGTGCCGATCCGTATACCCAACGTTCTGCGCACATGATCATCATCTTATTGAGGTACCTAATGCCGGCGGGAACCCATTGACCGAAGCCGGACTCTTCGCCTCTGACTATTCTCAAGCAGATCGTGCGGCAGAGCGGAAACCACACGTTTACCCCGGGAGTTGCAGCACCCATGCGCAAATGTAGTCTGTTGGTGCGTTGATCGATCACATGCGAGATGACGGGGTCATCTGAGATAAGGAATGATTCTCGCTCGCCGGAGCAAAACGTCTGCCAGTTCATGCTGAGGAGAACGTCCGCCACCATCTTGCCGATTTCGATGATGCTGAGGAGCTTCAGATCGTCCCGAGCGGCAAGCTCATCTCCACGCCCCGCGAGGATGTCTCGGCGGACTTCTTCTAAGTCGAACTCCTCCTCGTCACTCGGCACTAGATAATTCTCCTCCACGAATGCGCGAAACTTGGCGGGATCAGCTGCGGCCTCTTTCATGAGTTTCGATGCCAACGGCTCAGTCCGATTGTCGGAGAAGTACCGCCCCGCGGGAGTACGCATTTGCATCGTTCCGATGAAAAGTGCGAGGATCTGTTTCTCAGATTCTGTAACGTGACGAGGACTCGTGGCTAGGTTGGAGATTATCGGAGCGACGGCAGCCTCCAGCTTTCCGAACCACTCTTCGATCTCCACGTTTCTGAAACCGCTTTGCTCAAATGTGTAATAGTCGCGCTGTCTCGCCTCCTTCTCCGGGGAAGAACGGCGCACGTCTTTTCCTCTTTCATAGACCCAAATGACTTCTTTCCTGTCGCGTGCGAAGATGCTCGGGTCCACAAACCCGCTAAGGTAAAAACGTGGAATGTAGTGTTGCTGTCGCGGAGATTTCATTTGTTAAAGTAGCCCGATACACCGTTTCTGCGGCTGATATTGAGTATAGGGAAGTAAAAAGAAATATAGTATTTCCTCAAAGAATATGCCGCTGCTCCTGAATTTTAGAGGATAGACGCACAGATGCTTATGTACAGGCAACCTGAAGTTCCAAAAGCCGACATGCTATATCTACTGGCACAGGCGTTAGCGGTCCGCACTCCCGGATTCTTTAATATCAAGGGAGCCGGTGATGGTGACCGTGCGACTGCGGTCTTTATTTCCCAGCTCCGCAAGTTGGCAAAAGGGCGCTTCGGAGCGGACCATAGTGAAGCAAGGGCATGCAAGACGGCAGGGTTTGCCTTCGATTTCTATTTCCGCGACGACGAAACCGTTGTGGAGATTGCATTGGGCCTCCGAAACCCGAATTCAGAATTTGAGCGCGATATCCTTAAGTGCTTGTTGGCGCTGGATAATGGTTGTGGTGTCAAGCGCTTGTTGTTTATTGCGAAGCCCGGTGCTCTGGCGCAACAGAGTTCACCGGGTCGAAAGGCCATTGCCGACTATGCGAGACGACGATTTGGATTGGAAATCGAAGTTCTGGAATTAGAACCGGCTGGTGTTTCCTGCCTAGCTGACCCTGCTGGTCGAATTGAATAGGACACGCATATCGCTAATGTTCATATAGTTGGATGCCATCACGCGCTCCAATCGGTTGACATCTGTGACCGATGGCTGCAATGGAGAGACATGCTCAGTGCGATAGGTAAGAATGTTGAGGAAATGGCCAATGAGCATAAGACAAGATTCGCAGCACGCCTTCGAGAACTCGTCGATACAAGAAGCGTTACCTTCGTCGGAGAAGAAGCCAAACAAGGAGTCTGTACAGCCGCGAGTCAGCTTCCAATCAACTGGGCAAACATCGACATGCCGTTGGCCGAACGACATGCGAGAGGCATACCGGATGATTACGCGGGAAATCTCGCCTATGCCGAAGCAGATCGGACGCGGTGGGATTGTGAACGTGAGGAGCACATGTTTGATCAAATTCAGTCCAATCGTGCCGATGCAACGAGCATCATGATCGTTTGCGGCGGCCACCATCTTCACAATTTGAGAGCCAGGTTGATCTGTGAAGCTGATACCGTGACCCACGAAGATGTCACAACCGCCGATTGGTTCGATCCCTTCGTCTCCCAGTTTCTGTAGGCAGGTGGAGCCGCGCTGCTGCCTTAGGCAGATGAAATCTGCGAGCGCTCGCCATTCGTGGAGTTCTTGCTGCCTTGGTGCCCTTGTGGTTCTTCGGCTTGAGATTATCGACACGACACATTCCTCTGGATGTTCAAGTGTCGGATTGCCAGTGGCCAGAGTAGCGTATATACGTGTATATTCGTGTTGATACACTATGACTTCTGGCAAAAAACAACTTTACGCCGTGCGGCTTGACCTTGACTTGCTGACGGGAATGAAACGGCTTAAGCGACAGGTCGGGATTCCGGAAAGCGAGCAAATCCGAAGGGCCCTGCGGAAGTGGCTAACGAAGAACGGCGGGCTGCGCCGGTCTGACGCGCACCGCCGCATGAGGCAGAAACAATGAATCGTTCTGTTGATACGTCGCTTATTGACGCGATCAATGACAGCCGACCTGTCGGTGGTCTATCGCATACGTTGTACAAGTATCCCGGGCGCTTTTCGCCAGTATTCGCGCGTGAAGTCATTTCAATGATGACGAGATCCGGAGACGTGGTACTTGACCCGTTCCTTGGCGGCGGCACCTCACTGATCGAAGCGATGGCAACGGGCCGCGATGGAATTGGACTGGATATCAATGAGCTGGCAGTCTTCGTAGCAAAAGTAAAGTCGACTGTGTTTGGCGATGCTGAACTCGCACGGGTATCGACGTACATGGACTCGATCAGCGATATGACTCTGAATGGTAGGGTCCGAGATAACGAGATTGGACGAGGTCGCTACCACTTAAATATGGATCGGCGCAACGTTTGGAGAGTTCGAGACTTCCTCGCTTTGTGCCTCGGCCAGGTTCAGCAACTCGAGTCAAAAACCGAGAAGAATCTTGCCCGGTGCATCCTTCTTCGTACGGCTCAATGGGCGTTGGATTGCAGAAAGGAAACGCCGGCGATCGACCAATTTCGTGACCAGCTCAAAGTCCAGACCATGGAAGCAACTTCGGGAGCCAGAGAGTTCCGCACAGCGGTCAAGAATACGGGCAGACATCCTAGGGCTCTGTGCGTGCTTAGATCGGCGATTGGGTCAGAGCTGGATGAGCGTGTAAAGCAGTTCGGTCGTCCTGCGTTGGTGATTACCTCTCCGCCCTATCCGGGTGTCCATGTCCTTTACCATCGTTGGCAGGTGCAGGGAAGGCGCGAGACGGCCGCGCCATATTGGATCGCCAATTTGAACGACGGACAAGGGGCTTGCTTCTATACCTTCGCGGACAGAAATCGTGTCGATCTTGCAGCGTACCTTAAGACGGCGGAACAAGCATTTGGTTCAGTGCGGCAGTTGGTTTCCAGAGGGACACCGCTCGTTCAAATGGTGGCCTTTGCTCACCCCGAGAGACAGCTCGTCCCATATCTCGACATGCTTAACGCCGCTGGCTGGAACGAGATGAATACATCAGGGGCAAATGGGCGGCTTTGGCGGACCGTGCCAGGCCGCAAATGGTATACGTCCCTTGTGAAGAGTCGAGCCAACCGGGAACTTGTACTTTTTCATACCGCCGGCTAAGGTATTTGCTAAGCTGACGCGGCCGAGACGAGCAGGGGGCCGCGATACAAAGCGCGGATGATCGGGACGATAACGCGCGCGAGTCCGTCACAGGTTTGGCCAACCCGGGTGAGGTCAACTTCCTTTGGTTCATCTGGGTCCGATTCATTGGCGTTCGAATCCTTCTGGGTCTCGACCCGACGCTTCTCATCTTGCAGGATTCCCAGCGCACAAAGCGCTAGACCATATTTGAACCAGTAGAGGATGAGGCTGCGGTCATCTTCCTTGGACCTTGTGAGCTCAGTCAAGAGGAACGTGTTATCGAGGTTCAGAAAGAACTCGTAAGCACCTTTGTCGTCGTGCTTAACTTCAAGTGCCATGTAAGGCGTCTCGGGGCGGTGGACATCCCGTATGGGTGGTAGTGCGAGGCGCTGTGAGTTGTTCTTCCCGTTCTTAGGTTCAACTTTAGGCGTGCCATTAGTGGACCGTGGTTTTCCGCCGGGTTTGGGGTCAGCTTCTTCTTCTGCGATAAGCGTGAAGGTATTCAAGAATGGCCCGCCACGACGAACTGATTCGACGTCTTCGATTTTCACTTCGACAGGTACTCTTTCACCCGGCGAGGCATTCCACGGCAAAGAAAATTGGGCCACAAACCGACCATTCCACAGTGATGAATGCTCGATCAGATTTGCAGGAGACAGCAATAGTGTCCCGGGAGAGTCCGCTCGCGTAAAGTAGTCATTGTCGGCATCTGTTTCGAACTCAATTCGGCAAGTCCGGTTTATTGGGCAGGCCTTGACGAGACCGCCTGGCGGCATCTTTGTCAATCGGAAATACGTTGGGAACTTGCGAGGTATGAAGGGTGCGATGTTTGCGGGGCCAACGCTAGTCACCAAGCGGTCCCCGAGAGAAAACAGAGCGCTCAAGGCAGGGTCTGTCCGCAACAACTCGTTAAAAACCTTAGCTGTTTCGGACTCGTCCGTAATCGCCCGTTCAATGTCGCGTTTCCGGCGGAGCGCGTTGAGCTCCCGGAGCCCCGGATGATCCCTCAACGCCTCGCGAACTTTGTCCAAAAGGATTTCATAAGTTTCGTTCTTGCGTATTCGGTCGCGCGACGCCAGGAAAAAATCTTCGCGCACCGCATCATCCATCGCAGTGCAATCAATGGACACGAGTAAATGGTCTCGCAAATAGTCGTACTTGAGAGAGCGCGCTATGAAGTCAGCCGGCAGTTCGCCATGAACTTGCCCGTTCATAGTGAAAAAAACGCCGTGCGGGATGTGGCGTGGACTCACGTCCTCCTTAAATACGACGATTCGGTAGGGCAAATGGCCAACGTGGTGAAGGTCCAATTCGGCGTATGCAGGGAATCCGGACTCCACCTTTATGTTTTCGGAGTCCGAGTCATGACCTGCGCCGATTGAGGCCCAGACTCCGGAAATTGTCGTGCTGTAGTAGTTGGCTTTGTAATCTCGGGTTTCGGTGAGTCTGAATGGCAGACAGGGAGCGTGAAGATAACGTTCCAATTCGTACCGCATTTCGGTTGTGGCCAGGCTACGTGCGCGCCAGCGGTAGTTGTACAGCTTTACGCACGTCCCATATTGCAGGCTGCCAGTGTAGGGTTCGGGTCGGATGCTGCTGCGCCTTTGCGGCAGAACATCAATTACGTCTGCTGCAAACCGAGGAACGTCCCCACCAGGGGCGAGATAAACATACGTCGAAACCTTCTCCCCGTGCTGGGGTCGGCGCCGTCGTACGATCGTAAATCCCCAAAGATTCTTACTGTTGTCGCCATCGAGGATTCGTGCGTCAGGATGACGACGCGAGACGATCAGCTGCATATTCTTGTCGCCACAGAATTGGAGAACCGCAGTTCCGCCTGAATTGAACCTCCCCTGGACGAATGGAATGCGCATTTTATTCGACCGGTTTAATGAGAGGAATGTGTCGGGAAAACGATTGGGAGTTTGCCCTTCGCCGGAATCAACGATGAGGTAGCAAGGAGATGTCTTTCCACCCGTTGCGACAACGTAGATTCGCTCGGCAAGGGCTGTCAGTTGTTTCGGATCGAGCGAGTCGAGGCGCCCGTCTTTGATTCCGTAAAAGCGTCCAACTGCTTCAGACATCGTCCGCGGAGCGTCCGGTCCTTCCGGGTCGATGCCGTGCTTAAAGCATTCCGCCATGAGCAGGGCGTCGATCCCATTGATCACCTTCTCGACGAAGGCGCCAGTTGCTTCGGCATGTTGATTGCCCACGGTTGAGAAATTGTTCTCCATATCGCCGAGCGGCTTCCAGACGCTCTCGTTACTGAGCGCATAGCCGAGGGCATTGAGCAGCTCGTCTACTTCAGCTTCGTCTTCAAACTGTAAGAGCCGGGTAAACAGTTCGTAGTCGGTCATTACTTACCTCGCTCGAGCTACTTTTCTTGCTAACTTTTTCTCTTCTGGCGACCTGTTTGAGTGAACGCCGATGAATTCCTTTAAGGCAGCAAGAGTTTGCGCACGGGCTTGCCGATTTGAGACGACGCTGCCTGCCGTAATGCAGACGTTATCCCATAGAGGATTAACTTTTGTTCCGACCGACTTTCGCCAATCGATTTCGCGGAACTTGGCCAATTTCTGTCTCCATTCGTCGGGGTGATGTTGGATCAATGTTGCTCCAACGCCCCCGAGGGCTCGGATCACAACCGCGTGCGTATTGATCTTCTCTTGGCGTAGCTCTGCCGCCTTCAGGTCGCCGTCCTTGACTCGCTTCCAGTCCGTCATGACCGACGCCAGCTCGGACCAGTATTCGACCGCCATGGCCAACTTGTCTGCGTACTCAGGTGAGGCACTTTTCCCGATACGATCGCCCAGGAGCTCTTCGTTGGCGTCATACAGAGTAGCGAGTGTGAATAGCTTGGGTGAGCGAAGCGGGATCGTTATGCGTTCTTTGTCGATCATTCCGCGGAACACACTGACTTGCTCGGAAATTTCCATTGTCAAAGCCGACAGGTTGTCGCGATGATCGTAGAGAATGTCGAGGGACTTTGAGGTTTTGTGAGCAAAGCGATTCAGATCCGAGAACATTTGCTGAAGGCGCTCAAGGTTCTCTGTGGCGAACAGCAGGACGGAGATCTTGTCCTTGCCAATGGCCGGATTTTCTTTCAGGGCGGCTGCGATCGCTGCACATCGGTGTTGGCCGTCGTTGATGATAAACTCCGTATTTTCCAGCTCCATCTCAAGCGTTCCGAGGTCCGCAGAGACGCCTGACGGAACGAAATTCAATGACGTACTGCAGGAAGCTGTAATCGATGAGAAGAGATAACCGTCTTCGTTGTCGAGTATGTATTTCGCAATGTCCGGGACACGCGAAATGTTCAATACCCTTTGCGCTCGCAGCTCGGGCGTGAACTGCTCCCATTCCGTGAACCTGAAGAGCCGAGGTATCTCGGCAAGTGAAAAAACCGTCGCATAGTATTGTCGACCACCCATCGTGCCACGCATCGCTGGAAAACTTACTTTCATGATTTTTCTACCCTCAGAGTCTCCGTAACAGCTCAGGACACATTCTTTTACAGCTCATCAAATGATTTGTCAAGAGCTGTGTGCAGTAAATCTTAGAGCTGTAGTTATTGAGGCCGATTGGCAAGGGTGCCCACACCCCCGGCGAGTTCTCTTTTCTTATGCTTCGTCAGATGAGGAATCCCGTCGGTTTAATGCCGGACAGTGCCCAAGGTAGATAACTCTGAGATAGCGAGGTAGCTGACAGAACCTAGTTAAGCTACTGCTAAATCACTGATTTACAATTGCTTTTATTTTTCTTGACGGCTTGTCAAGTATAGTGTAAAGTGTAAAGTCGACTGTCAACTAGGAGGACCGTATGGGGACAAAGATGAAAGCGGCGCCGGTGTACTTCACGATAGCCCAAGTACGGTTCAATCCGATTCTTTCGCTTGAGGCTTACGCGGCTCAGATTCAAGACCGTCTTCGCAAAGAAGGCTTCCCAGACTTCAAAAAGGGGTTCTTAGCCACGATCAACCTGAATGTCAATGTCGCGCCGTCCAGTGAAGGCAGTCCGCCTCAACTTCCGATGGCGCAGACAACGCGCTATCTGTTCGGAAACATGGAAAGCACGTCCGGTTTTATTCTCGACCAAGGCGCTCTCTCATTCCAGACCACAGAATACGATGTGTTTGAGACCTTCTTGGCGGATTTTCTAAAAGGGCTTCAGGCAGTGAACGAAGGCGTCAGCTTGACCTATACGGACAGGATCGGTCTTCGTTATCTGGACGCCGTGTTTCCTAAATCGGGAGAGACGATACGGGACTATCTTTCCGCATCCATCTTGGGTCTTACGGGGAAAATCGACGACACGATTGTGCATTCGTTTTCGGAGACTCTCGTCAAGAGAGAAAACGTCAACGTTCGCTCGCGAGTGATTATCCAGGAAGGCGAGATGGGGTTTCCTCCGGACCTGCAGCCGATGACATTGAAGGTCGGAGAGAGGTTTGGGCAACTTCGCGGACGCCACGCGATCATCGATACCGACGGATGGAGTGAGTCGAGGGAGACATTTAACTTGGACCGCATCCGTGAACAACTGGGTCTTATCCATGCGGGGATCGACAAGACGTTCCGAGCAAGCGTGACTGAAGGTGCATTGAAGGCATGGGGGTGAGCACGATGAACACTACGGCAATTTGGGCAGTCGCGTCGCGGCCAACAGCACTGTCCCCTGCTGCGAGCGCAGAGGCAGTGATTGGTCCGCTGGGTCTGGAGGTGGGTACGGGAGGTGCCGCGACGTTTGTGTATGTCAGGAGCCGGGGAAACAGAGGCTACCCGTTCGCTGCGTACGAATGGTCGGGCCGAGTCGCTGATGAGATTGTTGGTCCGACCGTTGTGGAAAACATCAGCCGCATCAGAGCTGTTTTGAAACCGACGGTGACAGATTTGGCCGGGATTCTCAAAGTGTCTCGGCAGGCGATCTATGACTGGCAGGCTGGAAAACCGATCGCTGCAGAAAATGCGGCAAGACTTTCGGAGCTTGCCATGGCGGCCGATCTGTTTGCGGTGGAAGGGCTGAGGGGAACATCGCAGGCTATGCGCCGACCGATCAAGAATGGGAAGAATTTCTTCGAGCTTGTGGAAGAAGGGAGTCCCGCTGATAGCGCTGCACGGGGGCTCATTGAGATCGTCCGCAGCGAATTCCGCCAGCGTGAAGCGCTCCGGAATCGTCTTGCCGGACGCAAGCGGCCTTCGCGAGAAGCGTTCGGAGAAATTGGTGCGCCGATGCTGGATGAGAAGGAATGACGAACGATGGTGGCATGGGATCGTGACACTCCGTGGCGGCAGGGCCACGTGCTGACGAGCGAATCCAATGTCGCCCTGGGAGTGGTACGTGCTGAGGACGCGGGGTCTGCAGTCGCTGTCGTCATTTCGCATGATTGCGACTTGGCCCAGGGTTCCGAAACAGAGCCGTCGGTTGAAATTATTGTGGCAAAGCGGATCGACGCGGCAAACGGAAATTTTACGCACGCAAAGAATTCCCGGCGACTGCATTTGGAATGCGTCGTCGACGGGGTCACCGCCTATCTCGACATGCAGGCGCAAGGTAAGAGGGAGATAAAAAAGGATGACCTCGCCGGGCACGCACCGAGTCCGAACGTCATCGTAAAGCCAGAAGATCGGTCCGTGCTCCAGCGATGGCTCGCCGCCCGGTATCGTCGCGCGGCCTTCCCCGATGAATTCGAACGCCGTCTGAACGACACTGGCGTTTCGAAACGGATTGGAAAGATTCTCGAACCGCTGGGCAGGCACCTGGTCGCGGTTTTCTTCGACGTGGATGATGGCGAGGAACGGGACCGGGAAGGCGCAGAAGACTTGTACGTGCTTAGGATCGACCTCCTCTACAGCACGGAGGATGACCCGGCGGCGGCACTGGAAGCAGCGGAGAAGGCTGCGACCTCGATAGCCGCCGCATTCCGAGATCGATGCTTTGATGTGAGCGCGGGCTGGAAATGGATCGAGCTGGTCGGGTGTGAGCCGATTTCGGATGAAGCGATGACGTACGCGATGTCTACCCAGCTCAAGAGGTGGAACATGGATTACTTGAGCCTGCGCGCAGATCCGCCGGCGGAACCCATGCAGGAGTAATTCGAAGATGGTGCTGCTCTAATGCGAGAGGTGAAGACAAAGAGCAACCCGGAGGGTGTGGCCCGACGGTGCCCACTCCCGAACAAAGAGTTCGACCCGGCGTGGACGGCCATCAAGGTCGCGGATGGTGTGAAGGAACGATTGCTTGCGCAATCCCTACTGTCCTTCACGGTCCGGCAGCGGTTGCCGTTCGAATCAGCGCCGTTGCATGGTCTGATTCTGCTGACAGGCGCGCCAGGGACAGGCAAGACAACGTTGGCGCGTGGGCTTGCAAACCAGGTCGCGAAGCAACTGTCGGGAGCAAAAACCACGTTTGTAGAGGTTGATCCCCACGCTCTTACGAGTTCGGCCCTTGGACGCAGTCAGCAGGCCGTTGCGAAATTGTTCGAACAGACCCTGCCGGAACTTGCCATGGACGGTCCGGCGCTTGTGCTCCTCGATGAGGTGGAGACACTTGCTGTGTCTCGGCACCGGCTTAGTCTTGAGGCCAATCCGATCGATGTACATCGGGCGACGGACGCGGCACTTGCGGGAATGGATCGGCTTACACGGGAACACAGAAACATTCTGTTGATCGCTACAACGAATTTTCCAAAAGCACTCGACAGTGCGGTTCTTTCGCGGGCAGATCATATTGAAGAGATTGGCCTTCCGAACGAAGCGGCGCGGCAGGAAATCATTGCGGACACACTGCAGTCCATCGCGACCGTGTGGAAAGAGGTCGCCGGTCTCGAACGTGATGCCCGGCGCCTGGCGAAGGCAGCCAATGGCTTGGACGGTCGGCGGATTCGAAAGGAAATTTTTGTCGCGATGGGTTCGAACATCCAAACGGCAAAAGACCCAAATCGCCTGACGAGCCAACAAATCGAGTTCGCGTTCGAACGAGCGCTCAAAACGCTGAAGGAGATGACCTCATGAGGGTGCGGCGCAACTTGAGTTCCATTCCCTGTCGTTCGGCCAGTGAAACGTGGCAAGAGATCATCGATCTGATTACAGGAAGCGGCTCCGTGGACGTGAAGCAACTTCGCGATGCAAGCGGCGTCCTGGCGTCCATCATTACGGACGAGCACCCCTCGCAAAAGGCCATTACGGTAGAAGGAGTTGGTGCGCAGCTTCGTGTGTATTGCGTTTACGGGATGAAAGCCCTGGAAGAAGGGAAGAAAGTGGATTCTCTCACTTGGAATCCGACGGCGGGTGATTGGACTATGCATGTGCCGTGTGACGAGGAAAATATTTCGTGGGTGAAATCCGCACTTGCGAAATCCTCGCCCCGGATCAATGTGTTCGACGTCCAGGAAGAAGAGCGCGGAAAGCAAGAAGAAGCGATTTCGGTCGCAAAACGAACAGATATAGTGACGGTGGATTGGGAGTTGAAAGGATAATCGATCATGGCGACGTATACCCAGACATACGCGAGGACGCATAGCATCGTTTTCCTCAGCGACAATCTGCGAAATTCATTGCGTGAAATCATCCGCGAGAATGGGCTTGACCCGCTTCGGCTGATGCAAGATTGGCAAGAGATACAGAACGGCGTTCGAACGTGGCTCGATTCGGGTCATTTGAAGACGGTGATTGTGGAATTCTTCAAGCCAGGCGCGGGCGCGGCTTCGGCCCGGTGGGAATTCCCGGTCCTTTATACCGGCTCGGGCGTCGAGGACGATATGTGGTTGGACAAAAGCTACCTTCGTCAACTGGTTGCCAAAGCGGCCCGGCCGACAAGCGATTCCAGCTATCGCATCGTTCTGTCTCTTCGCGACGGAGCGCCATCCGTGGATGGCTTCGGTCCGTGCACATTGCTTTCCACGGGGAATTTGGCCGCGCGGCAGGCGGGCATGGTGATCGCCACCGGACACATGACGGCGTCGGTGACGTACTGGAGGTAACCGGTGTTGACCACACTACAAGCGTTCGAAAAGTTCCGGCAGACGCTGGAACTCAGCGATACCGAAAAGAAGGATGCGTCCAAACGGCACAACGAAGTACGGGAGTGCGTTCGAGGAGGGTTTGCGATTGCAAACGACTTCCTCTCCGGATCGTACAAGCGTCATACAAAGACGAAGCCGCTTAAGGACGTCGATGTACTGTTCGTCCTTGGAGAAAAGGAAAAGTGGCGGCGTCAAAAGCCTCCAATTGACGCTCTGCAAGCATTCGAACAGTGTTTGAAAAAAAAGTACACGGAACAAGGGCAAGTTGAAATTGGAAGGCGCTCCGTTACCGTCGTGTTCGAGAAGAACTGGTATCCCGACGATCATGAAGGCAAGGTTTTGAGCATCGACGCGGTGCCAGCATTTGCAGTGAGCGGGGACGAATACGAAATTCCCGACAAGATTACGGGGGAATGGATCAAGACAAATCCGGCAAAGCACCGGGAACAGGCGACGGCAAAAAACGAAGAACTGGATGGCCGCTGGGTGCCGCTGGTGAAGATGGGCAAAGGGTGGAATCGCGCGAATGGCAATCTCGTCAAGCCGTCCTTCTTGCTTGAGGTTATGGCGGAGGAACTGGTGGAGAGCCCGTTTTCCAGCTATCCCGATGAAGTGCGGAATTTTTTCTCCGCCATGGAAGCAAACATTGGACGTGGGTGGGCGGATCCCGCCGGCCTCGGACCACCTGTGTCTGACCAGATGACGCCAGAACGGATTGCGGAGGCGAAGAAGGGGTTGCAGGAGGCCCAGAGGAAGGCCGCTCTGGCAGCGCGGGCGGAACAAACGGGGCGTCAGGGCGAAGCACTTCGGATTTGGCGCGAGGTTCTCGGGGACTACTTTCCGCTGTCATAGAGGGATCTGCGGCTGGACTTATGAGCGCGTGGTCACTATCGGAACTTTTGGCGGGGCTTCATAGGGACATCGAACAGCGCTTGTCGACTGTTCGGAAGACGTTTGCTCACCCTGGCACAAAAGGTGATGCGAGTGAGCTCGTATGGATCGAGCTACTCAAAACCTACTTGCCACAACGCTACCAAGCAGCGACGGCGCACGTTGTGGACAGCAATAGCTGTTTCAGTGAGCAAATTGACGTCCTCGTCTTCGACCGTCAATATTCGCCATTTATTTTTCAGTACCAGGGTCAAACGATCGTCCCCGCTGAAAGCGTATATGCCGCATTCGAAGCGAAGCAGACCGCAAACGCCGAGAACGTTAAGTACGCGCAAGGAAAAGTCGCCAGTGTGCGCTGCCTTACGCGGACAAGTCTGCCGATTCCTTCCGCGACCGGTGTTCTTCCGGCTAGGTCTCTGCCTCACATTTGGGGTGGCTTGCTCACATTTGAAAGTGCGTGGAACCCTGCCTTGGGGCAATCTTTCGTTGATGCCCTGATGGAAGGAGGAGCCGAGTCCCGGCTTGATCTTGGGTGTGTGGCTGCTCACGGTATGTTTGCGTGTGACGAGAACGGCTGCTTCACGATGATGCCGGAGGGGAAGCCTTCGACGGCGTTCTTATTTGAGTTGATCGCGAAGCTTCAGAGCAGTGCGACGGTTCCCATGATCGACATACGGGCTTACGCTCGGTGGTTAGGGGTTGACAAGAAGTAAAGGTCTTTCCAGAATTCTGAATATGGCTTTCGTTCCAGGATTTCTAAATGCTTCGTTGCTTTTGAATGGCACGGTGAAGACGTGGTTTTACCCGTAGCGTAACGCTGTCAAAATGAAGGGGGCTTCTCTATCGCCGATAAACTGGCCGCAGATCGTAGCTCTCTAGCTCTGTGTTGTATCCTCGGATTTCGATTACCTCTGAAAGAAAGCGACTACCGGGTCGGCGCTCAACCTGGAGGATGATGTTGAGCGAATCCGCGATATTCGTTTTGATGGCGCGGTACGGAATTTCTACGCCGCTTTGCAACACGCATGTAGTGAAGCGAGAAATGCCCTGAGCCGCAGAATTTGCATGAACGGTGGAAATTGTCCCGCTGTGCCCTGTGTTTAGCAGTTGAAGGAGGTCGAAGGCTTCGCCGCCGCGAATTTCGCCCAAGATGATTCTGTCGGGACGGTGGCGTAGCGTCGCTTTTAGAAGATCTCGGATTGTTACAGCAGGCAGACCGTTCTGCTCGCGGCGGGCCTCGAATCGGAGAACGTTCTCTTTCTGAATCTGTATCTCTGCGGTGTCCTCAATCAAGACAATGCGTTCGTTGTCCGGGATGAACTCGGTCAACACATTGGCAAGAGTCGTCTTTCCACTTGAAGTTCCCCCACAGATGAGGATGTTCTTGCGCTGGGCAACGTAAGCCTCCAACTGGGCGGCGAGTTCGCGTGTCAGCGTTCCCACTTCGATGAGGTCCTTCATTTTGAATTTGTGTGAGTTGAACTTTCGAATTGTGAGCGCAACACCGTGGATGCTGCACGGTGGAAGCACGGCGGCAACGCGGCTGCCATCTGGCAGCCGTGAATCGAGGATTGGCTTCGCTTCCGAAATGTCATCGCCCAATCGCCTAGCAATGTTTTTGACTGC
>WNFJ01584863.1_pt1 | contig 14579 bp, 8 predicted proteins | sample 5400461 | NCBI WGS metagenome assembly WNFJ01 (sample SAMN13153349, study PRJNA577476) | soil metagenome | isolation source: 115 cm saprolite on Douglas fir-dominated hillslope | place: USA:California | collected 2013-09-17 | reverse complement strand
CGAAACATTTCGACGCCGGTAACGGTCGTCTTCACGGTCGGCCTCAAGCCGACGATCTCGACTTCCTCGCCGACCTTGATGATCCCGCGCTCGATGCGCCCGGTGACCACGGTGCCGCGGCCCGAAATCGAGAACACGTCTTCGACCGGCATTAGGAAGGGTTGATCCTTCGGCCGCTCGGGCTGCGGAATGTAGTCGTCAACCGCCTGCATCAGGTTGACAATCGAGTCGTGTCCCATGTCGGGCGACTTGCCCTCGAGCGCCAATAACGCCGAGCCCTTCACGATTGGAATGTCGTCGCCGGGGAACTCGTAGCGGGACAGAAGCTCGCGGACTTCGAGCTCGACGAGCTCGAGCAGCTCGGGATCGTCGACCATGTCGACCTTGTTCAGGTACACGACCAGCGCCGGGACGCCGACCTGCCGCGCAAGCAGGATGTGCTCGCGGGTCTGCGGCATGGGGCCGTCGGCGGCGGAGACGACCAGGATCGCGCCGTCCATCTGCGCGGCGCCGGTGATCATGTTCTTCACGTAGTCGGCGTGGCCGGGGCAGTCGACGTGCGCATAGTGGCGCTTCTTCGTCTGATACTCGACGTGCGCGGTCGAGATCGTGATGCCGCGGGCCTTCTCTTCCGGCGCCTTGTCGATCTGGTCGTAGGCGGTGAACGTCGCCCCGCCCGTCTCCGCCAGAACCTTGGTGATTGCGGCGGTCAACGTCGTCTTGCCGTGGTCGACGTGGCCGATCGTGCCAATGTTGCAATGCGGCTTGTTACGCGAAAATCGTTCCTTGGCCATAGCCGAACTCCTTTTGGTGGCCCTTCAGTTTCGACGCGCGGCGGCGCCTTACTTGTATTTCTCGATGATCTCGGAGGCGATGTTCGCCGGGACCTGCTCGTAGTGATCGAACTGCATCGTGAAGTTTGCCCGGCCCTGCGTGCCCGAACGCAACTGGTTGACGTAGCCAAACATGTTCGACAGCGGCACCATCGCGTTGATCACCGCGGCGTTAGCGCGCATGTCCTGCCCCTGCACGTGCCCGCGGCGGGACAACAGGTCGCCCATCACGAATCCGGTGTGCTCTTCCGGGGTCACCACTTCCACTTTCATGATCGGCTCGAGCAGGACCGAACCGCCCTTCTGCAGACCCTCGCGGAAGGCGGCGCGGGAGGCGATCTCGAACGCCAGCGCCGAGGAGTCGACGTCGTGATAGGCGCCGTCGACAAGCGTCGCCTTGACGTCGACGACCGGGAAGCCCGCCAGCACGCCGGAACCCAGCACGCTGTTGAAGCCTTTTTCCACGCCCGGGATGAATTCCTTCGGCACCGCGCCGCCGACGACCTTCGAGTCGAAGGACGAACCCGCGCCCGGCTCGGCCGGCTCGAACACCATGACGACCCGCGCGAACTGGCCGGAGCCGCCCGACTGTTTCTTGTGCGTGTGGGGAATCTCGACCCGCCTGGTCAGCTTCTCGCTCGACCTTGTAGGTGCGCTTGAGGATGTCGACCTTGATGTCGAGATGCAGTTCGCCCATGCCCTTGAGGATGGTCTGGCCGGACTCAGGGTCCGTCGACACGCGGAAGGAGGGGTCCTCGGCCGCGAGCTTCGACAGCGCGACCCCGAGCTTCTCCTGGTCGGCCTTCGATTTCGGCTCAATCGCGATCTCGATGACGGGCTCGGGGAACTCCATCTTTTCCAGGATGACCGGCTTGGCCATGTCGCACAGGGTGTCCCCCGTGCGGGTGTCCTTGAGGCCCGCCAGCGCAACGATGTCGCCGGCGTAAGCTTCCTTAATGTCCTCGCGGTTGTTGGCGTGCATCAGCAGCATGCGGCCGACACGCTCTTTCTTGTCCTTGGTCGAGTTGAGCACCGTCGTGCCGGACTCGATCTTGCCCGAATAGATGCGGCAGAAGGTGATGGTGCCGACGAACGGATCGTCCATGATCTTGAAGGCGAGCATGGAGAACGGCTCGGAATCGCTCGGCATGCGAACGACTTCCCGGTCGGTTTTCAGATCGACACCCTTGATGCCGCCGCGATCGACCGGCGACGGCAGATAGTCGACGACCGCGTCGAGCAGCGGCTGAACGCCCTTGTTCTTGAACGCCGAGCCGCAGAGCACCGGCACGAAGGTGATTTGCCTGACCGCCTTGCGAATGAGGCGCTTCAGCGTGTCGACGTCCGGTTCGCGCCCGTCGAGATAGGCCGTCATCACCTCGTCGTCGAGTTCGACCGCCGCCTCGATCAGCGCATGGCGATACTCTTCCGCCTTCGCCTTCAGATCGGTCGGAATGTCTTCGTCGTGATACCTGGCGCCGAGGCCCTCGTCCTCCCAGACCACCGCCTTCATACGCAAAAGATCGATGACGCCCTTGAAGTTGGATTCGGAGCCGATCGGCAGCTGCAGGCACACCGGACGTCCGCCGACCTTGGTGTTGATCTCCTCGACGCAGCGATGGAAGTCGGCCCCGATCTTGTCCATCTTATTGACGAACACGACGCGCGGAACCCCGTACTTGTCGGCTTGGCGCCAGACCGTCTCCGTCTGCGGCTCGACGCCCTGGTTGCCGTCGAGCACGCAGACCGCCCCGTCAAGCACGCGCAATGAACGTTCGACTTCAATTGTGAAGTCGACGTGGCCGGGGGTGTCGATGATGTTGAGACGCTTGTCGCGCCAGAAGGTCGTGGTCGCGGCGGAGGTGATCGTGATGCCGCGCTCCTGCTCCTGCTCCATCCAGTCCATCGTCGCGGCGCCGTCGTGCACCTCGCCGATCTTGTGCGACTTGCCGGAATAATAGAGGATGCGCTCGGTCGTGGTCGTCTTTCCGGCGTCGATGTGCGCCATGATGCCGAAATTACGATAGTCCTCGATAGCGTGGCTGCGCGCCATGATCCTGATCCCGGTGCCCTGGACGCCCGCTACCAGCGGTAGTGAGCGAAGGCGCGGTTCGCTTCCGCCATGCGATGGGTGTCTTCGCGCTTCTTGACCGCGGCGCCCCGATTGTTCGAGGCGTCGAGCAATTCGGCGCTGAGCCGGTCCATCATGGTCTTGTCGTTGCGGCCGCGGGCGGCGGCGATGATCCATCGGATCGCCAGAGCCTGGCGTCGATCGGTGCGCACTTCGACCGGCACCTGATAGGTCGCCCCGCCAACCCGGCGGGAGCGCACCTCGACCGAGGGCGCGACATTTTCGAGCGCCTGCTTGAAGACTGCGAGCGGGTCGCTCTTGGCCTTGGCCTCGACGTTGTCGAGCGCGCCGTAGACGATCGCCTCGGCGACCGACTTCTTGCCTTCGTACATGATCGTGTTCATGAACTTCGCGACCACGACGTCGCCGTATTTGGCGTCCGGAATGATTTCGCGTTTTTCAGCGCTATGTCGGCGGGACATGGCCTAACTCTCTGTCTTGTGATGGCTGGGCTCGCTCCGGCCATCCAGTGAATTCTTTTCGCCTAACATCTCCGGGCCGCGTCTTGCTCGCCCGGGGATGACCTTCGCTTCGCTCAAGCTCACTTTGGACGCTTGGCGCCATACTTCGAGCGGCGCTGCTTGCGGTCCTTGACGCCTTGGGTGTCGAGCACGCCGCGCAGGATGTGGTAACGCACGCCGGGCAGGTCCTTCACGCGGCCGCCACGGATCATGACCACGGAGTGCTCCTGCAGATTGTGGCCTTCGCCAGGGATGTAGCCGATGACTTCGAAGCCGTTGGTCAGACGGACCTTGGCGACCTTGCGAAGCGCCGAGTTCGGCTTCTTCGGCGTCGTCGTGTAGACGCGGGTGCACACGCCGCGCTTCTGCGGGCTCGCCTGGAGGTGGCGGGCCTTCTCGCGGTAGGTTTTCGGTTGCCGCGGCTTGCGGATCAACTGGCTAATCGTCGGCATTAAGAGCCCTTGCGTTCTCGTCCTGTGGCGTCCGGCGCGAAACCGAACTTGATAGATCCCGTCGCTCATCGCCGCCGCGAAGCCCTGGATGGCAGCGCGCGAAACCGAAAGCGCCCCTGAAACCCGGATCGGGTTTGGGCGCCGCCGAAAGCAGAGGACCACGGGCGACGCCGCGATCGTGCGAAACAGAACCGACCCAAAAGGGCCGGTATGGCTCGTCGTCGATGAGATCGTCAGCGTTTAGAGCCGTTGGGTATCTGACGCGTCGTCTGATACAGCGAAGCTCTACGGCCTGCCGAAAGCGCGCGGAACATATTCGGCGATTTTCGCGCCGTCAACCCCTCGGCAAGATGAAATCGCCGCAATAACGCGAAAGTCGTCGCTTGCGTCGCTCGCACCGGCCCCTCTCCCGCAAGCGACCGCAAGCGGGAGAGAGTCGCGCAAAGCGCCTGGCGAGGCGCATCAGTGCGCCGGCGACTTCGATCTCTCCTTGACGCCGCCGGTCGACGCGGGAGCGGCGAGCGGGAGAGCCGGAGGCGCCTCGGAGGCCTCCGCCCTCTGCGCGAGGATCAAGGTGTCGCGCATCGAGGCGATGGCGCGCAGCTTCGTCATCGCCGCGCCCGTTCCCGCCGGGATGAGGCGGCCGACGATGACGTTCTCCTTGAGGCCTTCGAGCGTGTCGACCTTGCCGTTGACCGCGGCCTCGGTCAGCACGCGGGTCGTCTCCTGGAAGGACGCCGCCGATATGAAGGAGCGCGTTTGCAGGCTCGCCTTGGTGATGCCGAGCAGCACCGGCGTTCCGACCGCGGGTTTCTTGCCTTCGGCCGCCGCCGCCTCGTTGGCCGCCTCGAGATGGGACGCGTCGACCTGCTCGCCGACGAGGAAGTCGGTGTCGCCGGCATCGACGATGTCGACCTTCTGCAGCATCTGGCGCACGATCACCTCGATGTGCTTGTCGTTGATGCTGACGCCCTGCAGGCGGTAGACTTCCTGAATCTCGTTGACGAGATAGGCCGCCAGCTCCTCGACGCCTTTGATGGCGAGGATGTCGTGCGGCGCAGGATTGCCGTCGACGATATATTCGCCCTTCTCGATCACGTCGCCGTCCTGCAGATGGATGTGCTTCGATTTCGGGATCAGGTACTCGACCGGCTCCACGCCTTCCTCGCTCGGCTGAATCGTCAAGCGCTGCTTGTTCTTGAAATCGCGCCCGAACTGCACCGTCCCCGAGATTTCGGCGATGATCGCGTGATCCTTCGGACGGCGCGCCTCGAACAGCTCCGCCACCCGCGGCAGACCGCCGGTGATGTCGCGCGTCTTGGCGCTGTTGATCGAGATGCGGGCGATCACGTCGCCCGCGCGCACCGCCGCGCCTGGCTCGAACGAAATGATCGATTCGACCGGCAGCGCGTAGCGCGCGTCGCCGCCGCGCGGCAGCTTCACGGCCTTGCCGTCCTTGCCCTTGATCACCAGCGCCGGCTTGAGGCTGGCGGTGCGGGGCGTGGAACGCCAATCGATGACAATGCGCTTGGCGATGCCCGTCGCCTCGTCGACCTGTTCCGACATGGAGGAGCCTTCGACCAGGTCCTCGAAGCCGATGACGCCGTCAACCTCGGTGAGAATGGGACGCGTGAACGGATCCCATTCCGCGATTCTCGCGCCGCGCTTGATCTTGTCGCCATTGTCGACCTTGAGCCGGGCGCCGTACTGCACGCGATGCACCGCGCGCTCGGCGCCGGTGCGGTCGTAGATGACCACCGCGACGTTGCGCGCCATCGCCATCAGGTCGCCGTTCGAGTTGCGGGCGAGGTTGCGGTTGCGGATCTTTACCTCGCCGTCGAAGTTCGACTCGATGAACGATTGATCCGCCAGCTGGGCCGCGCCGCCGATGTGGAAGGTGCGCATGGTGAGCTGCGTCCCCGGCTCGCCGATCGACTGCGCCGCGATGACGCCGACCGCCTCGCCCATATTCACCGGCGTGCCGCGCGCGAGATCGCGCCCGTAGCAGGCGCCGCACACGCCGTTGGGCGCCTCGCAGGTCAGCACCGAGCGGATCTTCACTTCCTGGATGCCGGCGGCGACGATTGCCGGCATGTCCTCTTCGACGATCATGTGCCCGGCCTCGACGATCACGTTGCCGTCGCCGTCGCGCAGCGTCTCGGCCGACGTGCGCCCGAGGATGCGCGTCGCCAGCGAGGCCACCACCGTGCCCGCGTCGATGATCGCGCGCATGCTGATGCCGCCTTTCGAACCGCAATCAGGCATGGTGATGATCGAATCCTGGGCGACGTCGACCAGGCGCCGGGTCAGGTAGCCGGAGTTCGCGGTCTTCAACGCGGTGTCCGCGAGGCCCTTTCGGGCCCCGTGGGTCGAGTTGAAGTACTCGAGGACGGACAGGCCTTCCTTGAAATTTGAGATGATCGGGCTCTCGATGATTTCGCCCGAGGGCTTGGCCATCAGGCCGCGCATCGCGGCGAGCTGGCGCATCTGCGTCGGCGAGCCGCGCGCGCCCGAGTGCGACATCATATAGATCGAGTTGATCGGCTTGTCACGGCCGCGCTCGTCCTTGCGCACCGCCGAGATGCCGGCCATCATCTCCTCGGCAAGCCTGTCAGAGCACTTCGCCCAGGCGTCGACGACCTTGTTGTATTTCTCGCCCTGGGTGATGAGGCCGTCGTTGTACTGCTGCTCGTACTCCTTCGCCAGCGCCGAGGTGTCGGCGATGAACTTCTGCTTCGATTCAGGCACCACCATGTCGTCCTTGCCGAACGAAATGCCGGCCTTGAACGCCTCGCGGAAGCCGAGCGACATGATCCGGTCGCAGAAGATGACCGTCTCCTTCTGACCGCAGTTGCGGTAGACGACGTCGATCATGCTGGAGATTTCCTTCTTCGTCATCAGCTTGTTGACGACGTCGAAGGGAATCTTGGGGTGCTCGGGCAGCAGCTGGCCGAGGAACAGCCGGCCGGGCGTCGTGTCATAGATTTTCGGCGCCCGCTCGCCCTTGTCGTTGTAAGTCCAGGCGCGGCCCTTGATCTTGGTGTGCAGCGTCAGCGCGCCGGCGGCCAGCGCATGCTCGATTTCGCCAATCTCGCTGTAGAAGCCGCGCAACGGGCGCTTGGTCTTCGGGTCTTCCTCGTACTGGCCCGGTTCGCCGTCGCGCATCAGCGACACGTAGTAGAGGCCGAGCACGATGTCCTGGCTCGGCACGATGATCGGCTGGCCATTGGCGGGGTGCAGGATGTTGTTGGTCGACATCATCAGCACGCGCGCCTCGAGCTGCGCCTCCAGCGAAAGCGGCACGTGCACGGCCATCTGGTCGCCGTCGAAGTCGGCGTTGAAGGCCGAGCAGACAAGCGGATGGAGCTGGATCGCCTTGCCCTCGATCAGCACCGGCTCGAAGGCCTGAATGCCCAGACGGTGCAGGGTCGGCGCGCGATTGAGCATGACGGGATGCTCGCGGATCACCTCGTCGAGGATGTCCCAGACTTCCGGCTTCTCCTTCTCGACCAGCTTCTTGGCCTGCTTGACCGTCGCCGACAGCCCCTTGGCGTCGAGGCGCGAGTAGATGAACGGCTTGAACAGCTCCAGCGCCATCTTCTTCGGCAGGCCGCATTGATGCAGCTTGAGCTCGGGGCCGACAACGATGACGGAGCGGCCGGAATAGTCGACGCGCTTGCCGAGCAGGTTCTGGCGGAACCGGCCCTGCTTGCCCTTCAACATATCGGCAAGCGACTTGAGCGGCCGCTTGTTGGCGCCGGTGATGACGCGCCCGCGCCGACCGTTGTCGAACAGCGCGTCGACCGACTCCTGCAGCATGCGCTTTTCGTTGCGGATGATGATGTCGGGCGCGCGCAGCTCCATCAGCCGCTTCAGGCGGTTGTTGCGGTTGATGACCCGGCGGTACAGATCATTGAGATCGGAGGTCGCGAAGCGCCCGCCGTCGAGCGGCACCAGCGGACGCAGGTCCGGCGGGATCACCGGCACCTCGGTCAAGATCATCCATTCCGGCTTGTTGCCGGAGTGGAGGAACGCTTCGATGATCTTCAGCCGCTTGGCGAGGCGCTTGGGTTTCAATTCGCTCTTCGACTCGGCGATCTCGACCTTGAGGTCGTCGGCGATCTTCTGCAGGTTCATGCCCTTCAGAATCTCGCGGATCGCCTCGGCGCCGATCATGGCGGTGAAGCTGTCCTGGCCGTATTCGTCGAGCGCGCGCAGATGGTCGTCCTCGCTCAGCAGTTGACGGTCCTTGAGCGGCGTCAGGCCGGGATCGAGCACGATGTAGGACTCGAAATAGAGAATGCGCTCGAGGTCCTTCAGCGTCATGTCGAGGAGCAGGCCGATGCGCGAGGGCAGCGACTTTAGGAACCAGATGTGGGCGACGGGCGCCGCCAGCGAGATGTGGCCCATGCGCTCGCGACGCACGCGCGAGAGCGTCACTTCGACGCCGCACTTCTCGCAGATGACGCCCTTGTATTTCATCCGCTTGTACTTGCCGCACAGGCACTCGTAATCCTTGATCGGCCCGAAGATGCGGGCGCAGAACAAGCCGTCGCGCTCCGGCTTGAAGGTGCGGTAGTTGATGGTCTCCGGCTTCTTGATCTCGCCGAACGACCACGAGAGAATCTTCTCCGGCGAGGCGATGGCGATCTGGATCTGATCGAACGCCTGCGGCGCGGCGACCGGCGCGAAGGGATTGGTGATTTCCTGGTTCATTGTCCTCTCCCGCGAAGTCCGGCGCAACCCGCGCTCGAACCCGCCCTGATGGATGGAGGCCGCGGCGACAGAGCGCCGCGCCCGAGACGAGAGGCGCGCTCGCTCAATCGGCGAGCGCCCCCCCGCCGGAGCCTACTCGGCCGCCTCGGCCGGCGGCGTCTCGTCCGACAAACGCTTGATCGACGCTAGCTCGACGTTAAGGCCCAACGAGCGCATTTCCTTGACGAGCACGTTGAAGCTCTCCGGAATCCCCGACTCGAACGTGTCGTCGCCGCGAACGATCGACTCGTAGACCTTGGTGCGGCCGGCGACGTCGTCCGACTTGACGGTCAACATCTCCTGCAGCGTGTAGGCCGCGCCGTAGGCTTCGAGCGCCCACACTTCCATTTCGCCGAAACGCTGCCCGCCGAACTGCGCCTTGCCGCCGAGCGGCTGCTGGGTGACAAGGCTGTAGGGGCCGATCGAGCGAGCGTGGATCTTGTCGTCGACGAGATGGTGGAGCTTCAGCATGTAGATGTAGCCCACCGTCACCTTGCGATCGAAGGCGTCGCCGGTGCGGCCGTCGTACAGGGTGACCTGGCCCGATGGATCGTAATTGGCGAGCTTGAGCATCTCGACGATGTCCTTCTCGCGCGCGCCGTCGAACACCGGGGTCGAGATCGGCACGCCGCGGCGCAGGTTCTCGCCCATTTCGGAAACGCTCTTGTCGTCCAGATCTCCTTAAGCTTGCCGCGCAGCGGCCTCACGTCCTTGTTGCGCATATACGCGTCGACCGCCTCGCCAACCTGCTTGCCGAGGCCGGCGCAGGCCCAGCCGAGGTGGGTCTCAAGAATCTGCCCGACGTTCATGCGGCTCGGCACGCCGAGCGGATTGAGCACGATGTCGACCGGCGTTCCGTCGGCGAGGAAGGGCATGTCCTCCTGCGGCACGATGCGCGACACCACGCCCTTGTTGCCGTGGCGCCCTGCCATCTTGTCGCCGGGCTGGATCTTGCGCTTCACCGCGATGAAGACCTTGGCCATCTTCATCACCCCGGGCGGCAGTTCGTCGCCGCGCTGCAGCTTCTCGACCTTGTCGAGGAAGCGGCTCTCCAGCGACTTCTTCGATTCGTCATATTGCTTGCGCATCGCCTCGATCTCCGACATCGACTGGTCGGACTCGAGCGCGAAGGTCCACCATTGCGAGCGCGGCTGCTCGTCGATGAGGGCGCGGGTCAGCACCTGATCCTTCTTGAAGCCCTTCGGCCCGGAGAGCGCGCGCTTGCCCTCGAGCGTCTCGGCCAGACGCGCATAGACGTTGCGGTCGAGGATGGCCTGCTCGTCGTCGCGGTCCTTGGCGAGACGTTCGATCTCCTCGCGCTCGATCGCCTGCGCGCGTTCGTCCTTGTCGACGCCGTGGCGATTGAAGACGCGCACTTCGACGATGGTGCCCTGCACTCCCGGCGGAACGCGCAAACTGGTGTCGCGCACGTCGGAGGCCTTCTCGCCGAAGATGGCGCGCAGCAGCTTCTCCTCCGGCGTCATCGGGCTCTCGCCCTTCGGCGTGATTTTACCGACCAGAATGTCGCCGGCCACGACCTCGGCGCCGATATAGACGATGCCCGCTTCGTCGAGGTTCTTCAGCGCCTCTTCCGAGACATTTGGGATGTCGCGGGTGATTTCCTCGGGGCCGAGCTTGGTGTCGCGGGCCATCGCCTCGAATTCCTCGATATGGATCGAGGTGAAGACGTCGTCCTTGACGATGCGCTCGGAGAGCAGGATCGAATCCTCGAAGTTGTAGCCGTTCCACGGCATGAAGGCGACAAGCATGTTCCTGCCCAGCGCCAGATCGCCGAGATCGGTCGACGGGCCATCGGCGATGATGTCGCCCCGTTCGACGCGGTCGCCCACCCGCACCAGCGGCTTCTGGTTGATGCAGGTCGACTGGTTCGAGCGCTGGAACTTCATGAGCCGATAGATGTCGACGCCCGGCTTGGCGGCGTCGGTCTCCCCGCTCGCACGCACGACGATGCGGGTCGCGTCGATCTGGTCGACGATTCCTGCGCGACGCGCGGCGATGGCCGCGCCGGAGTCGCGCGCCACGATCGCCTCCATGCCGGTGCCGACCAGCGGGGCGTCGGAGCGCACCAGGGGCACGGCCTGACGCTGCATGTTCGAGCCCATCAGCGCGCGGTTGGCGTCGTCGTTCTCGAGGAACGGGATCAGCGCCGCCGCCACCGAGACGAGCTGCTTCGGCGAGACGTCCATGTAGTCGACCCGCTCGCCCGGCAGGAACACCACGTCGCCGGCGTGACGGCACACGATCAGGTCGCCGGTCAGATGGCCGCTGGCGTCGATCGGGGTGTCGGCCTGCGCGATGGAATATTTCTGCTCCTCCATCGCCGACAGATAGGCGACTTCCTCCGTCACCTTGCCCTCGCGGACCTTGCGGTAGGGCGATTCGATGAAGCCGTATTTGTTGACCCGCGCGAACGTGGCAAGCGAGTTGATGAGGCCGATGTTCGGTCCCTCGGGCGTCTCGATCGGGCAGATGCGGCCATAGTGCGTCGGATGCACGTCGCGCACCTCGAAGCCCGCGCGCTCGCGCGTGAGACCGCCCGGGCCAAGAGCGGAAAGACGGCGCTTATGGGTGATCTCGGACAGCGGGTTGGTCTGGTCCATGAACTGCGAGAGCTGCGAGGAGCCGAAGAATTCGCGCACCGCCGCAGCCGCCGGCTTGGCGTTGATGAGATCCTGCGGCATGATCGTGTCGATCTCGACCGAGGACATGCGCTCCTTAATCGCGCGCTCCATGCGCAACAAGCCGATGCGATACTGGTTCTCCATCAGCTCGCCGACCGAGCGCACGCGCCGGTTGCCCAGGTGGTCGATGTCGTCGACTTCGCCACGGCCGTCGCGCAGGTTCACCAGCGCCCTGACCACCGCCAGGATGTCCTCCTTGCGCAGCGTGCGCTGGGTGTCGGGCGCGTCGAGGTCGAGGCGCATATTCATCTTCACCCGGCCGACCGCCGAGAGGTCGTAGCGCTCAGGGTCGAAGAACAGCGACCGGAACATCGCCTCCGCGCTTTCGATGGTCGGCGGCTCGCCTGGACGCATCACGCGGTAGATGTCGAACAGGGCGTCCTCGCGCGAGGAATTCTTGTCGACTTTCAGCGTGTTGCGGATGTAGGGGCCGACGTTGACGTGATCGATGTCGAGGATCGGCAGCTCGTCGAAGCCCGCCCCGAGCAGCAACGCGAGCGACTTCTCCGTGATCTCGTCGCCGGCCTCCGCATAGATCTCGCCGTTCTCCGGGTTGTAAAGGTCCTCGGCGATGTACTGCCCGTAGAGATCCGAATCCGCCGCGCGCAAGGCCTTGAGGCCCTTGTCGGCCAGCTGGCGCCCCGAACGCACGGTCAGTTTCTTGCCGGCTTCGATGGCCACCTCGCCGGTGTCGGCGTCGATCATGTCGACAGTGGCCTTCACCCCCTTCATGCGCTCGGCGTCGTAGGGCACGCGCCAGCCGTCCTTGAGGCGGCTGTAGACGATCTGGCGATAGAAGGTCGCGAGGATCTCCTCGCCGTCGAGGCCCAGCGCATAGAGCAGCGAGGTGACGGGAATCTTGCGGCGACGGTCGATGCGCGCATAGACGATGTCCTTGGCGTCGAATTCGATGTCGAGCCAAGAGCCGCGATATGGAATGATGCGGGCGGCGAACAGAAGCTTGCCCGAGGAATGGCTTTTGCCTTTATCGTGATCGAAGAACACGCCCGGGCTGCGGTGCATCTGCGAGACGATGACCCGCTCGGTGCCGTTGATGATGAAGGTGCCGTTGGTCGTCATGAGCGGCATATCGCCCATGTAGACGTCCTGCTCCTTGATGTCCTTGACGGACTTGGCCTGCGTCTCGGGATCGACGTCGAACACGATCAGGCGCAGCGTCACCTTGAGCGGCGCGGCGTAGGTCATGCCGCGCTGGCGGCACTCGTCGACGTCGTATTTCGGCGCTTCGTATTCATATTTGACGAATTCGAGATGCGCGGTGTCGGCGAAGTCCTTGATCGGGAACACCGACTTGAACACCGCCTGCAAGCCCTCGGTCGGACGCGGCCCCTTGTGCGCGCCGGCGAGAAGAAACTGATCGTAGGACGCCTTCTGCACCTCGATCAGGTTCGGCATTTCGCCGACTTCCCTGACGTGCCCGAACACCTTGCGAACGCGCTTACGGCCGGTGAATGTCTGCGCCATGTCGCTCCTCAATTCTCGCCGCCCGCCGCGGCGCTCCGCCTCGCGCCAAAAAAGCGCCAAGGACCGGTCCGCGGACTGGCCGGGCGTCCCCGACGCCCTTGGGTTTCTCTAAACCACGCCCCGCTCGACGGCCCGCCGCCGCCGGCGCGCGTACAAATCGCTACGCAGCAACCAACATCAAAAACGCCGGAACGGCCCCAGGCCGAAGGCCGGGACCGTCCAATTTTCGGACCGAGCCCCGAAGGGGCCGGTCGGCCATTATTTGAGCTCGACCTTCGCGCCGACCTTCTCCAGGGCAGCCTTGATCTTCTCGGCCTCTTCCTTGCCGACGCCTTCCTTTACGGGCTTCGGCGCCGCTTCCACCAAGTCCTTGGCTTCCTTGAGGCCGAGCGAGGTAATTGCCCGGACTTCCTTGATCACTTCGATCTTCTTTTCGCCCACGGCGGCAAGGACGACCGTAAACTCGGTCTTCTCCTCGACTGGCGCGGCGGCGACTGCAGCGCCCGCCGGAGCCGCCGCTACCGCGACCGCGGCGGCGGCCGAGACGCCCCACTTGGCTTCCAGGAGCTTGGCAAGTTCGGCGGCTTCCAGAACCGTGAGGCTCGAGAGCTCGTCGACGATTTTTTCGAGATTGGCCATTATGGTGTTCCCTGTATGTAGTTCGAACCGAATGTTTGTGAAGGGCCTTTGGGCCTCAGGCTGCGTCTTTGGCGGCATAGGCCCCGACGACCCGCGCCAGCTTGGCGGCAGGCGCGGTGGAGAGCTGGGCGAGCTTGGTCGCCGGGGCGGTGATGAGCCCCAGGAGATTGGCGCGCAGCTCGTCGAGGGACGGCAGGGTCGCGAGCGCCCTGACCCCCTCGACGTCGAGGGCCGTTGTGCCCATGGCGCCGCCCAGAACCACAAACTTCTCGTGATCCTTGGCGAAAGCCACGGCTGCCTTGGCCGCCGCCACCGGATCGCTCGAATGAGCGATCAGGGTCGGACCCTTGAGCAGGGGTCCGATCGAGGCGACGTCCGTGCCTTTCAGTGCAATCTGGGCGAGGCGGTTCTTGGCGACCTGAACATGCGCGCCCGCCTGCCGCATCTGCTTGCGCAGACGCTGCATCTGGGCGACCGTCAGGCCGGAATAATGCGCCACGACCACGGCCGTCGTCTTGGCGAAGACGCCGTGCAGGGCTGCGACAGCTTCTTTCTTTTCCGCTCTATCCACGGTGCTCGTCTCCGGTCGGCGGCCCTGACAACACTCAGGCCCGCCTGTTGCACATGCCGCGCCGCGCGATCCGAAAAAAGCGAATCGAGCGCTGCGACGATTTGCGCCTGTCCCCGGAGGCGGGCCAAAAGCCCGGCGCCGGACAGAAGGTTCGAACCTCATTCGCCGCCCGGTGATGAGCCGGCCAGTTTGAAACTCGGTCTTCCCCGTCTATGCTGGCTCCTAAGCCCCTCGCGGGGCATCGAAATTAAGCGTGCCGCCCGAAGGCTTCACGCGCCGGCAGTCTCGGACAGGACATGGCCGGACCGGACGCAAAGGAATACCCTTTCCGTCCGCCGGCTTATCCGCCGCTCCCGCTCCGACCGACCTTTTTCCAGTCTTTGTCCTCGCAGGGCGGTAGCCATGTATGATCATTCGGGGTCGCATCGCGCCGCCAACCCCGGCCGGCCCTCTTAGCGGGTTTGGGACAGGGTGGCAAGGGGTGGCGAAAACTTTTTGCGCCGCAATAGGGCCGATCAACAGAAAGTTAATATACGTGTTGGTTGAGTTG